>Ga0209056_10005788_pt1 | contig 12845 bp, 9 predicted proteins | sample GraSoiAngelo_114_FD_185876 | JGI IMG/M metagenome (GOLD analysis project Ga0209056, IMG submission 185876) | Grasslands soil microbial communities from the Angelo Coastal Reserve, California, USA - 14_0903_13_40cm (SPAdes) (version 2) | ecosystem: Environmental > Terrestrial > Soil > Grasslands ... | reverse complement strand
CGGCTTCATCGAGCCGACGAAGCCCATCGTGAACGTCCCGGGCGGACCCGGCGCGGCGGGCCGGACGTCCGGGCGAAACCGCTCGGGATCCACGCCGTTGCCCAGCACATGCACGCGGCCCCCCCCCCGCGCGGACGGGCGACGCTCGAGCCAGGCGGCGACTTCCGCCGAAACCGCCACGAGCGCAGTCGCGGCCCGGAAGACCCGTGTGGCCACGCGGGCCGCGCCCCGGGTGTCGCGCAACCCGCGGTGCAATGACTGCTCTTCAATGAGCGGCGCGTTTACCTCCAGTAATCCAGGAGTGCCGGCGGCGCGCGCGTGCTCCATGGCGGCGAAGCTCCACAGGGAGTAGCGCTCGTAGACGAGGTCGTACGGCCCCGCGCGCTCGATCGCGGCGGCGAGCTCGTGGTTCAGCGCCGCCACGGCGGCCGCGTGGCCGGCGGAGTCGAATCCAGACGGCGGCGGCTCGCCCACGCGGGCGGCGAACAGTTCCACGTGAGCGCCATGGCGTTGGAGGGCACGGATCATCTCTTGCACGTGGACTGAGCCGCCCTTGCGGCCGAACACCGGGATCCCCGCGTCGGCGCAGACGTACGCGATCCGCATTACCCCACCGCCTCCGCAAGCTCGACAGCCGCCGAGCTCGCCGCCTGAAAGACTGCGCGGAGCCGCGCGGCGGTGCCGCGGACATCGAAGTCGGCTTCCATCCGGCGGCGCGCCTGCGTCGCGACCCGCTCGCGCAGCGCGGGGTCGGTGAGGAGCCGTTCCAGCGCAACCGCCAGTGCGGGAGGGTCGTGCTCGGGCACGACCAGGCCCGCGTCGCCCGGCTTGAGCAGCTCCGGTATCCCCGTCACGTCGGTCGCGACGCAGGGAGTGCCGAGCGCCATGGCTTCGGGGAGCACCGTGGGCAATCCGTCGCGGTCGCCGTCCGACCCGACGACGCAGGGCGCCGCGAGCACGGCGGCGTTCCTAACGTGCTCGATCACCTCGTAGCGCGGGCGCGGGCCGAGGAGCTGCACCCGTCCTTCGAGGCCGTGGCTTTGCACCAGAGCCTGCAACGCCGGCTCGAGCGGGCCGGTACCGACGATCTCGCAGCGGAACGCGACGCCCCGAGCGCGCAGGATCGCGCAGGCCTCGACGAGGTCCGCGAAGCCCTTCTTCTCAACCAGGCGACCGACGGCGGCGATGCGAGGTGGACGCTCCATCGGGGACTCGTACCGGAACTGCTCGAGGTCGAGGCCGTTGTAGATGCGCTGCACGCGCGCGGCGGCCACGCCGTAGGCCCGGATCAAGTAGTCTCGGTTGTAGTCGCTCACCGTAATGACAGCCGCCGCGTCCCCAAGTTTGCGTCGCAGATCTTCGGGTCGGACGCTCTGGTGAAAGATGTCCTTGGCGTGCGCGGTGAAGGTGTAGGGAACCTTCGCGAGGCGGCTGGCGAGGCGCGTTACCGTGACGGGTGCGGTCGCGAAGTGCGCGTGCAAGTGGCCGATCCCTCGCCGCCGCACCTCGCAGGCAAGCACGGCGGCCTGGCAGACGGACAGGGCGTCTACGCCCCGCGCCGCCTCGAGCTCGCCCCACATGCCGGGCAGGGTGGCCGCCGCGTCCTCGAGAGCGGCCCACAGGTCCACGGCCTTTACGCCGTGGGAGGGGAGGTAGCAGACCGGGGCGCGCACGTGGGCGATCGCGTCCTGGAAATGCGTGTCGTTGGGCGGGAACAGGGAGAAGATTTCCACGTCGAGCCCCGCCGCCTCGTGGGCCGAGATCTCGGCGACGACAAATGTCTCGGAGTACCGCGGGTAGCGCTTGGTTACATACCCGACGCGGAGGGGTCCGTCACGCCACATGATGGACACCGGCGCGGGACCGGCGGCGCGCGGACCGGAGTGGCCGGAAGCCGAGGAGATCTTCCAGTAATCGCGGCACGCGACTCAGGCCGTTGAAATCGATGTGCTGCCACGCCGGTCGCACCGGGGTCCGGCCGCGGGCGAGCCAGTGTGTCAGCGCCGCTGGACTCAAGTCCTCCGGGTGGAGCACGTCCAGGAGCCCGAGCGCCTGCAGGCGCTCGGCCCGGATGAGTTGCTCGCGCCGCGGTTTCACCCGGGGCACGATCAGGGCGGGCTTGCCGAACGACAACACCTCGCACACCGTGTTGTAGCCGCCCATGGCCACGACGTGATCCGCCGCGCGCAGCAGCCGGGCCGGCTCGCTCATGAACGACACGACCCGTCGGCCGGGACGTTGCTCCGCGCGTCGAGCCAGGCGCCGCCGCACCGGGTCGGGCATGTACGGCCCCGTGATCAGCACCCCGTTCGTGTCCGGCGGGAGTTCCGCTCCCTCGAAGGCCTGCGCGAGCGCCGCCCCGTCCTGCCCGCCCCCCACCAAGCACAGCGCGAGCCGACCGGGCGACAACCCCAGCGCCGCGATCGGGTCCTTCCCGTCATCTTCGTCTCCGCCGAAGGTGAGCCGCACGCGCTGATCGAGGTATCCGGTGTAGCGCGCCTTCGCCGCCACGTCGGGGGCGAAGCCATACTCGCGCACCGGGTCGTACACGGCGGGATCACCGTAGACCCACACGGCGTCATAGTAGCGGCGGACGGCTTCCTCGCTCTCCGCGCGGGCCCACTCGCCCCGCAACGTCACCGGATCGTCCAGCACGTCCCGCAGCCCGAGCACGACGCGCGTGCTTCCACGGAGCGATTCCAGCACCGGGTCGAGCTCACGCAGGGCTCCTCGCGGCACGGTGTCGACGATCAGGACATCCGGCGCGAAGGCCTCAAGCGCGGCGCTCGCAGTCTTCGCCCGCAGCGCCAAGAGGTCGGCGAGAGAGACTTCGAGGTGGCGCGGGTGGTACTGTCCCTGCTCGTCCTTGCGCAGCGACGGCAAAGCCACACAGTCCACACCGGCGGCGGCCGTCAGAAGGCTCGCCTCCCGTGCGCCGGCAATCATCAGGACGACGGCGTGCAGCGGGGAGCGTTGGAGCGCCTGCGCCAACAAGAGATTGCGGCGCATGTGGCCGAGCCCCATCGTATCGTGTGAGTAGAACGCGACGCGACACCTTGGATTCGTCATCTGAGCGTCCCCAATCAGGTACCGGGCGACCTAGCAGCGGTCGGTGAGAATCCTGACGCGGGCGGCAGAACCGCAAGGATTGTGCGCACGGTCTTAGTGCGGGCACGCGACCAACTACCGACGGGTTACCGCGACGAGCAGCGCGAAACGATGCACGTGGTGCAGCGATATGTACCAGCGTGCGTCGACGTGAAGACGCCGTCGCCTCATTGAAGTAACCGGCACCGCAGGAGTGGTCCGTGACAATTCTCACCCGCCCCTAGGTCGGTGCTCGCGTTGTCGTTGCCGCGCCGAGTGACCAAACATTTGGGTCAGACGACAGCGGCGTGGGCTCGCGATAGGACGATGTGGGTGGCGCATCAACCCGCCCTCAACTGCGGGGTCCGGCGGCACGATATCGCGTCGCGCGGCCACGCATATTGAGCATGAAGCAGTGACTCCATGCTCCATAGGAGCAGAACAGATGCCGAATCGCGCCGCGTGACCGTCGACGATCGCCTCCCTCCCGGCCAAATCCAGACCACCAAATGGCCGGTCCTGCACTACGGCGACGTTCCAACGGTCGACACGTCCAAATGGACGTTCACCGTGTCGGGGCTCGTGGAGCGGCCGTTCACGCTCACCTACGACGAGTTCCTCGAGCTTCCGCGCAAGACGGTCAACTGCGACATCCATTGCGTCACGACCTGGAGCAGGCTCGACAACACATTCGAGGGCGTGCCGGTGCAGGCGCTGCTCGAGCGCGCCGGCCTGAAACCAACAGCCAAGTTCTGCCTGGTCATTGCCGAGCAAGGCTTCACGACGAACCTGCCGCTCTCGGATCTGCACCGGCCCGACAATCTCATCGCGCTCAGGTGGGCCGGGGAATGGCTGACGCCGGAACACGGCTGGCCCGCCCGGTTGCTCGTGCCCCATCTCTACTTCTGGAAGAGTGCGAAGTGGGTGCGCGGCTTCGAGCTGTTAGATGATGATTTGCCGGGATTCTGGGAGCAAAACGGTTATCACATGCGCGGCGATCCGTGGAAAGAAGAGCGGTACGGCGGTCGCGGGCTGACCCAACACGAAATCAACAAATTCCGCAACGCGAGCAAGAAACATGGAGTCGGGAGCTAGGAGTCGGGAGTCAGGCGGGAGTTAGGAGTCTGAAGTCAGGGCGCGTGCAAACGCTCCAACCGGCGTGGGAATGGTGCTGTGGTTGCCGGAGCACACGTCAGATTGAGCAATGGCCACTACCGCACCGAGGAGAGTATCCCGACCCGTACGTGGGTACCGCGATCTGCTCGTGTGGCAGGATTCGATGGATCTCGTCGTGGCGATCTACCGCATCACCGCAACGTTCCCCAAGGAAGAGCGCTACTCGCTGGTTGATCAGTTACGGCGCGCAGCCGTCTCGGTACCTTCCAATGTCGCGGAGGGACACGGGCGATCGCGGACGGGAGACTATTTGCGCCACCTCTCGGTGTCGGTCGGATCTCTGAGTGAGGTAGAGACCCAGGTCCAAATCGCGCGTCGGCTGGAATACATAACCGAAGATGATCAGAGACAACTTTTGGACTCTTGCAACGCTATCGCCAAGATGCTTGGTGGATTGATACGATCCCTGCGCAGGCGGCTGGAGTCTCGAGCCGGCAGTCAGAGAATCAGCCCCGACTCCTGACTCCAGACTCCTGACTCCCCAGCAGTTCGTAGAACCTGCTGAACACTTCAATTCCATCCCACAGCTGCTTCAAATCGAGTTTCTCATTCGGGGCATGCAGCCGGTCGTCCGGCAGCCCGATCCCGGTGAGGATCACCGGCGCACCGGCTGAGCCGAGGGCCGGCACGACGGGGATCGATCCGCCGGCGCGCGCCGGCACGGTGCCCCGGCCCGTGACCTCTTTGAAGGCCCGCTGCAAGAGCGTGAAGGCAGGATGGTCGATCTTGATCTGCGCCGGATCGGCGCCGTGCAGAAACCGCACGCTGGCGGTCACATGCTTGGGCGCAAAGCGTTTTACCGCGGCAGCGAGCTGCCGCTCGACCGTCTCGAGCTTTTGATTGGGCACGAGCCGCATGCTCACCTTCGCGGTCGCTTCGGCGGGTATGACGGTTTTCGCCCCTTGGCCCGTGAAGCCGCCGAGGATCCCATGGATCTCGAAGGTGGGGAGCGCCCAAAGGCGCTCGAGCACCGAGTACTTCTTCAGGCCAACGAGTCCTTTCCCCTGCACGCGCTTGTTGAGAAAGTCCTTCTCATTGAACGGCAGCTTCTTCCATGCCGCGAGCTCCGCCTTGGACGGCCGTTTCACTGCCGTATAAAAACCCGGGATGTTGATCTTACCGTCCTCACTCTTCAGGCGCGTGAGCAGCCGGCAGAGCTCTTCGTGCGCGTTCGGGGCGGCGCCCCCGTACTCGCCCGAGTGGAGATCGGTCTTGGACGTCCGCACCGTGATCTCGGCGTAGCAGAGACCGCGGAGCGTGGTGTACACCGCGGGCCATGCCGGCGCGACGTACGACATGTCCGCCACGAGCACAGCATCCGCGCGGACGCGCTGCGGCTTTCGCTTCAACAGATCGAACAAGACCTTCGAGCCATATTCCTCTTCGCCCTCGATCAGGAAGCGGAAATTGACCTGAGGGTGGGTGGAATTGATCGCCTTCAGCAAGCAGAAAACTTGCCCTTTGTCGTCGGCGGCGCCGCGCGCGTAAATCCGGCCGTCGCTAATCGTCGGCTCGAAGGGCGGCTGGCTCCATTCGGCGAGCGGATCGGGCGGCTGTACGTCGTAGTGTCCGTAGATCAGCAGCGTTGGCGCGCCGGGCACGTCGGGACCTTTGCCCCACACGACGGGATGTGTCTCACTGCCCAGAAAATCGACGTCGCGACAGCCAAGACGCTGCAGCTCGGCCGCGACCCATTCAGCAGCCGCGCGGCAATCCTGGTTGTGAGCCGGCAACGTCGAGACGGAGGGGATCCGCAGAAACTCGCTCAGCTCGCGCAGCAACCGCTCTTGATCCATGGCGGCAGAAATGTAGACACCGCGGTCGCCGCTAGCCAGCGAGTGAGGCCCGGGTAGATTTGAGCGCCATGCGGACGACAGCGTCTTACGATTTGTTTCCAGACGCGAGCAGCGAACGGGCGCTGGCGCGGGCGCGCTGGCTGGCGCGCGAAGGACGCACGCGGGATGCGGAGTCCGCATACGACGAGCTGCTGGCGGCAAAACCCGAGTTGAAGGCCGGCTGGGCCGAGTACTTCGAGCTGCTGCGCAGCAGCGGCCGGGGCGAAGAGGCGCTGCAGCTTGCTGACCGCGCGCGCGCGACGTTAGGCGAAACCAGCTTCTCGTTCACGCTGCGGGGTGCGGCCCTCACCGAGCTGGGACGGTATCCGGAGGCGCTGGCCGAGCTGGACCGCGCGGTCGAAGCGGACCCCGACCTGGCGCTCGTCTGGCACGAGCTCGGCTACGCGGCCTACAAGCTTGGCGACCGCAATCGGGCGTTGCTGGCGCTGGACCGCGCGTTTGCGCTCGAGCCCCACACCGACACGCTCAAGCTCCGTGGCCAGGTGCTACGCGAAGCGGGCCGCTATCAGGCGGCCGAAGTCGCGTTCGAGGGCGCCGCTCAGGCCGCCGAGCACGCAGAGCAACGCGCCGATGCCGAGCGCGAGGTCGCTACCACGCGCCGCTATGGATTCCACGCGCCCCGCCGTCCCGATGATCTGACCGCCGCGGAGCGCTGGTTTGCGGAGACCGGCAGCGTCGTCCTGGCGTCCACCCCCGGACCCGTGGCCCCGAGCGACGAGACGATCGTGGCGACGTTCGCGGAGGTCGCGGCCAATTGCGACTGGCACTTCGGGCAGGTGATCCTGCTCGGCCCGGAGTTCCCTGCCTGCCACGATCTGGCGGATCGGATGGAAGCGCCGCTGGTCACACCGTCCGCGTTCGACCCGTCGGCCTGCCCACTGATCGTCGCATTGCGGCCGCTCGCCGGCGACAAGACGTGGACCGGCATCGTCGGGCGGCTTGCCAACGAGTCGATCGGCCTGGTCCTGGCACTCGAGTATCCCGCCGAGGCTCAAACGGCGCTGACCACCGACGTGATCGGCGTGTTGACGGGCGCCGGCAGGCGCCTCGAGCGTGCGCCGAATCCCGTCCAGGCGCTGAGCGAAGCGCAGCATCCCGGCTCCCGCCTGGCAGGCCGTCGCCTGCGTCCAATCTGACGCCATGAGTGCGGCTGAGCAGCCGCCGCGCACCACTCGTGCGCCGATGTCGGGCCGCGCGATTGTCCAAAGCCAGTTCGACCGCGCCGCCGACTTGATCAATCTCGAAGCCTACATGCGCAAGATTCTGATGTCGCCCTTCCGCGAGGTGCAGGTCGAGGTGCCGGTGCGAATGGACGACGGGCGGATCGAGGTCTTCACCGGCTACCGCATTCAGCACAACGGCGCGCGCGGGCCCTGCAAAGGGGGGATCCGCTACCACCCGGAAGCGGATCACGACGAGATTCTGGGCCTCGCGACGATCATGACGTGGAAGACAGCGCTCATGGACATCCCGTTCGGTGGCGCGAAAGGCGGCGTCACCGTCGACCCCAAGAAGCTTTCCAAGCTCGAGCTGGAACGGCTGACGCGCCGCTTCACCCAGCGCATCGCGATCGTGCTGGGCCCCTACCGCGATATCCCCGCTCCCGACGTCAACACCAACGCGCAAGTGATGGCCTGGATTCTCGACGAGTACTCGAGCCGCCAGGGGTACAGCCCGGCGGTCGTCACCGGGAAGCCGATCGCCTTGGGAGGATCACTCGGCCGCGAAGAGGCAACTGGGCGCGGCGTGATGTACGTGATGCAGGAATACGCGCGCGATTTCGGGATTCCGATCAAGGGCGGACGCGTGGTGATCCAGGGCTTCGGCAACGTCGGCAGCCACCTGGCGCGTTTGCTCAATAGTGAAGCGGGCGCGAGCGTGGTCGCGGTGAGCGACGTGTCGGGCGGGATGTACAATGACAAAGGACTCGATATTCCCGGACTCCTGGCCCACGTCGCGCAGGGAAAACCCGTTTCCGAGTGGAAGGGCGGCAAGCGCATTACGAATGACGAGCTCTGGACGATCCCCTGCGAATGGTTGGTGCCAGCCGCCCTTGGCGGCGTGATCACCAAAGAGACAAATGCCAACACGGTTGACTGCAAGGTCGTTGTCGAAGGCGCCAACGAGCCGACCACGCCGACGGCCGACCGGATTCTCGAGGAGCGCGGCATCGCCGTGATTCCCGATTTCCTCGCCAACGCGGGCGGCGTAACGGTCAGCTACTACGAGTGGGCTCAGAACCTCCAGCAGTACCGTTGGACGCACGAGCAGGTGAATCGCGAGCTCAAGGCTACGATCACGAAGGCTTACGTTTCGGTGCGCGATTTGGCGAAGGAAAAGAAAGTGACTTTTAGGACAGCTGCCTACGGGATCGCGCTACAACGTGTGGCGGATGCTGAAAGGCTGAGGGGGAACTGATCCGGCGGGCAAGAAACAACTGCGGCGGTCGGGCGGTCAAGAAGCAAATGCGGCGGTCAAATGCGCCGGCCTGCGTGAATCTGATTAGCTCCCCACAGATCCTATTCTATTTCTTTCCGCTATGATGCCGTATGAGCGGCTCCACGCGTGGAAGGCCTGCGATGATCTGACGGTTGCCGTCTACAAAGCGACGGAGAAATTCCCACGTCACGAACTGTATGGATTGACGTCTCAAGCGCGACGGGCGTCGTTCAGTTCTGCAGCCAACATCGCAGAGGGGTCCGCAAAGCGTGGCTCTCGTGAGTTCCGAAGATATCTGGACATCAGTATAGGGTCGTTATCGGAAGTGGCTTATGCACTGCACGTAGGGATGAGACTCGAGTATTTGTCTGTGGAGGAATGGCGTGCACTCGATCAGCTGCGTTCGAACGCGAGCAAGCTCACGTGGGCCTTATGCCGGTCACTGGGTTGACCGCCGCCGTTGTAGTTTGACCGCCTCGACCGTCGCATTTTTTTTGACCGCCGCCTTTGTCTTTTGACCGCCGCCTTTGTCTTTTGACCGCCGCCTTTGTCTTTTGACCGCCGCCGTTGCCTCTTGACCGCCGCCGTTGTCGTTTGACCGCCTAGCTCACTCCACTTTCATTCCGGGCCTGGAATAGAGGGCTTGGTAGGGATCGCCCGCCTGCGTGAAAACGCGGATTTGGATCGCCCGAATCGTCTCCGCTATGTCCGCATTGTTCTGCAAGTAAATCTCGTCGAACAGATTCAAATCCATCCGATACAACCGCTCGGCGATGATCACCGCGTTGTTGAGCGGCGCCTGCGCGAACCAGCGCCAGTCGTAGGTCTCGAGGGATTGGCCCACCGGGCCACGAAACTGATCGCGCGCCCAGCCGAACAACGCGGTCCGCACCTGCTCCAGACGCGCTCCGTTCAACGGCTCCGCATAGGCTGAATCGAGACGCCGGGCGAGCTCGGCGTAGAACACGTCCAGCGTGCGCTCGTCGCGCCAACGGGCGGCGGCACGGCGTGCATCGACGCTGTCGCGCCGCGAGCGGAAAAACGCCGCCGCGCCGCGATACCCGACGAAGCTGGCGAAGCTCTCGTTGAACGGTGTCTGGCTCTTCACGTACAAGGTGTTATGCGCCAGCTCGTGAATCACCGTGGCGACGAGCTCCATCGTGTCGCGACTCATCGCCGTGGAGAACAGTGGATCGCTCAAGTAGCCGAGCGTGGAGAACGCACCCGACGGCCGCAGGAACACGTCGAGTCCCCGCGTCTCGAGCCGCTGCGCCTCGCTGCGCGCCCGTGATGCCTTGAAGAACCCCTTGTACGGAACGACACCGACGATCGGATAGCGCCACGTGACTTCGCGCAGTTTGTCGCGCCGGCTCGCCGACAGCACGAGCAGCAGCGTATCGCGGCCGACGTCCACGTACGTCGTGTAGGTCTTGCCCACCGCCAGACCGAGCGAATCGGCGGCGTACGCGCGCGCCGCGAGCACGAGCGCGAAGCGCTGGCGCAGCGCCGCGGGCATAGTCGTGTCGGCGATCAGTTTGTCGAGCGGGCGGCGGCGCAGAAGGAGCCGCGCCTCTTCGATCCCCGCCCGCGCGATGTAGCGCGCGTCGGCGCTGACGATCAGCATCAGCACGACACCGGCCGTGGCCGCGCCCACGGCGATCACCAGGATGCGCTTCAGCAGACGGCCCCAGCGCGGCCGCGCGCGCTCGGTCAGGGTGTCCATCGCAGCCCCACGCGGTGCGTTCCGCCGCCCAGCACGTCATATGCCTGAAACGCATAGTCCATCGCGAGCCGGCCCAGCACGATCCCGGCGCCGAAGGTGACGCGCGACGCATCAGTGACCGCCGGGCGTGTCGCGTAGCCCACGCGCCCCACCAGCCCGACACCGCCCGTCACGATGCCGCCCTCGACACCCTGAATGAGGACGGCACTCCGGTCGCGCGTCCACTGCCCTTCGAGGGTCGTGAGCAGCCGGAAGGTGCCCTGCGGGTCGGTATAGTTGAGCGTCAGTCCGGCGCGCGTGCGCCGGGGCAGCAACGCGCCGTTGCCAAGATCGCCACCCAGGTTCTGGACGCTCACGCCGACCGCCATGATGTCGAAGACCGCGATCGCCATGCCGACATCGCCGGCCCAGGCATCGCTCACGTCAGAGCCAATTTGCTGGCGATTGTATTTGGCGGTGACGCCCAGCGCGGCAAGGCCTCGGCGGTAGACGAGCGAGGTCGTCGCGAGCGCTTCGTACGGGTGGAACGATGCGCCGGTGGGCATGCCGCGGCGTCCTCCGGTCGCCGGATCGGGAACAATCACAGGCTCCGATCCATAGTCGAGCGCTTGCGCGCCGAAGCCCAACGTCCAGCGGCGCACGCGCAAGGCGAGCGCGGCGCTCGACACCGCGCTCCCGGCCAGGTAGGGCTCGTAGGACCCCTCGATGCTGAGGTGCCGAATGGTGGCGATGCCGGCGGGGTTTGCGAACATCGCCCCGGCGTCGCCGACGAGCGCCGCGCCGGCGCCACCGAGAGCCGCGGAGCGAGTAGATCCGGGGAGGACGGTGAGGATGGAGCCTTCGGTTTGGGCGGTTAAGCGGTTGGGCGGTTCGAAAACCAGGGCCGCCACGGCGATTCCAACCGCCCAACCGCCAAACCGCCCAACCGCCGGTGTCATTGCAGTCGTATCACATTCAACCGCGGCATCGCGGCCGCGCTGATCGGCGCGCCGTTCGACGCGGTGAAACTGAGCGTGAAGCCGGGATCACCCGGCGCTTGCGAGGCGCGATGATAAATCCCCGAGCCCGCCAGCAGTGTCCCGCTCACGCTCACATCGCGTCCGGCGCTGAGCGTCGGCACGAGGGGATAGAAGTTCTTGAATATGTTCGGTCGCTGGGTGTGCAACGAGGAATACACCGCGTGCAGGCGCCAGGAATCGTACTGCAGCTCCGGAGGAGCCCCGCCCTGATCGGTCACGTAATTTGCGAGCGCCCAGCGGCTGACGACCGTCGTGAAAGGAGCGCCCGTGACCGCCGCAATGTTCTGGGCGCCGGTCTGCGCAGTGCCGTCCAACGCCCGGGTCAGCGTATTCCAATCCGCCCTGGTGCTCCCAGCAGCGTATCGGTCCACCACATAGCGAACGAACAGCCACGCCGCGCCGCGCTCCGCCAGCGACCCGATGCCCGCCGTCGGCAACAGGAAATGCGTGCCCGTCGAGTCGAGGTAGTCGTAGGCGTCGCGGAGATCACCGATGTAAAAGGTGCATTCCGTCGTGCCGACCGTGCAGTCCGTAACCTGCCCGTCCGGCGCGAGCGCGTAGCTCCTTCCCCCTAGCTCCTCGGCATAATGCGACATCCCCTCGTTCAGCCACAGCACCTCGCCATTGGTCGCGCGGAGGAGCACGTGCTGATTGAAGCTGATCATGTGCTGGAATTCGTGGACGAACGTCACCGGCACGAAGGTCTCCACGTCCGACGTAGAGTGGGGACAACTCAGGCTGCCGCCGGGATCGGCGACAATCGAGTAAAAGACTTCGCCCTTGTTGGAGCGCGAGTCGTTCCGGTACGCGGGATCGAGGTCCACGCCGAAAAAGAATCCCGCGACGAACGAACCCCCGCTGGCGTTGCACTCGCTGGCGGTCACCAGCTTGTTCACCGTGTTAGTCATCAAGACCAGAACGACGGTGTTCGAATCGATGTCCGACTCGCGCCCGAAGGCGGCCGTGTCGATCGCGTAAAGCCGCTGATCGAAGGTCTTGGCGATGCTGTCGAGCGCCAGAGAGTCGAGACCACCGGTGGGAGCCAGCGTGTCGACGAAAATCACCACCTTCGTCTTGACGGCGCGGACGCGCGCACCGACGCGGTCGAACCGTGAGCAATCCGTTTTGGCGCACACCTGAAACGTCCGGAGCGTGTTCATTCCGGGCGGGCTCCCTGTCGTCGACGCTTGCGGCCTCGCACCCAGGCTCGGCTCCGGAGCAAACCCCCACGAGCGCCGCTCGTCCCCCAGCCGGAGATATGTATGAAACCGCTCCGCGGGACTCAGCTCGGCCGATTGCTCCGGAGCGGGCGCCGAAGGCGCGGGCAGGATCGTGTCGCCGCCCAGCCGAAAGGCCGCCCTTTGACCGGGAACCCCGGACGTCAGCTGGGGAACGATGAGATATTCGGCAGCGAGTGTTGTGGTCGCGGGAAAGACCATGCATCCGGAATTAGGACCGGGATCGATCGAGACGTATTGATTGACCGTCAGTGTGACCGCGGCATCCGCGGCCGTGCAGCGCCGGACTTGCGGTCCCGTGCCGCTG
>Ga0209056_10005785_pt1 | contig 12850 bp, 10 predicted proteins | sample GraSoiAngelo_114_FD_185876 | JGI IMG/M metagenome (GOLD analysis project Ga0209056, IMG submission 185876) | Grasslands soil microbial communities from the Angelo Coastal Reserve, California, USA - 14_0903_13_40cm (SPAdes) (version 2) | ecosystem: Environmental > Terrestrial > Soil > Grasslands... | reverse complement strand
ATATGTGTTCGCGATGTCGTCGACCGTAGCCGCTTCTGGCATGTTAACGGTCTTCGAAATCGCGCCGCTGAGGAATGGCTGCGCTGCGGCCATCATCCGCAGATGCGCCATGTAATTGAGACTGCGTTCGCCTTTGAACGGTTTAAATGCGCAATCAAAGATCGACAAGTGCTCCGGCTTCAACCCGGATGAAATCGCCGATCCATCGGTGTCAGTGACCTCCTCGATTGTGTCGAATGCGTCGATATGCGCGATGATGCGCTCGATTTCCTCGGAGTTGTAACCCAGTTTCTCAAGCGCGGGCTTAACTGTCTGGTTTACGATTTTGAGCATTCCACCGCCCGCCAGCAGCTTGTATTTTACGAGCGCGATGTCCGGTTCGATTCCGGTGGTGTCGCAATCCATCAGAAAACTGATTGTGCCCGTCGGCGCGAGCACGGTGACTTGTGCGTTACGATAACCGTAGCGCTTTCCGAGTTCCGCTGCGCTGTCCCAAACCTTTGCGGCTTCTTCTTTCAAATGTGCGAACTCTTTGGCATCCGAGATTTCGCGCACTGCGCAGCGATGCAGTTCGATTACTTCCAGCATCGACGCGACGTTGTCTTCGGCGACCGGCTTTGGCACGCCGCTGGCGTGCGCATCGCGGTAACCTGGGAACGGTCCAATCGCCCGCGCCAATCGCGCGCTTTGCTCGTAAGCTTCGCCGGTCATGATAGCGGTGATCGCCCCGCAGAGTGCCCGGCCTTCCACGCTGTCGTAACCGTAACCGTAGCTCATAATGAGCGAGCCAAGGTTTGCGTATCCGAGCCCTAACGTCCGAAATATATGCGAGTTCTCCGCGATTTCTTTGATCGGATAACTCGCATTATCGACAATGATTTCCTGCGCAGTAATGAAAATGCGCACGGCGGCTTTGAATCGCTCGACATCAAAATCACCGTCCGCGGTCTTGAACTTCATCAAATTGAGCGAAGCAAGATTGCACGCCGTGTTATCGAGGAAGAGATATTCCGAGCAGGGATTAGTCGAATTTTGGCGATCTGTGCCTTTGCAGGTGTGCCATTTGTGAATCGTGGAATCGAACTGCACCCCCGGATCGCCGCAAATGTGCGTTCCTTCGGCGATTTTGCGCAACAGCGTGCGAGCATCTTTGCGTTCGCACGGCTGCCCATCGAGCACCCGACGCGTCCACCACTCGCGGCCTTCCAGCGCTGCTACCATGAATTCGTCGCTCACCCGTACGCTGACATTTTCGTTTTGATACATGACCGAGCCGTAGGCGTCGCCGTTGTAACTGCCATCATAGCCTTGCTCGATCAGCGCCCACGCTTTTTTTTCTTCCTTCTGTTTGGCGTCGATGAACTCTTCGATATCCGGGTGCCAATCTTTGAGCGTGTTCATCTTCGCGGCGCGCCGCGTTTTGCCGCCGCTCTTCACGACGTTTGCAACTTGATCGTAAACTTTCAGGAACGAGAGCGGTCCGCTCGGTTTGCCGCCACCGCTTAATTTTTCTCTCGTCGATCTTAGCGAAGTAAGGTCTGTGCCCGTGCCGCTTCCGTATTTGAAGAGCATGGCCTCGCTCGTCGCTAGTCGCATGATGTCTTCCATCGTGTCGCCCACGCTTTGAATGAAGCAGGCGCTTCCCTGCGGATATTCGTACTGCGACGCAGCCCGTTCCGCCTTGCCGGTCTCGCGATTGTAAAAATAATTGCCGGCTCCGGCGCCTTTGCCCACACCGTATTGATGATACAAGCCAACATTGAACCAGACCGGCGAATTAAACGCGCCATGCTGGTTCACACAAAGCCACGTCAATTCATCGTAAAAAATTTCCGCCGCTTCCGCATCCGCGAAGTAACCATCCGCTAGCCCCCAATCAGCAATTGTGCGAGTGACGCGATGAATCAATTGCCGCACCGAAGTCTCTCTGCCGCCTTTATGGGGATCGGTGCCGTTGGCGATGTCGCCATAGAAATATTTCGACACCGCTATCTTGGTCGCGAGAGCGCTCCAGCTCTTCGGGACCTCAATGTCCTCTTGTTTGAAAATGACTTTGCCACTGTCATCAGTGATCTCCGCTGTGCGGCGTTCCCATTCGATTTGATCGCGTGGCGCAACTGAGGCATCGCTGAACACGCGCTCAAAACGCAGGCTGCTGTTTTCCTTTTTCCCGCTTCTGCTTTTTCGGCGCTCAGCCGGTTTAGGCGGTCCATTGAGTGAAGCAGGCGGAATTCCGGGCTTTAGTTGAATCATGGCGTTTTGGGGAGGGTTGAGGTTAATAGATGGGAATAATGGTGAACAGCGGCGCTAACAACCTGTGAATTCCAGTCAGCAACAAGTAATAGCGTGGCCGCCCAGCGGACATACAATATGCAGTACTGGGAGAGTCGATGGCAAGCCTAAATTTGTAACATTTTTCAAAAACTTTTCTCCCCAGAGGAAAAGCCACCGGCTAGGCTAAGCTTGGACGCCCTTTTGCCAAAGCTTCGATGTTGCGCTGATCGGTTCCGCGGCCGCCATGTCAAGGTGCCGAGTTGGAACGGCAATCCATAACGAACCGCCACATTGGCATAGCTCTGATCGATCTGGGGAAGCATAGCGCGCCCCGATTCGTCTTCGAGCAATTCGAATGATTCGAAGTTGCAGATGGCGTAATTGACCTCATGAATGATTCGCGTCTCGATACCGGCGCCTGTGAGTGTAATTATCACCGCGACTCCATCGCGGGGCTTAAACCCATGGCGCCCAGTTCTCGAGTTCATACGCGAAGCTCGCGTGACGTTTGACCTTTGCAAACTGCGCGCTCTGTCTGATGATTGCGCACGGCCAACTAAGGTCGACAATAACACGAACCGGGAAGGGTGGCTGAGTCCGGTTTAAGGCACTCGACTCGAAATCGAGCGTGGGGCAACCCACCGTGGGTTCGAATCCCACCCCTTCCGCCACCGCGGCTTATTAAACCGCATGGAACGAATTTTTTCAGACCGAACGGAAGCCGGGCGGCTACTTGCGGAGAAGCTCCTCAAGTATGCCGGTCGCACTGACGTGATCGTGCTTGGTCTCCCGCGGGGCGGCGTCCCGGTCGCGTTCGAAGTGGCGCAGCGTCTTGGCGCGCCGTTCGATGTTTTTATTGTGCGCAAACTCGGCGTTCCCGGTTTCGAGGAGCTCGCCGTTGGTGCGATCGCTTCCGGCGGTGTGCGCGTCTTGAATGCGGACGTTATGCGCGCGATTCCGAATGCAGACGAAGTCATTGAATCGATTACGGCAAAGGAAACGGCCGAGCTGGAACGGCGGGAACAACATTATCGCGATGGGCGACCCGCGCCGGACCTGCGCGATCGCATCGTCATTCTCGTGGATGACGGACTAGCCACCGGCGCAACGATGCGGGCCGCCGTGAAGGCATTGCGACAGTGCGGCGCAGCGAGAATTGTCGTGGCTGTCCCCGTCGGCCCGCCAGACACTTGCCGCGAAATCGAAGAAGAAGCCGACGAAACGGTCTGCGCGACCACGCCGGAATTTTTTCAGGCAGTCGGCCAGTATTACGAGGATTTCTCGCAGACTAGCGACGAAGAAGTGCGCGAGTTGCTGGCTCGCGCCGCGCAAAACTGAGATGAACGAAGTGCGTATTCCAGCCGGGGGGGCGACGCTCGACGGCAATCTAACGATTGTTGATGGAGCGACCGCCATCGTTCTTTTCGTCCACGGGAGCGGTAGTAGCCGGCACAGCCCCCGGAATCAGTTCGTTGCCCGCATGCTCAACAAAGCCGGACTGGCGACGTTACTTTTTGATCTGTTTACGCCTGAAGAGGAATCGATCGACGCGCGCACGGCTGAACTTCGATTCAACATTATTCTGCTCGCGGAGCGCCTCGTTCACGCGACCAAATGGGCCAAACAACAAGAGCAAACTGGCGATTTGCGTATTGGTTACTTTGGATCGAGTACGGGCGGCGGCGCCGCGCTGGTCGCGGCGACGGAGTTGCCACAGGACGCCGGGGCGGTGGTTTCGCGCGGTGGGCGTCCTGATTTGGCAGGGGAAGCGTTGCCTGAAGTAAAGGCACCGACCCTGCTCATCGTCGGCGGCAACGACGACATCGTTATCGAACTAAATGAGCAGGCACGCGATCGGATGCGCTGCGAAGTGAAGCTGGAGATTGTTCCCGGTGCGACGCATCTTTTTGAAGAACCGGGCACGTTGGAACGCGTCGCGCAACTGGCGAGCGATTGGTTCGTCGGTCACATCGGCGCGAAATCGACGCCCTGATTTTTTTATTGGCCTGTGTCTTTATATGTCACCACGCGTCCCCACAAACTCTTTGTCCCCCAGATACCAGCGCGCAAACACTCCAGTTGAACGATCTGGCTGTGATCGACAAAGAGGTTCACGTCTGCGCCATAATTTTTGATGTACCACGCGAACACGTCGGGGTCGGCAGCTTCGAACATCAGCTTTTCCATCCCGATCTTGTCGATGAATCGCGCGGGAACATCTGTCCGCCATGGCTCGACATTCTCGGTGATGCCTTCGCTTTCGATCATGATGACGTTCGCGCCGGCATCGAGAAATCGTTTTGCCTGCGCGATGGCCCAACTCGGGTCGCGCGTGCCTTCCGCCCGCAATTCCTCGGCAGCCGTCGCCCCGCCGGCGCCGAATTGAATTCCGACTTCCGGTTTTGCCTTCAATCCGGATTTGCGGACCACTTCGATCAAGCGCAGCCAATCGTCGGTTGGAATCGAGAGGAAACCTGCGGAGATTTCGACGATGTCGAACCCGAGCTTCTTGCATTCGGCGATATATTGCCGCACAGCCTCGCCGCCTTGCGCGAGCACGCGCTCAATGAAACCGCCGGTCGAGACGAACACATTATGCTTGTGGCAAAGATCGACAATGTCCCGAATGGCCTTCTCTGGCATGAGCGTGAACGACCCGCCGGCGAATTTCAGCGAATCGATGTAGTTGCCCATCGTTTCGAACAAATCTTCGAGGTAACGCCGGCCGAACGCGGAGTAATACGGCCCTCGGATTTCCGTTAATCCGTGCTTGCGCGGCTTACCTTCGCGCTCGTTGATTCGCAGAAACGGAAAACTCCGTTCGGACTGCTTCGATTTTCGCTTCATCGCCACTTATCTGGAAAACGTTGCGCAAAGTCGCTGCGGTCGTCTCTGGGTAGCGCACTCGCCTAGCGTGTAGTGCGGTCCGGTTCGGGCTTTCGGCGTCGCGCCGAAACAATCTTTCTTTTGAATCTCCTCCGCAGTAGCTACCAACGAGTTCCAACGAAAGTTCGCGATCGCGAGGACGCGCTCGCCGGCACGCGAGACGCGCGCGCTACCCGATCACTCGCGAACTCACATTGGGCGTTTAAATTGCAAATCAACCGTGACGCCGCCACAGCAAAACTTCTCCGCGCTCACCACTGATCTTTATGAGGTCACGATGGCTTGCGGTTATTACAAAGCTGGCGTGAGCGATCATGAGGCAGCGTTTCACGTCACCTTTCGGGAGAACCCTTTCGATGGAGAATTTACGATCGCGTGCGGGCTTGCAACAGTAATCGACTTTCTGCGTGCGTTCCGTTTTCACCAAACAGAAATCGATTACCTCGCCTCACAGCGCGGTAACGACGACAAGCTACTCCTCGATCCCGGCTTTCTCGAATATCTGCAAGGGCTGCGACTCACCGTGGACATTGACGGAATGCCGGAGGGAACGCTGGCGTTCCCGAATGAACCGCTGATCCGGGTTTGCGGCCCGATCATCCAATGTCAGCTCCTGGAAACGGCTTTGCTCAACATCTTGAATTTTCAAAGTCTCATCGCGACAAAGGCGGCGCGCGTCTGTATCGCGGCCGAAAACGATGCGGTAATTGAATTTGGTTTGCGTCGCGCACAGGGAGTTGACGGGGGTTTGAGCGCGGCGCGAGCGGCTTTCATCGGCGGCTGCGCCGGCACATCGAACTTGCAGGCGGGCCAGCAATACGGAATTCCAGTGAGCGGCACGCAGGCGCATAGTTGGATCATGTTTTTCGAAAAGGAGAGCGAGGCATTTCAGATTTATGCAAAGGCGTTGCCGAACAACTGCGTCTTCTTGGTGGACACTTACGACTCGATCAATGGCTTGCGCCGCGCCATTAAAGTAGCAAAGCAGCTGCAGAAAGACGGGCATGAAATCATCGGTGTGCGCCTCGATTCCGGCGACCGCGCTTCATTAAGCATTGAAACGCGGCGAATGCTGGACAAAGCGGGATTTCCCAATGCAAAGATCGTTTGCTCAGGTGATCTGGACGAATTTACGATCGCCGAGATGAAACGGCGCGGCGCGAAGATCGATATCTGGGGCGTTGGAACAAGGCTAACCACTGGCCAGCCCGACGCGGCGCTGGGCGGCGTTTACAAACTCGGCGCGGTGCGTGCTCCACACGAGCAGTGGCAGTATCGGATCAAACTTTCTGGTGAGTCAGCGAAGACCTCCTGTCCAGGGTTGCTGCAAGTGCGCAGATTCCACCAGCTGGACCACAGATTCATTGCCGATGCAATTTACGAAATCGATCATGTGGTGAGTGAGCCCTGCGTAATTGTCGATTTTGGAAACGAGACGCACACCGAGATTCCCGCCAGGACAGAGTATTCGGATTTGCTCATGCCAATTTTTCGTTATGGCGAACTTGTTTATTCCGTGCCGGGGATCGAGGCGTCGCGTGCGTACGCGCGGAAGCAGCTCAGGCGTGCGCCGCCTGCGATCCTGAGGCTGAACAAGTCGCGCGCCTACAAAGTCGGGCTCGAGAGGTCATTACATGAGTTAAGGTCGACATTAATTCGCATGCCAAAGAACAACGGGATTAAACAAGATGAATGCACTGATCATTGTCGATGTTCAGAATGATTTTTTGCCCGGCGGCGCTTTAGCGGTGTCACATGGCGATGAAGTCATTCCAGTCGCTAATAATTTGCAGCGACGCTTCAACCTTCTTCTCGCTACGCAAGACTGGCATCCGCCAAACCACGGGAGTTTCGCCACAAATCATCCGGGCAAAAAGCCCGGTGATCGCATCATGCTCGACGGGATCGAGCAAATCCTTTGGCCGGTGCATTGCGTTCAAAACACGCACGGCGCTGACTTCGCCCCCTCGTTTGACACGAGCCGAATCGCTCATGTCTTCCACAAGGGAATCGATCCGCGCATCGACAGCTACAGCACATTTTTCGATAATGCCCACCGTAGAAGAACTGGCCTCGGCGAGTATCTAAAAGAGCGTTCCATCAAGGATATTTACCTGCTCGGGCTCGCGCTGGATTATTGCGTCAAATACAGCGCACTTGACGCGCGCCACCTCGGGTTTAACACGCACATCATCCTTGACGGATGCCGCGGAATCGGGCTTGACCCCGGCGACCTTGATCGTGCGATTGACGAAATGAAACGAGCCGGCGCGATTCTTCTGCAAAGCCATGACTTGTCCTTAAGCCGGAAGAACGGTTGAGAGCGTTACTTCACTATCGATTGTTTGCTTGAAGACGTTTTCAACGGTAGCGCCGATTTTGGATCCGTTGCGATCGACGATCCAGACTTGCTGGCCTTCCTGAAACGGACCGCGCGCCATCACTTTGAGTAAAACGCCCTCCTCAGTGGCCGGATTATCGAGCACCTCGGCGCAGATTGCTTCGGTCTTCCCGAAATCCGCCAGCAGCGTGAGTTTTTCATCTATTTTTGGTCTTTTCATGGTGAGGCAAGATCGACATTTGACATAAAACTAATCGCCGCTCGTGCTCCTGGCGAGCGTGTCCGCGTTGGCGAACGAATCCTTTCGGGAACGTGGGCGGAATCCCCTATCAGATCGAAGATGGGGTGAACGGTTTTCCCGTTTCATCGGTCGAAGAAGCTGCGGAGCGCATGGTGGAGATCCATCTCAAATATCCAGGAGCACGCTGGCCTTCCACGCGTCGTCGATTTTCTTCACGTAAAAATCGTGGAGCGTAACTGCTTTCACATCGGCACGCTGTTCATGGCGCGCGACATCGAGAGGCTCGCCTTCGGTTGCGGCATCTAAGAAATAGTGGCCGTCTTTGTCGTCGATTCGCATTTCGTGGACGCGCAGCAGCAGGCGCTCGGCGTCTTTGAAGTAGATAAGCTCCTGCAGAAAATCGAATAGCAGCATGTCGAGCTTGTCATTCTTCAACTCGATGTGGCGCGTCTCGCGCGGTTCGATGGAGTCGATGTTCTCGATCATCACGTTCATTGTCGCGTCGGCCGCAGCAGTGAATAATTCCGGCAGGTCGCGCCCCGTGGCTTCAAACGCGATATCGGCGGTTCCGACGTCTTCGAGGTATTTGTAGGGCACTAAGAATCGAGAGGTTGGGGTTGAGAGCCAAGAGCGATTAGAGTTCGCATCTCTTCAGGGCTTCGATGACCGCCGATTTTTGAGTCGCGATTTCCTTGCCGATGAAAATGAGCTGGGTCTCGGCGGACTCGAACGGCTCCAGATCCCAGCGTCCGGAAACGAAATTGAAAAGCTGTGCCCCATCGGAGAAACGGACGAAACCTTTGGCGCGATGCACATTCGCCGGCAGGCTGTCCACGAAGCCCTCGAAACAATTGCGAGAGAAATCTTTCTCGGATGTGAACGTGAAAGACTCAAACTCCGGCTGATGTTTGTGCTGAGGCGGCGCGACTTTTTTCTCGTGCCCGATCCCGAACAACAGGTCGGGATCGATCCAGCAACGCTCAGTGCGAACAATCGTTGCAGTCCGATTCAGTTCGCGCAGTTTCGCTTCGAGTGGCTCGATCTGCTGCGGCTGGACGAGATCAATCTTGTTCAAAAGCAAAATGTCTGCGCCCTCGATTTGCAGTCGCGTGGTGTGGCCGAGCTCAGGGAAGCGAACGAGCATGTCGGCGTCAATCACCGAGACCACACCGTCGAGCCGGCATTGCGGCAGCGCCTCCTGGATATTGAACACGAGCGCTTCCGGTTCGGCGAGGCCGGTCGTCTCGACGATGATGATGTCGGGCCCCACGCGCGCGATGATCTCGTTAACCGCCGCCTCGAATTCCCCCAGCAGCGAGCAGCAAACGCAACCGCCACCAAGCTCGGCGATGCGTACATTTTTTCCTTCGATCACTTTCGTGTCGATCGCGATCTCGCCGAATTCGTTCATCACTATCGCGATCTTCGTCGGGCGCGTCGCGAGAATGTGGCGAAGCAGCGTCGTTTTGCCGCTGCCGAGCGGGCCAGTGATCAGCGTGATCGGTGTGCGCAATTGCATTGACAGAAAATTCGAATGTCGAAATCCGAAATTCAAAACAATGTCTGAAGTCCAAAACCCAAATGACCGAACCCCCCGCTTCGTTGCACGGCTGCGATTTGAGAAAATTGGAATTTTGTCATTTGAATTTGTTTCGGATTTCGAGATTCGAAATTTGGATTTTCCAACCTTTTATCCTTTCACATTTCCAATCGGCGTAAATCGCACTACCGGCTTGCTGATCCCAGCCAACTCCGTCGCCTCGATCACCTCGTCGATGTCTTTATAAGCAGCGCCCGCTTCCTCAGCGAGTCCCGCCCACGAAGTGCTGCGGATGTAAATGCCGCGCGCTTCCAAGTCGCGCTGGAGCTGTCTGCCGTGCCATTGTTTGCGCGCTTTGGTGCGGCTCATGGTGCGACCGCTGCCGTGCGCGGTGCTGAAAAATGTTTCTCCACCCGTTGATGTGCCAACGAGAAGATACGAGCCAGTTTCCATCGAACCGCCGATGATCACAGGCTGCCCAATGTCGCGGTAGCGCGCGGCCACTTCCTCGCGGCCAGGTCCAAACGCGCGCGTCGCGCCTTTGCGATGCACTAGCAGCGTTTTCTCTTTTCCGTCGACCGTGTGCTTTTCCAGCTTCGCGGTGTTGTGAGCGACGTCGTAGATCATCCGCATCCCGAGGTCTTCTGCGCTGCGTCCGAGAATTTCGGAAAAAACTTCGCGAATACGGTGAAGGATTACCTGCCGGTTCGCGAATGACATGTTGAGCCCGCATTTCATTGCGGCGAAATAATCGCGCCCCTCAGGCGATTCGAACGGCGCACACGCCAGTTCGCGGTCGAGCACTTTGATACCGTATTTGCTCTCCATCACTTTCAAGAAAATCTGGAGATAATCGGTCGCGACCTGGTGTCCGAAGCCGCGGCTCCCGCAATGGAACATGACGACAACCTGGTTTGGGATCGTGATCCCGAATTTTGCCGCAAGCTCCTTGTCGCGCACGTCTTCTGGGCGCGCCGCCTGCACTTCGAGGTAATGGTTCCCGCTGCCGAGCGTGCCAATTTGGTTGTAGCCGCGATCAATCGCGCGCTCGCTGATTTTTGCCGCATCCGCGCCAGAGATACAGCCGTTCTCCTCGGTGAGTTCGAGGTCTTCCTCCCAGCCATAGTCGTGTTCGACGCACCAGCGCGCACCCTGCTCGACAACGTCGCGAAACTCCTGACGCGAGATTTTCAAAAATCCATGGCTGCCGACGCCAGCCGGCACGCGTTGGAAGAGAAGGTCGACAATTTCTTTAAGGTGCGGCCTGACGTGGTCGAGCGTGAGGTTTGTGACGACCAGACGCATGCCGCAGTTGATGTCGAATCCGATGCCGCCAGGCGAGATCACACCGCCTTCGTGCACGTCCATGGCTGCGACGCCGCCGATTGGAAACCCGTAGCCGCTGTGGCCATCGGGCATGCAAAACGCGTAGCGTGTGATGCCCGGCAACGTGGCGACGTTGCTGATCTGCTGGTAAACGGCTTCGTCCATTTCGCGCACGAGCTTTTCTGTCGCGATGATCCGTGCCGGCACGCGCATGCCTTCTTTGTAAGTCACCGGTATTTCCCAAACGGTATCCAAGACTTTTCGCACTTTGTCGATGATGCCCATGTAAATTGCGTTTTAACAAAGGATCGTTTTCAACAGTGGTAGTGGATGATCCGCAGAAGTAATGCTCGACGGTTGGCTCGCCTGTAGGGGTCGCCTGGTCTGTTTAGCGTTGCTTGACGCGGCGCCGGCTGGCGGTTTGTGCGGACCGGGCTGCGAGCTGCGATCCTGCCTTGAGAAACGAATCAACCCACCAAAAGACATCCTCGTGGTGCACAATGCGCCTCATGCGCTTCATGCGCGCTCTGCGCTCGGCATCGCTCATGCGGAATACTTTGAAGATCGCATCGGCCACCTGCTCGACGTCATAGGGATTCACCAGCACCGCGGGCTTAAGCTGCTCCGCCGCGCCCGCAAATTGGCTGAGAATCAATACGCCGTCGTTTTTCTCGACGCAGCATGCGCAGTATTCCTTGGCCACGAGGTTCATGCCGTCCTTGAGCGGCGTGACTAGTGCTATTTCACACGCACGGTAGTGGGCCAACAGATCGTCGCGATCGAGGCTTCGAAAGCGGTAATGCACCGGCAGCCACGTGTCGGTTGAGAAGCGACCGTTAGTGTCGCCGACCAAACGATCAATCCGGCCCTTGAACTCATGATATCTTGGAATCTCTACTCGGCTCGGGACGACCGCCTGGATCAGGACCACGCGACCTCGCAATTCCTGGTGGCGCTCCAGCGCGACTCGGAACGCCCGCAGACGCTCCGGAATTCCTTTGCTGTAGTCGAGGCGGTCCACGCCCAACATCAGCTGGCATCCGGGAAAGGCTGCCCGCAACTCACGGGCCCGCCGCGCCACTTCCTCGGATGCGGCACCTTTTTCAAACGACTCGAAGTCAATTCCGATCGGGAAACTGCCGGCGCGGATCGTCCGCCCGCTGGAGCGGATACGTTGTAGCCCAGAGCTTGGAAGAACCTCTGCGTCGGGAAGTACCCGTCGCACGCATTGCAGGAAGTTGCGGAGGTCGCGTCGAGTCTGGAAACCGAGAAGATCAAATTGGAGCAGAGCGCGCAACAATCGCTGTTGTTGCGGAAGCTTGGCAAAGATGTCGAATGGCGGAAATGGAATGTGCAGGAAGAACGTCAGCGCGGCATGGACGTCGCGCTCGCGCAGCGCCTGGGCGACATACATCAGATGGTAATCGTGCACCCAGATGAAGTCCCCGGGCTGGCAATGTCGCGCAATCGCCTCTGCGTAACGCTCGTTCACCGCCTTGTAAGTCTCCCAAAACGCCGGCTCGAAGTGACAGAAGTTTTGTAGGTCGTGAAAGAGCGGCCAGATAACCTCATTGGAATAGCCGTAGTAAAACTCGTCACGCTCTGCCTCGCTTAACGCTACCGGCACTACCTCATAGCCTGCGTCGCGCGTGGCTTCGGCGAACGGCGCGTTCGGAATGTCGCCCGCAACGCCGGGCCAACCGATCCATGTCCCACCGCGTCCACGCAGCACCGGTGCGAGGGCACTGACGAGCCCGCCGGCAGAGAGAGTAACGATCCACTCATCCGTTCCGGCGCGCTCGAGGGCGAAAGGCAGTCGATTGGAAACGAGGATAAGCCGATTCATTTTTGAAGAGAGTTCAAAGAGTCAAAAAAGTTACATCGTTACAACGGAAATGAACGGCGGCGCCATGTTAACTTTTGTAACGTTGTAACTCTTTTAACTCCTTTGTTGGAGTTCTCACAAATAAATCGCGCGCCGCCAATTGAGTTATCCGCAGCGTCATACATAAGTATCACCAACGGTGAAAGCGATGCGAAGACGCATCGCACTCCCAAAGGACTTCGTGCGAAATGCACGGAGACGCCTATTCGGTTTCGCGGGAGCTTTCGGAGTGCGCACGCGTCCTCGCGTCGCTTTTACTTGGTTAAACATGCGATTTATTTGTGACGCTCTATTTGAAATCGTTAAATCGAAAATGATTCCATCAGCGCTTGATCATATTGACGAGATAATCGCCGC
>Ga0209056_10005784_pt1 | contig 12850 bp, 11 predicted proteins | sample GraSoiAngelo_114_FD_185876 | JGI IMG/M metagenome (GOLD analysis project Ga0209056, IMG submission 185876) | Grasslands soil microbial communities from the Angelo Coastal Reserve, California, USA - 14_0903_13_40cm (SPAdes) (version 2) | ecosystem: Environmental > Terrestrial > Soil > Grasslands... | reverse complement strand
TGGACGAGGCGCGCCACGCCGAGATCTTCCGCAAGCGCGCCCTCTCGACCGGCTGGGGCCTCATGCGCGCGAGCGCGCACAACGAGTTCAATCTCAAGTTCCTGCGCGACGCCGACAGCTTCGCCGAGGCCTCGCTCGCCCTCCACCTCCAGGCCGAGGGCATGGTGCTGACCCTCTTCCGCTTCAGCGAGTACATTTCGCCGACCGAGGGCGATAAGAAGCTCTTCCGCTTGGTCATGCAGGACGAGGCCCGGCACGTCGGCTACGGGATGCAGCATCTCAAGTGGGTGCTCGACCACTTCCCCGAGAGACGCGAGCTGATTCACCGCCACCTCGACGAGGCCGAGAACTTCGTCTTCGGCGCCGGCTACGCCACCGAGGTGATGGAACCGTTCATCATCCTCTCCGGCAAGGGGCTGAAGAAGGCGAACGTCGCCGAGGGCGTGCGCATCACGCTGGCCTTCCAGATGAAGCAGACCGAGGAGTACTTCGAGCGGCTGGCCAAGTGCGGCCTCCCGGAGCGGCGGGAGCGCTCGCGTCTGTGGAAGATGTTCGAGCTGCAGAAGCAGCAGATGGGCCTCCCAACCTAGGAGGAGGCCGACCGCGAGAGCGGTCATGCCGGCCGACGGGGTCCGGGGGCATCGGAAGCGCGCAGCCCGCGAAGCGGGCGAGCACTGGACGGGCCCCCGGGAGAGTTAACTAAATGGCCTACTACGCCGAGAAGGACTTCTTCGAGGATGACGGGCTCATCCAGCTCGTGACCTCCATCCTCGAGGGCAACCTGACCCTCGACTGGTACCGCGTCGACACCCCGCGTGTCCGCGCCCGGCCGGCCGATCCCGGGCGCGGCCTCACCTACGAGGACTGCAACCTCGGCCCGTACGGCTACGACGTCATCCCCGAGTTCCTGCGCGACCGCTACAGCATGGCGTCGCGCGGGAGCGCGCTGGTCGCGAAGCTCCCGGACCTGGGCTACACCATCAACCGCCGCAGCGACGTGTGGGCCGACAACGTGGCCGGCCTCTACGAGGAGGCCAAGGCGCGGCGCTGGGCGCCGGCGGTCGACATCCCGTGGCGCGAGCTCGACGCGCTCGGGGACCCGCTCCGCGAGGCGGCGATGGCGCAGGCCTGCACCCTTCTCGAGGAAGTCGCGCTGGTCGCCATGGAGGTGCCGTCGCGCTGGGTGTTCTCGATCAACCAGGAGTTCCTGGAGCTGAAGAGCTTCCTCTGCGCGCAGATGATCGACGAGGCGCGCCACGTGGAGGCGTGCCGCAAGCGCGCGCTGGCGAGCGGCCAGGGCCTGGGGCGCGCCAGCGTGTCGGCGGAGCAGGCGCTCAAGGAGCTGCTCTCCGCCGAGACCTACCCGGAGGCCTCGCTGGGGACGAACCTGCTCCTCGGGAGCTTCGTCCTCGCCATGTACCGTGCGCTCGCGGCCGTCTCCAGGGCGCGCGCCGATCGCCTCCTCGCCACCCTCTCGATGCAGGACGTGGCCCGCTCGGTCGCCTACGGCGTCGCGCACATGCGCTACCACCTCGTCCATCAGCCCGGTAAGGCCGTCGCGCTCGCCGACTACCTCGACCGGAGCGAGCACACCGTGCTCGGCATCGCCGCGAGCCCCGAGTTCCTGGAGCCGCTCGTCGTGCTCGCTGCCGGCGCGCGCGAGCCCGGCGCGCTCGCGCGCGGCGCCGCCTTCGCACGGCGCTGGTTCACCGACGCGCTCGAGGAGTACCTCGCGCGCTGCGGCGCCGCCGGGCTCGGCGACCGTCGCGAGCGGAGCCGGCTCCCGCGCCTCGCCGCCTCCCTCGCCGCCTGAGCCGCTCCCGCGATATCATCCGTCCATGGGGCGACTCGCCGTCGGGCTGATCGGCACCGGCAAGCACGGGCAGCGCTACGCGCATCACATCCGCGCCGACGTGCCCGAGCTCGCGCTCGCCGCCCTCTCCCGCCGGGACGCGGCCAGGGGCCGCGAGCAGGCGCGCGCCCTCGGCTGCCGCTTCCACGACGACTGGGCGGCGCTGGTCGCCGACCCCGCCGTCGAGGCGGTGATCGCGGTCGTCCCACCCATGCTGCATCCCGCGCTCGCCGCCGCCGTCGCCGCGGCGCGCAAGCCGCTCCTCATCGAGAAGCCGCTCGCGTCGACGGCCGCGGAGGCGCGGGAGATGGTGCGTGTGCTGAGCGCCGCGGGGGTGCCCGTCTTGATGGCGCACACCCTGCGCTGGAACGCGGTGGTGCGCGCCATCCGGGAGCGGCTCCCGTCTCTGGGCCCGTTGCGTGCGCTCTACCTGAACCAGCGCTTCGAGCGCTCGCCGCTCGCCTGGCTCGATGATCCCGGAACCGCCGGGGGCGGCATCATTCTCCACACCGGCGTGCACTGCTTCGACCTGGTGCGCTGGCTCACGGGACACGAGGTGGCTTGGGTGTGGTGTCGGGTGGCGCGCGTGGACACCGCCAGGACCGAGGACAACTTCGTGGCCCTGCTGGAGCTCGAGGGGAGCGATGCGCTGGTCGCGGTGAACGGCTCGCGCTCGACCGCGAGCCGTTCTGGCCTGATCGATGCGGCAGCCGCGGGAGGCCAGCTGGTCGGCGATCACACCCTCGGCTTCGCCTACGGCGTTCGCGGCCTCGAGCGCACCCCGCTCCCGCTCGCCGAGCCGGTGCCGACCGTGCGCGAGGTGCTGCGCGCCTTCGTCCGCCTCGTTCTCCATGGCGAGCCACCCCCGGTCGCCCTCGAGGACGGCGCGCGCGCGGTGGCGATCGCGGCGGCGTGCCTCCGGTCCGCGGAGATCGAGGAGCGGGTGGGAGTGGAGGCAGTCTGACCCGGTGCGGGGCGCATTGAACCCGGCGGAGATTCGCCGAGCTTCACCTTCACGATCAAGGCGGGAGAGCGCCTCGTCATGAAACCCCCCTCGCGCAAACCGCGAGCGGTCGTGATCAGGTGCCTGCCTGCGCTCCCGGGGGCAGCCGCCCCGTAAGCCGCCGAAGGCGAAAACCCGACGACGGCCGCCCCTCTTGACATCATCGGCAACCCCAGATAACTGAACTGATATTCAGTCATGAACGCATCCTCAAACACGGCCGTCGCGGGACCGAACCGCTTCGAGCGCCGGCGCGAGCGCACACGCCAGGACCTGCTCGCCGCGGCGACCCGCGTCCTCGCCGAGAAGGGCCTCCACCAGACGAAGATCGCGGACATCGCGGCCGCGGCCGACGTCGGCGTCGGCACCTTCTACCTGCACTTCCCCGACAAGGAGACCCTCTTCGACGCCGTCGTCGAGGAGACCGTGCGCCGGCTCAAGGCGACGGTCGATGCCGCGCGCGAGAAGGCCCGGGGGCCGCTCGAGAAGGTCGAGGCCGCCAACCGCGCCTTCTTCCGCTTCGCGCGCGACAACCGCGAGGTCTTCAAGATCGTCTTCGGGCACGCCGCGGCCTACAACGATCTCATCCGCCGCGCCCAGACCCTCTTCATCGCCGACATCGAGAAAGAGATCCGCGAGGGGATCGCGAGCGGCGCCTTCGTCCCGCTCCCGCCCGCGCTGGTAGCGCAGGCGGTGGTGGGCATGGCGACGCAGGTCATCTCCTGGTGGACCGAGCACGAGTCCGTCCCGATCGAGACGCTGATCGAAACCACCACCACGCTGGCGCTGCGCGGGATCACGCCCGGCGCCGCCGCGAAAGGAGCACGCCATGGCTGAAGCCGCCGTCCGTCCGACCCCCGAGCTGGACGACACCATCGAGCGCCTGCCGACCAGCTTCGACCTCTGCTACACGTGGAACTACGAGACGCTCCGCCAGGAGCTGCGCAACCTCTACGAGAAGGCGAAGCGCGATCAGTGGAACGCGACCGACCAGCTCCCCTGGTCGACCAGCGTGGACCCCGAGGCTGAGATCGTCCCCGACTTCCAGATCCCGGTCTACGACACGCACATCTGGCAGAAGATGACCCCGGCGGAGATCCGCAAGCTCCGCCGCGAGTCCCTCTCCTGGACGCTCTCGCAGTTCATGCACGGTGAGCAGGGGGCGCTGCTCGCCACCGCGCAGATCACGACCGCCACCCCCTGGATCGAGTCCAAGTTCTACGCCGCGAGCCAGGTGATGGACGAGGCGCGCCACGTCGAGGTCTACTCGCGCTATCTGCGCGAGAAGCTCTCCGGCGCCTACCCGATCAACCGGCACCTGAAGACGCTGCTCGACCAGATCCTGACCGACTCGCGCTGGGACATGAAGTACCTCGGCATGCAGATCATGGTCGAGGGGCTCGCCATGGCCGCCTTCGGCTACATGCACAAGCTCTGCCAGGAGCCGCTGCTGACCGAGCTCACGCACTACGTCATGCGGGACGAGGCGCGACACGTCGCCTTCGGCGTCCTCTCCCTGAACGACTACTTCGGGAGCCTCGGGTCCGCCGAGCGGCGCGAGCGCGAAGAGTTCCTCTACGAGGGCTGCCGGCTGATGCGCGACCGGCTCCTCATGGAGGACGTGTGGGAGGTCATGGGCTGGCCGGTGGAGGAGGTCCGGGAGATCGTCCTCCGCTCGCCGCAGATGCAGGAGTTCCGGAAGATGCTGTTCTCGAAGATCGTGCCCAACGTGAAGCGCCTCGGCCTCCTCTCGCCGTACGTGCGCGAGCGCTTCGCGGAGCTCGGCATCCTCCAGTTCGAGAACGAGGAACCGTCGGCCTGAAAGCGCTCCGGCGGGCCGCTCCATGGGCGGTCACGCTCGCGATCTTCGCCTTCCTCTTCTGGCGCATCCCGCTCGGAAGCGTCGCGGACACGCTCGCCGCGGCGCAGTGGGGGCGCTACCTGCTGCTCATGGTCCCCTACTCCCTCTTCTACTTCCTGGTCGACAGCTTCGTCGTGCAGCAGGCGGTGTCGTGGTTCAACGTGCGCGTCCCCTACCGTGACATCCTGCCCGTGCGCGCCACCACCTACATCCTGTCGCTGCTGAACACGCAGCTCGGCCAGGGCGGGGTCGCGGTCTACCTGCACCGCCGCCACGGCCTCCCCTTCTGGGAGATCACCGGCACGGTGATCTTCATCTCGTTCGTCGAGATCTACCAGCTCGCCTTCTACTCCTTCGTCGGCGCGGCGGCGGGAGGCGAGCTCGGAGGCGTCGCACGCCCCTGGGTGTACGCCGCGCTCGCCGGCTACCTCGCCGTCCACCTCTGGTACTTCTCGCGCCCGCGCGGAGGCTGGCTCGGCAGGGCGCGGCTCCTCACCGCGTTCCGGCGCGCCCGCCCGCGGCACTATCTGCAGCTCCTCCTCTACAAGACGCCGAACCTGCTCGCCGCCGTCACCGTGCACTGGCTCGCGCTCCCGCTCTTCGGCATGTACGTGCCCTTCCTCGTCCTCCTCACCTTCCTGCCGCTCGTCTTCTTCTTCGCGGCGCTGCCGATCGCGGCCGCGCACCTCGGGCCGAGCCAGCTGGCGTGGCGATACTTCTTCCGCGGCGCAGCGCCCGAGGGCGCGCTGGTCGGCTACAGCCTGGCGGCGCACTTCACCTTCGTCCTGATGAACGCGCTGATCGGGCTCGTCTTCCTCCGCCGCGCGGCGCGGGAGCTCGCCTAGCTAGCCAGGAGTCCGTCCGGGGAGGAGGCGCGCGAGCACCGCGGCCAGGTTCACCCCGACGACGATCAGGCTTCCCGTCTCGAGGACGACCGCGGCGAGATGGCCCGGCACCGCAACCGCGCCCGCGATGGCGCCGGTCAGGGCGTAGTTCAGCACCCCCGCCGCGTGCCCGAGCGGGCTCCGTGCCGCACGTCCGCCGCCGAGCGACGCGAGCAGGTAGGCCGCGAAGGCGAGCGCGATGGCGGCCGGCACCGCGGACGGCACGAGGCCGAGCGCCGCGCCCGTGATCGTGCCCGCCAACACGAAGGCGATGTCGGCGAGGTTGTCGAGCACGGCGCCGTGGCGGGTCGGACCGCCGCCGCGGCGCGCGAGCACGCCGTCGAAGAAATCCGTGCCCGCGGCGACCGCGAACAGCGCCGCGGGCAGCCACCGGCACGCCGGGCAAACCAGGGCTCCCGGCAGCAACGCCGCCGCCCCCAGACGCACGACCCCGAGCGCGTCCGCGGCGGCGGGCACCTCTAGGAGTCTGTCCGGGTAATCGTGGTGAGCGAGGCGAACGAGCCGGGGAGCGAGAGCGGCAAGCGCAGCGACGACCGACGAGGTGCGGCGCGCGGGACGCGCGCCGGGAGTTGGTCGCCGCAGGAGGGAGGAGCGAGCAACCATTCGGCAGCGCGGCTACCGCCGCGCTCCCCCGGATCGTTCGCCGCAGCCGCCATGATTACCCGGACAGCCTCCTAGATCTTCGCTCCCTCGGTCACCCGGATCGGACGGCGCTGGCGGTCGCGGCGCAGGAGGACGTAGAGCGCGCCCGCACCGCCGTCGCAGGGGCGCGCGGTGGTGAAGCCGAGCACGATGCGCGCCGCGCGCCCGCGCGCGAGCCACGACTTGAGCCGCTCCTTCAGCACCGGCGTCTGGTCCTTCGAGTTGTGGCCGCGGCCGTGCACGATGAGCACGCAGCGATGCCCGAGGACGACCGACTCCGCGAGAAAGCGATCCACCGCGACGCGTGCGGTCTCCGACGTCATGCCGTGCAGGTCGAGGTGGTCCTGCCAGGCGAAGTCACCGCGCCGGAGCCGGCGCAGGATACGGGGGTCGAGCCCCACGATCGCGCCCTCGACGTACTCGCGCGTGTCGGTGACGTCGAAACGGGTGGCGCCGCGGGTCAGGTCGGAGAGTGCGGCGAGCGCCTCCGCCTCCTCACTGACCGGGGAGCGCGCGGCCCCGGCCGGCGCGGGCCCGTCGACCCGCGCGGCCCGTTCGCGCGGCAGCGGGACCACGCCCTCCATCGCGTGCGCGAAGAGGTCCGGCTCCTCGGCGCGCGGCGCGGGACGCGGCGGCGCCGGCTTGGGCAGGGCGCGGAGCTGCTTCCCGAGGCCCGCAAAGGGGGTGTTCAGCGCGTTCAGCGCTCTCCGGCCCTGCGCGCGCTCGTCGCTGGTTCCTCGACCGCGCCGCATGGCTGCCTCTACCACAGGCGGCCCGCCGATCGAACCGGCGCTCAGACTCCGCCGGGGTCGTCCATGAGCGGGCTGCCACGCTCGGCCGCGAGTTGCTCGAGCGCCTTCCAGGCGAGCTTGCTCGGCTTCACGTGCCCGTTCTCCCACCGGCTCACGGTGGAGAAGGTGACGCTCAGGGCCTGTGCCAATCCTTCCTGGGTGAGCCCGATGCGCCGGCGCCAGGCGCGGATGATGCGCCCCGCCTCGCGCGGTGGGCCACTCATCTTCCGGTCGCGGTTAGCGAGCATGAAATTCCCTTCTAAGGACGGAAGCAACCCAGGTGCCACAGCGCAGCGACCGTCTCGCCGGCACATTCGGGCGGCCGGAGCGTCACCGAAGTGCCTGACTGCGCGCTGTGCGACCAAACAATGACGGCCCCTTGCGGTCGTGGGGCGCTGTTGCTAACCGCGACGGGTGCCCACGCCGCAGGCAATCCTGGAGGCGCTGAAGCGCGTCCCCTACCCCGGCTTCACCCGCGACATCGTGTCCTTCGGGATGGTGAAGGACATCGAGGTCTCGTCGGCCGGCGTCACGGTTCATCTCGCGCCGACTACCGCGCAGCGCGACGTCCTCGAGCAGATCGCCGCCGCGGTGCGCGCCACGGTCGAGGCCATGCCGGGCGTCACCGGCCGGGTCGAGATCGTGCAGGCAACGCCGCCCGCACCCGCCCGCCCGCGCGGCCCGCAGCCGATCCCGGGGGTGCGGAGCGTGCTCGCGGTCGCGAGCGGGAAGGGCGGGGTCGGCAAATCGACGGTCGCCACCAACCTGGCGCTCGCGCTCGCGACGCTGCGCCCGGCGATCGGCCTCATGGACGCGGACGTGTACGGGCCGAGCGTGCCCCTCATGCTCGGCATCGACGAGCGGGCGCGTACGCGAGAGGACCGCCGCATCGTTCCGGTCGAGAAGCACGGCCTCCGCGTCATCTCGATGGGGATGTTCGTCGGCGAGGCGACCCCGGTCATCTGGCGCGGGCCGATGATCACGAAGCTCATCACCGAGTTCCTGCGCAACGTCGAGTGGGGGGAGCTGGACATCCTGGTGCTCGACCTGCCGCCCGGCACGGGCGACGTGCAGCTCACGCTCACGCAGCAGGTGCCGATCACGGGCGGCCTCATCGTGACCACGCCGCAGGACGTGGCGCTCGCCGACGTCCGGCGCGGCATCCAGATGTTCCGCCAGGTGAACGCGCCGGTCCTCGGCCTGATCGAGAACATGAGCTTCCACGTCTGCCCCGGCTGCGGCGAGCGCGCCGAGCTCTTCGGCCACGGCGGCGGCGCCGCCATGGCGCGCGAGGCCGGCATCCCGCTCCTCGGCGAGGTGCCGCTCGTGCGCGCCATCCGCGAGGCGGGCGACCGCGGACTGCCGATCGTGGCCGCCGAGCCCTCGCACCCGCAGAGCCGGGCGTTCCGCGAGATCGCCGAGCGCGTGCTGGTGCGGCTGGCGGAGGCCGAGCACGCGTCACGCTGACGCCGTGATCGCCGGGACGGGCGGACGCGCGCGATGAGCCGAGCGGAAGCGATCGCCGCCTTGCGGCAGGCCGTCGTCGCCGGCCGGCGGGCCGCCGGGGTGCAGGCCGAGGCCGGGTCCGCGGCTCAGCCCCGGCGGAGCCCGCGCAGCAGCACCACGGCCACTCCGAGCGTGATCGCCGAGTCCGCGACGTTGAAGGCGGGCCAGTGGAGCCCCCCCCAGTGGAGGTCGAGGAAGTCGATCACCTCGCCGTAGCGCAGCCGGCAGACCAGGTTCCCGAGGGCGCCTCCCAGGACGGCGCCGAGCGCGCCCACGAGCCCGCGCTGGTCTGCGGGCGTGCGGCGCACGAGCGAGAAGAGCGCGCCCGCCGCCGCGATCGTCACCACGAAGAAGAGCGGCAGGCGGATGCCGGGCGGCGCCGCGGCGAGCACGCCGAAGGCCGCACCCGTATTGCGCACGTAGGTGAGCGCGAAGAAGGGCATCAGGTCGATCGTCTCGCGCAGCACCATGGCCCGCGCGACGACCAGCTTGCTGGCCTGATCGGCGACCAGCACGAGCGCGGCCACCAGCGCCGCGAGCTGCAAGCGGCGGTCGGCGAAGAGGCTCACGCGACCACGCCGGCGCAGCGCTCGCAGAGGTCGGGATGGCGCGGGTCCTGGCCGAGGGCGCGGATGTTCCAGCAGCGCGGGCACTTCTCGCCCGGCGCGCGCTCGACGCGCACGCGCAGCCCGGGCACGAGCGGGCTCTCGGGCGCGCCGTTCGCGCCGCCGAGTGCCACGTCCGCGACCAGGAAGAGCGACGGCAGCTCATCCGCCCGCTCCGCGAGCAGCCGGCCGAGGCCGTCGGCCGACGCCGTCGCGAGCGCCACGCGCGCCTCGGACGACTGCCGGACGAGCCCCGCCTGGCGCGCCTCCTCGATCGCCTTGCTGACCGCGCCGCGCACCGCGAGGAGGCGCTCGAAGCGCGCCGCGACGTCGGGCACCCGCCACGCCGCCGGCGGCGGCCCGAGCCCGGCGAGAAAGACGCTCTCGGGCCGGCCGGTCCCGGGCACGAAGCACCACACGTCCTCGGCGGTGAACGACAGCACGGGCGCCATCAGACGCACCATCACGTCGAGGATCGCATGCAGCACGGTCTGTGTCGCGCGCCGCTCGGGTCCGTCGGCGCGCTCGCAGTAGAGCCGGTCCTTGCGCACGTCGAGGTAGAAGGCGCTCAGGTCGACGCTGCAGAAGTTGTTGAGGGCATGGAAGACCTGGTGGAACTCGAACTCCTCGTAGCCCGCCAGGCAGCGCTCGGCGAGCGCGTGCGTCTGGTGGAGCGCCCAGCGCTCCAGCTCGGGCAGGCGCTCGACCGGGGCGGCGTCGCGCGCCGGATCGAAGTCGTAGAGGTTCCCCAGGAGGAAGCGTGCCGTGTTGCGGACGCGCCGGTAGGCCTCGACGAAGCCGTCCAGGATCTCCTCCGAGATGCGCATCTCCTCGCGGTAGTCGGTGGCCGCGACCCACAGGCGCAGGAGCTCGGCGCCGTGGCGCTTCAGGATCTCCTCCGGCGCGATCACGTTGCCGAGCGACTTGGACATCTTGCGGCCGCCGCCGTCGACGAAGAAGCCGTGCGTGATGACGATGTCGTAAGGAGCACGGCTCGCGACCGCGACGCCGGTGAGCAGCGCGCTGTGGAACCAGCCGCGATGCTGGTCGCTGCCCTCGAGGTAGAGGTCGGCGCGGCCGCCCAGCTCGGGCCGGCGCTCGACCACCGCCTTCCAGCTCACCCCCGAGTCGAACCACACGTCCAGGATGTCGGTCTCGGGACGTAACGCCGTGCCGCCGCAGCGGGGGCAGCTCATGCCGGGCGGCACCAGCTCGCCGACCGGGCGGCGGAACCACGCGTCCGCACCTTCGCGCTCGAAGACGGCGGCCACGTGCGCGCAGAGCGCCTCGCTGGCGATCGCCTCGTCGCACGCCGCGCAGTAGACCGCGACCACCGGCACGCCCCAGTCGCGCTGGCGCGAGATGCACCAGTCGGGCCGCGTGGCGATCATGTTACCGATCCGCTCGCGGCCCCAGCCCGGGATCCAGCGCACCCGCTCGATCTCGGCGAGCGCGCGCCGGCGCAGCTCGCCGCGCTCCATGCCGATGAACCACTGCTCGGTGGCGCGGAACACGACCGGGTTCTTGCAGCGCCAGCAGTGCGGATAGCTGTGGGCGACGGTCGCCGCGGCCAGGAGCGCGCCCTGCGCGCGCAGGTGCTCGACGATGTGCGGGCTCGCCTCCCACACGCTCCTCCCGGCCCACTCCGGCACCTCGGCCGTGAACCGCCCGCGCGCGTCCACCGGCGCCAGCACCTCGAGGCCGTAGCGCAGTCCGGTCTCGTAGTCCTCCTGCCCGTGCCCGGGCGCGGTGTGCACGAGCCCGGTGCCGGTCTCGAGGGTCACGTAGTCGGCGAGCACGATGGGGACGATGCGGTCGATCCACGGGTGCCGGCAGCGGCCGCCCTCCAGCTCGGCGCCGCGGAAGCGCGCGAGCACGCGTGCCGCGCCGAGCGGGCGCTCGAGCGCGGGCACGAGCGCGGCGGCCACGACCAGCGTCCGCTCGCCGAACGCGGCCGCCACGTACTCGTGCTCCGGATGCACGGCGACCGCGAGGCTCGCGGGCAGCGTCCACGGCGTCGTCGTCCAGATGGCGGCCGCGGGCGCCACCACACCCCGGAGCGCCGCGGGCAGCGGCTCGACGAACGGGTAGGCCACGTAGACCGAGGGCGATTCGTCGTCCCGGTACTCGACCTCGGCCTCGGCCAGCGCGGTCGCGCACGATGGGCACCAGAGGACGGGCTTCTTGCCGCGGTAGACGAGCCCCTCGGCGATCGAGCGCCCGAGCGCGCGCACCTCCTCCGCCGCGTAGGAGGGGTCCATCGTCAAGTAGGGATGCTCCCAGTCGCCGAGCACGCCGAGGCGGCGGAACTCCTCCCGCTGGATGGCGACGAAGCGGTCGGCGTAGGCGCGGCAGCGGGCGCGCACCTCGGTCTTGGGGAGGGCCTCCTTCTGCGCGCGCCCGAGCTCCTTCTCGACGTTGAGCTCGATCGGGAGGCCGTGGCAGTCCCAGCCCGGCACGTACGGCGCGAGGCGCCCCGTCATCGCGCGGTGCTTCACGATGATGTCCTTCAGGACCTTGTTGAGCGCCGTCCCGAGGTGGATGTGGCCATTGGCGTAGGGCGGCCCGTCGTGCAGGACGAAGCGCGGCTTGCCGGCATTGGCCGCGAGCAGACGCTCGTAGACGCGCGTCTCCGTCCAGCGCCTCACCATCTCCGGCTCGCGCTGGGCGAGGTTCGCCTTCATGGGGAAGTCGGTGCGCGGCAGGTTGAGCGTCGCCTTGTAGTCCATCGGAGCGCCGGCCACGCTACCTAGGAGGCTGTCCGAGTAACCATGTCGGCTGCGGCGAACGATCCGGGGGAGCGCGGCGGTAGCCGCGCTGCCGAATGGTTGCTCGCTCCTCCCTCCTGCGGCGACCAACTCCCGGCGCGCGTCCCGCGCGCCGCACCTCGTCGGTCGTCGCTGCGCTTCCCGCTCTCGCTCCCCGGCTCATTCGCCTCGCTCGCCATGGTTACTCGGACAGACTCCTAGCAGCGAGCCTCCGGGCTTTCAAAGGGATGCGCGCGGCGCGAACGCCTCGAGGGCCCGCTCGACCGCCGCCGCGCGCGGCTCGCCGACCGGGTTCGGGAACACGATCGTCAAGCTCGCGCCGGCCATGCGGTAGGCGGCGAGCCGCGCGCGGCAGTGCGCGGGATCGCCCACCAGCGTCACCGCGTCGGCCATCGCGTCGCTCACCGCCGCCTCGGCGCGCGCCACTTCGCGCGTCCGCCACGCGGCGCGCACCGCGTCCACCTCCGAACGGAAGCCGCTCGCGGCCAGCATGTTGCCGTAGAAGGGGAGGTTCGCGTAGCGCGCGAGCATGCGCTTCGCCTCGTGGAGCGCCGCCGCCCGGTCGTCGGCGAGGTAGCAGGTGGTGAAGTGGCAGACGTGGAGCGTCTCGGGGTCGCGCCCGGCGCGGACGGCGCCGCGGCGCAGCGCGGCCAGCGCGCGCGGGTAGCGCGCGAGCGGGAAGAGATTGAAGATCGGCCCGTCGGTCAGCTCGCCCGCGAGCTCGACCATGCGCTCGGCCAGGGCGGCGGCGAGGACCGTCGGCTGGATCGCCGGCCGCGGCTGGTGCGGACCGCGGGTCCACGCGCTGCGCAGCGTGCCGATCACCGCGCGCATCTTCCCGAGCGGGTCCCCCATGTCGATGCCGAGCGGCTCGTTGACGGCGCGGTGCCCGACGCCGAGACCGAGGAGCAGGCGGC
>Ga0209056_10005781_pt1 | contig 12856 bp, 8 predicted proteins | sample GraSoiAngelo_114_FD_185876 | JGI IMG/M metagenome (GOLD analysis project Ga0209056, IMG submission 185876) | Grasslands soil microbial communities from the Angelo Coastal Reserve, California, USA - 14_0903_13_40cm (SPAdes) (version 2) | ecosystem: Environmental > Terrestrial > Soil > Grasslands ... | reverse complement strand
GAACAGTTCGTTGCCTCCCCGCTCTGCCTTGTAGGCTACGTGCGATGGGACGCACGGTCTGATCGAGTTCCTCCTCTCCAGACAATCATCTTCAGCAGCTTTACAGGTCGCACTCCGGTAATCCGACTTATCAGGATTTGTGTGAAATGGCGAGTACATTTACGTGCGAAGAGGGTGGACACAACGGGGTAAACCATGCACGACGCAACAAGAACGGAGTGTTCGGTTGAGTACTACGAGTCGAGAGCGTCGCGCGAAGGCGCTAATAATCGCTCAGGTAGATCGTCCAAGCGAATGAGAATCGACCCATCCACTTCGTTGTCTCCAGCAATATATTTCCGCCGTACCTCCTCCTCGATGACCTCGCGGTTCGCTCGGAACACCTCGAGTTTATCCTTACCTTCTCCATGGAAGTGATTGTCCAGAGCTTCCCTGGTGATGACGCAGCGCACCCACGCTTCGCCATCTTGCCCGTAGAAAAGGACAATGTCGCGCTCGTGAACAAAACTCTCTTTGGGGTCAGGAAATGTCAGGTCGTGCCGCTCAAGGCGCCATTGCACGCGGTGGACGATAAAGGTTGCAAACGGATGGATGTCCATTTCGATGCTGGCGCGGTCCAGGGCGCTCAGATAAGACTTGCGATCCCGGATGCGAATCACCGTCCAAGGATAGCCGCCCGAAGCCAGCATAACGTTCATCAGAAAGCGCGCCATGCGGCCGTTCCCATCCGAGTACGGGTGGATATAGCCGAAAAGCCAGTGTCCCAACACCGCGCGCACGGAAGGCTCGGGTTCTTTTTCCAGAAGGTCGAAGAACGCCGGCATGGCGTCGCGCACGGCCTCCCACCTGGGTGGAACGTAGCGCGACCCGCGCAGAAACACGGGTGTGTTCCTGTATCCGGCCAATGATCCCGCTTCGAGCAAGCCGGCTGTGACGGAGGGTTGGAACAATTCGCGATACCAGTCGTTGTGCACAGCACGCACGAGCGCCGTGGCGTTCTCACCTGCTATCACCTTCTCTACTCCTGTTCTCACGAGCTGGAACGCTTGCCAATACCCCCGCGCCGCGAGGGCGTCGCGATTTCTACGATCACCAGCGTCATGCTCGGGGTCCCAACCGCCCTGTCGCACTCTCTCAACCAGGGCGGGCGTGACGGAGTAGCCTTCAATGGACAACGAGTGGTAGGCATCGGTCCGATAGATTTCGTTAACGAAGTGAAGATACGCTTCCGTATCTGCCGGAAGTCCTGGCGCTTTGGGAAACGCCGCGAGGACCTTGCCACGCATCGATTCCCAAAGTATCTCAATGCGACCCACAATCGGAGCGGCGGGACGGCCCAGCCTGGCGAATATATGTCTGGCTTCAAATGGACTGCTCTCTCGCACATCGTATCCGGCGCCCTTCATGGCGCGGAGAATCTCGTCCGCCAGGTCGGCGCGGCCGGTTTGACGGAAGGCTTTGGCAAGATAACCGGCTTTCGCGGAATGGCCGCCGTTCAGGAGAAACCGAAGCACGTCCGAGGCGTCAGCAAGGCTCGCCATCACCACTTGCGTCTCGACGGGATACTGCAGAAAAAATGATTCCGGCACGCGTACCAGCGCTGCTGCCGGCGAAAACAGACGCAATCCGTCCCTCACCATGAGAGCCGCGGCCGCCGGCATCTCCGCAACTTTCAGATCGTAAAGCGTTGTGCCGAACAGAAGGTTGATATCGTTATTCGTCGCTTTCGGACTGTGCACAACCAATTGATCCGGGATCACCGTTCTCTCGCCGTGCAAAAAAAGGGACTGCTCCGGCGACAGGTGCCATTGTTCGCCAAAGCGTTCGTCGCAGTAGCGTGCGCAGAATTCCCAGAAGGACGCATGCCACGGCGTGCTTTCGCCGGGCTCTGAGTCGGGGCTTGAAGAGATCAGCCAACCCTTCATGACTTCTTGCAAGAAGCCGTTCTCCACCAGGCGCTCACGGTGAACGCGGCTCAAGTCGTCGGAGCGGAACACACGCCGGTTGCCTTGCTGGAGCGTTTCGAGGACGTCGAGAGATTCAGCCAGTTTTTCGTTTGGCGATGGCATGAAGCCTCCCTTGCGGGTCATTACAAGATTATTGTGGCGGGTAAATACAAGTATATGGTGCTGCATGACTGCAAGTCAATCGTGCCGTATGAATACAAGTATATTATGCTGTATAGCTACAAGTCAATTGTGCTGTGCAAATGCAAGTATATAATGCTGCTTTGAAGCTAAGTGGTTTATTTTCAATTGGTTACTAACGATACTTCCTACGATCTATGATCTATATCTCTCGATTTTCTGATCCGTCCGCTGTAGTCAGACTTAGCCGATGAGATCGCGGAGAAAAGCGGCAGCAGAGCTGCCGCACTCCAGAAAAACGCAGCGGCCACGCCGGCGCAGCGCACGCCCACCTGAAAATAGTGGGTAAGTGGGTCAGTTTCTCCATGGCAGCTTCCTCAGTCTTTGGTCTCTACTATCATTTTCTCGTTCGCGGCGCCGACCATGTCTCAGCACAACCCCCCGGTCCGACCAGCACCGCCTTCGTCGTCACCGCTTATCTGTTGTTCCTCACCGAAGCCCTCGGAGCCGTACTCGGCCTCTATTTCCTCCGTGAGAAGGCAGCAAGCGGTCCAGTCTGAGCCGGGGGGCCATTCTTCGCTTCGCCTTGCCTCCACCGGAACCGTTCATCCCGCCTCCGTAGCCGTCCAATCCTCAATTCCGACTATTCCCTGCATAATATTTAACCAGTTGATACTTCCATGCTATCTTTTCCCCATGTTTGCTTGCACTGAGCCCCGAAGTGCCAATCAAAACCTTAGCCTGCAATTCACCTTGGGCCCTGTCCCTCTAACCCCTTTGTTTGCCACTCATAGGAGCAGCACGCAAGCCACTGAAAACCCAAATACTTTAAGTCCTTTCCTTGCCACTCATACAGACTTGTCACCTGTAAGTCCTCTATTTGCCACTCATACGAAAACCGTCGGGGTGTATACCAACAATTCCTATTCTGGAACCTCCTCCTCGTCGTTCCCGAAAAGCGCCGGTCTTTCTTTTCATGTACTTACAAATTGCCACCTTTTCGTTACAGAGAAACAACTTCTTCATTTTCATGCGCTTATGAATTGCTATTCTCGCAACTCCTTTCTTTTGATATTTCATGCATCGCATGGGGGGGTGTGAGGGGCACCAGTCACGAATCACCAGTCACCTCTTTGCCCCACCAGTTACCTGTCCCGAGGACGTGCATCCTCCGTACTATTGGAGCCAACCTTTCTCTCCAACAAACTGCCCACGGGTCACCGTTCCTTCTTTCATTTGCACGGGAGGGTGTGATGGGTAAATTTTCTCGCAGTTGGGAGCTCGTGAAGCAAAGCTTCGCGATTCTCCGTTCCGATAAGCAATTGATGCTGTTCCCGGTTTTGTCAGCTATCGCTTGTTTGATCGTCACGGCGATTATCGCCACCGGCGGCGCAGTGCTCATGTTGCCGGCGATGACTTCCGCCGCGGCGGCCGGGGAACGCTTCAATCCAAATCAATCGCCCGTGTTCTTGCTGGGGATGTTTTCCCTGTACGTCGCCAACTACTTCGTGATCGTTTTCTTCAACGTCGCGCTCGTCGGCGTCGCCAATAGCCGTTTGATGGGCGGCACGTGGACATTCCGCGACGGCCTCGAGCTGGCCTGGGCGCGCAAAGGCACCATTTTTCAATGGGCGCTCGTCGCCGCCACTGTCGGCGTCATCCTGCGAACTCTCGAAGAGCGCATGGGCATCGTCGGCCGCATCATCATGCGCATTATCGGCGTCGTCTGGACGCTGGCCTGCTACTTTGTCGTTCCCGTGCTGGCCTTCGAGGACCTCTCGCCGATCCAAGCCGTGAAGCGCTCCTCGAAGCTCTTCCGCGACACCTGGGGCGAAAAGGTCATCGGCGGCTTCAGCCTCGGCCTGGTTTCTCTGGTGCTCATGCTGCCGGGGATTGGTCTGTGGTTCGCCGCGATGGTTCTCGGCGGGATCAAGGGCCTGCTCGTCGGCACGGTCCTGATGATTCTTTATTTCCTCATACTCTCGGTGTTCATGTCCGCGGTGCAGGGCGTCTTCAACGCCGCGCTCTATCGCTATGCCTGTTTCAAGCAGGTGCCCCCGGCCTTCGATCACGACCTGGTCGCCGCCGCCTGGGCCCCGAAGAGCTAAGGAGTTAGGCGTTAACGTTCGATCTTGGAGGGCACTCCGGCTGATTGGCGTGCCCTCCAAGGATTTTTGAATAGGTCCGCTGTAACCTGGCCCGCGCTCGGCGCGTCCTAGGATTCAACCGCGTGTTGGCCGTCCATTTTTTGCTGGGTTCTGGCAAGAGTGGCTGAACGCAACAGGGCAGGCAGCCGCGCGCAAAGCACGAATGCCTGCCTCTGCATTGCGCGGGTAAAGCGCGCGGAAGCTTGTCACCGCATTACACGCTTAGAAATGAAATTTCAAGCTGCCACCCACTGTGCGTGACGGCGCGTACTGGATGGGAATCTCTTCGCTCTCTTTCGCGATTTGATAAATGCTGTTGCCGACGTTGGTGATGTCGAATTCTAGATCCAGGTAGCGCGGCTCGGTTTTCCAGAGCGTCAGTCCGGCCGCGAGGTCGGCAGTAAAATGCTGCGGCAGCCGCGGGCCGTGTTCAATGATTGTGCCGCTGCCGTAGCGCAGCGCGCTTCCCGCCCAGAATCCGCGCCACTGGTTGTGATAAAAAATCTGCGCCGTCCCGGTGTGCGTCTGATCAAACGCAGGAATAATTTTTTCGCGCGCGACCAGCGGTTCGTCGCCGGCGAAGCCTCCGGTGATCGGGCCGTAAAAATAAGTTTTCGCCAGAGCATATTGAAAGCGTCCGGAAATTCCGAAGCGTTCCAATTGTCGCATGTTCGCGACGAGCTCGATTCCTTTCGAGCGGGCGGCGTCGAAATTGATGGGCACAAAAATACGCGAGATTGAGATTTCGTGGTTTTCGAAACTGTTCCGGCCGGTGTGCAAATACGCATTTAGCTCCAGGCTCGCGCGCGGCGCGATTTCCTGCGCCCAACCTACTTCGTAGTAGTGCTGCGTGTATGGGCGCACGTTGCCGACACGCTGGGCCGGATTGATTGCGTTGTGCCCGATAAAACTGGCGAGCAAGGAATATTCAATCGGCGGCGGCGAGAACAACCGATTGTACGCCGCGTGAATCACCGATTTAGTTTTTGTGACGTGATACGCGAGGCCGACGCGCGGGCTGGCTTGTTGGTCCGCGTCAACAAGATCGAAGTGGTCGTAGCGAAGGCCGAGATCGACGGTCAGGTTTCGAATGGGCGAAAAATGGTCTTGCACGTAGAAGCCGGCCTGGCCGCCTTTGCCCCAATCCTGGAACGACGGAAAAACATCCGGGTCGCCGCGGCCGTCGAAGAAAAAACCTTCGCCTTCACGCAGCCGGACGAAGTCGATCCCCGCTTTGAAAAAATGTCCGCGCCAGGAATGCGAGAAATCGCTCTTGATTCCAAGGGTGAACCCCGAGCGCGACGCCGAGGAAAGCGGCGTGTCCGGGTCAGTGGTCGGCAAAACCTGGTCGGAGCTGGTGCGTTCATAGATGGAAGTGTGAAGCAGAGTCTGCGGAGAAAACGTGTGCAGCCAGCCGAGAATCGCGGTGTATTGGCGAAGGTGCCGCTGCGCGTCGCGGCCGACTGCCTGATCATCGGTGATATTGGGCTGCTGAAAAGTCGTGCCAGAGCCCATCAGCAAAAGTTTGATCGAGTCGTTGTTTCCCGCGCGCCAGTCGAATTGCGCCGTGGCGCGCGAGCCTTTGCCAAAATCAAAAAGCTGTTTCGGCTCGGGAGGATCGAGGTAGCGGCCGGACGTAAATCCATCGACGAAGAAATAGTAGCCGAGCCTGCCGGCTTGCCCGCCGTAGTCTGCGTTGAAGTCGTAATTCTCTACTGTTGCTCCTCGAAAATTCACGTCGCCGTGTCCGCCAAGATCGGCGCCGGAGCGCGTGGTGATGTCGAGCACGCCGCCGAAGCGGTTGCCGTATTCAGGAGTGAATCCTCCGGTCATCAAGTCAACGGTTTCGAAAATTTGCGGGCTGACGCCGGGGGAAAATTGCGGCTGTGCGTTATCCAGGAAGGAGACACCGTTGACAAATTCGTGCAAAGAAAATTCGGTTCCGCGCACGGCCAAGAAATTGTCGTGGCTGTCGCTGGCGCCAGGCATCAGATTGTTAACCAAATCGTTGATGCTCTCGATCAGAGGTTCGGGCAGCCGCTCGAGATCCTGGCGCGTAAACGTGTAAGAGCTCCCGGTTTTTTCAGGATCAATGGTCAGGTAGCTGGACTGAACTTCGACTTTTTGCCGCAGTGTTTCTTTCGCTTGCAGTTCGATGTTCAGGGAAATTGCCTGACGCGGGCGCAGCACGAATTCGTAGGTAGCTTTGAAGTAGTTCGCAGCTTCGGCTTGCAGTGTGCAGGCTCCGGCTTCCACGCCTGAAAAACGAAACTTGCCATCGCTGTTCGAGACCGTGGTGAGAGCAGTTCCGCCGTCCCGGTGTTGCAGAGAGACGGATGCATTCGGCACGGGTTGGCCCGCAGCGTTGCGCACTGTGCCTTCGATCGCCGTTTGGGCGTAGGCAACGCCAGAGACGAGGAGGATGAGACAAACGACACGCAAGGAGTAGGAGAGCATGTTTGGGAGAGCCTCCGTGATGACGATCAAGGTCCTGTGCGGGCAGGACGGGCGCGAAAGGCGATAGTCTAGCACAGGCTTGCGCGGCCTCAACGTCTGGGCAGGCTGCGTTCGAACGGCGTGACGCCTCAGGCTGATATGCTTCCATTGGACTGCGAAAACGAGTCCTCGCGAGCATGACTAACAAGAGCAATTCGGACGCTGCGTGGAAGTATCACGAAGCAACGAAACATTCCTACAACAGCATCCGCAGCAACGCTCATTTCATGGACTGGAACAACCAGCCGCTGCCGTTCAAGATTTATCCGACGCTGGAGCCGATGCGCTTGCCGGGCGAAGTGCGCCAGAGCGGGGTGGCAGCGCTTTCGGCAATCGCTGAGAGAGTTTCCGCCCAGACCAACGCAGCTCCGGATCTGGAAGCGGTGGCGCAGTTGCTGTACCTTTCCGCGGGCATCACGCGAAGAAGGAAATATTCCGGCGGTGAAATTTATTTTCGGGCGGCCGCCTGTACCGGGGCGCTCTACGAAGTTGAGCTGTATCTAGTTTGCGGCGAGCTGGGCGGCTTGGAGGCCGGCGTTTATCATTTCGGTCCTGCAGAGTTTGGCTTGCGCAAGCTGCGCGCCGGGGATTATCGCGGCGCACTGGTTGCAGCTACGGGTGGTGAAGCGGCCGTCGCGCATACGCCGCTGACGATCATTTGTACTTGCACGTACTGGCGGAATGCATGGAAATATCAGGCGCGCACCTATCGGCATTTCGGCTGGGACAATGGAACGCTGCTCGCCAACCTGCTGGCGGTCGCGACTGCGCTGGGCTTGCCGGCTAAAGTAGTGTGCGGTTTCGCGGACGCACAGGTTAACCGCCTGCTGGATGTAGATACCCAGCGTGAAGTGGCTTTTTCCCTGGTGGCTCTCGGCCACGTCGCAGATCTCCCGCCGCAAGCACCTGCAGAAATGTTGCCGCTTCGACTCGAAACCGTACCGCTCTCGCAGCGCGAGGTGGATTATCCGCTGATGCGGGAGATGCACGCGGCGTCTTCGCTCGATTCGAAAGAAGAAGTGGAGGAGTGGCGCGGCCGCACTCCGGTGACACATTTCCCGCCGCCCGCCGGGCCAATTATTTCGCTCAAGCCTTTGTCCGATGCGGAGATGCCGCGCGACCCGATCGAGCAGGTCATTCAGCGGCGCGGCTCCACTCGAAAGTTTGCGCGGAGCCCGATCACCCTTGCGCAGGTTTCCACCCTACTGGACCGCGCCACGCGCGGCGTGCCCGCGGATTTTCTCGATCCACCAGGAGCGCAGCTCAATGACCTCTACTTGAGTGTTCATGCGGTCGAAGGACTTTCGCCCGGAGCGTACGTCTACCACCGAAGCTGCGGCGGGCTGGAATGCCTGAAGCAGGGAGATTTTCGCGCAGAGGCGGGTTACCTTGGATTGCAGCAGGAGCTGCCCGCAGACGCGGCCGTGGATATGTTTTTTCTTGCAGACTTGCGGCCCATTTTGCAGCGCTTCGGCAATCGCGGCTATCGCACCGTGCAACTCGAAGCCGGCATTCTCGGCGGCAAGCTGTACCTGGCGGCCTATGCCCAACGGCTGGGCGCCACCGGGCTCACCTTCTTCGACGACGATGTGACCCGTTTCTTCTCTCCCCACGCGGAAGGCAAGAGCGCCATTTTCCTGGTAGCAGTCGGCCACAGCGCCAAAAACGAATCCTACGGTCGGACCTGAGGTCCGGGTGGCCAATGTTCCCTAACTCTGCCCATTCCCCGAGATCGAACTAGCAGTCTGCTAGCTGGTCAGTGGCCGATGGAAAGGGGAATAGTGCTCCTTCAAGGGAAGACTGGCGGCGTGGACTAAAAGCGGAAGAGATAGGAGACTTTGACGAAAATCTGGCGGCCATCATTCAAGAAGCGATTGGGAGTGTGGAGGAGGTTGCCGTTCGAATCCTGGCTGAGAGTGGGATCGAGATTCTGCAAGTTGCTGTTGTAACCAAGGTAGACAGCGGTGCCAGGACGGAGAAGATAGGTGAAGAGCAGGTCGGCGTTGAAGTTTTTTGTCGTTTGGAGGGAAGTAAGATTCGGGTTGGCAAGAACTGCCGCATACTGACCGATAAAGCGAAGAGAGAATTCGCGAGTGAACTGGTAGTTCCATTTCGAGCGGATGATGTGATTGTCGAAGATGCCGGGACCCTGATTGGGGCCGCGAAGGCGGGTGAGCAGGTAGGTGTTGTCCACCGTGAGTTTTCCCGTGGGGCGAACGGTAAGAAAGATCTGCGCGTAGCTGGAGTTTGCGAGGAACGGACGGCCAAATAGGGGAGATGCGGAGGCTGCGTCAAAGTTGGTGTCCGTGCCCCAGCCAATCTCGCCGTTCAGGGTAACCTGCTTAAAAAAACCCGACTGGAAGAAGAATCCGGTATGACGGTGAGCGTAGTCGCGGTTGCCCGGGAGCGCGCTGAAGTCAGAAGGACGAAGGCGTTCGTGACCGAGATTACCGAAGAAACCGAGAAAGTTCTGCCGCTGAAAGGAAAATCGGTAATTGGCGTTGGCGAACCAATCGAGGCGAGTGCCCTTGTGGTCCCAATTGTTGATGGTGAACAGGCCGGGGCCATGCCAGACCAGGTACTTGCCTTCCGGACGAAAGCGGTAGAGGGCGAACTGGCTGTAGCGGCGAACGTCCGGGCGGCGGAAGAAACCGGTTTCGGTCTGGAAGCCCTCGGAAGTGTCCTGATACAAAGCGTTGTATTCGACCTTGCGTGTGCTGTGTTCGACCCATCCATAGTAGGCAGGGCCGCCTTTGTGCCTGCCGTCGTTGAAGTCGGTGGAGCTGACGAGCGCTTGCACGGTGGCGTACCAAGTGGGACTGAAGGTGATCTTTGCGTCGATGCCGCCGACGCGGTTGGAGCCGACGATACAGCGATTCTCAGAGCAGGCGGTGTTGGGCACGGTAGCAAGCTCGCGGTCTGTATAGATGAGACCGATGGTGGATTGCTTGCCGATATTGTGATTCACGCGAAGCACACCGAAATAGGCTTTGCTCCCCGAGAGGGGGTCAGCCGGAGCAACGGAGTCACCCGGAGATTTATCGTCCGCGAAGAAGGCACCGAGGGACCAGGGACCGCGTTTGCCGGTGAGGCGCAAGCCATAGTCGGGATCGGCGATGCGGCGAGTAAAGACAAGATTTGTGGGTGTGGCGAAGTAGCCTGCGTTTTCGAGAAAAAATGGACGCTTTTCCGGAAAGAAAACCTCGAAACGCTGATTGACGGTGACTTGAGGCTCGTCGGATTCAACCTGGGCAAAATCAGGATTCAGGGTGGCGTCGAAGACCAGGGAGTCCTTTAGGACAATTTTAGAATCGATGCCGGCGCGTGGTTCGAAGCTCTTCCCAAAGAAATGGGGAACGCCACCGGGACGATCGTCCAGCCCGCGGAAAGAACGCAGCGAACCGTAGGGAACAAACTGGATGTTGCGGCCGGGAGAAATTTCCCTGAGTCCATCCGCGTGCGTTTCCTGAGTGAGCCATCCCTGAGTATTGCTGCTGATGTGCGGATAGAAGGAAAATTCGAAGTTGCGGCGGATGTCGCGCTCAAAGAAGATGCCCCAGGTCTGCTCCGGATTGCGGGGAAAGCGTAGCGAACGGAACGGAATTTCGAACCAGACGACGAAACCCTGTGGCGTGATCTTTCCTTGTGAGTTCCAGAGCATGTCGTAGGAATAATCCGGCTCCTGAAAATCGTTCCAGATGCCATCTTGCTGGACACCAAGAGGATTCACGTAGAAAAAGAGGCCATTCTTCCGGTCGCTGAAGGTATCGAGGACGAAGCCGAACTGATCGTCGTCGTTGATTTGCTCGCGCCGGACCATGTGAGCACGAATCTTGTCCGGTTCGGAATCAAAACAAACACAAACGACATATAGATTTTGATCGGTGTAGCCGAGGTAGACCTCGGTTTTCTGAGAGATGGGAGAGCCGTCTTTGGGATCTCGTTGGATAAAGCCTTCGACCTTCAGCATCTTGCGGGCGACGGCAGATGAGGCCTGCATCGTAATAAAATCAGCGATGGCCGGGCGGTTTTCCAAGTGGGGGATGTGGAGATTTGTGAATGGGACAGAATCTTTGGCAGGAGGATCTGCTAGGACCGAAAGAGAAGGCCCCAGAAGGACGAGAAGAACCAGCCGCAGGACGCAAGAGGGGTTGATGGACGGGGAATGGGGCACGCGAGCCTCCAGGAGTGTGTCTCAGGCAAGTAAGTCGGTCAGGGAATAGTCGAAAGACGCACCCGGTCTCGAATCTACTGAGTGTATTGACGACGGCGGGGGTGCAAGAGTTAGCTGTGCCAAACCGTGATTCTGGTTTATTTTGACCGAGGAGGCGGGCACTTCGAGAGCGCACTAGAAGTTGAAGCGGCGGCGAACTCGAACCGACCTATAAGAGCTACATCCCTAACGTGTTCCGCTTATCCCGCGAGCCTGTCCCTGCACGCTTGATTCGAAGCGCGCTACAGTTTTTCGACGGTTTCCTATGTGGAAACTGTTGGGCTAAGTCTTGGTTAGGCATAATCGGAAACTGGCTCACTTCTGCAGTTTAGTCTCGGAAGCCCAATGCCGCCATCCGGGTATACTGGGTGACCAATTCCAGGAGGTTTCCATGAACCGTGTGATTCGACTGTTTCCACGCCTGGCCGTATGCGGCGTACTTTTTCTCTGGGCTACATTTTCGGTGGCAAGCTACGCAAATGCGGCGGACAAGGGTTTTGTTTCGCGCACTGCGAAGATCGATGGCGTCAAGCTGCATTACACGACGGGTGGTCACGGGCCGGCGCTGATTCTGTTGCACGGCTATGCGGAGACGTCACGGATGTGGACGCCGATCCTGCCGCTGCTCGGTGAGAAATTTACGGTGATTGCGCCGGACTTGCCTGGCATCGGGGACTCTTCGATTCCGGCAGACGGGCTGGACATGAAGAGTGCGGCGATTCGAATTCATGCGCTTGCGCGTTCGCTGGGCGTAGAGAAAGCGAGAGTCGTGGGGCACGACATCGGCTTGATGGTGGCTTATGCGTACGCGGCGCAATTCCCCGCGGAGGTGGAGAAGCTGGTGGTGATGGATGCGTTTCTTCCGGGAGTGGGCGGATGGGAGGCGGTCTACAACAACCCGGCAATCTGGCATTTCCGGTTTAACGGGGCGACGCCCGAAGCGCTGGTGCAAGGACGCGAGCGCACATACTTCGAACACTTCTGGAACAACTTCGCGGCCGACAAGACACGCTCGATTCCTGAGGCCGACCGGAAAGCGTACACCGAGGCGTACGCGCGTCCGGGAAGGATGAGAGCGGGCTGGGCGTATTTTGTTTCATTCCAACAAGCGGCGAAGGATTTCGCGGAACTGTCTCAAACCAAATTGAACATGCCGGTTCTGGCGATCGGCGGAGAGAAGTCCTTGGGAGAGGCACTGGCGCAGCAGATGAAGCTGGTGGCTTCGGATGTGACCGTCGTGGTGCTCAAAAACACGGGACACTGGGTGCTTGAGGAAAATTCGAAGGAGACGACCGAGGCGCTGGTGAAGTTTCTCTGAGATTTGCGGCTACCGTACGCTGGGCTTGCGCTCGTGGGCCGATCAAACGGTCTTTCCGCGTTTCAGCAATTGCGACTTTGTACTACCTGCGTTCCAGGCGGGCGGGTCACTCGCGGGGAACGACTCCATGGAGGCTTCTTCAACGATGTCCAGCACTTCTTCCTGAGGAAGAGGCTCGTGCTGGTCCATCGGCGCCGGTGGTATCGCTTGAGGGTGCTCAGCCATAACAATCCAATTCTACGCCTGCGGGCACCCGAAGTAATGTGCCGGACGAGCCTTGACTTGACTCGCGGCGCGCGCCGGTTTGACCGGGCACGAATCGGCGGCCTAAGATGGATTTTCAGCAGCCAGCAATCAAGGGAAAGTAGTTTAGAACCATGTTTGAGAACCTGACAGAGAAGCTGCAACGCACATTCAAGAATCTGCGCGGACAGGGCAAGCTCACCGATGAGCACCTGGACACCGCGCTGGCGGAGATTCGCGAGGCGTTGCTGGAAGGCGACGTGAACGTTGGCGTTGCAAACGAATTGCTTGCGAACATTCACGCGAAGGCCATCGGCAGCGAAGTGATGCTGCAGCTTTCGCCGGACCAGCA
>Ga0209056_10005779_pt1 | contig 12859 bp, 8 predicted proteins | sample GraSoiAngelo_114_FD_185876 | JGI IMG/M metagenome (GOLD analysis project Ga0209056, IMG submission 185876) | Grasslands soil microbial communities from the Angelo Coastal Reserve, California, USA - 14_0903_13_40cm (SPAdes) (version 2) | ecosystem: Environmental > Terrestrial > Soil > Grasslands ... | reverse complement strand
GGTAACCTACCGCCCCTTGGGGAGCGAGAGCAAACCCTCAGTTGTCCATTAAGAACTGCTTACTCAAATTCCGAAAGTTGCTGACGGGAAACAGTGGCGGAAAAAAGGGGCGATCTACCCAAGCTTTCCGCTAACGTGGGGTTCAGAGAAAAGGGGAAGGCCGGCCAAGATGAACCGAACGTAAATCCCAACCGGCCTCTGCCATATGGGCCGGTCAACTATGGGCTAGTCGAACCGGCCATTTTAGCCGGTCAAGCTGAAGGGGAAGCTCCTGCGACCGGCCATGTTCCGAGGGAGGTGTGAATCCCTCAGCGCCGTTTTAGCGCAGTGGCTCGTGAGTGTCAACACCGGGCCGTTAGTCTTCACGCGTGTACTTTTACTCGTCGGCGGCCTGGATTGCCACCCCCTCTTGGTGTGGTCAAGTTGCCTCTGCGTTCCGTCTGCCGCTGCCTCCTAGCAAGCCTCCAACCCTAGTTGTCGTGGACGCTGACGTTGCCGCGCAGGACGGGAAACACCAACGGAGTCGCCGTCGCGGTGAAGTTGCATGCACCGGCCGGGTGCATGCCAGCGGACTGACCCACGATCTCATCCGCGGAGGCCGGGTCAAGGTCCTTGACCTGGAAGGCGATCTCTTTTCCCACCGCGAAGGCGCCGCCGGCGAAGGTCGGGAAGTTGCCCGTCGACTTCGTGATCTCCGCGGTGAAATTAGCCGTGGTCCCACTCACCTGTACACAGTCGACCTTTGACACGATGTCGGACCCCGCCCAGGTTGGGTTGGAGCACGAAGACGGAAACCCGAAGTTGCCTGTCCCGCCAGCCCCTGGCTGGTCGCTGCCGGGCGTCAGGGCCGCGTCATCGGGCGTGTGGGCGCTGATGGCGAAGTTCTCCTGACAACCAATGAACTGGTTGAAAAATTGACCGCCGCCGACGGCGAAGTCATGCGGCCCGTTGGGGCTTCCGCTCGCGCTCGCGGAAGGTGTCCTCAGCAGCGGGATCCCCATCAAGGTTGAAGAGCTGGTGACCGTCGATTGGCTCAGACTGCAGGTGAGCGGCGGATCGCCGGCCGGGTAGAGGTTAATCGCCGTGACGGCGTCGGAGAGCTGGGTGACCGCCGCCGTGTCGAGCGCCAAGTCGAGGTTGGTGCCATCAGAACATGAGAGATTGACGGTGAGGGGCCCGCCCACAGTTAGGCCGGAGCCCGCTACGCTGGCGACGGCGACGGCCAGCAAGGCAGTTAGGATCAGGGTTAATCGTCGCATCAGTCGCTCCTCCTTGTTTGTGTGTCGCCGCATCTTCGGTAGAGATGCCCGGTTGGAAAACTAGCAGCAAGCGCTCCACTGACTTTCTGCTTCGTGGTATATAGGGCCAATGCCGCAGCCCCGACAATAAACTTTCGTCCAAAAGCGGCGTCCCAATGGTTTAATTTGGTTTACGCGGCCAAAGGCCGTTTCTCAAGTGTGGAATCCCGCTACGGGAATTCCATTGGGCTGGTGTTCAAAGACAAGCGCGCGGTTGGGAAGTGCACCAGCCCCGTCCTGGCGCAGAGCAGACACCTCTCGAAGCCTGCTTCAAGTTTGAGGAGAAGGCAAGGCGTCCCCGCCAACGCCCGCACGCTACAACGTCGCCCCCCCCGGCCCCGCCGGACGGGTTCATGGACATCACTGATATCTCGCGGTGTCCTGCTTTTCTGGACTAGCAACATGACTTTGGTTTACGGCTGAGTAGACCAAGGTGTCAACAGCGGGTTATCTGTCCTCGAAATCACCAACTTAAAATTCCCCAGGTGGTTCAGGTCCCGGCTCTCACCTCCTCTGTTTGGAAGACTCCACCCTTGCGTTTGTCTTTGAGGCGGTAGGACTCGCCACGGATGCTGATGGTTACCGAGTGGTGGAGGAGGCGGTCCAGGATCGCCGCCGCCAGGACCTGGTCGCTGAAGATGTCGCCCCACTCGCCGTAAGTCTTGTTGGATGTGAGCATGATCGAGCCGCGCTCGTAGCGGCGGCCTACCAGCTGGAACAGGAAGTTAGCGGCGGGACGGTCGAAGGGGAGGTAGCCCATCTCGTCGATGATGAGGAGCTTGGGCTTGCAAAGGGCAGCCAGACGAGCCGGCATCTGTTCCGGCAGGAGGTGGGTGAGCTCGCTTGCAGAGAGAAAGTAGACGTGCTGGCCCTGGGCGATGGCGGCCAGCCCTAGAGAGATGGCCAGGTGCGTCTTACCAACGCCGGGCGGGCCCAAGAACATCACGTTCTCGGCGTTGGCGATGAAGCGAAGGGTGGCCAGCTCCCGTACCAGGCGTTCGTCGATGGAAGGCTGGAAGTTGAAGTCGAACTGGTCCATGGTCTTGATGAAGGGGAAGCGGGCCAGCTTGGTGCGCATCTCCACGGTGCGGACGAGCCTGGTGGCCACCTCCTCTTCCAGGAGCCTGTCCAGGAACTCCACGTAGGGGACCTCCCCCTTAGCGGCATCCTCGGCCACACGGTCCAGGACGGCGGCCACGCGCTCCAGCTTCAGCTTCCCCAGGTGCTCGTGGACACGGGCGTAGGTGAGGGCTTCCATGGGTTACGTCCCTACCGCGACCAGGCCCAGGGCCTCGTCATAGGCGGCCAACGGCCTCACCTGGACCTCGGGCCAGGACGGCCAGAGCAGAGTCGGCTGAGGCACACCGTGACGGTCCGGGCGGGCACCGTTGCGACTCCCTGCGCGCGCCAGGGTACGCACGGCCTCAGCGTGGCCCGGGGCGGCGATGACGCTGCCTGGCTTCTCTGCCAGGAGATGCTCGATGACCTGGCGATGGCTGGAGTAGACCCGTAGTCAGCGAGCCATCCCGCACGCCAGGAGCGGCGCAAGAGGGCAAGCAAGCTGGACCCTTACAAGCCGTATCTAAGACGGCGGGCCGCCGCCGGCGTTCTGAATGCGGTGAAACTTCTAGGGGAGCTGCGGCGGCAAGGCTATGTGGGGGGCATCACCGTCCTCCGCGAATTCCTGCACGACCTGAGACCTGCTGTACCGATCGTCACTGAGCGGTTCGAGACACCACCGGGGCAGCAGGCGCAGGTGGACTGGGCTGTCTGCGGCCGCATCTGGCATCGGGATCGTCTCCGCACCCTCTCCTCGTTCACGATGACCCTCGGCTACAGCCGGCGGCAGTACTTGGAGTTCACGGTGAGCCAGGATCCTCGATCTAAGGTGTTGGTCGGTTTCCGTTGAAGAAGCCGAGGAGGCTGGGAGCCTGACCGGTATCGCCTATAAGCGGCAACCCCAGCATCTCTTCCCAGGTCCGGAGTGCGCTGAAGTGGCTGACGGGGTTTCCGAGGGGGCTGGGAACGAACGAGCCCGGCAGGATCGAAGGCGCGAGCAGCACGTTGGGAATCGGCTTCTCTTCATCCCAGAGGAAGAAGATGGCGGTGTCCCCTGACTTGTACTGGGTGCTGTCCAGGAGCGCGGGCAGGAAGTTACTGGCCCAGGTGTCGCCGTTCTTGATGACGTCGCTCACTCCGCTGCAGGAGTGCATGTTCTCGCAGTTAGTGGGAAGTATCATGGAGAACTCGGGGAGCGTGCCTTTGTTTACATCGTTCATGAACGCGCTCAGGCTGACGTCGTTGCTGTTGCAGTAGGTGGAATCGATGTCGGTGTAGTAGCGGATGGCGTCGTGGTAGCTGCCGTTGAAGCTGGTGCTGCAGCCGGAGCCTGAGGCGTCGTAGTAGTCCTTGCCATTCTTCCCCGCCAGGCGCAGCTCGTTGTAGATGTTGTCGACCGAGGTCTTGGTGCTGCTCGTGTCGTCGAGAAGGCCGTGAACGGAAGGGGGGAGGCCGTTGGTGAGAGTGGCGTAGCTCGGCTTGGAGACGTAGTTGCCGTCGACGCTACCGTCGACCCGGTAGTTGGCGTCGTACCAGTTCTGGGAGGAGCCGCACTTGCGGGCGAGGCCGGTGATGTAAGGCGCCTCGAGGCTGCCGCTTGAATCTAGCGCTCCCATGACCTGGTTGTAGGTGTGATTCTCGAACATCAGCACGACAACGTGCTTCCACTGGGCGGGCCGTGCTGCGCCCACGCACGGCGTGCCAGAGCTGACCCAGCCGCCCGGTGAGGTGGAGGGCGTTGGGGTCGGAGAGGGTGTCGGGGTCGGAGAGGGCGTCGGGGACGCTACAGGCGTAGGAGTTCTTGTCGGCGTTGGCGTCGGCGTTGGAGTCGGCGTTGGAGTCCGCGTTGGAGTCGGCGTTGGAGTCGGCGTTGGAGTCGGCGCTGATCCCGCTGTCGCAGTTGGCGTAGCCCGCGGGGTGGTCGGCGGCGGGGTTGTCGGCGTTGGAGTCGGCGCTGATCCCGCTGTCGCAGTTGGGGTAGCCCGCGGGGTGGCCGGCGGCGGGGTTGTCGACGTTGGAGTCGGCGCTGATCCCGCTGTCGCAGTTGGCGTGGCCTGCGGGGTGGCTGGCGGCGGGGTTGTCGGCGTTGGAGTCGGCGATCCCGCTGTCGCAGTTGGCGTTGCCTGCGGGGTGGCCGGCGGCGGGGTCGCAGCGCTCGTCGAACCTCGCTCGAAGGCGCCCCTGTCTGTCACAGCGATACCATCTCCGTTGCCGTCATGAGGCACGTAGCCGCCCTCAAAGTCCGCGGTCAACCCTACGTTGACGCCCGTGTCGACGGCCGGGCTGGCGGCCGCAAGGTGGAAGTCGCCCGCTCCGACATTGCCGAACATAGGATCGACCACGGCGCTATGCGCACCGAGCGTGAATTGAGTTGTGCCACCGTAAATGTCATAGTCCTCGTCGAAGACGCCGTCGGCGTAGCCAGCTTTGAGCACAGCCTCGATGATGTTGTTGCGCATCATCAAAATGCTGCTGTCGCAGCCGGCGTAGCAAACGAAGCCCTGGCTCGACGAGCCCGTCATCACGACGGTGTTGTTGAGTAGCCGCGTGTTGGCGACGGGGCCGAAGCCGTTCTGGCTACCCCTCGTGACGACGAATGTGGAAGTTGCAAGGGAAGAGCGAACGACGTTGTACGAGTACGTGTTGTCGCGAGATCTGGAGTTGCCGAGCTCGCTGAACGCGTTGTTGTCCACGGCGAGGTTATCGTGAATGTTGTTGCCCTGCCCACCGTAGACCTCGACCGCGGCGCCGTCGCGTCCGTAGTCGTATGAAAAAGCATCACTCCCCGAAATTGAGTTGTTCATCACCTCGTTGCGATCGCCGTTCAGCAGCACGGCGAAGGCGCCGCTGTCATCGTTGCCGCCCGGAGTGTTGACGGACATCCTGTTGTTGTTCTGGAGGGTGTTGCCGACGATGACATTATCTGAGGCGCCGGAGTCGACGTGCACACCTGCGACATTGCCGGTTACTAGATTGCCGTCAATACGATTGTAGGTAGCGCCCGTGGAGACTTTGATGCCGGCCCAAGCGCAGTCTTTGACGTTTAGCTGACTTACGATCAGCCGAGTGCCTTTGACGTCGACGCAATCGCCGGGCCCCTGTATGACTGGCAAAGCGCCGCTACCGTATGAACCAATTGTGATAGGCCTGTCCGCAGTCCCAGCGTTGGCCAGCGTCAGCGGGCCTGACCAGACGCCGCCACGCTTGAAGAGCACGCGGTCGCCTGGGGCTAGAGCGACGTTACTGACCTTGCCCACCGTCCGCCAGGCGTCGGATTCGCTCGTCCCGCTGCTGCTGTCGTTGCCCGCGGCATTGTCGATGAAGTACGTCGCGCCGATCGCGCCGGCGACCGGCGTCGGTCCGGGCGCGGCTGTCGCCCCGGGACCGCCGAGCGTCGCCTGGGGCGTCGGTCCGGTCGTGGCTGTGGCCGAGGGACCGCCGGGCGTCGCATCGGGGGTCGGCGAGGGCGCACTAGTGGGTACCGACCAGAGGATGACGAGCGCTGGCTGGAACTGCGGGTTGTCGCGGGACGCATAGTCCACGCCATCCGTGGAACCTGTGAGGATGTAGAAATCGACACGACCGTTGCCGGTCACCGCCGGTAGCACGTTTGCTTCTTTCCACGTGTTTTGCTGCGCGGCGCCAGGAATAATCGCCACTCGCTGGCCCACAGCCGGCGCGTTCGCCCACCTGGTAGTGTTCTCGTCCCAGGAGCCGTTGACCCGCTGGATGCTGCCCGATTGGTTGGATCTGTCTACAACGAACAGCCGAAGCGTTGCCGACTGAATGGTCGCGTTGCTCGGGATTCCAGTGACGGAGAAGCGGATGAGCGCCCGCTTGATACTGGGCTCCATATCCGCCTGCAAGGTGGTAGCTTTCCCGTAATTCGTGTTGGGGCGGGTGCTCTTGAGATACGTGTCCTCAGTGGGGTGAAAGGCCGCGGTGTAAGTGACCGCTCCTCCCGACTCCTGAGAGAGGATCACGAAGGTCAGAAGGATGAGACTGCCGCCAATCAGCGCTGGCCAAAACGGGGAACGAGCAGGGGGGAGCCGTCCTCCGCGCTTACCGCTCGCGCCGGCCGGTGGGTAATTCGACCTGAGGTGAGTGATGGCGCGAAGTGATGGCCTGAGCCGAAACGGGAACAGATGCATGGCACATACCCTCTTCCTCCAAAGGTTCAGAGGTTGAGACGCGTCGTGTCAGACTCGGTTACACTACGCTTGGGTAAATGTTCCGTCAAGTTGGGGCCGTTTGTAGCTAAGCCGCGCGCATCAGGCCCCCGGGGCTAGTGGAGGCGGTCGGCGTCCTCGGTGGAAGTTAGAGGGCTTATTTCCTCGACTAGCGTGAGGTCAGCGGGGCGGTCAAAAAGCCCTCGTGACCAGATGGCTCCGGCGATCGCCGCGAGGCCCAGTTGCGATGCCAGCCAGGCGGCACCCGCACCGCCGATCCCGTAAGTAGAGACAAGCGCGATGCTAACCGGCAGGCTGACAGCGGCGTATACAGCCGACAGTACCAGCAGCCGGGAAAGCTGGCGGCGCACGCGGGCCATGGCGACTCCCAGGCTCACAACCGCGTAGGCGAGCAGGCCCGGAGCGAGCAATCGCATCACGATGTCGCCATGACTGGCGTACTCTCGCCCAAAGAGCACCCGTAAGAGCGGGTGGCTGCCGAGTGTGAGGAATAACACCAGGGGCAAAAAGATAGCGAGGATCAGGAGACCCGCCTTGATGGACAGATCTCCGGCGCGGCTCTCATCGTCGGCGGCGTGCGCGGTGAAGGCGTTCGCGATATTAACGGCGACCAACCTTAACGGCCAAACGAGCGACCAGGCCGCATAGAAGAACGCGTTGTCTCTGGCGCCTGCAATCTGGAGCACGATAACCGGCATCAAGAAGTCCGGGAGTCCCATTAAGAGCGCGCTGACGTGATTTGCGCCGGAGAAGCGGCCGATCTCGGAGAGGGTGAATTCCCGCTCCGGCTCACGGCCCCGGCCGCGATGCGCCGGAATAAACTTAAGAAACAGGGCGAGGTTCACCGGGATAACAACGAGCGCCGTCGTGACCGACCAAGAAACGAAAATTCCCCAGGCGCCCCCCGCCGAGAAGGCAACAAGCAGAGCGATCTTCACGACCCCGAATATTGAGTTCTCGACGGGTACCCACCCCTCCCGCCGAAGGCCGATCAGGGCGCCGTCCTGCAGAGTGAAGATCGCAAATACCGCCACGCCGCCCAGAAAGACATAGCCCGGGACCGACAGAGGCTCGATGAACAAGTAGCTCGCAATCAGAACTCCCGCGCCGCACAACAGGGCCAGCAATACTCCCGCGAGATAGGTGGCCTCGATCAGCCGGCGCGTACTCAGGCTGCTGGGCGGGATAAATCTGATCAGGGCAGGTGTCAGTCCCGCACATCCGAGCATTGAGACGAGCTGAAGCGCGGCGATAGTCGCGGCGCCTCGCCCTACTTCCTCAATTGAGTACAGGCGGGCGGCGAGGGTCCAGAAGATGAGGCCAAGACCGGCGTTGGCACCCGTCGTCAGCACCAGCGCGGTGGCGCTCCGGTAGAGAGGGGTGCGGAAAAGCGACGCTAGAGCGCCTAACGGCCGGAAGACCGGTCTTCGCATCGCGACCGCTTCCAGCTGAGCGCTCCCGGAGCCGGGCCCCTTCTTAGCGTTTGTCATGACACTCCGCCGAGTCCGCAGACGCGACTAATCTCCGCAACGACGGCAGACGGATTGCGAACCCGCGGCACTAGCAGCTCGAAGATTGGCACATCCGACAGCACGCTCTCCAGAATGCAGCGCTCCAGACGGTCTGCCTCCTTGAATGCCTCAGTTGCTTCGGAGTGCCTTTCCAGCGCCTCCTCGAGCCGCTTGCCTTCGTCCCGGTTGATCGCTTGAATCCTCGAGACCGCGTCGTCTCTTGATAAAGGCGTCGGGCCGGCCAGTCCGTCATCCAGGTGCCGTTTTAGGAAGTAGACGGACTCTAGTCTTGCTTCCGGGCACAGCCGCCCCGGGCCGACGATCTCGTCGATCGTGAGTCTTCTTGGGAGGTTGGCGTAACCCAGCGAGAATCTTCGAATGAGGCCGGCGACGCGCAGCCGCCAGCGCTCGGCGGGGGGCAGCCGGCCAAAGATGTCAGGACTTACGGCGGCCAGGTCCGAGTAGATGCGCAGGCGTCTTGGAAACGCTAGAGTATGTCCTTCGCCGGTCAGGATGACGTAGTTGTCCCCTTGCACACGCTTTCCAGAGGCGGCATGACGTAGCATCAGCGTGCTCTTACCGACGCCGGAGCCGGCGGGAAAAAGGATGGATCGCTCGCCGTGCGCCAGGCAGGCGGCGTGTAGAAGCGCATTCCCGCGCTTGAGGAACTTCAGACGGAGCAATGGCTCGATATAGAAGGTCTGGAGGAACGAGATGACCAGCTGGCCGCGGCCTTCAAAGAGGACCCGTATCGTCTCTGCCTGGAGGCTGCTGACAGCGACCCGCCAGTGAACCGTCTTGTGGCGGCCTTCGTACGCTTCATTGAATTCGCTGTCTTGGGCCGAGGACGAAATGGCTGACTGTCCCGCGTAGACGTCAATGTCCGCCTCACCCGGCGCCTCCGTCGTAACGCTTCCATATTCCGCATCTAAGTGGCCGAGGACCTCGCGCTGATCAGTTTGCAGGCGAAGAGTGACGCCGGACGGGAACCTGTACATCCTTTGATAGGAAGAGGAGTGCGATCGAGGCATGATCAGCAGAACGGCTGAATCGCTCGGTAGAGGGCAGCGGGATCGAAGGGAAAGGGCGCCTCCACGACGAATACGCGCTTGGATGCCAGAGCCTTGGCGAGCGTTCTTGATTCAGCCTCACGCGCCTCTTCGATCAGGCGGTTGGGCCGGCCCGGGAAAGCGTACTTAAAGCGCTGATAGAGGCCGAAGAACGCACGCCGTTCATACGCTGCGCAATCGGCAAGCCGGGATGAGATTTCATCAATGTCCGCCTCACGAACAGCGATCCTGTCCTCTCCGCACGTAACCAGCAGGAACAGACTTTCGAGAGGCGCTGAACTGGACGACCGCCATTGGCTGCCGCCATCGCCGTCCTTACCGAGGAGCTGACTGGGAGTCACCGATACGCGACCCGCTAATTCGGCCAGGCTTTTGACCCCGGTGGTCAACGGCGCGCGACTCAGGGCTTCAGCCTGCAATACCGATGTCACGAGCCCGGCAGCGCGGGCCCGCAAAAGCTCAGTGCCTTTTAGCCTCTCCCGAAGCCCGGGAATCAAGCCGATCATCCAGTTGCGGACGGTTATCGGCGTGGGAAAGTGGCGGATCGAGGAGCCGTCGCCGTCAACGATCGTCCACTTGTCGGAGACGAACGCGGCCCCTGCCTGCAAAAACCCCAACATCGCTTCGGTCTTGCCGCTTTCGGCCCAGCCGGCAAGCAGGATCCCTTTGCCTTCGTACGCAACGGCCGCGGAGTGCAACGCCAGGCTGCCCTTCGGCAAGAGTGATATCTGGAGCGCGGGACGCACGTAATCGATCAACAGGCGCCGCATTCCGCTCCCCCCTGACCACCCGATGACGCAACCTTCGCCGACCGAGGAAAAGGGAAGGCTGAGGGACATGGCGCCCTTCCGCAGAATGAATTCAGAGTCACTGAACTCGCACTCTTGACTGTCGCCCGCATCGCCGAGACGATAGCGGTTTCCTCTCGAAGACACGGTCCGGAGACGCGAGATTGAGACGTCGGGCTCAGACGCGAGGGGCGAAGGACGCCACGGGTCCAGCTGGCGGGCAACGAGGCGCGCCAGCGAAGGGGTCGGATCGATCAGACGTAAGCCAAGTACCCCGTGGATATCGTAATCGACGTTCATATATCTCCGCCCCTGACCTTCATGATACTAAAACGCGCGGCGACGATTGACGATAACGCCCGGCCATTCCCCCGGCCGCGCATGCAACGTAGACTAGATTTATCCAGTCCTAATCGGAGTATGCGTTCACTTCCACACATTACCATCGCCTGCGGCGCAATCTGGGCGGGGTCGCGGCTTCTGGGCGCAAACGGACGTGATCGGGCGCTCATAGATGGCGCCACGAGGGAAGATTCGGCCGAAAAACGCCAAGTGAACGGAAGCGGCCAGACAGACTATCGTCTGGTGGCCATGGGATCGCTGCTTCCGGACCTCGTCGACCGAGCTCAGCGCGCCGCGTTCCGAACACGCCGTTCGAGCCCCGACCAGCATTTTCTAGGGCATACGTTGCTCCTCAACCTGCCGCTGCTTTTCGCGGGAATCTACTTCTTGCGGCGCCATGGGGACGCGAAGCTGCTCTCGGTAAGCGGCGCGGCGATGACGCATCTGCTGGTCGATCCGGTCATACGTTCGCCAGCCACGCTTCTCTGGCCGCTCTTTGGTCTCGAGTTCCCGGCGGCGCGAGGACTTTCGTCGCGGCTTACCGCGCTCACCCAGGTTGCGGCCGCAACCACAGTTGCAATGACAATCCTTGCCCTTCAGCGACAAAATCGCCTTGGTCAGTTCATCCGCAGTGGGCAGCTGTGAAGCGATGAGTCCCTCGAGCGAGGAAAAGCGCGCGGGCTTGTCCGAGGATTTCAGGCCTCGAGCCTCAGTAATCGTCTGTGCCTATTCAAACGAGCGCCTGCCTCAACTCAAGGAGACGATCGCATCGCTGCAAAAGCAGACGTACCCCCCGAGCGAGATCGTGCTCATCATCGACCACAATCCGGAGCTACAGGAGGAGCTGGAAAGGCTCGCCAGCGATACCCTGCGCATCGCCCCGAACAGCGGCGAGCGAGGGCTGGCGAACGCGCGCAACACCGGCATCGCGCTGGCGGAGGGGGAAGTCCTGGCGTTCATCGATGACGACGCAGCCGCGGAGCGTAGGTGGCTCGAAGAACTGGTCGCGTGCTATCAGGACCCCGGTGTCATCGGTGCGGGAGGCCGCATCGAGCCAGTCTGGGAGGGCGGGAGAAAGCCCGCCTGGTTACCGGAGGAGTTTCTGTGGACCATCGGCTGCTCATACCGGGGGATGGCGGAAGGAAGCATCCGCAACATGATCGGCTGCAACATGTCGTTCCGATCGTCCGTGTTTGAGGAGGTAGGCCTGTTCAATCCCGACATTGGCCGGCTCGGCAACCAACCCCTGGGCTGTGAGGAGACGGAGATTTGCATTCGGGCGCTGGAACGCTGGCCCGGTAAGAAGATCATGTACGCTCCCGAAGCCCTGGTGTATCATCACGCCTCGCTCGCCAGGCAGACGGTCCGCTATTTTGCGAGGCGCTGCTATTTCGAGGGGGTCTCGAAAGTCGTCGTGCGGAGGCTCCAGGGACCCGCCGCCACCAGCGCGGAGGTTGGCTATCTGTCTCGAACGCTGCCAAACGCTGTCCTGCGAGAGGCTCGCAATGTCGTTTTGTTGAGGGATGCAGGCGCCGCCGCGTCCCGGATCGGCATGACCACGCTTGGCGTCGGCGCGGTGGGCGCCGGCTTCGCGTTCGAATTTCTCCGGGGAAAAATCCGCCGATAAGTCATCGTCCACGCTGCCTCGCTCGCCCCTTGACGAGAAACTTCCTCACGAGACAGACGTTAGTAACGCCGGTTAGAGGACTCCGTCTTGCTAATCTGAACAGGCGGCGCGAGTGAACACCGCTCGCGCATGGGTTACCATTTGGGGGAAAGCATGGCCACTACGAGAACCAGCAGGGCAAGCATCTATGCCCTGCTCCAGGTGCACCCAGCAGCGCCGCTCGAGCTGATAACGGCCGTGTACTGGCGCCTTGTTGGCCGCGCGGGCGTGAGCAGCCGGGGCGAAGGTGCCGCAGGTAACCGCGTGCGCCAGCTGGAGCGGGCGTACCAGGTGCTTTCAGACCCCGAAAAGCGCGCCGCTTACGACAGCGCCATGAATATCCCCGCGCATGCCCCGATTCCCGATCTCGAAGGCGATGACGCCCCCACAAAACCAGTGGACGTCGCTGAAGATGACGCGGGGTCAATCGACTACTACGAGATATTGCGAGTCGACCCGGCCGCCGAACGCTCGGTTATCGAAGCGGCCTACCCTGTCATGCGCGAGCTGTATCAGGCCGGCATTCAAGCCGGGGACAGGACACCGAGACTCCTTGGGCTGCTCGATCAAGCCTTCGCAACGGTCCGAAATCCGGCGAGTCGCCGGCGCTACGACGCTGAACGCGCTCAGGCGCAGGCCGCGGTCACCTCCGCGCCACCAGGGGCCGTGATTCCGAGCGCCGCTGCCGAGGCCAGGCAGCCCGCCCGGATCGACCGGGATTCGCTGCTATTCAATGTGTCCATGGTTGCGACGGCGCTCAGCGTGCTCTGCCTCGTACTCGGCATGGCGACCTCCTCGCTGGACCTGACCGACTACGGGCTCGCCAGGAGCTTTCCAATCTCGTTTTACGTGGGTTTGGTCCTGCTTCCGCTGGCTTCGTCATGCCTCTGGTTTACGAACCGCAAGGTGGACGCCATCGTTTTGGCACAACTGCT
>Ga0209056_10005777_pt1 | contig 12861 bp, 12 predicted proteins | sample GraSoiAngelo_114_FD_185876 | JGI IMG/M metagenome (GOLD analysis project Ga0209056, IMG submission 185876) | Grasslands soil microbial communities from the Angelo Coastal Reserve, California, USA - 14_0903_13_40cm (SPAdes) (version 2) | ecosystem: Environmental > Terrestrial > Soil > Grasslands... | reverse complement strand
TGGAAGCTCTGGAGCCGGGGGTGCACACGGGCGAGGGACCACTCGCGTTTCGCAATCTCGGCGTGTCCGCGGAGCAAGCGAAGAGCCTGATCCAGGAATTGCTCTAGCGACAGTCCGGCTCGTACTGTGGTGGCAGGCGTCCTCGCCTGCATCTCGTCACTGGTCACATGCCTGCCACGCCATAGCCTCGTGCGACGGCGGGTCACTCGTGTATGTCGCGAAAGAGCTTTTAGACAGAATCAACAGAATTCACAGAATATCCGCAGTTAATTTTAAAGATTTTGTTCATTCTGTCTCCATAATCCGTTTTTTTGTGGCGGCAGCCGTCTCGGCTGCAAATCCCTCAACCCTCAACTCTCAACTGCTGCATGCCTGCTTTCACTCAACTCTCAGCTATCAGCTATCAGCTATCGAGTTAGCCCCCTTGATCCAAGGCTTCTTCAGTGCCGAAATTATCTCGTTCCCCGCTGAGTTCGCCCTTTGGTGCAGGCGCGCCTGAGCGCTGCTCGCCCGGACGCGGCGCTGCCCGCGTAAGCTTTTGTCCCTCACGTGAGAAGCCCAGCTTTCCGACAACGACGCATGTGCAACCGGTACTTTCAGCACAACCCTGGCAGCAATAGGTCTCGCCATCATGCGTATAACCTTCGCCAGGCCATTCGTTCTTGACCATTCTGCAACCGGGACACGCCGGCAATGGAGTCGAGTTCAGCAAGCGATCACTTTCGTTTGTTTCCATCAGCATAGTTTTGGTTATCCGGTGGGCGGCCTTTCACACATAGAAATCGATTCTCACCGCGCTTTTGCGCGGGTGGCCGTAGCAGTTGGCCGCGGTGACTATCAACAATCAACCCTCAACTATTGGCTTCTGCAGACCAACCTCGAATGGACACGAAGGAATCCGAATTCACATATCTTGGGGAGCGCACTGCCTGCCGATGTAGTGCGGTACGAATGCAAAAATCAAGTCGAACGTCGAACGATGTTATGCTCTGCTAAGAATCGTCGGAGAAATGTTTAAACATGCGATGCCTCAATTGTAACGCGGAGATGGTCAATTACGACGTGATCACAAAGAAAGCGGAGCTGTCGTACGACATCTGTGAGAAATGCGGAAGCCTTTGGCTCGATGCCGGTGAGCTGGATAGAATGGCGTTCAAAGTCGAGGGGAGCATTGAATTCTGTTCGGAAGAAGAGAACAAAACTCCTGAATCTCAAGTCAAGTATTGCCCGCGATGCGATGGGTTTGATTTGTCACGGGTGCGGTTTCTAGGCGAGACACACATCATCCTGCACCACTGCAAAAACTGCGGCGGATTTTGGCTCGATGGCGGCGAGCTCAACCTAATCGACAAGGAACTCGCGAAAATCATGCCGGTAGGTGGTCATGGATTTTCCGACTTCGTAAATAACGTTCACATTCCGTACTGGTACAAGCGAATCCGGAAGGCAAGCAGCGAAACAGATTTCAAAGTCGAACTGGAGCCCATCCCAGGTGCCAAGCATCTAAAATCGACCAGCGACAAATGCCCAGTTGATGGTTCGACGCTCGATCTTTACTCGATTTTTTCGACTGAGTTTGAAAGTTGCCCGAAATGCCGTGGCATTTGGCTGGTCAAAGATGAATTGAGGAAACTGAAAAATAAGGTCGAAGATGGCCAGCTTCGTTGGCTCAACGATGAGATCGACAACATCGAAAAGACGGCGGCGGTTTCAACCGATCGCTCTTGCCCTAAAGGCGACGGCGGAAAACTGCTCGCGGTTGTCTTTGGCAAGTCGTCGCTCATTATCGACTGGTGCCCGAAATGTCATGGCATGTGGCTCGAACGCGGAGAATTCGATTCGATCGTTGAATACCTGAATACCGAAGCTGGCAATGCGACACGTAAGGATGTCGAGGAAGAAATTGCCAAGGATCTGAAGAAGCTCTGGAAGGGCGGTCCGGAAAGTAGGACGGCAGAAGTTGCCGATGTAGCCGCCGCGATCATGGCACTGGCCAACGTCACTGTTTTCGAGCATCCGGCGTTGTTCAGATTTCTGACGAACACCGCGGCTGCCGGGCACAGCATTGGAATGGATTAGCCGCTTTGTAGAGAGCAAACAGCAAGATTCCGTCGCGAGCTCAAGGATTTTGTCGGCCAGGTTTCAGCGGAAACTTTTGGGGACCTTCAGTAAGGTATTCACATGTGTACGAACCTAAGTTTGCTGTTCTCAGGATTTGCCGGCGTTATTGTCGGCGTTGTTATTAGCCATTTCTCGCAGCGAAAACTGATAGGCATGCAGATTTCCGCGGCTAATGAATCCAATGAAAAGTTGGTTAAGAGGATAGGAGAGCAGATCGATCAACAAATGCGAGCATCTGAGCTCGTAGCTGTTGGCGGCCTCCTTCAGTCTGTAAATGTTCAGTTGGCTGGCGCTGGGCCACACGGTCCGTTTCCGCCGGGAGAAAAAGAAAATTTGGAAAGGGCACGTGGAATTTATCATGCGCGTTTCCACGAAGTCTTGTCGGCAATGGGACGCTCGGTGTAACTAGGACCGGCTCTATCTAGAGAAAACAGAAACGGGGTCCGATCTATACTTTTGACATTCGTTGTTGAAACACTGAAAGCTGAAATCCCGAGAAACTGAAATCCGGGAGTCCACTAATAATGAATGATTAGGGGCAGATCTGGGCGCAGATCTTTTGTTTGGGATTTCCGTCCGGCGTCGAACGTTATTTCAATCGCCCATTTTGTTCCTTCGCTGATTTTGAAAATCTCGGCCTTTTCCAAATAAGTGAATGCGGGAACTGGCTGATATCCTTTTGGCCTAACTAATCGAATCTCAGTGATGCGTTCGACGCCGATGGGATGCTGGAAACGGTCCGATGCCGGACTGGCCTCATTCGGATCGTTCTTGCCGATCTTGCGATTGGCTTCTTCTTTCACCGCGAGCACAGGCGGTTCGATGAAAAAAGATGGGCTCCTGGTGTCGTCGCGCGCTGTCAAAATTTCGATGGCTGTTCCCTTAGGCATCCAGTCGGGCGCGATCGACCACGTTGGAAACGGCAACGTCGTGCTCGGGCCGGCGCGATGAAGCGCGATGCCGATCGGACACCAACCGCTGGTCCGCCAGTTCATCCGGTTCTTGAACTTCTTCACCGAAACGGTTGGGTCCGGCCACATCAGCTCGATGTAAGCGTTGAAAAACTCCGCGCTCACCGATGCGGTGCCTTGTCCGTCATTGCGATTAACGCCTGGCGAAATCTTTAATCCGGCGCGCTCGAGCGCGAGGCGTTCCGGCGCGTCGCGTGTGACGACAATCCAAACATGATCGAACTCCAATTCCGCGGCCGCCGCTGCTATGCGCACAGCCGTCAGCGCAACAAGGCCGGTTATGAAGATAAACGTTCGTGACGACAACAGTCGCTTCGTCACGGTTTCTTTTCCTCGCAGAGCTTCTGGAAACGGGGGTCGCCACGCAAAGGGTCCCATTTCGGATCGAGCCTTAAAAGCGCCGGGGTAAGGCAGTTGCTATACGGAATCTCCAAAAGACGCTGCAGCGTTAGAATCGCGCGGCTTTTGTCGCCGACCCTGGCCTCGACGAACGCCAAATTTTCTTCGAAGGTAGGCCCATCCACTGCATCCTTTGCACTTGGCAGAAGCGCGATCGCACGCTCAGCTTCTTTTATCGCCGCATCCTTCTCGCCTAGCACAGCATGAATTAGCGAAAGCGCTGTCGCAAAAGCCGGGTTGTCCGGGTCCTTCTTCACGAGCGTTTCTAATGAAGGCAGCAGTTGTTGAGCGGTGGCTCGCGCGCCGGCAATATCGCCGGCACATTCCTGGGCGAAGACGAGAAAGAATGAATTAAAGAGCTTCTCGAGGTCGGACAGGTCGCGAGATTCAGCGAGTCGGCTTTGAATCAATCGAATGGCTTCATCGCAATGGCGCTCCAGAATCAATTGGTTAATCTTCGTCGCGAGGACAGGAAATGAATGGGTTTGTGCGTTTACGCCAGCCAGCAATTTTCCGGCTTGTTCCAGATTGCCCTCGGCCTGATAAATCGCTGCTTCGGACGCGACGGTGTTGGGGTCATTCGGAACAAGGTCCAACACCCTATCGTACGTTTTTAGCGCGGCCGGGAATTGCCGAAGCCACGCGTAAGTCTCTGCGGCGTTCGCCAGCCATTGAGTATTGCGCGGATCGAGCGCAAGAGTTTGCTCCCAGTAGGCAACGCTTTGATCCCAGTGTCCTTGTCGTCGTGCGATCAGGGCGAGAGCAGCAGGGACATCGCTGCTGCCCGGCACAAGCTCCTTGACGTGGCCGAACGTCGCTTTGGCGAGCTCATAATCCCTCAGCACCCAATATTGATAATAAGCCTGCGCAAGAAGGGTTTCGGGCGAGTTCGGCTGGAGTTTTTGAGCGGTGTTTAAGGCCCGCTCCGCCGCGTCACGGCGAGCGCTAGTTCTATCTAGACCGCCGAAATACACCTGAGAATTCGCACGAGAGAGTCTCGCCCAGGCGAGCGCAAAAGCTGGGTCCAGTTGCACCGACCGCTCGTAAAAGCCGACGACTTTCTCTGAATCGGTTGGAGACGACGCGCGCACTTCAAGAGCCAACCCCCGAAGGTACGCGTCGTAAGCCTCTGGATTGTTTGTCGGCTTAACCGCTAAGGCTTGTTGCTCGCCGCCGGTGAGCTTCGCTTGCAACGCCTCGGCGATGGCTTTGGCAACTTCGCTCTCGACGCCGAAGATGTCGACGAGTTTGCGGTCGTAGGTATCGGCCCACAGATGCGAATCGCTGGCTACCTGGATGAGTTGGACGTTAACACGTACCTGATCGGCGGCTTTCTGGACGCTGCCCTCCAGGATGTTCGCGACGCCAAGCTGCTTCGCGATCTCGGAGAGATTGCCCGGCTTGCTCTGGTATTGCTGGGTTGAGGTGCGCGAGATCACCTTCAAATCGGCAATCTTCGCCAGCCTCGTGATAATCTCGTCCTGAATACCTGACGCGAAATACGCGTTCTCCTTGTCGCTGCTCAGGTTGTCGAACGGCAGGACGGCAATCGATTTTGAGGAAACCGCAGCCAATACGCTTTGCTTCGTCGACGCGGTGAAGCGGCCAAGGAAGAACAGGCCGGCCGATAACGCACCCGCGATCAAAACCACGTAAATCCACGCGCGATTTCGTGATCGTGGCGCGGGGGCTGCATCAGCAACTTCAGTTCGCTTCAGACCTTCCGGTGTCAGCTCAAACGCCCACGCGATCACGAGTGCGATCGGAAAACCGATGATGATCAGCAACACGACGAGTCGCACTGCCCAATTCGGAACTTCAAAGAATGGGAAAACCTGCGTTGCAATTTGAATCAACAGCCACGCGACGACAGCGTAAGCGACCGCAACTTTGTAAACGTTGCGCCGCTTCAGCTCAGTGAAGAATTTTTCCAGATTCATCTCTGATGAACATTGCGGCCTTACTTTGGCCGCAAACGGAAAGATGTCGATCTTTGCGTGCCAACGGGCGTGGTCTAGGTTCCGAAGATGAAGTCGAATTTCGTTGTCTTAATGCTGGCCTTTGCTCAATTTGGCCTCACCGGCGCACAAGCAGAGCAAACGGTTCTGACAGCCGATCCGACGCTGGCGATTCCGAAAGTGGAGTTCGATGCCAAGGGCGATCTCAAGATCATCGCTTCATCAACATCGTCTCAGAGCGACTTCGATTTTCTGGTTGGGAAATGGAAGATGCACAATCGCCGGCTGAGCAAGCGGCTGGAAGGGAACAACGACTGGACCGAGTTCGACTCCTACGATGAGAATTCCAAAATCCTGAGCGGCACAGCCGACATCGATACCTACTCCACGACCGAGATGCCGGGAATGGAAGGGAAGCATTTTGAAGGACTCACCCTGAGGCTTTTCAATCCGAAGACCAGACTCTGGAGCTTGTATTGGGTGGCCAGCAACATCGGTGTACTCGATCCGCCGGTGGTCGGTTCTTTTGAAAACGGCGTCGGCCATTTTTTCGCCAAGGATACTTTCAAAGGTAAACCGATCATCATGATGTTCCGTTGGGACGCCAGGAACAAGGATCGCCCGGTTTGGAGTCAGGCGTTTTCTCCGGACAACGGCAAGACCTGGGAGTGGAATTGGTTCAATGTATCAGAACGAATCAAATAAGAAGTGATCAGTGAGTCCGAGCCGGACTGGCCTTTGTGACCAGTGACGAGTGCAGCCGAGACGGCTGCCACCACAGGAGATCAGTTTGCCCCGCGTAATCCGCGGTTGAAAATAGGCTCACTACTTTGGGGCGAGCGAGGCGACGATCTTGTCGAAGCGCGGGTCGCCGCGAAGTGGGTCCCAGAAGGGAAGTAATTTAAGCTGGCCGTAGCTGATCGTGCCCGGCATCTGAACCACCTTTGCGAGCTGTTCGCAGGCCAAATCCTTCTCACCGACCCAGGCCGCGATCATGGCGTAATATTCGATCATGTGAGCGCCATTGATTGAATCTTTGGTCACGGGCAGAAGGTCGACCGCGCGGCGTCCTTCTCGCAATGCTTCTTCCTTTCGCCCGAGCCCGGCGTCGATCAAACCCAGGACGCAAAGCACCGGACCGTAGTTGGGCTGCTCCTGGACGAGCTTTTCCTGTTTGGTTCGCGCGGCAGCGAACGCAGCGCGCGCTTTCGTCTCATCTTTGGTCAGCCGGGCAATGAGGCCGGTAGCAAACTCGGGGCTGAGATAAACGGCGTCGTTGCCGAGATTGTTCTGACCCAAGGCGACCAACGCGCGCTCGGCTGCGGCCGGATCGCGCTCTGCTATCGCGCACTGAAACCAGGTGTCGGCAACATTTTTGATCGCCTCAGGATCTGTGGCCAGAGTCGATTCAATCGTTTGATGCAACGGCCGGGTATCAGCTTTCCAGTCCAGGTCCGCTAATGCGCGAGTGGCGCCGATTTCGACGTCTCCCGGTTTAATAGCCAACGCGCGGTCCAAAATTGCCGCCATTTCGGGGTAGCGACGCAAATTTTGATAGCTGAGAGCAATCTGCTCGATGATGAAAAAATTTCGCGGATCGAGTTCCAGTGCCCGCTGAAGATATTTGACTGCTTCTTCGTGTTTCCCCTGACGACGAACGATGTAGCCGATGAGTTCAGGCACACGTGAGTCGTTGGGCAGAGTCTTCCGCGCGATCTCTAGTTCGGCGATGGCCCCATCGTAATCGAGGTAGCCGCGGTAAAGATTTTCAGCGCGCGCGAGATGCGCTTCGCCGGCATCGGGGCGCAAACGAAACGCTGATTGGATCGCGGTCTCGGCCAGCGCCAGCCGCGCCGGGGTATGATCGTTCGCGAGGAAGTAAAGATTGTCATGAGCGTAGGCCAACAGGCAGTAAGCCTCAAAGAATGATGGATCACGTGCGATCGCTTGGTTCAGAAGTTCGACCGCTTGGAAATAAAGGGGCTGGACATTGGCGTTAAAGCTCGTCGTCAAAAGGATGTTCTTGGCGCGATTGTAGAGATCGAACGCAGTGACATCGGAGGTCGGCGGCTGTTCGATCGCGGTCTTCTCGGTCGGCGAAAGTTTCGCCCGAAGCTGATCGGCAATCGCTTTCGCTATTTCGCTCTGGATTGCGAAAACATCGGCGATGTCGCGATCGAAACTTTGCGCCCATTGGTGTCCATCAGTGCGCGCGTCGATCAACTGCGCGTTCACACGCACTTTGCCGCCGGCGCGCTGGACACTGCCTTCGAGCAAATGCGCGACGCCGAGCTGCTGCGCGATCTCGCGCAGGTTGCGTTGCACGCCGCTCTTATATTGCATCACCGAGGTGCGGCTGATCACCTTGAGATCGGCCACCTTGGCGAGGTCGGTCAGGATTTCATCCTGCACGCCGTCGGTAAAAAATGCGTTGTCGGGGTCGCGACTGAGATTCTCAAACGGCAAAACCGCGATGGACTTTTCCGGAAGCGCCGCTGAAGCAGTCGTCGATGTTGTCGAAGCGGCAGCAGTGGTCGCAGATTTCGGGCGCAACAACTGAAATGCGAGCAAGCCGGCGGCGATGACCGCCAGCATCACGGTGAGCCAAACGAGTTTCCGGCCGGTGTGGTGAGTGATCGATTCGTTAGGCGAAACATCTTCGGCGCGCTTGATTCCTTCCGGAGTGATCTCGAAGGCCCAGGCAAGAAACAGCGCGATCGGGAAACCGAGAATTAGAAGCAGCACGACAAGACGAACCGTCCAATTTGGAATTTCGAAAAACGGAAAGACCTGGGTCGCGACTTGAATGAGCAACCAGGCCACGATCGCGTACGCAACGGCGACCTTGTAGACGTTGCGTCGTTTAAGCTCAGCGAAGAAATTCCCCGAATTCATCCGGAAGGCGATGTGCCAACGGACTTTGCTTGTAAATCCGCAAACCGCAAAACAAACTTGCCTGATCAAGAATGTCGATCTTTGGAGCGCCGCCGCACGGCGTACGCTCCGCGCTCGAATTGGTATTGACGTCGCACGGCAGTTCTGCCGGAATCGCCGCATGATAAACACTCGGATTGCAGTAGTGACTGTGGCCTTGTTGTTTGTGGCGGCAACAGCCTGTTTTGCGGCCAACCCTTACATCGGGACCTGGAAGCTCAACGAGGCGAAGTCGAAACTCGTGCCGGGGATGGGTAAGAACAACACGGTTACTTGGGCGGAGCAGAAGGACAAATTTAAGGTAACGGTGGACGGCGTAGACAAGGACGGGAAACCGACGCACAGCGATTGGGTTGGCAAGCTCGACGGGAAAGCCTACCCGGTGAAAGGGAATCTGCCTTACAACGCGGTGGCCTACAAAGTTGTGAACGACCACACCTACGAGATTACGACCATGAAAGGCGGAAAAGTGTTCACCCATGGCAAGAGCACGGTCTCGGCGGATGGTAAAACGCGCACGGTGGCCATTAACGGGACAGACGCAGGCGGGAAAAAGTTCAGCGGCAAGGTCGTTTACGACAAAGAGTAAGGCGAGAGAAGTAGGAAATAGAAGACGGAAGCCGCTCTTTACTCGGCGCCGTCGGATTTTTCGTCGGGGTGGAGACCGGGAGCTTTGGAACCTCGTTCATGCTCTGCGCCGCTGATAGCCGGCACTGCGCCGTCTTTCCGTTTCCGGCGCTCAATTTCCGAAGGTTCGTCGACGTCGACATTGCGCACGCGCGGCAGACTTTCCGGGTAGTCGCGGCGTAGAAATTCAATTAAACCTTCGCGCACTTCGCAGCGGAGATCGAAAGTCTTGCCCGGATCGGTGCCGCTGACCAGAGCGCGCACTTCGATGGTGCTTTGTTTGGTGTCGGTGACCTGTAACCCGCATACCCTTCGGTCCCACTTCGGATTGTTCTCGACCAGCCGTTTCAATTCTTTGCGCAGTTCGCCTAACGGCACTTGATAATCGAGATAAAGAATCACCGTTCCGAGCAACTCGGTCGATACGCGGCTCCAATTCTGAAACGGTTTCTCGATGAAGTAGGTGATTGGCAGAACCAACCGCCGCAGGTCCCATGTTCTTACTGTTACATACGTGAGCGTGATCTCTTCGATCTGGCCGAACTCGCCTTCGACCACGACGATGTCGTCGATCAAGAGCGGTTGAGTCAGCGCGATCTGAATACCGGCGAGGACGTTGCCGAGCGTCTTCTGCGCCGCGAATCCGAGAACGACACCTGCGATTCCCGCCGACGCAAGAATGCTGGTGCCGAATTGCCGCACCGGATCGAAGAGCATCAGGACGGAACCGGTGGCGATAATCACCACCGCGGTGACGATGATTTTGCGAATCACCGATACCTGAGTGTAAATCCGGCGGGCGGGAAGATTATCCGGCGCATCCATTCGGTGCCGGCTTAACAGCGCCTGCTGCACGGCGTTGACGCCGCGAACGATCAGGATCGACAGCGCGACGATCAGGAAAATGCCAAATGCCTTCTGCGTTACCCAAATCCAATTCTCCGGCAGTTTCAGCAGCGGTAGCAAAAGGATGATGCCGAGCAGCGGCAGCGCTAGTCGCAAGGTGTGACCAAGAATGGGCACGATTACTTTGCCGAGTAGACTGTTCGTCCGCTCCGCCCACAGGTTCATCCGTTTTTCGACCGCCCGGATCGCGCGGAAAATAAGCCAGAGCACAGCGATGATCCATCCGGCGTAAAGAATTGCGGTCAGCGCACCGGCCCAGAACAGACGTGTCGGCCGCCCAACAATGCCGGTCACGATTGGCATGAGGGCAAAGCCTCCGCCGCACATTAAAAGGAAAAGAGCTACCGGTTTACGAAGCGCGGACGCGCTAACTGCCAGCCATGATTGGTATCGTTTCGATTGGATCTCGCCGGCGCGGCGCCTAACGATCCAAACGAACCAGCTTGCGATGACGGCGAGCAGCGCGAGTGCTGCGGCGCAACTCAGCAGTCGCATCCACGTGACGCGATCGAAAACCGTTCGTTGGAGAAATGCGCTGCCTGAATTTTTCGCGACCCGGTCAAGCCATCGGCTGTAGGTTGCGCCCGAGCGGTAAATTTTCGAGCGCTCGGCCGCCGCGCGTTGCGCGGATAGGTCCGAGATCGATTTCTCAATCGTCGCGGCCGGAGACGCGGACTCGATCGGCGACGGCGACGCGCTCGGCTCGGCTGCTGCGATCCAGCTCGAGCCGAGACAGACCATGCAAATCAGCGCGCACAAAATCCTCCTCATCAGTCACCATTGCATCGACGGGAGCGGAACTAAAGGAGGTTTGTATCTCGGCAGCTCCCGCTGCGTCCGACCGCTAAACACTCCACCTAGGTCGTGATCCCGACCCACCGGCCATGAAATACAAGTGCGGCTCGCACCTCATCCCATTCGCTCCATTGTGGTTGGGGATTTTTTCCGTTTGAAGAGATGGTCCACCGAAAATTTGCCGGCACCGGTTAAGCTCAAGGTGACAAAGATAATGAGGTAGAGGGCCGCTCTGAGCCAGTCTTCGCCAAGTCGAACGCTTGTGTAAAGCGCTCCGGCCATTCCCAGCGCGGCACTTGCCGCCATTACTCTTGTCAGAAAGCCGCACCCAATCAGAAACGCGCCGATCGATTCGTTGAACGTAACCCACAAAGCGAGCACGACTGGAATTGGAAAACCCATTCGCGCGATCAGCGGCGCCAGTCCGGCGTGGGACAAGGATTTGCCAGCGTGCAACGCCGTCCAATACCAGCCGACCTTTTGCACGCCAAAAGTCACGGCGAGCAAAAGTCCGGCTCCGCGCAGAATCAGCAGTCCCAAATCTCTTTGTTCTTTCATTGTCAATGTTTCGAATTGCTTCCACTAAAAAATCCAGAGCTTCGGAAATCGGTCGGCTAACAGTTTGTCGACCCCAAATATCCGGCCGGCATCGCTGAAAAGGATAATGAGCGCCAGGACGATATCGGATTGATCGATACCCGGGCCCCACGGCACGGGTCCTTTGGCGCACATAAAATTGAGGAGCAGAAACAACGCGACACAGGTCGCGACTCGCGTGCTGAGACCGATCACGAGCGCAATCCCAACGTAAATCTCCGCGATGACAACGAGCGTGCCGAAAGTCACGCTATGCGGAACAACCACGGAATTTAGGAAACCCTGATACCAGGAATAACCGTTCCTGAGCCCGAACTTAAGGAAACCGGAGAGTTCATTCGGACGCGCGTTGCCGTGATCGCTAAAAAAGAAACTGATTCCCAAATACGCGCGAGCGAGAACGAACAACCATTGCCGTTTAGTTACCGTTTGTTCGTTCATGGTTTTTGGGGAGACGCACTTAATTCTGACACCGCCGGCTTCGGCTTCAATTCCCAGAGCACGTTGATGATTTTCCAGTCGCCGTTGAATTTTGCGACTTCGAGATAATCGATCCAATCGGAAGCAACGATTTTCACGACGGCGGCATTATTGTAACGATCCAGAATCGTTATTTCTTTGAGCTGTCGATCTGGCGGCGTCTTTTTCCCGCCGCCGTCGCGAGTGCGCTGGACGAGCGTCATCGCGCCCATGTGATCGAATTGGCTGCGCCCCGTTTTCGGATCGGTCGAGATCATGCGCTTGGCCAACTCAGGATGAAGCGCTCGTTCCATCCGGGCGGCGTCGCCTGCGTACCAACCTTCGATGTAATCGAGCGCCGTCTTCGTAATCGATTCGTTGTCATCGGACGCGCCTGTCTGCGCAAAAGCGAGGGCGTTTAAAATCAAAACACTGAAAGCGGAAATAACGAAAAGCTGAAATCTGGAAATCACTTGGTCTTGGCCTTTCGCGGGCGATTCTGGTGGCGGAAGTGGCGGCGATATTGCCCGGGTGCAATCTTTAGGGCGCGTTGAAAAACGTTGCGCATGGAATTGACGTTTCCAAAGCCGCACTCGCCGGCAATCGTTTCCATGCTGTTCTGACTTTCTTCGAGCCGCCGGCGCGCTGCTTCCACGCGCAGGCGTTCGACAAATTTCGCGGGGGTGGTCTTCATTTCTTTGGTGAAAACCCGGGCGAAATTGCGCGGACTCATCGCGACCCGCTGCGCCAGCACCGGCACGGTGAGCGGTTTGTTCAAGTTATCGAGCACCCATGACTCGAGCTCGCGCAACGGTTTGCGGTCGGTCAGTTGGAGCGAGAGCGCCGCGCTGAATTGCGATTGGCCACCCGGCCGGCGCAGATAAAGCACGAGGTTGCGCGCGACTTGGAGCGCCAACCGCGAACCGTAATCTTCTTCGACCAGCGCCAAGGCCAAATCCATTCCCGCGGTGACTCCGGCGGACGTGTAAACGTTCTCGTCACGAATAAAAATTGGATTGGGATCAACGTCCGCGCGCGGGGCGCGCTTGATCAGAATATGACACCAGTTCCAATGCGTCGTAGCGCGGCGGCCA
>Ga0209056_10005773_pt1 | contig 12864 bp, 13 predicted proteins | sample GraSoiAngelo_114_FD_185876 | JGI IMG/M metagenome (GOLD analysis project Ga0209056, IMG submission 185876) | Grasslands soil microbial communities from the Angelo Coastal Reserve, California, USA - 14_0903_13_40cm (SPAdes) (version 2) | ecosystem: Environmental > Terrestrial > Soil > Grasslands... | reverse complement strand
GAACGCGCGGCGACGTAGTTCGGGTCGTTCGGGTAACCGACGAACTGTTCCGCCAATAGGAATACGTCCTGATCGTAGTAAACAAGTTCTTGTGGACAATGCGCGTTGTTGAACGCAATAAGATCGGCCAGCGTTCGCATGTTTGTGTGCGTAAGCGTTTGCAGATAGTCCGCGATCTGCGCCCGGAATTCGTAGAGCAGCGCGGTGAATTCGTCGCCGGTGTAGGCCAACACGTCACCGGTGTCGGTATCGACAATCGTCGCGCCAAGACTCGCCATCACATCGAGCGCGTGATTGGCAAAGTTCACCGTCTCTTCGTCGCCCGGGATGCCGCTTCCGAAATAACTGTAAGTGAAAAAGCGCACGTCGCGGCCGATGCGTTTACCTTGCAACGCACCACGCTGGAGCAATGGCGTGTAATCCGTTTGCGGCGATTGCATGATGCCGAGCAGGATGGCGACGTCGGTCACGGATCGCGCCATCGGGCCGGCGGTGTCCTGCTGATGACTGATCGGAACAATTCCGTCCTGCGAAATCAAACCGAGCGTCGGTTTCAAACCGAAAATGTTCTCGACCGCCGACGGGCCCGTGATTGATCCATCGGTTTCAGTTCCAACGGCCGCCGCGCACAAATTGGCAGCCGCGCCTGCGCCGGAGCCGGAGCTCGAGCCCCACGACGTGTAACTCAAGTCGTAGGCGTTGTTCGTACTTCCGCCGCGCGCGCTCCAACCGACTGCGAGAGGATAGGTCTCAACCTCATCGTCCCGGAAGTTTGCCCATTCGCCGAGATTGGCTTTACCGAGAATGATTGCGCCCGCGGCGCGCAATTTCTGAATCAGCGGCGCGTCGGCTGGAACCTGGCTACCATAAATTGCGAGTGAGCCGGCAGTCGTTTGCATGTTGTCCGCGGTGGCAATGTTGTCTTTGACCAACAACGGAATGCCGTGTAGCGGACCGCGCACATGACCGGCTCGGCGCTCATTATCGAGACCAGCCGCGATCGAAACCGCGTTCGGATTAGTTTCAATCACCGCGTGCAATGTCGGGTTAAGTGATTGCATACGCTTGAGATAGCCGAGCACGAGATCCCGGCTCGTGAGCTGGCCGTTCGTCATGGCCGCTTGCAGTTGTGGAATCGTCGCTTCGACAAATGGAAAACTGCTTCCGCCAAGCGCGCGCTCTTTGAATAGCCCGGCAAGCCCGCCGGTTAACAGCGCCGCGCTGCCAGCGGCAGTGGTGCCGAGAAAACTTCTTCGACTGATTTGATGATTGTCGATCTTTGATGATTTATCCGATTCATGCGACGTCATAGGTGATCCTTCCTCCTTATTTAACGCATTAGATGCGGAATTTTGGTGTGCGAAAAATTCGACTGTTCTATTCAAACCAAGAGATTGTCAGATTTCGCCGCACAACCAACGCGACATCGCGGGCAAGATCCAGCGCTTGGTTGACGTCACCCGCTTCCTTCGCAAATTACACGCTCTCTTGGCGCCCGTAGCTCAACTGGATAGAGCGTCTGACTACGGATCAGAAGGTTAGTGGTTCGAATCCTCTCGGGCGCGCTTCCCGGTCCTTCGCAACGCGGATCGCCGAATACCGCTGCTATTCTCGGAGCTTTCTCAGGAACCGCCTTCGGCTGGCCAATCCTCTCCGGCCATCGTCATCTGCGCAGGGTCGGACACCTGTGCCACCTGTCCACGCAGCGCATTAACCGCGTCAGCCACGGTGCCGCTGCTGGTCGCGGTATCAAGTTGAGTCTGAACGAGGTCGGCAAAGACGACTATCAGAAGACTGACAAGACCTGTAGCAAGCAATCCAATTACGATCCGCGAAGCTGCTGAGAGCCAAACGCTTTTTTGTGCCAAAATCGCTGCGCGATACTTATCGCGCTCGGCCGAACCAAGGTTGGCTACCTGCTCGAACCTATCATCAAGCGTCCATGATGTAAGCAACATCTGGCGGACTCCGCCGCGAAGCTGCTCTAGCTGGCGAGCAACGCGCTCGGAGGGCAAGACTTTGCCGTGCTGCTCTGCTTGTGGATCCTTCGAGGAGGCTGTTGCCGTATCCGGTTGCGCCGCGGTTGATGCGTTAAATCTTTCCGGCAGCAGCTTGGCCAATCGTTCAAGTTGATCTGCAGCCTCGCCGAGTGTCACCCGATTGTCGGCGTTCTCGGCTCTCATCGCGAGCACCTTAAGAAATTCCTTTCGCTCCTTCAGATTTGCGCTCCGCTCATTCGCGTCGGAACTACCGAGCTGTGATAAAAACAAAGATTCTTCCCGAGATGTCGGCGACGGCGTCGGCGTCGCGTTAGAGATGAGATTTTGATCGGTTGCGGGTGTTGGCGACGGCGACGACTGCAACACGGCTGCGTAGGCATGAAGTTTCTCCTCGATGCTCTTAACCAAATTCTCAAACCGGCTCACAATTGACTCTTTCAACTGTTGGCGCTCATGGTCGACTCTGGAGAGCTCGGCGCTAATTCGGGCAAAATCGTTGTCTGAGTCAATCACCAGTGGAAAACGTGGCGCCTGAAAATTCGGTGTCTTTGATTGATTGCGGGCATTAAACGAGTCGATAATCTGTTCGGTAGCCAAAAAGGCAGCTTTCAACCTATCGAGTGCCTGTTGTAGATGGGACGAAGGCTGATAGGCGACCGCGCCGGCCGCAATGCTGGCTTGGTAATATCGCAGGACGCAAAATCCGACCCCGATCAGTATCACGAGCAGAGCAAGTCCTTTTGCCACTCTGACAAAAAGACGGGCGAAGAAATATTGTTTCTTCACAGCCCGAGACTGTTCCTCTGGAGTTGACGGATCTTTTCGGCGGTAGCCGGATTCGGGAATGTCCGATAAGCTTCCTTATATTCGCGGATGGCGTCCCCCGTTCTGCCTGCCGAAGCAAATGCTCCTGCTCGCTCCAGGTGGGTCTCAGCCTCCTTTTCTAATCGGCTGCACAACAACCGCATTGAAGTCAGATAACGCCACAGCGGTCTCTGAGTGTCGACCATTGGTTCGGGATTATCTTTCAGAAAATCGGTTAGTCCCGAGTTCGCCGCAGAAGCGTTGTTGCCGGCAATGTTGCGTGTGCTCTGATCAACCGCTGACAGCGCGTCAACTGTTTCAGTCTCGCTTCGGCATTCGCTCAGCGCAGTTTCGTATCCGACCTTCGCCCGAAAGTCACGCGCCCGATCGACAAGCGACGCCACACTTTCCGATACCGGCGGTGGCAACTGTTGCACCGAATCGAGCCGGTCGATCTCGGGAAAATTTCCCGTCGCATCGCCTACTCGAGACAAAACAGCTTGGGTTTGTTCCTTAAAGTCCGTGATCATGCGGCTCTTTACCTCAGGTTCGACGGCTGGCGGAGTTGAAGGCGCAGGTATTGAAGTCGCAGGTGCTGAAGGTGCAGGTGCTGAAGTCGCAGGTACTGAAGGCGCAGGTGTGAACGGTCGAATTGATGCTGCTGCTGCAAAACGCGGTGGCCCTTCGGCTGGCGGCTGTGCGTTGACTGCGCCTTTGGAAACACGTTCATTCAACGGTTGATCAGTGCGCGGCAGCGGTCCAGCCACCCAGTCATTGGCTTTGGTCCCATTGACAAACCTGCCGTGAAACATTTTCCCGCTCGCGTCGACATTAACCACGGGCCCATCAAATCTCCCGCGGACCATTTTGCCGGAATAACGATTGATGACGACGGCACCGACGGTGCGTCCTTTGGCGGCCGGAATATTGGAGCCGGTCACGATTGCTCGCTGAACTCGATACCACGTCAATGTGCCATATCCCGTGGCATATCCGTTCGAGTCCCGCTCGCCCGACCACGTCGCCTCATCATCCCGTGTGGGATAATTGTTCCAGATGAGTGTCCGCCTGTCTCTGGTATGCTGGTAAACGCCGCCACCGTCCGCGCCGTTGGCAAACAGCAGCAGCGTAGTGCAAACGAAAAGACATCGCGCGGTCACAAGTCTTCTTTTCTTCTCAACTCAATCTCCAGCAACGCAGCAAAGATTTAACGCGCTCGAAAAATCAAAGGCAAGATCAAACCCAACGAGCAAGTTCTGCTTCGCTCTAAGTCTCCGGCACTTCGAACTGGCTCATCAGTTTGAACGTTTCGTAACGCTCGTTGATCTCATCCATCGTTAAATTTCGCAAGCGCTCCAGACTGAATGCTTCCACGCAAAAACTCGCCAGCACGCTGCCGTAGATCATCGCTTTGCGAAGATCGGTAAAGGTCACCTTCTTCACGTTCCCCGCCAAATATCCGGCCATCCCGCCGGCGAATGTGTCCCCCGCCCCAGTCGGATCGTGAATATCTTCGAGCGGATACGCGCCGCAGCTGAAGAATTCGTTTTCACCGAAAAGCAGCGCGCCGTGCTCGCCTTTTTTGATCGCGACATAGCGCGGACCCATTTTGCGAATCCCGCGGCCGGCTTTGATCAAACTCGTCTCCTTCGTCATCTCGCGTGCTTCGCTGTCGTTCAGGATCAAGAGATCGACATGCGGAAGGAGCGCGTCGAGCTCGGCCCGGGTCGTTTCAATCCAGAGATCCATCGTGTCGGCGACGACAAAGCGCGGCTTCTCCATTTGCTTGAGCACATGCGATTGCAAAGCTGGCGCGATGTTCGCCAGCAAAGCGAAATCGGTTTGCCGATATGATTTGGGCAATTCCGGCTGAAAATTTTCGAAGACATTGAGGGCGACCGAACGCGTCTCGCGCGTGTTCAAGTCCCACGCGTATTCGCCTGACCAGCGAAAGGTTTTACCTTCCACGCGCTGCACGCCCGCGCTGTCGATCTTTCGCGATTTCCAAAAATCGAACTCGGCTTGCGGAAAATCGCTGCCGACGACGCCGACCAATTGGACCGGCGAAAAATAACTCGCGGCTGAGGCCGCGTACGATGCCGAACCGCCTAACAAATCGCCATGTTCTTCGACCGGCGTTTTGACAGTATCGAGCGCAATGGAACCAACAACGAGCAGAGACATTAGACTTCGGGACTTAACAGAGCTTTACATGCGCGCGCATACTTCGCGATGTCGGACGCTTTAAGCAATCCGGAAACAATCGTAACGCGTCGCGCCCCGGTGGCAATCAATTGGCCGAGATTTTCGATCTTTATTCCGCCGATGCAAAAAATCGGGATCGTGACTTCGTGATGGACCCGCTTGATACCCGTCTGTCCGATCGGCTGGTAATCCGGCTTCGTTGGAGTGGCGAAAATAGGACCGAACCCGATGTAATCCGCGCCTTCGCGTTCCGCCGCAACCGCTTGCTCCAAACTGTGAGTCGATTTTCCGATGAAAATATGGCGGCCAGCTTTTTTACGTGCGTGCGCGAGCGAGTCGTCGTCCTGGCCGAGATGAACTCCTTCCACCGCAACCTTGGCCGCAACTTCCGCGTGATCGTTCACGATTAAGGGAACTCCAGCCGCCGACGTGATCTCATGCAATTTACCGGCAAGATCGACAATTTCTTCGAGCAACTGGCGTTTCGCCCGCAACTGGACAAGATCGACATCGCCGTCAATCATCGCCTTCGCCACAGGTTCGAGATCGGCCATACCAACGTAACCGAGATCGAGAATACCGTAGAGGCGGCAATCGGTTAGATTTCGCAAAGCTTTTATTCGTGGAGCCGCACCGGCGGCGGCTTCAGCTCAAAAGCCTCCGAGCTCATCATCCGCTCGACGAAACCGGTGTCGTATTTGCCCTCGCGGAACGCGCCGCTGCGCATGATCGCGGCATGAAAAGGCACCGTCGTCTTAATTCCGGCGACGTAATACTCGTCGAGCGCGCGGCGCATGCGATCAATGGCTGCATTCCGCGTCGCTCCGATCGTGATTAGTTTTGCAATCAGGGAATCGTAATACGGCGGCACCACATAACCGGTGTAAGCGTGCGAATCGATCCGAACGCCGCGGCCGCCGGGCGCGTAGTAAAACGTAATCCGGCCGGGCGACGGTTGAAAATTGCCGGCCGGATCTTCGGCGTTGATCCGGCATTGAATCGCATGCGAGCGCGGCACAGCGTGAGCGACGTGCGGCGATAAAGGTTCACCCGCAGCGATGCGGATTTGTTCCTTCACCAAATCGCAGCCGTAAACTTCTTCGGTGATCGTATGTTCGACCTGAAGTCGGGTGTTCATTTCCATGAAATAGAAACGGCGATCTTCATCGACCAGAAACTCGATCGTGCCAGTGTTTTCGTAGCCGACGGATTTGGCGAGCTTGACCGCGGCATTTCCCATTTTCTTCCGCAGCGACGGAGTCACGATCGGTGACGGACATTCTTCAATCACTTTTTGGTTGCGGCGCTGAATTGAACAATCGCGCTCGCCGAGATGCACCACGCGGCCGTGACGGTCGGCCACGATTTGAAATTCGATGTGGTGCGGATTCAAAATCAGTTTCTCGATGTAAACAGAGGGGTTGCCGAACGCTTTGTCTGCCTCGAGACGCGCACTGTGAAATCCAGCAATTAAACTGGTTTCGTTGTGGGCCGCGCGCATTCCGCGGCCGCCGCCGCCCGCAACGGCCTTGATCATCACGGGATAGCCGATCTTTTTCGCGACCTTCACCGCATCTTTGTCGGTCTCGACCACGCCGTCACTTCCCGGCGTGACCGGCACGCCGGACCTCCGAGCGCGGGCGCGCGCCAAATCTTTATCGCCCATTTTTTGAATCACGTGCGAAGGCGGCCCGATGAACTTGATCTTGCAGCTCTCAACCACTTCGGCGAAGTGCGCGTTCTCGGCCAGAAAACCGTAGCCGGGATGAATCGCGTCGACGTCGCCCACTTCCGCGGCGCTCATGATTCGGTCGATCTTTAAATAACTTTCCGAGCTCGGCGCCGCGCCGATGCAAATCGCTTCGTCGGCGAGCTGCACGTGCAACGAGTCGACGTCCGCGTCCGAATAAACCGCAAGCGTGCGAATGCCCAGCTCCTTGCACGCGCGAATGACGCGCAGCGCAATTTCACCGCGATTGGCAATCAGGACTTTTTCGAACATCCGTTGCTTCCGCCAAATCGGCGAGCCGCACTCAATTATCGCACGCGGAAAAGGACCTGGCCGAATTGGACTGGCTTGCTGTTCTCGGCCACGACTTCGGCAATCACGCCGCTGGTTTCCGCCTTGATTTCGTTCATCACTTTCATCGCCTCGATAATGCAAACGACCGTGTCCTCGTTCACTTTTGTTCCAACATCGACAAACGGTGAAGCGTCCGGCGAGGCCGCCTGGTAAAACGTGCCGACCATTGGGGAAACAATATCTTTGAGCGATGCGCTTTCGGCTGAAGTTGCTGGACCATTGGTAACCGCCGGCGCCATCAGTGTCGGCGCAGCTGTCGACGATATAATCGGTTGATCGCCCAAACCTTTTTGCAGTTTGATACGAAAGCCGTCCTTCTCCATCTCGAAAACGGAGAGATCGTTCTTCTTCATCAAATCGATGAGTGCTTTGATGTCTTTTAGGTCCACGGCGCAGCTCTCTTGGGAGATGAAAAGTAAGGCGTTTACGTAAAGCGGTTTTCCCAGCAAGGTCAAGTCAACGAATTGGAGTGGCGGTCTATTTAGCGCGCCGTAGTCATCGCGTAGGTGGATGACCGTCGCGCTTTTTCAGCGATACGACATCGCCGCTCCAACGGCTTAATAGTTAGGCTAGTTTCAGGATCGAAATTTGTATGCTCCAACATGTCGTTCGCGATTTTCAAATCATCGACGAAACCGACGAGTACATCGTGGTCGACAAGCCTGCGTTTTTGTTGACGCATCCAACCAAACCCAACCAATGCACCACCCTTTGGAAAGAACTGCGCGAACTCCTCGCGTTCGAGATCGCGAATGGCGGGCAGGTTTCAATCGTCAACCGATTGGATCGCGAAACAAGTGGACTTGTCCTCGTCGCGAAAACGGCTGCGGCCGCGCGACGGTTCGGATTGCTCATGCAAGAGCATCGTTTGCACAAAGAATATCTCGCGATTGTTTGGGGCTGGCCGGAATGGGAAACAGAAATTGTCGATGCGCCTCTGGATCGACAGGGCAAGCATCAAGCGTCAGCGATTTGGCTGAAGCAAATGATTCATCCTGATGGAGCGCCCGCGCAGACCGAGTTTCGAGTGGAAAAGCGATTCACCGGATCGACATCGTCGGGAAACCATTTTGCTCTGATTCGCGCAATTCCAAAAACCGGTCGCACACACCAGATTCGTGTGCATCTCGCCTCGCTCGACTGCCCGATCGTCGGCGACAAAATCTACGGACCTGATGAGAAGCTCTATCTCGAATTTATCGAGACCGGTTGGACTGCGAAGCTCGAACACCAGTTACTCCTGCCGCGTCACGCTCTTCATTCGTCCAAGCTCGCGATCGAGAATGGGCAGCAATGGACGAGCTCACCGCCGGCTGAAATGTTTGCGCCGCTCTCTTAGAGATATTTCCAATTCTGCGGTTTGCCTTCGGCCAGCCATTCAATCGTAGTTTGCAATCGCCGTTTCCGCGTTTCGTCCCGCTTCGCGTCAGCTATCCAGTCCACGTATTCTTTTTTGTGGCTGTAACTGAAATTTTCAAATGTCTTCCGCGCTTTCACATTTTTCTGCAGCGCCCCTTTCAGATCGGGCAGAACGCTTACCTTTTGTTTAGCAGGTGATCGGGGACGCGATTTCCTAACGCCGGCTTCATTTAGTTCCGCGGCCTTCCGAACGTAGCCGGCCAATGTTTTCCCATCTGGCAAATCGCTGATCGAAGTGATCCGGCCGAAATGCCCCATCGCGCCTTTGTGTTTCGCGCCAAAGATCAACGCACCCTTCCAAAAACCAAAAACGCAATGCTGCTTGAAGGCGGCGATAAAACAAATGATTCCCTTGTGCTCGAAGAACGGTGAATTCCACTTGATCGTTTCTTCGACATCCGGACAACCGGCGTGAACGACTTTGCGCAAATGTTTCAGAATCGGGCGGGCAAACGGCGCGGCTCGCTTAATGTAAGCGTCAACACGTCGATCTTTGCCAGCCATTCGATCTCTAGCTGTTTTCGCGCGGCGTTTGCGACGAGCTGGCTGCGGTATAAGCGAGCCGACGTTTCCGAATCAGCATCAGATTGCGGATGTAAATGATAGAATTTGGCAGATAAGCCAGGATTCCAACCGGATCGCGCCGGAAAAGAAAATACAGGAACATGATGATGCTACCGGCGATACTCCAGTACCAGAACGACACCGGGATCACGCTCTCGCCCTGTCGTTCCGACGCCCACCATTGGACGAGAAAACGCATCGAGAAGGTGGCGGTCCCAATCAAGCCGAGAATCACGAGATAATTCCAGTCGAGGCCAAGAAAACGATGTTCGTGGCCGAACCACGTCGTGGCAATAAAGGATAGAAGATTCATAGGTAATTTAGCTGCTCAAGTTCCGGCATCATCATTTTCCGCCACCGGACGGGTTCGCCGCGGTGAACTTGCCGAAAAATTCCAGGATAGCGTCGCAAACGTAATCGACATCTTCCATCGGCAGATCACCGTAAATCGGAAGCGAAAGAATTTGAGTCACGACTTCTTCCGTCTTCGGCAAGCGCGGCAGGTCGGAACACGACTTGATGATGGCTGGCTGCTGATGGTTCGGCACCGGATAATGAATTCCGGTTCCGATCCCTTTGTCCTTCAAGAATTCCGCCAGTGCGTCCCGCCGCTCGGTCCGGATGACGTACATATGATAAACCGCGCGGGCCCATGGCCGTTCCGGCGGAATTTGCACGACGCCCTCCAAGCGATCGTTGTAACGCGCCGCAACGTCTCGCCGATGCTCGTTCAAGTTCTCGACGTTACGCAGCTCGACCCGACCGATCGCCGCCTGAATTTCGTTGAAACGAAAATTGTAACCAACGAAGTCGTGCACGTACTTTGATTTCTCGCCGTGATTGCGCAGCATTCGCAGTTTGCCTGCGAGAACGGAATCATTCGTGGTGATGCAACCGCCATCGCCCATGACGGTGAGATTTTTCGACGGATAAAACGAAAACGCGCCTGCGCCCCCGATCGAACCGACGCGTTGGCCACGATACTGCGCGCCAAAAGCCTGGGCGCAATCTTCGACCACCCACAGCCCGTGTTTCTTCGCGGCCAGAAAAATTCCATCCATGTTCGCGGGATGCCCGTAAAGATGGACTGGAAGGATCCCGACCGTGCGCTCACTCATTGATGCCTCGAGAAGATCGACATCGATGCAGTAGGTCTCGTCGATGTCGATGAAAACCGGCCGCGCGCCCCGATGAATCATCGGTTCAATTGATGGAAACGCAGTGTGCGATGGAACGAGAATTTCGTCGCCGGGGCAAACTCCCATGGCGTGATGCAGCATCAAGGCGCCGGTCGTCCACGACGAACAAAGGACCGCTTCTTTCGTCCCGACGTAGGCAGCCAGCTCGGCTTCGAACGCTTCGCACTCCTTTCCGAGGATGTACCAGCCCGAATTGATCGCGCGCATGCCCGCCTCACGGACTTCGTCGTTCACGAAAACGCGGGAAAGCGGGACCTTTTTCATTTCGCTCCGCCCCGGCTCATTCGGAGATGTCGATCCTTTTTCCCAGCCAGAGGAATTCGTTTCACTTGTTGCATCTGTTACCGCTGATCAGCAAAGTCGTCATTTAGTGCGCAGCATTAGTTGGCCGCAATGAAATTGTCACGCAAGCTCCAGAAGTTACTTTCGACCGATTTCTTCGCCAGCGCGTTCGAACATCTCAGTCGCGGAACGCATCCCGTCAACAAACAGCGCATTTTGGAAACACTGGATCGCGCGCAGTTCGAGAAGCTGCGGGAGCAATATCCCTATCGGCCAGGCTCGCCGCGGATCAACCGCTTCGAAGATGTTGTTTACTGGATCGAGATCAATATCGAGCGCGCCCAAGATCTTTGGATCGATCGCGCGCCACCAATCCGGATTGTCGATCTTGGCTGCGGCGCCGGTTATTTTCTCTACATCTGCAAATTCTTCGGCCACCAGGTTCTCGGCCTCGATACCGACAACGAGCCGCTCTTCGGCGCCACCACTGCGCTCCTCGATGTTCCGCGCGTTATCGGTCGGATCGAGCGACAAACGCCCTTGCCCGATCTCGGGGGGAAATTCGGTCTCGTGACTGCGCACCGCATCTGTTTTCACCGGATCGGCCGCGTTCGCGATGGCGTTGAATGGTCGTTCACCGATTGGGAATTTTTCATCAACGACATTCGGACGCGTTTCTTGAACGAAGATGGCCGGTTGCTTCTCGACTTTAATCCGCGCCCCGACGGCTCCTCCTTTTTTACTCCGCAGCTGCGCGAATTTTTTTTATCGCAAGGCGCACGGATTTTTCGGTCGAAAGCGTTGTTGGACGTGGATCCAAATCAAAGGCCGCGATTTAAGCAGACAGGTAGGGGCGATTGACCTCAATCGCCCGCGGGCGGTTCACCTGAACCGCCCCTACCTTTCCAATCCGAGCAATCCCACCCGAGCATTTGCTCGAGCTTCGTTATCTCGGCTGAGAAAACTTCGGAAAGATATTTTCGCTCTTCCGGCGTCATCGTGCGCTCGTACGGAACAATGTTTCGATCTTTGTCACGAATGCGACGCAATGATTTTACGCCAAGAAATTCGAAAATCCCATCCAGCGTTTCCTGCTTTCGATCGCGAAAATCTTCGAACTTTACGATGTGCACTTGTTCTCGCGGAAAAAATTTGAAGACCCGGTCGAGTTGGCTGGAATAAAAACCGCGATCGACATAGGCAAAGCGCCGCGATTCAATCGTCAACGGCTGCGCGATCCGTCTCGGTTCTTCTTTCAGCGCGTCCAGGAAACCGAGCGGCTCGCGGTCCTTGAAGCGCTGCATGTTCCAGTGCGCGAACGCGCGATCGATCGGATTTCGCAACAGGATAACGAGTTTGATTTGTCGGTTGTAATTCCAAATCCGCTCCATCGCCGGCTTCCAATACAAATAGCTCGGCGTGACTTCGCCGGCGACTCCGAAAGGCTTCGCGAGCCCCGATTTTTTCGGGGTTGCCTGCCTTCCAATTGACCGAAAATGCCGATGCAACAGGTCGTAATCGACGGGTCGGGAAAAAATCGCGTCGTCGTCGAAGAAATGCATTTCCTGACGGTCCGGCAGCGCGATCTGCGGATGCTTCTTTAAAAAGTAATGAAGTGCGGTCGTGCCGGACTTTTGTGCGCCGGCGACAATAAAATCGAGTCGCTCGACCTTGTGGCGTTTGATTCCAAGCACGTCTCCAATCGTGATACCGCTGCGGCTAGATGTCTACCGCGACGAATTTTGTAACCACCGGTCATGGACGGCAGTCTTAGCAATTGATGGTTCATGGCTTGGCGAGATTGGGATCAGCCGCGCTTACGGTCGCCGAATTTGCGATCGTTCTGACGGTGATCCTCGTTCTCGGCGCGACTGCGATTCCCACGGTCGTGCGCAGTCGCAAGCGCTAGCTCGTCGCGCGTCCGCTAACTCAATGCGCCACCCACCAGGCGCGCAATTGCTGCATGACCGCGGTCTTGCTTGCCACCGGGCGTTTCTTCGCCCAGTCGCCATTGATGCGGAGCCGATAACTGCGACTGGGAAATGGCAGATCAATCATCTCGACCCTAAGCATTTTTCCGGTCTGATGATTTGTGATCGAGAGCGTGTAGTGAGGTTCATCGGTGGGGAACATACGGCTCTCCTAGCGAAGGGAAACGAGAGAGGCCAGTCGAAAATAAAATTTGTCCGTGAATTTTCATTTGCACGTGCATTTGTAAGTTTATGCGTCTAATTCTCGTTAGGTCTCGACACGTCACGCACACATGCTCTCCAAAAAATTCGCACTCGCGTTCGGCATCGCCGTTGTT
>Ga0209056_10005767_pt1 | contig 12867 bp, 4 predicted proteins | sample GraSoiAngelo_114_FD_185876 | JGI IMG/M metagenome (GOLD analysis project Ga0209056, IMG submission 185876) | Grasslands soil microbial communities from the Angelo Coastal Reserve, California, USA - 14_0903_13_40cm (SPAdes) (version 2) | ecosystem: Environmental > Terrestrial > Soil > Grasslands ... | reverse complement strand
CGAGCGCGAAACGCTCGGTCAATTCGTGCTGGAAGCCTGGCTGGGAGAGGACACTTCGCCGGTCACACGAGCGGAAGCCGAACAACTCGCGCTGCAGCAGGCGCAGCAATACGTGCAGTGGTCTCAATCGTCTTACTGGCCCCAGAACAGCCCGAAGAAGACCCTGGAGGAGTACTATGCCGATTTCCTGCCTGGACTGCTGTTGCAACCCAAAGGGTCCGCGGTGTCCAGCAAGGGCGTTTTGTCGCTGGCTGGCGCCTGCGCCGGGGCTGCAGCTGCCCCGGCGGTCGGTCGCTATTTGAAGCAGTGGTATGGCATTCGCGCCGCGCAGTGCCGCGCGCTGCTCCAGATGCTCGCGTGGGTAGAGCACAAGACCGCCACCCAACTGCTGCTCGCGGTGGGCAGCCGGTTTCGCACCAGAAGCATTCAGGAGGAAGCCAACAAACAGGCCGCGGCGCTGGCGGAACGCAAAGGCTGGACCGTGGCCGAACTCGCCGATCGCACCATCCCGACCGCCGGCCTGGACGAGGAGGGCGTGCTCACGTTCGATTTCGGCCCGCGGCAGTTCACCGTCAAACTGAACGAGGACCTTGAGCTTGCGCTCACTGACGCTGACGGGAAACCGCTCAAATCCTTGCCCGACCCACGAAAGGACGACGACGAAGCCAAGGCGGCAGAGGCCAAGAAAATGCTCGCTGCCGCCAGGAAGGAATTGAAATCGGTCCTCACCATGCAACGCGATCGGCTTTACGAAGCGATGTGCACGCAACGGACGTGGCCGTTCGAGGACTGGAACCTCTACCTCAACCGCCATCCGATCGCGCGGCATCACTGCCAGCGGCTGGTCTGGGCGGTTGTTCATGACGAGAAAGCCGTGGCGCTGTTCCGCCCGCTGCCGGACGGATCGCTCACCGATGCCAAGGATGATCCAATGACGCTGAAGCCGGAGGATCTGGTTCGTGTGGCCCACGAATGTCAGATCACACCCGAGCAATCGGTCGCCTGGCGACTCCACCTCAAGGATTACGAAGTCGAACCGCTCTTCGAACAGTTTGGCCGGCCTACCTTCGACCTGGCGGAGGAACGAAAGCAGGAGGATGAGCTCACCGATTTCCGGGGGCATATTCTCGAGGCGTTCAAGCTCCGCGGCCGGGCGAGCAAACTCGGCTATACACGCGGTCAGACCCAGGACGGTGGCTGGTTTTACGACTACCACAAGCGATTCCCGACGTTGGGCATGGAAGCGGTCCTGGAATTCACCGGAAACGGTCTGCCCGAGGAGAACCACACGGTCGCGATGACCACGTTTCGCTTCGAACGCGTCGCGCCGGAAGGCGAACCAGACATGGGAGGGGCGAGGATGTCGCTCGGCGAAGTGCCGTCGGTGTTGCTCAGCGAATGCTGGAACGATCTCCGTCAAATCGCCGCCGAAGGGCCGGGTTTCGATCCGGATTGGGAGAAGAAAACCCAGATGTAATCCAAATCGAGGAGACATGACCAAACACGAAACCCAGACAACGCCGCCGCGCATGGTCCGTCCGCCGGCCGAAGTGGTCTATGCCGAGGAACTCGCCGCGCTCGCCGCGACGGACAACAATACCCGGCCTCCGGGCTGGAAACTGTCGCCACGAGCGGTGCGTCAGTTCATTGTGGGCGCAGACTCGCCGATCACGCACACGGCGCAGGGCGCGAAGAAGAAAACGACCATCACGCAGAAATTCTACGGCGACGATGCGCTGGTTGAGCGCTGCATTGTGACGTTGCTCGGGAATCGCGGCCTCTTGCTGGTTGGAGAACCGGGCACGGCCAAGTCCATGCTTTCCGAACTGTTGTCTGCGGCCATCTCCGGTAATTCCCTGCTGACCATCCAGGGCACGGCGGGAACAACGGACGACCAGATCAAGTATTCCTGGAATTACGCGCTGTTGCTCGCAGAAGGGCCAACACCGCGGGCGCTCGTGCCTTCGCCGCTTTACAGCGGGATGAAGTCAGGCGCGCTGGTGCGGTTTGAGGAGATCACCCGTTGTCAGCCGGAGATCCAGGACACCCTGGTCAGCCTGTTGTCGGACAAGTGCATTCAAGTGCCCGAACTTCCTGGAGAGGATGCCGTGCGGTTTGCGGAGAAGGGATTCAACATTATCGCCACTGCGAACCTCCGCGACCGCGGTGTGCATGAGATGTCCAGCGCGCTCAAGCGCCGGTTCAACTTCGAGACCGTCGCTCCGCTGGCTGACAGGGCGATGGAGCTTCGCCTGGTGAAGGAGCAGACCGAAGCCTTGCTCCGTGAATCCGCGGTAAAGGTGGAATGCTCGTCCGATGTGCTGGAATTGCTGGTGACCACGTTCAACGACCTGCGTCATGGCCGCACGGAGGAAGGCACGGTGGTGGAGAAGCCCTCCACCGTGATGTCCACCGCCGAGGCTGTCGCGGTGAGCCATTCGGCGGCGCTGGACGCGGCGTATTTTGGAAACGGCCGGCTGGAGAGCGGGCACGTGGCCCGCCAGCTCCTGGGCACCGTGCTCAAGGACAATCCCGAGGATCTCAAGAAATTGAAGCATTACTTCGACGTGGTGGTGAAAGCCCGTGGCAAAGGCAGCAAGACATGGCAGCAATTCTACGAAGCAAAGAAATGGCTGCGCGGGTGAAGGAGGATTCGCTCGAGGACCTGCTGGGGGCATTGATCTCGGACCGCATCGTCTATTTCCCCATTCGTCATCACAGTCCGGCGTGTGCGCGGCATCTGGAACATCTCATCCGGGAGCGCAAACCGCAGGCCGTACTCATTGAAGGTCCGGCCAGTTTCACCTCGCTCATTCCGCTGGTGCTGCATCCCAAGACGAAAGCACCGTTTGCAATTTACACCAGCTTCGTCCGGGAGCAGCCGGATTTGGAAGCCGGCAGTACCGCTGCGAAAGCGGCCGCCCTGCTTGGCCTGCCCCGGCATGCTGCCTATTATCCATTCTGCGACTATTCACCGGAACTGGTTGGCCTCCGCGTGGGAGCGGAGGTGGGCGCATCGCTCCGATTCGTGGACCTCGACTATCCGGACCAGGTGCTTGCGGAACGTGAAGCCGCGACAGAGGCCAAGGCGCCGCGTGTCGAGTCATTGCTGGCGGAACGGCACTTCAAACGCAGCCGCTATCTCCAGGCGCTCGCCCGGCGGGCGGGCTGTCGCGATCACAATGATCTCTGGGATCATCTGTTTGAAACACGCCTCGATATGGAGGCAGGCATCCTGCCGGCCAGTGAGTCGGGCTTCCAGCCCGACGAAAACGATGGCCGCAATTCGCAAACGTTCCGTACCAAACCCGAGCGCGAAGTCCGCGCGGCAGGATGCCGCCCTCACTGGCAGGCAAGGATGCCTGCCGCCACTGAAGCCTTCATCCGCGACGTCGCTGCGTGGTGTCACATGGCGCGCGCCGACGCCACCGCGGAGGAGCTTGAAATGGATGGAACCCTGGCGCGGGAAGCGGCCATGGCCGCAACGATCGGGGAGGAACTGGCCAAGGGCACGGAACGAATCATCGTTGTCACGGGAGGGTTTCATACGGTGGTATTGCCAAAGTTGGTTGGCGCGAGGCAATCCACCTCCAAACCCGCGACGCAACGCAAGAGGGAGGACGCGCTGGATTGCCTCATCCGCTACAGTTTCGAGCAACTCGACGAGTTGAACGGTTACGCCGCCGGAATGCCTTCGCCGTATTATTACGACCAACTCTGGCACGCGGCGGCGCACGACTGTTCTGCCGTGGCTTTCGCTGACGTCGCGGCGCGAATCCTGGTTGACCTCGGCCAGCTCACGCGCCGGAAGAAACTGGCCGTGGCCTTGTCGCCCGCTGACGAAATCGCTGCGCTGGAGCAATCCCGGCGTCTGGCTTCGATGCGCGGCCATCCGGGTCCGACGCGGGAAGACCTGCTCGATGGCATCCGGAGTTGCTTTGTGAAAGGCTCGATGGATGCCGAGGGCGAAATTGTGCTGGGTCTGGCCCAGCATGCCCTGGGCGGAACCAGCATTGGCGACGTGCCACCCGAAGCGGGCGTGCCGCCGCTCGTTGAAGACTTTCGCGTCACCGCCCAAAAGCTCCGGCTGAACATCAAGGACTCGGTCCGGCGCAAGGGCTCGCTCGACCTTTACCGCAAAGCGGCGCATCGCCAATCCAGTCGCTTCTTTCACAGCCTCACTTTCCTTGAAGTGCCGTTCGCGGCGATGGCTGCCGGCCCGGATTTTGTGAAAGGCGTCGGGCTGGAGCGGTTGTTCGAGCACTGGAGTTACCAATGGACACCGCAAACGGAAAGCCGGTTGGTCGAAGCGAGTATTTACGGGACCACCGTTGAAGAGGCCGCCGCCAATCGTCTGGCCCAGGCCATTGTCGAACTGGAGAACACAGGTCGCGGACGGTGCGCTTCCGAGGCTGTGGCCATGCTGGTGAACGCGTGCCGGATGGGTTTGCATCGACACACGGGACGGTTGCTGACCCTGATCGGCGCTCAAGTGAACGAAGATCCGTCGCTGGTTTCGCTGACCAACGCGCTGAATCAACTCGTGTTGCTCTGGGAATCGCGCGAACCGCTCGAAGCGCATCGGTTGACCGAAATTCCCGCGCTGATCCAGACGGCTTTCGAGCGTGCCTGTTATCTGCTGCACAATCTCGCTGACACTCCGGCCGAGGCCGCGAACGAAATCCTTCAATCGCTGATTACCATTCGTGACTTGCTTCGTTCGAGTGCAGCGGGAAATCAGACGCTGGATGCTTCCCTTTTCTACGAACCGCTGGCGAGAGTGTTCCTGCAACCGAAATGTCCGGCGCTGCTGGCAGGTGGTGTGACGGGACTGCTGCATGGAGACGGCCGGCTGGCGGAAACAGAATTGTTCAAACTCCTGGCCGGTTCGCTGAACGCCGCCTCCACGCAGGTCGGAGATCAGACGGCATTTCTGATCGGCCTGTTGCGCGCGTGCCGCGAACTCGCCTGGCGCCAACCCGCGCTCGTCGAGGCTGTGGAGAAACTTCTGTCCGCCTGGACCGAAGAAGAATTCATCCAAAGAATTCCCCACCTCCGCATGGCCTTCGCCGATCTCACTCCGCGTGAGGCTGACCAGGTGGCGACCGTTGTCGCCGGGTTGCATGGAGGGGAGAAGCTTGGAGCGCTGCATCGCCCTGAAATCAGCGAAGCCGAAATACTCGCTGCGGTTCGCGTGAATGTCCTCGTGATGCAAGCGCTCGAAGAGGATGGCCTTGGGTCATGGACGCAATCCGAAGGATTGCCAGAGATTCGCCGGGGTTCGAGCGAAGCGACACCACCGGAACACTGAAACGAAATGACGAGCAGCATGCACTCTTTGGGGACGTTGACCTGGGGCTTCACCCGGGCTTCACCCCAGGCTGTCACATGCCGGGCTTTCAGCCCTCTGCAGACCGCGCGTTCGAAGGAGCCTTTTTGCAGCTCCCGTGCTCTGGGTTTCTTGTTGCCGACCGATCGTTAAGATGAACACCCTCGCACGATGGCGGCTCGTTCTCGGCCGATTCGCGGAGAAGCAACTGCCCGCTCCCCTTTCCGAACGCGAGGGTCGCATGGAAGCCGCCCTGGATTTTCTTTATTCGCGCGAATACAAAGGCCGTGGCGTGCGCGACCGACAGCAGGCCGGTTCGCTCGATCCCTCGCAACTCAATGTCCCTTCCTGGTTGGGTGAAGTGCGCGAGCTTTTCCCCCGGGACGTCGTTGAGGTCATCGAGAAACACGCCCTCGATCGCTACGGCCTGACGGAACTGGTCACGGACAAAGAGACGCTCGAAAAGCTCGAGCCCAACATGGAGTTGCTCAAAACGCTCCTGACCTTTCGGGGTCATCTGCAAGGCGAAGTACTCCAAACGGCGCGGCGGATCATTCGGCAGGTGGTCGAGGAAATCAAGCGCATGCTGGAGGCGGAAGTTCGAAGGGCGTTATCGGGCCGGTTGAATCGCTTCCGTCACAGTCCGCAAAAGGCCGCGCAGAACTTTGACTGGCGCGGCACGATCCGGCGCAATCTCAAGTTTTATGACTCCAAGCGCCGCCAGATCGTGCTGCAAGACCCGCGCTTTTTCGCGCGCAACACCCGGTTGCTGCCCTGGCACGTCATCCTGTGCGTGGACCAGAGCGGCAGCATGGCTGACTCGGTCATCCACAGCGCGGTGATGGCGGGCATTCTGGCCGGGTTGCCGCTCGTCCGGGTGAAGTTGGTGGTCTTCGACACCGCGGTCGTGGATTTGAGCGAGCACGTGGACGACCCAGTGGAAGTGTCGATGAGCGTGCAACTCGGCGGTGGGACGGATATCGGTCAAGCGCTCACCTATTGCGAAACGCTGATTGAGAATCCGCATCGCACGGTGCTGGCGTTGGTGAGTGACTTTTGCGAAGGCGCTGCTCCCGGCGTCATGCTGGGCACGTGCCGCCGTCTGCGCGAAGGCGGGGTGAAATTGCTTGGGCTGGCTTCGCTCGATCAGTCCGCCAGCCCGATCTATGACCATCACATGGCCGAGCAACTGGCTGAAACCGGGATGGAAATCGCTGCGCTCACACCGAAGCATTTCGCCGAGTGGCTGGCGAAAGTCATCAAGTCGAAATGAGTGCGCTTGAATCCAAGCTGCGCCGGCTGGCTGCGTCACTCGATGCGACAGCACTCGAAGCGCTTGCCAGTAAGGGATTGCTTCGCCGCGCGCAGAAAGATCTCGAACGTGGAATCGAAGCCGGTATCGCCGGCGAAACAGAAACGGCGCTTCGCCTGGTCGTAGGCGAATTCGAGGTGACGTTGCCCGAGTCGGGACCGGCGACGGCCACGTGCTCGTGTCCGGCGGCCGGCGGGTGCCAGCACATTTTGACGGCGGTGCTGTTCCTGCAAAAAGAAACACCGCAAAGCGTCCAGGAACAATTGCCCGGTATCAGCGTCGCTGAGGCTCAGGCGTCCCCGGCCCAGGAGTTGATGTCCATCACCGCGGAACAACTGGAACGGTGGGCAGGCAAAACTGCCTTCAAAGCCGGAGTGAAACTCGCGAGCCAGTCCACGCCTGAGATTGTCCGCGAGCGCGCCGTCCGCATCCGCTTCCCAGCCATGAATTCGGAAGTTCACGTAGTTCCTGGCAGCGGATTGGACGGAATGATTGTGTCCGGTGGCAAGGGCGATGGCCGTCCACTCATCGTTGCCGCCGTTATCGGATTTCAGTGCGCGGAAGGGAGAGAATGGACGATCCCGGCTGAGTTCGCTGCATTGGAGGCCTCCGAAGGCGCTCCCCGCAGCCGCGCCGAGGTGCTCGCTTCCTGCCAGACGCTGCTCGAGGAAACGCTCAACAACGGCCTGGCGCGGATTTCGACGGCCAATCAACAGCGTTGGGCCACGCTCGCCGTGTCGGCGCTGGGCGTGAATCTGCCCCGCCTCGCTCTGTCATTGCGAGGGATCGGCGACGAAGCAGCTTTGGTCCTGGCGCGCGACGCTCGAAGCGACCTCGCGCGGATGTTGACCAGAATGGCGCAAACGCATGCCCTCTGCGCCGCACTGCAAAATGGTGGCGACAACCCGCGAGCCGATTTGGTGGGGTCGCATCGCACGCGCTACGACGAAGTCGGGCATTTGGATTTGGTCGGAGTCGCTGCCTGGCCGTGGCGCACGGCATCTGGCTATGAAGGGTTGACGGTTCTGTTTTGGGATTCATCCGGGAAACACTGGAATTCGTGGACCGAATCCCGTCCGCGCCATCAATTGGCCGATTTCAAATCCGTTGCCCGTTACACACAGCCCGGCCCGTGGGAAGGCGCTGAATCCCCACGCCAACTCGCGCGGAGCAGCTTTCGTCTCATGAACGCGCGCCGGAATCCCAGCCATCGGCTCTCTGGTTCGAGCAAAAGCCGGGTGTTGGTGACCGGTCCGGCCAACCTTCAGACGCAAGGGCCGGTCATAATCGAGGATTGGACGCAACTCCTGGAGCGGACGAACGCCCAAACTGCCGTCGGGTTAAAGGAGACGAACCCGTTGAATTCAATTGTCGCACTGAAACCGTCGGACTGGCGCGAACGCGGATTCGACGCGGTAACGCAGGTGTTCATGTGGGTCTTGGCCGACTTGCAGCAACGTCCATTGCCCGTGGAAATCGGCTTCGACGAATTCACCGAACCTGCCATCAAGTTCCTGGAGAAAGTGCCGCCGGCGTCCCTCCAAGGCGCGCTGGTCATCGGACGCATCCAGCGAACGCAGTGCGGGCCGTCGCTGCACCCCTTCTCAATCCATCGACAGAGTGGTGAGATCATTCACCTTTGCCTCGACAACACGAAGACGACCTCCGCGAGGCGAAGCGCGGTCCACAAAGAAGAAGAGGAGGGCTTCGAAGACGAGGAGGAAACTGAGTCGGCGGACCTTTTCAGCCCCGCGATCAGCCGCCTGCTTGATGAAGTGGATGACGGTCTGCTCGCCTTAGCCGAAGCCGGACTCGCAACGGTAAATCCGCTCCGTGTCGAAAGGGTGAGACAAGTCGCTCCCCGGGCAGAGCGCCTGGGTTTGCGCGGGCTGACAGCCGGCCTGGACAATGTCGCTGATCAACCACAACCTCGTGCCGTATTGCGTTGCGCATACTTGAGCCAATTGCACCGGCGCGCCATGCCTCTTTCCACTTAACTAACTAACCAGAGCCTGTTGCAAAAGGCCGCATTGGTCAGGAGCGCGGATGCCTACATCCGCGAATTGTCCAAAACCCCAGCGACGTCCGCGCGGATGTGGGCGTCCGCGCTCCTAGTTTGGCCAGTTTCGCAACAGCCCTTAACTAAAGCTTGTCCCAAGACCTCTCCTCCCAGTAGCAGACGTGAGTCGGCTCTAATTTTCGAGCGTTTCAATTCAGTTAGAGCGGACTCACGTCCGCTGCTACGAGGTTGGGACAAGCTCTAACTAGAACGGGACCGGGACGCTACTATTCGGCGATCGGCAAGAGATAAATTCCGAACCAGCGTTGACTGCCGGCGGCAGAACCAATGACCTCGAACCTCACAGGTTTTCCCGGTTCGAGCAACGACCCTGCGACATCAATCTGCAACGCACCGCAGCTGTCCTCGTCGTTGGCCTCGTTGACGGAGTAATTCATCCGTATGTGACCGTCTTCGCTCTGCCAGGTCTGGTTGTTCAATGTCACGTTGAACTCCAAGCCCGGTTTGCCGTTGATCAACAGTTGAAAGGTCCCGGACGGTTGCGAAAGGAACCCCATCGCGGCGGGCAAACGGAATTGTTCCGTCTCGTTTGGCTTGAGATCCGTCCGCACCGGCATGGTTTCCCACGCCAGCTCCGACTTCCCATCGGTCTGCCGGCAAAACGGCATCGGCAACGTCCCCAGCCAACCGGGATAGGGCAGTTGTCCCGCCGACGGCAGGATCTTTGCCAATCCGTTGGCGCCGGATTTCAGAAACTGAGTGCGCGATTGGGCGGCCTGTTCGGGAGTGGCGCTGCCAAAGGCCTGCGGGCCAGACTGCTTCAGATAAGCAATCAAATTCGCCAGGTCTTGTGGCGCCAGGTTTTGTTCCAGTCCTTCGGGCATCAGGGAAAGATTCGAGGCTCTGATTTCGGCGATATCGCTTCGCAGAATCTTTTCCTCCAGGCCGCCGCCCTGGACCAGCGTGAGGCTGGTGCCAGTCTCGGCCTTCACCACGCCGGAGAGCGCGCGGCCGTCCTTTGTTTCGATCTGGTAATTGACAAAGCGCGGTTCGATCGCGGCATTCGGATCGAGAATCGCGAGCAGAAAATCCTGCGGGGCTTTGGTGCGAAACGCGGTTAAGTCCGGTCCCACGGCGTATCCCTGACCGCCCAGGGCGTGGCAACTCGCGCAATTCGTGGCAAAAACCACCTCGCCCCGGCCCGGATCTCCGATCAGGTTCGACGCTGATTGGTACTTGGCCAGTACCTCAGCGCGGCTGCCCGATCGAGGGCCTGCCAGGAGAGCGCCAGCCCGCTTCGCAATCGCCTCGTTCCTGTGCTTTAACAAACGTTGCCGATTCGCCGGCGGAAGTTCACTGGCTGCAATCGTTCCTTTTTCCAGCGCGTCGAGCAGGCGGGCAATCCATTCGTCGCGCGCCAGCAAGGTGCTGAGAATGACATTGCGCAGCGACGGTGAGTGATGCGGCCAGTCGGCCAAAAGTAATTCAGGCAATTTTGTATTCCGCGTCCGGGCGAGCGCCGCTACCGCGGTGGTCTGCAAGCGCGTTGGCGTTGGCGGCGCAAGAAACTGCTTCAGCAAATCGAGGTCGGCATCGATCTGTGCCGGACTGCGCCCGAGCAGGCCAACGGCGGCCATTCGAGTAGCTTCGTCAACCGACTCGTTTTGTGCGATGCTCCGCGCGCCGGCAAACGCCTGTTGAATATGCGCCAGAGCCGAGCGACTCGCAGTGCTTGCCGAGGCGGAGAAGGACTCCAGATCCTGTCCTCTTCGATGCAGCGCGTCCATCAATCCCGCCAGCGCGGACAGTTGCCAGGGTTCGACCGGCTTGCCTTCCGGCGGGGCAATCATTTCCAGCATCTCGTCCAAAGCTTTCTCATTACCCGCTCCGACCGCCGTGGCGATGAGTTGGTCGATCATGTCTTTGCGAGCCGGAGGATCGATCGAAGCGGTCAGCGCGCTGCGAAGAATGACACTGGGAAAACGGCTCGCTGAAATGAGGATCGCCGCCCGCATCCACTTGTCATCGAGATTGGATCGGGCCAGTTGGCCTAGCGCTTCACCGGCGCGAGGGTCGTTCCATTCACCCAGACTCAGCGCGAGTTGGTAGCGGACTGAGACATCGGGGTCATTGAGCAACTGCAACACCGCCGCACCCAGGTGAGGCCTTTCCAGTGAACGCTCGCTCAATCGAATCGCGTGCCGACGTATCGCCGGGTGCGGGTCATTCAGCGCTGCCTCCAGCAAATCGGGCGAGAGCGCGCGCAAACCGTCCAGCGCGCACAAGGACTGTAGCCGCACTGCCGGCACTTCGCTGCCTTTGACCAGTTGCGCCAAGGGGGCAGCGGCGGCGCTGTCCCCGCGTCGCAGGATTTCGAGGTGTGCGCGATCGCGTTCGGTCCCGTTTGGTGTGGCCAGCCCGGCGACTAAGTCCCTGGTCGAAAGTTTGCTCAGGTCGCGGATCGGCCGCAGCGTTTTGCCAACCGGCACAATGCGGTAAATTCTGCCCTTGTCATCGCCGGCGCGCACATCAAGCCTGGCCAACCTCTCGGGCGGTATCCAACGCGGATGTTCGATAACGAAACGGTACATATCGACGATCCATAAAGCCCCGTCCGGTCCAGTGCGCGCCTGCACCGGGCGAAACCAGTTGTCCCTGGAAGACAGAAATTCACTCCGCAGTTCGTCCGCCGCGCGATAGCCTTTGAAGGTGACACCATCCGGCTTGAGCACGAGGCGATGCACCAGATTATGCACCGGCTCACAAATGAAGGCGTTGCCGTAGTCATTTGTCCCCAGCAGGTCGTCGCGATAGATGCCCAGACCGCAGGCTGAAGTTGTGCGCCCGGCCGCGCCCGGATCATTGAACCGCTCCAGGATTCGGCTTGCAGGAAAAAGTTCGTTCGGATCAGAGTCGCCCGGAACAAACACGCGCGGATCGGGCGGAGCAATGTAGGGATTCCGCCGAACGTAGTGCTCGGGCAGGGGATATTGCCAGAGCAAGGTGCTGTTGTCACACCCGAACCAGTGGTCCCAGTCGTCGCGCGAGCGTCCCTGTTGCGTTAGGCCCGATGCCGGCTCGATTTCCCCAGTATCGGGGCGCATCCGAAAATCGCGGCCGCTGATGTTGACTTCCCTGCCTCCGGCGATTCCATGGATGGCGCCACCGATCAACCCATTGGCCCCGTAGATCCAGTTGTCCAGTCCGAGACTCAGACTGTTGACACGCGCCTGATAGTTTTCCGTTGCAAAACCGGTGAAGAGCTTCTTCACCACGTCGGCCTTGCCATCGCCGTTGGTGTCCTCGGCATAAATGATGTCCGGCGCGGCGCAAACGAGCACACCCTTGTCCCACGCAGTGATTCCGGTCGGGAAGGGGAGGTCATCGAGGAACACCGTGGCCTTGTCGTATTTGCCGTCGCCGTCCACATCTTCCAAAACTTTCACGCGTCCGCCCTGCCGGTAGCCGCCGACGTGAGGAGGCGGAGATGATTTTCCCCTCCTTACGTCGGGTGCTACGGAAGAATCCGGCATCCCCGTTGGATAATCCCGCATTTCGACCACCCACAATCGGCCGTCGGCGCTCCAATCAATCGCCACGGGATCGACCACCAACGGCTCGGCGACAGCGAGTTGAACCGTGAACCCCGGTTTGGCGCGAAACGCGGCCAGAGCTTCGTCCGGAGATTTCGGGGGCGGGAATTCGGCCCTTTTCGGGTCAGCGATAAATTCCTTCGGCATCAATTCATGCACGGCGCCCACGAGCAGGTCCTCGACGGCCGGGGCCAGTCGCGCCGGACGGTCATAATACCAAAGCGACGTTTCGGCCTCGTAACCGCCCTCCTGCAAAATCCGCCGCGAGGGGATGTAACAAGGAACATCGTTCGCGTAGGCCGTAACCCACAGACGGTCGGCATCAAAATCCTTTTTTAATCGCAAGGCATAATCCACCACCACTTCGCCCGCGAGAAAGGTCATCGCCAGTTGATCGCCGAAATTCCAGGTCTGAACGATGTAGGGCAGGGTCGCGGGTAACTTCTCGCCGCGGTCCAGCCGTTCCAGGTTCCGCTTCGCATGATAACCCACAATTCCGCTCTGTTTCGCGCGCTCCTCCCATCCCTCGCGGGTTGGGAGTTTATCAAACGGGACTTCAAACAGTTTGATGCGACAGAAGAGTTTTTGTCGAATCGAAGTTAGTTGCCCGTCG
>Ga0209056_10005760_pt1 | contig 12874 bp, 10 predicted proteins | sample GraSoiAngelo_114_FD_185876 | JGI IMG/M metagenome (GOLD analysis project Ga0209056, IMG submission 185876) | Grasslands soil microbial communities from the Angelo Coastal Reserve, California, USA - 14_0903_13_40cm (SPAdes) (version 2) | ecosystem: Environmental > Terrestrial > Soil > Grasslands... | reverse complement strand
CCATGCTCTTGGACTTGACTAATGTTGCCAGCCTCTTCGCGTTCAGAACATCTAGGTGGGCATCAATCTCGTCCATGATGTAGAAAGGCATCGGATGGATCTGTTGCAGAGCAAGTAGATAGCAGACCGTCGAGACCGATTTTTCTCCGCCACTTGCGGCTCCAATCGTGAGTTCGGTCTTTCCGGGGAATTGAAGGAATACATCTAGCCCTCCCTCGAATGGATTGTCGGGGCTGTCGAGCGCCATTCTTCCGTTCCCGCCGTTCGTAATGTCGGAAAAGATCTGGTGAAAGGTATCATTGACCTTCGTGAACGCGCCCATGAAGGTGTCCAGCTTCCTCTTCTCCAGTTCATTCATGAAGTCTAGAATGGCCAGCTTCTCTCTTTCCAGATCGCTTATTCTAACAGAGAGGTGCTTGTATCCATCCTTGATCTCCTCGTAGTCCTTGACCGCCAGTTGGTTAACCAGTCCTATCTCAGACAGCTCCCTTTCTAGGGCGGCCATGAGTTTCGTGGCGTCCTCGATAGCTTCAGGTGTGGTTTCGAGAGGTTTGTCGAAACCGAGATTTCGTAACTGTGCAGTCAGCATTGTCAGTTGCGTCTCAAGTTCTCTGAGACTCGCCTTCAGCTCCGAGACGTTGGAGTTGAGAGGATCCATTCTGTCAATCAGCTGCGAAAGGGACTTTTCTATCTCAGAGAATCTATCTTCGTACTTTCTCCTCTCCTGACCGACTGATGCAAGGGCGTCTACTAGTCGAGATTTTTCTTCGGTAAGCTTACTCATTTCTTGTCGTAGTTCCTCGGACTTTTTGTGCGCTGCCTCAACTGTCGATTCCTCTCGCCTGATCTCGGTCTCGAGGGCTCTCAGCTGAATCCGTACCTGGTCGTAGCCAGGTTTGAGAGTGTCAAGTGTAGACTGTGTAGAGGCAACTTTGCTGTCCAGTGCTAGCTTCTCGCGCAGCAGGATCTCTGCTTCTGCGACCGCCTGATCTCGTTCGCGTTCCATCGCCATGATTGCGGTCCGTCTCTGTTCGATCTTCAGCTTGGATAGCTCTTCCTCCTGCATAGAGAGGCGCCGTTTTATCTCGCCCTGCTTCTGTGCTATTTCCTCTAGTAGTTCCTGTTCGCGCTGCATCGAGTTCTGGAGACCGTCGATCCTCTTCTTCGTCTGTTGCAGCGACAAACGGGTCCTTTCGAGGCTCCTCTGAGCCATCTCGACATCGCGCGTGAGTGCTTCCCGCGTCTTGCTGGTGGACACTCTGTCTTCTCTGAGTTTGACAATCTCCGATTCTAGCCGGTCGAGTTCGGATCGAGATCGTTGAACGATGGATTCTAGCGACTTGACCGTTCGCTCAAGACCCTCAAGGACGTTTGACCTTGGGATAAGAGTGGAAGCGTCGAAGGGTGCCCGATAGTAGCCGCTTTCGAGACCTCCGCCGGGCTCGTAGAGGTCCCCGCTTGTCACGACGCACCTCAGGCCCTTCGCTGCGCTCAGGAAGGCTGCTCGCTGGTTCGTCGCGAGCATCGTATCGCCAAAGACGAATTCGACTGCCGAGGCTAATCCTTTCTCGGACTTGATGACTCTCGAGAGGGGTCCCACTATCCCGGGAGTCTGCTCATACTCATCGTTCGCCGGGGATACTTCGAGGTCATCGAGTGGAATTATCTTGGCTCGGCCGAGTCTGGTCCGTTTTAGACTCTCTACGCATTTGATGGCTACTCCTAGGTCCCTCACCACGAGGGCTCTCATCCAGCCCGCACTCGCTGCTTCGACTGCCTTGCTGTACTCATCACTGTACTTGATCAGCTCTTGTAGTCGCCCGAGGACTCCTTTGAGCGCTCCTTCTTCCGCCATCTCTTCCAGCTTCTGTAGCGCCTTTTCTTCTGCCTGGAGAGTGTCAGCAATATTTCTCTGAGTGTTGAACTCGGTTACAGTTACTCGTGCTCTCTTAGCAACATCCAGAGCTTCATCGATCTCTTTGTGCCGCTGATCCTTGAGCTCAGTATACTCCTTCGCCTTCTCTTCAATTTCCTGCAGTCTCTTCTCTTCCTCCTTTCCGAGCTTCTCCATTTCCCGGATTCTCTTCTTCAACTCCTCGGCGAGGTTGGAGAATTCTTGGTGGCGAGCCTCGAGCGTCTGCAAATGACTCGCAGTAAGGTCTAGTTTCGCCGAGCTGCCCTTGCTTGTTGCGATGAAGGTCGATAGTTCTTTTTCTAGTGCTGCTATTTCAGCGTCGAGTGATTCGTGGATCTTTGCGTCGGCCGATAAGGATTCTCGCGTGATTTGCAAAGCAGTGTTGAGCTTCTCGGCTTTCGTGTTTGCTTCTTCAAATCTTGTCTCTAGGTTGGCTTTCTGGGCAGTTAGGTTTCTGATGGCGGTCGGGAGTTCTTTGAAGTTGTTCTGGATTTGTTCTCCCTGATTTTGTAGAGACTCGATCTGCTTAGTTCGGGTATTCAGAATGTTCTTGGCTGCTTCGACTTCTGCTTTTGCTCTGACTACTCCGTTGCTAGCTTCTGCGATCTTTCTTTCAACGTCGAAGAGTTCTTGATTGCCTTGGGTGACGGTGAGCTCTTCAAAGTGGCGTCTCTCCGCCTCAACCTTGGACCTTTGGCTGGTAAGTTCGTCCCTCTGGTGCCTTAGGGCTTCGAGGTTCTTCTGCTCAATTTCAAGCTCTTGGGACGCGCTGATGCGCTTGTTTTGGAGAGCGACGATTTGTGAGGAGTAGATTCGCGCCTGCTGGTTGCCAATCTCTTTCTCAAGAAGCTTGGAACGTAGAAAGTCATTTCGTTCGCGTTCAAGCCGTTCTATTCTGTTTCTTACGTCTTCGACCTTGCCTGCTGCTACCCTCAGGTTAAGGTCGGCTTCGGAGAGCTGGACTTTTGCTTCGGTCTTCTTAGTTTCGAACACCCCCAGTCCAATGAGGTCTTCCAGGATCCGTCTTCGTTCTTCTGTGCTAATCTCTGCTAGGCGGGTGATTGAGTGTTGAGCGATGAGGTTGAAGCCGGTTACTTGGATGTCGCCGGAGCTGAGAATATCCTGTACTTGTTTTCTAGAAAGGCGGCGACCGTTCATTCGATAGATCCCCTCCCCGCCCTTGGAAAACTCCCGTGACACAGTGACGAGATCTGAGTCCACGGGGATCTTGCGGTCGGAGTTGTCGAACTGGACAGCTACGTAGGCGGCTCTGGCGTCTCCCGTGCCCGACTTGTGGACTAAGTCTGAGAGGCTTCCGCCTCTCAACTCTCTTGGGCTGAGCTCGCCGAGTGAGAATTTTAGCGCGTCGAGGATGTTGGATTTTCCCGAGCCGTTCGGGCCAGTGAAGACTGTGAAGCCTCGGTCGAGGTTGACTGAGACCTTCTTGTTGAAGGTCTTGAAGCCTCGGATGTCGATTCTCTTGATATAGACCAAGGACCGGGCTCTGTCACAGTTCTGACTCTAGTTAGATAAGTTCGTCCATCATCATTGACGTATTCGTAGATGGCTGGACTAACGGCCGAATCTTCGATGGCGCCGCTGATAGAGCCGTATAGCTCGGAGAAAATCGATCTTCCGGAACTCGGGCCAGTAAACGTCTTCGAACACTAGCTCGCTGTAGGCTGACTGCCATAGAAGGAATCCACTCAAACGCTCTTCACCTGAGGTGCGTATGACGAGATCAGGGTTCGGATTTGGTAGATGCGCGGTGTAGAGATACTTGTGAAAAGTATCCTCGTCAATCTCCTGCGGAGAAAGATTGCCTTGGTGCACGTCTTCCACTATTTTCTTCGTAGCGTCAACGATCTCCGCTCTTCCTGTGTACGCGATCGCCAGGTTGAGGAAGTGCTGGTCGTACATGCTCGTCTCGTCCTCGAGACGCTTGAAAACGTCTTGAAGAGTCTCAGGCAACAGGTCGGTCCGGCCGATTGCTTTGACTCGTACTTTCTGAGAGTGTAATCTGCTGTCTCTTCCCAGTTTTCGGGTTTCTTCTTCGACGATCTTGAGGATCGAGTTTACTTCTTCGCTGGGTCTTGAGAAGTTCTCAGTCGAGAACGTATAGAGCGTTAGTGTCTTGATGCCGTATTCGAGGCACCAGTCAAGAACTTCTTCGCCCACCTTTGCCCCCGCCCAGTGTCCATCAGTTGAGTTGAGAGCTTTCTCGGTCGCCCATCTTCGGTTGCCGTCCAGAATTATTCCAATGTGCTCCGGCATGGGGCCATACTTGATCTGCTCGATCAGATACTTCTCGTAGGCTTTGTAGACCCCAGCAAATCTGAGGAGGCTGTTTATCATTAAGCGATTTCCTGGGTTTCCTCTCTCTTTAGTTGAGCGTGCGCGAGCGCTGTCCCGCAGGGGCAGTCTTTCCTAGACTCGGGTATTTTTGCTATCGCTCCAGTTAGTATCCTGTTGAGCACTTGGCTAGTCTCACGGCCCTTCTCTTCCACTTCCCTTGCTGATAACGTTCTCTGAAGCCCCGCGGCCATATTGGATACGAAGCTTATCGAAGCATAGCACATTTCGAGTTCGCGGGCGAGGAAGGCTTCCGGGGCTCCAGTCATCCCGACTATGTCGCACCCCATTGTCCGAAGCATCCTGATCTCCGCCGGGGTCTCGTAACGGGGACCCTCAGTACAAGCCATAACAACATCCTTGGGAGACCTTCTTCCAGTTGCCGCTATCGAGGCGGCTAAGACTTCTCTGACCTTGGGGCAATATGGTTGGGAGACGTCGATGTGAGTTACGGGTGAACTTTCGTAGAATGTTCCGACTCTCGACTTCGTTACATCTACAAGGTCGGAGGGGATGACGATTTCGCCCGGTGAAAGTTGTTGATTGATCGCGCCGACAGCGTTTGTTGCGATAATGCGTTCGACTCCGAGGCTCTTGAGTCCCCAGATGTTTGCTCGATAGTTCACCTTGTGTGGTGGGCTTGAGTGATGTTCTCCATGTCGCGGTAGGAAGACTGCGGGTCTCGAGTCGATTTCGCCGATCGTTAGGTTAGGTGTCGGTCCGTAGGGTGTTCCTAGGATTTTCTGGTTTCCTTTGAGGATAGACTTTACTCCGGAGCCGCCGATGATTGCGATAGGACGCTTCATTCTTCGGTTCCTTCGTAGAGTGCACTGAGTTCATGTAGCGTTAGCTTTCCGCCTTTGCTGAGCTTCTTCTGAGCCGTGTTCTTTCGAGCTTCCTTGAGCGCTTCTCCCTTCTGACGCTGCTCTCTCCGCTCCTCATCGGTCAGAGTATTTCTCAGTTGTAGGAATTTCTGATTCGTGTCGGACGTTCTCCGTTTGAGGTCGTCGAGTGTTTTCTGCTGTCCTTCACGTCTGAGTCTGAGTGTCTGGAAGGCTTCTGACAGTTGGACGATGTCCGCGTGACGCTTCTGGCTTTCCGCAGCCAATTCCTGGATTCTCGCGTGTATCTGGTCGGCTTCTTCTCGTTGTTTCGTGATATCGTCTCTCAGCTTGAGGACCTTGTGGTAGCCTGTGACGCGGATCTCCAAGCTCCTAATCTTCGTCATCAAGCGTTTCTCGTCGTCCTTCTCAAGCGGTGAGGTCTGGACCTGCCATTCCAACGCTGCTAGTTCCTTCTCGGCGATTGATGCGTGTGGCCGGTCACTCATTTTCTTGAGAAGTTCTCTAAGCGTTGCGAGTTTCTCGCGCGAGGTGTCTCGAAGACTGTCACGGGTCTGTTTGAGTGCTCGGACGGTGTCATTTAGACCGTCCCGGGTCTTACGTAGATTCTGTAGTTCTTCCCGGACTTTCTGTAACTTGATCTTCGTCTCGTTGAGCTGGTCGAGGCTCTTTGACTGTTCGATTCTCAGCTGTTGTCTTTCGTCGTCGAGCTTGTCGATCTCGCTCACTTCTTGGAACCTCGCCGTGCCTGGATGACTAGAATGATGGAAAGGTAGATTGACCGCCTTATAGGGATTGAAGCAGAAAATCGGGGACGGTTGCAGACTCGTCGGCTATTGAGAAGGTGGGTGATCGTCTCAGCCTGATTGGGACGATCCACGTGGACCCTAAGAGCGCCAGCTTTGTCCGGGAAACGATTCTGCGATTGAAGCCGGAGGTGGTGGCGTTGGAACTGGATGAGGGGAGGCTCATGGCGCTCCAGAATCCAGGCAAATCCTCAGGCCGCGGAGGCGGCGGATCATTCCTAGCGATGATGCTACTTGAAAGGTTTGCTGGTGAGATGACAGGTTCGCCTCCAGGACAGGAGATGCTGCGAGCAGTTGAGGCTGCCAACGTGGTTGGGGCGAGAGTGGCCTTCGTTGATCTTCCAATTGGAATGACAGTTGGTTCTCTTCGGAAGCTCCCGTTGCGAGAAAAGGTGAGGCTGGGCGTTGACTCTGTGGTTAGTATCGCCCTCTTACCGTTTGGCGGGTTCAACTTGTCTAAATTAACAGAGAATTTGGAAGAGCAGCTTCAGCTGTTTCGGTTGCGTTATCCTGAATTGAGTAGGCTTCTTCTGGATGTTAGGGAGGAGTTCATGGTGGCGAGGATTCGAGACATCATGTATTCCACGGTTGGACAGGTGGTTGCGGTGGTCGGCTACGGACACCTTCGCTCGCTCAGCAAGTCACTTGCCCACCTTCAGAGCTCGCCGGTCTATTCGACCCGAGTTACCTGGAATGTGTCTACGGGATGAAGAAAGCTGTCAAGTCCAGTCCATGGTTGGTGACGTGGCGCGAGTTTCCGATTTTCTAATTTTTTGAAAAAGAATGCTTGTTTTTTTTTTCGCGATTTTTGAAATTTTACCTACGATTTTTTGGATGGACTCGCCGCGAATGCTAGTCCTACCCAATGAAGGGGTGTGATTCATTAGCGGTTTGCCAATGAACTTAAGAGTCGGTATGGGTTTCAGCAATCCGGTGGATGTTCTAATAGAATGAGAATAACAATAGCTATCATGATCCTGATGTTCATGGTGGTTGGGGGCGTCTCAGGGTCTCAGATAGTTCATGCAGCATCGTTGATAGTGTTAGACGGGATAGGAACCAAGACAACTTGTGGTGAGACAGTAGAACTGCAGAACTGTGCAGCGCAATTCCTGACAACAACGAAGGGGAATGACGTAATCCTCCTAGTTGTCCAGTGTTGGTCTCATTGTTCATTGAACATATCATCTATCATCGATAAGAGTGGTTTGAGTTACGGTCTGCGGGCGTACTTTCCTAGCATTAGCTATTGGGAATACTATGCTAGAACTACGTCACCGTTGACATCGGACAATATCACGGTGGTGTTTTCTGAGAGTTGGACGCTGAAGATGATGCAGGTTTTCGCTGTCAAGGGAGCGAGTAGGGGAATATTCGATCCTAATCTGTCATCGCCGGCGAATATTTCGTGTACTCTTTCCCTTGGAGTCTCACCCTGCTCTTCTTCAATAGAAACTTCCACTCAGGACTTCGTAATAGCAAGTACAACGATAAATGACGACCCAGCTTGCAATGTCCCTTCAGGCTTCATTACGGTAGGAAACGCAGGAGGCTATTTTGAAGTAGACTATTTGATAGCGAGCAAAGAAGCGGGCAATGTCTTATTTTCTTGCACTGGGACGGAGCCAATGTCCATCGTAATTGACGCAATCTCGTTCTACGGTCCTGCGTGACTGATTCATGACAAACATTGTTCGTAAGGAATGCTCGTCCGCAAATTACTGCTTAGGTTCTCGCTTAAGCACAACTTGCTCTTCCAACTCTGGAATTAGGAGAAGAACAGCCTTGTTTCTCCCATTGTTCTAACATCTAGCGCTTCGATGTCGACCATCAAGGGCAAATCATGGACAACGCTTCCCAGAAGCAGGCATCTTCTCGCAGGGGTCCCTCTGATAAGCGAGCGAATCGTCTCACTGTCTGACTTTGCCACTTTGCCGATTGTTTCGATGTCATGTTCGTTGGTGAAGTTGAAGATGAATACGTTGTCGGCTTGCCGGTAGATCGTCTCCTGGACAGTGTCGGGCTGGTTGGTGATGAAAGTCGTGAAGAGCCCGATGTGCCGCATTCTTGTGATGATGTCGTCCCAGTATGTGTCTTTGAGGTAGAGGTGGGCTTCTTCGGCGAAGAGGAAGGCCGCTCGCAGCCAGTTCGAAGACAGAATCTTCGTCAGTTCACCCAAGAAGATCTCGACGATTATTCGTCGGACAGTATGGCTCTGGTTCTTCAGGTTAACAACGAGGATCCCTCCGCCATCGATGGCGTGGAGAATCTTCTCCTCGGTTAGGGGGTTGGATTCGTCGTAGAAGAGTCCGGATTCTAGTAGCACTTGTAGCCGTGAGATGAGTGCTTCTCTAACGCTTTCGTGGCAGCTCCATGACTGGACAGTCTGAATCAGGTTGGGTAGAGTCAGGTCACCCTTTGACTCTAAGTCCCGCCAGATCGTGCTGAATACTTTCGACGAGGTTGCCGGCAGGTCAAGGGCATTGCTTAGGACGCCTGCCATCGTTCGGAACCCGAGCTTGGCAAGCGCGAAGTTGATCCCGCTTCGGGGCGCAAGAACCGTCAGTCTCGAAGTGGATAAGCGGCCGTCTTTGGCCTTGTGGAGGTTGACGTATTCGCCGTTAACATCGAGAACGATGCAGGGTGCTCCAAGTCCGGCCATTGATAGGAGTAGAAGTTTGGCGAGGTGGGACTTGCCCGTTCCTTTGCGTCCCGTGATGATGTTTAGGCTACCGTCAAGGCCCCCCGCGTCGATTTGGACAGGGTCGCCGTCGTTGTGGCCGACCGTGAGTGGCCGTTTTCCACCGTTCATGATTAGACGGTTGATCGGATAGGCTCGTATTCGGGATGAAGTTCGGGATGGAAGCCAGGACGTGGTGGGTGAGAGGTCCTTTTCCCCGGTGATTGTTCCTCTGATCTTGCAGACCGCGAGCCTGGTGTCTTTCAAAGCATCTACTTCACTGGAGATATTGAGAGGATCCATGTCCTCACCGGACAGTTCACCATCGGTCATGACGTCTCGAAGGATGTCTTCTAGGATTCCTGGGACGTTCGCGTATTGCAGGTCGATGATCTGGACGAGCAGTCCCTTCGCCAATCCTGGATCTTCAATCAGCAAGTAGTCTCCTCGCTGGACGTGCTCGTCGGGGAAGGCGATCAGTTGGACTTGATCTCCCTCTTTCCGGTAGATTCGCAAACCTAGGCCACGTACCTGCTTGTGCCGAAGGGTCCGAACAGCGATCGTCGTAGGCTGGGACGGGACTGCAGCGTTATGTGGTGGTTGGATGCCACGAATCGTTGGACAGCAAGAATCTCGTTAGCCGTGAAGGTGCTGAATATGTGGGCGATTCTGAGAGTCTCTGGATAACCGTGGAAAATGACATCTGTGCCAGCTAACCGGTCGAGCGCTAGTTGGGCTTCTTCTTCGCTTGATTCTCGATCAATATCTGTCCTGAAAAGGAATCCATCGCTGGATAGCTTTGCGACGTACACTCGGCCGAGGAACCTTACGGGGTATGGCGGGTATTCGCTTTCGACTAGGGAGCTGATGTCGATCTGGTGCGGTGTGTCCTTGTCGTTTGTGAGCCCGAGAATATTTCTTCCCCCGACAGTCAGCTGAGTGGCTTTGGAAATCCCGATTACGACGGAATTATTGTGACGGGCCGTGGCTAGAATCTTGTTGACGCGGGCCGCGGGGTTGTCGGGAGTGCCTGCGGTTAGAGATCCATCGATGAGAAGTATCCCATCTTTGAGTGATTCTGACAAGACCTCCTGAACCCAGCGTTCGACATGGTTCCGGAGTCGGGTGAGGACCCTGAGAGTCTTCAGTGATAGTCCGCCGAAGGCTCGGGACTCGTCTTCGCGGTACTGACTTACATCTTCAGAGTTTGGAACGTGAAAAAGTAGCGGACCCCATCTGGTATACAGAATCTTGCTCTGTTGCCTCCAGACCCCGACTGCTCGGATGGCGAAGATCATTCCATTGTCGGTCTCGCCAATCTTGACGCTCGACGCGTCGCAGGCAACTACCGGGACAAACTCTTTGTTGGGGTTGATTGGGTGGCGCTTTAATCCGGATGAGGTTATGGAGCCTCCAATTTCGAGTCTCTCTTCAGAGTCGGCCTCATCAACGCCCATCTCCACGAGAGACACCGGTCGCGGATTGAACTTTGAGCCTTGAAGCGATTGCATTGACCGAGTCGACAGTTCAACTAGGGATTCTGGGATGGAGGGCAGTCCGATGACCTCCGGTATGCTTTTTATTTGCTGGAGAGGCTCACTGGTCTCTTGGGTGCGGTGGAGCAAGGTTAGAATCCCCCAGTTTCAGACGGGAAACCCCCCTTTCCCGTCTGTCCCCGCACCCGTCTACGTATCATCCTGAAGCAGTCACCGGTTTCTCAGTTGGTGTTGAGGCGGCTCTTGCCGTAAGGCCCTTCGCAATCTCGTGGGCCTTCCGTATTCCCCGCATGCTGAGCTTGTACGATCCGTCCGTTGTTCTGTCGATGAGTCCGGTCTTTGTCATCATTGCCAGAGTGTTACGGACTGTCTTCACGGCTTTTCCGATTGCTCGGCTGATGGCTTCGGGGTCCATCTCCACATTGGGCCGGGTGCCGACTGCATGAGCGACCCTGGCGGCTAGGAGTACCATGGCGATGGAGTTCTCAGCAGACATCTCTGGCTTCAGAAGAACGGCTTCTCCCTCCGGGGTCAACTGGACAGCGCTAGAGAGGTCGTCAACCATGGAGGAGTAGTCGGGCGAGAAGGTTAGCTTGGACGCTAGCGAGTAGTTTGGCAGGACTTTGGCCGCGAATTGCATGACTTCGCGAACAACAGTTTCTAAGTCTCCTTCGGCTGTGTGTTTGATGTCTCCCCATTCGATCTGGACTTTGATTTTGGGTTGGTCTGGCATTTTTTCTTACCTCTCAGGTAGTTGAGCGACTCGGGGCATCAGGTTCTTGATGACGACTCTGGTACCCATCGTTGTGAGTCGGTAGGAGCCTTTGCCGACGCGTTCGACTAGTTGTTCGTTGCAGAGTTCGCTTAGCCTACCGGCTACGGTGCCGGTTGAGCGTCCTGTGGTCTTGGTTATCTCGTCGAGGGACAGAGTGTCGTTCTCCTTCTTGCCCATCTGGTGCTGTAGGCGTGATCCTGCGAGATGGATCATCATGAGTTCCTTGTCTTTGAGTTCCCGCAAGTCTTTCAGAACGACCAGGCCTTCTGGTGAGACGGCAAGCACTCCGGCACAGCTCTGAAGGAATTCGAGGCTGTCAACCGAGAGCACGAGCTTGGAGACGAGCTCAACTGAAGGGTAGATTTTCGAGAAGTAGGAGAGGAGTTCTCTGAGAACTGTTTCTGGGCTGCCGATGATTCTGTTCTCTACGCCGGAATGCTTTAGGACAACTTCTATGGCTGCCGCGGCTTCCCCGGAGCCCGACTTACGTTCGAGGACCTCTAATCCTGACATTATTCTTCCTGCCCGTGCTGTGTGTAGAGTCGAGATATAACGCTTTTCGGTCCCGAAGGTCATCCGACAAGGTGTTACTTTGAGAGTTGGGAATGAAAGTGAAAGTATTTCGGCTCAAGGTGAGAGCTGGGCTGTACGACAAGGTGTTACTCACAGCCGAATGTCGAATCTGCTAAGATGCTCTGCAACTCCGGGACCGAACCTTCTTCTATCCCTTGGAGATTCGTTTAACCGCTCTGGCATGGACTACAATGAGCTGAAAATACGGGTCCTCAGCCTCTTCGAAGCCTCGAGCGAGTTGGATAGCCAGAGGGTCCGTGGTCTACTTGCGGGCATGAAGATCGAGCTGTCTGACAAGGCAGTCGAGATGGCTCTCCTACGATACTCAAGACAAGGTCTACTCGCTAGGACCCGGCGATCCGGGAGATTCCACTACAGAATGACTGAGAAAGGGACGGCCCGCAGAATCTGGTTATCGAAAACTAAGTAATCTTCTGGAGGCGCGGGAGGATGTCGTTCTGAATCCATTGAACCCCCGCTCCGGATAGGACATAGTTTCCTCGTTCTGTTATGACCTTGCCTTCCCGTCGCAACTCGCTGATTCGGGCCCTAACAATACTCTCACCCGTAGTCTTCCATGACGAACTCAACAAAGAGCTGAGGTCATCGTCTCCCAACGGCTTGGGATGCATAGAGAACATCACTAGCGATATGGCCTCTTTCGCGGAGAGAGTGTCCACGGGAACCGTGAGATGGGGTTTCCCTTCGGAAGTAAACTCGACGATGCCGGCGATACCGACTGACTGTTCCGGAGTTGGAGTTGGACTGGCGGAGAGTTGTGGCGTAATGACGAAGCTACCTGTAGGCCCGAGGGACTTTTCTAGATCCTCAAATCGCTCTCTTACGTAATCGTGATCTCCTTCAAGCTCGACTTCAAAATCCCCTTTTCGGATTCTGAACCTCAGCCTCTTCTCTGAAGACAAGACCTAGCGATTCCTCTCTACGGTTCTAATTAGGGTTTATCGAATCTTAGACTAATAATGCCGGAGAGGGTCGAAGGCATTTGAATATGAGCAGCCACGGGCTGCGATAGGTGAGCGCTTTTGGTTGATAATGGAACAATAGTTTTCGTTGCCGAATTGGGTGCGGTCATCGCCGGATCCTGGTTCGTTTCAGAATTACTGATCAGGCTCGTTACGAGGGGCGCCAAGAGAGCAGGTGCATCCGCCGACTTAATCAGGAATGTTCGCGAGGGACTGAGTATTCTCTGGGTCGTCTTTGTGGCCGCGTGGCTTGTTTTTGTCCTGGGATTGGGGTCAATATTTTCTTTCTTGACGCTCTCTGGAATAGTAGGATTAGCCATCTCCTTGGCGTTACAGAATACTCTGACCAACATAATTTCAGGTATCCTAATACTATCTGATGGGGTCCTGCGACTCCACGATTCGGTCGAGTATAGCGGGGTGAAGGGGAGGGTCGTAAAGATAGGCTTGAG
>Ga0209056_10005759_pt1 | contig 12876 bp, 11 predicted proteins | sample GraSoiAngelo_114_FD_185876 | JGI IMG/M metagenome (GOLD analysis project Ga0209056, IMG submission 185876) | Grasslands soil microbial communities from the Angelo Coastal Reserve, California, USA - 14_0903_13_40cm (SPAdes) (version 2) | ecosystem: Environmental > Terrestrial > Soil > Grasslands... | reverse complement strand
TTGCAAGCTTTAGAGGAGCGCTCACGGCGCTCCTCTTTGTGGCACGAGCAAGTCACGCGCAAAGAGTCGAAAGCAGCATCGATGTGGGCGGAGCTGCCCTGCGTTACGCAGATACTCTCAGTACCGTCGCAGCGACAATTACGCCGCACGCACTCGTCGACTGGGGCTCGGCCTTCGCCGAAGCGACAGGTACCTACTCGCAGTTCACATCCGGCGGGTGGAGTACGCAAGGCACCGTATCCGCGTCGCGCTTCGTTCCGACTAGCCGTGGATTCCTCGGCGAGATCGGTGGATTCGCGGGCGGCAGCAGCCACAATGACGGAACGCGAACGGGCGAAGTCATCGCGAACGGTCGCGTTCATTTTGTCCGTCCGAACGGAGAGTTTTTCCTCGGGCTCGGCGGCGGTCAAACGTACGACGCTGTCGCGTGGCGAAAAATCCTGCTCGGGGAGGCGGGCACTGCTCTCGGATCAGAACTGAAAAGTGCGTTGCTCAGCATCAGTCCGACGATTGTCAGTGATTCGATCAAATACGCGGACGCGCAGGCCTCTCTATCATGGAAGCGGGGGAGCACGCTCGATCTTGGCGCGCTGCTCGGTTTCCGAATCGGCGACCAACTCACGACGCTGGGTGGCAACGCGAGATCGTGGGCCAGCGTGAGCGCCGCGTTCTGGGCGACTCCGCGATTAGCCGTGGTTGCGGGTGGAGGAACTTATCCAATCGATCCAACGCAGGGATTTCCTGGTGGTCGGTTCGTGTCAGTGAGTTTGCGCTGGTCTGGCGTGAGACGCTCGACTCCAGCGCCAAACACGCAAGCGACGCAGAGTCCACCGCCACCCTACGTCCCCCTCGACGTCGCTCCGACTGTGACCGGCTTCACGGCGCAGCGAACCGTCGCGGACTCGGTGAAGCTGAAGGTGAATGCGCCGGGAGCTGCTCTGGTCGAAGTGAGCGGAGATTTCACGAACTGGACGCCATTGCGACTCGAGCACGTGGAAGAGGACTGGTGGTCGACGACGCTCCCACTCAAACGCGGAAACTATCAGATGAATGTTAGAGTAAACGGTGGGCAGTGGATCGTGCCCCCGGGTCTTCTGTCGATGGTCGACGAGTTCGGAGGAACGGTTGGCCTGCTCGTCATCGAGTAAAGCCCCTAAATGTGACCTTAATGCTGATTTGACTAGTCTATCAGATATGGCGCACCAGATTAAACAGGCCAGAACCACACATCCTGCGAGAGCGCAGATCACTCCCTTCGGGAGATGATACATATATGAGGCACGTTCGAAGTTTCGCCGTTGTGCTGCTGGCAATTGTACTAACCGCGCACGGCTCGATTGCCCAAGTTCCCGCTAAAGATCCTTCGGCACGTCTTAGAGAGGTGTTGCCCGCGGATGTTGCGCAGCGCGTGCTGGCGCGAATCGCGGCTGCGCGGGCGAGACAACTTCCGGCCGAAGCACTCGAGAATCGCGCGCTGAAATTTGCCGCGAAGGGTGTCGACCCGAGCAACATCGAGCGCTCGGTAAATGAGCAGGCCGCACGAATGGAGGTTGCCAGAGCAGCGCTCGCGAACGGTCGTGCGTTGGCGCCGGCGGGAGACGAGATCGAAGCAGGCGCGGAAGCAATACGCAAAGGCGTCGATGGCGCGGCGGTAAGCTTGCTTGCGACGCGCGCGCCTTCCGGGCGTTCGCTCGCGGTGCCTCTCTTTGTGATTGGCGCGCTGACCGACCACGGCTTGAGCTCGAGTGAGGCGCTACAGCGCGTCCTCGCGCGCCTTGCGAAGCATGCAGCCGATTCGGACCTGGAGAGCATGCCCGGTGAGCTCCCTGCGCAGGCGCTTGCCGGACAAGCGAACCGCCCCGGCTCGACCGGGCGCGATTTTGGCCAGAGCCATAGGCCTGCGTCAGCCGGACGGCCGGCCACAGCCGGACCTCCTGCTGGAGTACCTGGAAACGCCGGTGCGAAATCCAATCCCGGTCGCTCCCATCGCCCGCCGCCGAAAAAGTAAGGTCGGGACAGCATCAACGGGGACGGCCTTTCCGCCGTCCCTTTTTTTTTCAAAATGCTGCGCTCCTTTGCATCACTCGCCCTTCTTTTTTGCACTGATGAGCTGTGACCCCGGCTCTGGATGGCCGAGTCTACGCAATTAGGACCGGGCTGTGCCCGCGAATTCCAAACCCAACCCAGATCGTTAACGCATTCCTGCAGGAGATATGAGAGATGAGTAAGACCATTCGACTATTCGCGGCTTTTGTGATCGTCACAGTCGCGCTCGCCGCATGCAGCGATTCATCAGGCACTGGCACGGGCCTGCTCACCGTTCGCCTTACCGACATGCCGTTTCCATTTTCGGACGTCGCCAGCGTCGACGTTTTCGTCGTGCGGGTCGACGCCAGGAAGGCGGCGCCTACCGACGCCGAAGCGGCCGACGAATCGAGTAACGAGGGTTGGACGACTGTTGCAACTCCGAATGTCTCCATCAATCTTCTCGACCTGGCCGGCGGAAAGACCACCAACCTAGGCGCGACCACGCTCGCGACCGGCACCTACAACGGTTTTCGCTTGATTATCGATCCAAGCAAATCCTCTATCACGTTCAAAGATGGAACCCACCCCTCGATCCAGTTTCCCAGTGCTGGTCACTCGGGTATCAAGATCAACCTCGACAATCCGATCCAGCTGACGGAAAACGGATCGGTGATGACGCTGGACTTCGACATCGGTCGGAGCTTCGTCGTACGCGGCAACAACGCCAGAAATGGTTTCAACTTCAGACCCGTCGTTCGCGCCGTGGCGCAGGACATCACTGGGAGCGTAACGGGTTCGGTTCACGCCAACAGCGCAACCGGCGCAGCCGTTCCTGGCGCAACTGTTGAAGTTCTGACAGCCGGCTCGCTACTCAATGACGCCGATCCAACCCACATCGTTCGCAGCACCAGCACCGACGCGAACGGAAACTTCCGCATTGCGTTTCTGCTTCCCGGAACCTACGTGCTACGCGCAACGCCTCCGGCGGCCAGCGGATTCAAGCCGGCGCTGCTGCCCGGCGGGTTGACCATCACCACGGGAATTGAGACTCAGAACCAGATCATCGTCGTCGCGCCTTAGCTGCAACGATTTGATCTCAAGCAAAGGGGCCGGGAAGTTCGCTTCCCGGCCCTTTCGGTTCTTGTGACGACAGCGACGGAACGGGTGGGGGCTGAACTGCAACTGAACGGGCGGGAGGCGTCAGTGGCAGAGGTGCCAACTCGCCAGGTCAGTACGCCCTGACTTGTCACGGCGCCATTCACGGCACAACCAACTGCCTGTGCCCATAATGCCACCGAGACAACTCAGGGCGTTGTGAACTCGCGCCTGGCAACTAGGCTACTGAGGCCTCCCGCCCGTTCAGTTGCAGTCGTCAGCCCCCCACCCGTTCAGTAGCCGTTCCTGCTCGTCGGCAAGCCCTATCCGATGGTACGCTCCCTGCCTAACATCCAATCACAGCCAACGACGGAAGGTTAAATGGCCCTTCGCAATCTGTTTCCCGAATCGATCTTCGGCCGCAAGCTGAACCCGAACGCCGAGCGGCGACTGCGCCTGTCTCAGGCGCGCGCTGAAGAGACGATTATTCGTGGTCACGTCGACAACGCGCTCATGTTCGTCGACACCTTGGCGGAAGACCTTTCATTCGACCGCGCAATCGACACCTACATCCGTGTAATGGGAATACCGGAGCCGCTCGCGAGCACCGTTGCGACTCGGGCGCTGGTGCATTTGGGCAGGGACCTGGTGCCGTTCCGGCGGCGGATGCAGCGCGAAGGAGAGGACCTGGCCGCGGAGAACAAGCCGAGGCTGAGGCTGGATGAAGCGTCGCGCGCGGGGGACATCAAGCGGGCGTAGGTAAGGTTCGTTCGTTGACATACGACCACACATATAAGTGTTAACGACGCTGCTGCCCGCCCGCTTTTGGCTTGGCGCTATTCGCTAAACTACTGAGGGGACAGATCGCGGTCTGTCTAGAGATACAAAACTTGGCGTTCTTCGCGGATAACAACTGTCCGTCGGCTTGAGCGAAAGGCGCTAAGCGGTTAGCGGGCAGCAGGCAGCAGCGTAGTTCAGCCTGCTGTCTGGGACTTGGCCCCGCGAATCTCCCGCAAGTCAGCGACGCTCACCAACAAAATCGCAGCAACGATAGCGGCTGACGTAACGCACCAGATGCATATAGCGTGAATCACGGCCAGCTCGAGATACGTGAGCCAGGCCGAGAAGAGCACACCTACCGCTGCTTCAGCAACGATCACGAGCGAGATGATCGGCTCGTCTTCAAACCTCTCGAGTGTTCCGACGAAAGCGATCAGAAACACGTCGATGTAGAAAAGCAGCCCCCACGCCGCAACCGGGAGTCCGAGGAAGCGCGACCACTTGCTTGTGTTGACAGTCTCACACGAGCCGATCGTGCAGCTCAGCTCGCCAATGACACCGAGCTTGTAGAGAGTCAGGTAGAGGCTGATGAAGATCCCGGCCAGCGCGAGCGCGGCCACGATCATCCGCTTCGTCACTTCTTGGGCGCTGGTGTCGCGGCTCCGCCTGTCGCGACCGGTGAGGTCGCGCTTTTCGCGATCGAGTCGACGAGGCCTTTCATTTCGTCGTACGACCGCATCCCGGGATACATCTTATTGCCGATGACGAACGTGGGAGTGGAGTTCACCCCTCGCCTCAGACCATCGGCGAGATTGGCGTTGATGCGCGATTGATACTTGCGGCTGTCGTAGCAACTCTCCCACTTGGCCAAATCAGGCACGCCGATCTCGCTCGCATAGCGGCGAAAAAAGGGCTTCGGCACATCGGTCGCTTCACCGTTCCACTCATCCTGCGCCTGAAACAGTCGATCGTGCATCTGCCAGAACTTTCCCTGCTCATCCGCGCAGGCGGCGGCGTTGGATGCAGCAACGGTGTTGCGGTGTTGGGTGAGCGGGAAATCGTAATAGGTAAGGTTGGCGAGCCCCGCGTTAATAATGCGCGTACGCACATCAGGCTCCGTCACCGTGGCGAAACCCGCACACGACGGACACTCGAAATCGGCGTACTCGAGGATCTTTACCGGGGCATCGACTTTGCCGATGACGTAGCCCTGAGCCGGCCCGGCGTTGGTGGTGTCAGCCACTTCACGAACCTCGGCCGACCGCGATTTGGGCTTCCTCACTACGTACGCGAGCGCGGCAACGCCAATGAATGCAATGACGCCGAGCACCCACCAGAAGGCCTTTGGCCGACTTGATGCACGGGCCTCCCTGACAGTGTTTCTCGGGGGTACGTTCCTGTCACGCGGCTGGTCGTTGGTGGGCGGCATCTTCAGAATTTGATTTCGAGTGCGTTGGCGGAGTTCGTTGTGACGCGAAAGCTAAGAGAGGGGTACTGAGATGCAAGCTGATGTCCTGAGAGCTCCGGTCGGTTCGGGAGCGATGCACGTCGAGCGCTATGGGCATGGTGGAACGGCGGTCATTCTCCTGCACGGATTCGGGACTTGCAACTTTCTGTGGCGCGCGATCGCTCCCAACATCACGTCGGCGGGTCACACTGCCTATTCGGTCGATTTACTCGGACACGGACAATCCGACAGACCAATGGACGCAGACTTCGGAATCGCGGCGCAGTCGGAGTATCTCGATGCTGCGATGACAGTTCTCCGGGTCTCGCGCGCCGTCGTGGTTGGGGTTGACCTCGGAGGCGACGTAGCGATGAAGCTTGCCGCAAACCGTCCCGAGCGGGTCGACAAGCTGGTGCTGATAAATACTCCGGCGTTCGAGGAGCTGCCGGCGAAAGACATCACCCAGATGCAGCGACGCACTGCGCGCTTCGCGTTCACTCTCACCCGCGGTGTAATGGGAGCTGCACCTTTACTGGAGGGAGTGCTCAGAGGAAGCGTCGCCGATCCCGAGCACATGCCAATGAAGCTGATCGCCCGTTATCTCGCGCCATTCGTGGGCAAGGATGGGGCAAAGCATCTTCTGACGTTGGCAAGCGCAGTGAACAAAGCTGATCTCGACGAGGACGAGTACGGAGAGATCAAGGCCCCCACACTCATCATCTGGGGCGACGAGGACAAATGGGTGGACCCAAAGCTCGCTGACCGGCTCGTCAATACGATACCCGAAGCCAGGCTCGTGCGGCTCGGTGGAGTGGCGCGACTCGTTCCGGAGGAAAACCCTGAGCATCTCTCGGAATTGTTGCTGGATTTCATCAAAAGGCGCGCTGCAGCTTGAACCTTTTTGCTATGAATTGGTGTCTAAGAAGAGTAGATTAGAGAGCACGATTTCATAGACGTTTTTCACTCCAACCGAATTGATGAACACCCAAAAAAACAGATTCCGGAAGGAGCCAGTCCGAGCGGCAACTCCATTTGAGGAGGCTCGGGACGAGCTGTTTCAGCAGATCATGCGCTGCGGCGTAGTTGACTCGGCGCCCGAGGACCAGCGGGATTGGTTCGACAACACGATGGATTACCTGGCGGAGCGCTACCATGAGCTGGCGCCGTCAGAGGTAGACGAGCTCAGAGTGCTGGGTGAGAGATTCGCTCAGCCGCTCAAGATCAGAAAGGCTGTTTGAGTGAAGGGGCGCCTCCCGGCGCCCTTTCTTTTTAACTACAAATTCAACCTACACTGCCGCCGGGAAGCCTTGTAGCGTACGGCGGGCGGCCGGTAGCAGCGTAGTTGAATTTGTAGTTACCGCCGCGCGTTGATCCCCCTCCGCAGCACGACGCCGACGCGAGCCCCGCCGCCGAGCCCCAACTCAAAAGCAGGTACGATCCCCGACGTGCGTCCCAGTGGCAACGGTCCTTCGACGCCGAGAAAAATCATAAGGTAGGCTCGAGAGCCGCCGTCGCGCTTCGACCGGTACCGACCGGATACTCCGCCTCCTCCGTAAGGCGCCCAGCGACTCTGTCGAAAAGGATCGAGGCTGAATCTGGAGATCAGATCGGTCCGACCTTCGACGCCGTGTCGTCCTGCACCGAGTCCCGTGACGAGTCCAGATCGTACGTAGATCCCCGCCGGTATAGTCAAACCGAGACCCGCTTCAACGCCAGCGGTGTGCGCGATGATTGCGTCGAGTCTGGCTTCCGTTTGCAAGGGCTGTTGTGGCAGCTGCGCGTTGTCGACAGACGGCAGGAGCAGAAGGAGAGTAAGCGATACACGAACGATGACTTGCGCACCACGCATCAGGCTGCGCTCGAGCGCGCACGCCCGCGCCAGACTGCGATCGTGTAGTCGACGATAGATGCGGCGGAGACGACCCCGATCGTCAGGATGAGAAAGTCAGTCAGCTCCGGTAAAACTATGATCGCGACCAGCGTTATCAATTGCGCTACGGTGACAATCTTGCCCAGCAATCTCGCCCTGAATACGGCGGGTCTGAGCGTTGGAATAATTTTGGCGATTACAAACCCTGCAGCTGTAGCCAAATCGCGTGTGAGGAAGATGAAATACTGGGCGGTAGTGAGCTCTCCCTCAACGAGGTAGGTCGATATCGCGACGAGAACGAAAATTCGGTCAGCGAGCGGATCGAGGAGTGCACCGGCAGTGCTCTCTGATTTTTCGTGGCGCGCCAGCCAACCGTCCATGAAATCCGTGAAGCCGGCGACTGCAATCAGCGCGATGCGATCCCAGGGCTCCGAGACCAGTACGAACGCCAGCGCCAGCACCACGCGCGAGAGCGAAATCGTATTGGGAAGGTTGAACAGAGCGCGGCGTGCCATGCGAGCGAAAAGTATGGATCGATACAGGTGCTTGCCAGCACAAGTGAGCGAGTGCAACTGCTTGCAACCAGGTCAAGCGGTGTCTAGCTTCGCTCGATGACCTCGCACAGGCTGCTCGGGGCGATTTACCTCGCGCTCTCGGTCGCGATGATCGCGTGGGACATCCTGATGGCGGGTCGAATCGCACAGCTGCGACGCATTCCGCGCGGCTTTCAGGCCCTTACGGGGATCGCCGGATTGCTGATTCTTCCGGCACTCGTGGTTGCTTACACTTCGCAATCGCTGCTGTACGCCCGAGCGATCTTGCTCGTCTCGTGGCTGTGGCCGTTTACCGCCCTGCTGTTTGTGCTGCAGACCGTCTACGCACTTGGCAGGCGACTAGTAACCCCGCTCCTCGGATTTCCGCTCCTCGTCTACAACATCATCATCGCGACGGTTGCGGTGACGAAGTTCACCATCACGGGCGGTCATTCCCCCGCCGAATTCGGTCTGGCGCTCAACGCTGCGCAAGCCAGCATGCTGGGAACGTTTTTCGGAACGCCTGCGCTTTGGAACCCGATATACATCCAGGTTCCGCTGTTCGCGCCTTCCCTGCCAGCGCGATGGAGTTTCACGCGAATGGCGCGTGTCGCACTCGCGGGAGCAGCGATTGCGATGACCGCACTGGTGGTGGTCGAGCTGCCCGGCGCGTACGCGGGAATCAGGAGCTACCAATCACACGACAAGGACCAGCTTCAGGAGCATCCCGAAGGAGATTTCCGCATCGGGCTAAAGATCTTTCCCGATCTGAGGAGCGGGCCGCCGCCGCTAGCGATCAGGAACGACCTCGCGCTGGCGGACACACTCGATGTCGATGCGATCAGCGTGGTGGTCGATCCGGAAGCAGCCCGCGGAATCGCACTCGACTCTCTCGCGCGTTCGATCGAGCAGGCCCGTGCTGACAGCACCGTTCTGATCGTCGCGCTCGGCTATCCGAAGAAAGGCGAGGCGGAGTTCAAGCAGTCACGCGAAACGTATACGACTGCACGTCTCAAGGACGTCGATATGATCGCACGACGGTTGAAGCCGGACTACCTGATTCCAGCTGTCGATCCGCTGGAGGAAGGGACGCGAATTCTCCGCGAGGAATCGCCGCGCTACTGGATCGATTACTTCGCGCGGGCCGCGCGTGTTGCGCACTACATCTATCCGCGCATAAAGGTCGCGGTTCCGATCAGCAGTTACGGTACTCGCGACAGCACGCTATACGCGTGGGCTGCGCGACCGGGCACGCCCATCGATGCCGTAATTTTTTCGTTGTTCGCTGGTTTCGATGGGGCTAGATCGCTGGACACTCACATGCGCGTCGCTCAGAGGTGGATGCGCCAGTTTCCGAAGCCAAAGGACCATTGGGTCTTCGCCGGTGGTTATCCGCTGGCGCATGGTGAGGAGAACCAGCTGCTCACGATCAAGGAAGCACTCGCGTGGGCAACCGCCGAGGTGCCGATAAAGGGACTCGTCGTGTACGAGGGAGGGGATTACAACTCCGTGAGGGGATTGCGCGCGGCTGATGGGCGGCTCAGACCTGCCACTTATGAGATTGTCAGGGCGGAGAAAGGATTGAGGGCGAGCGCGCAATAACTGCGGACTGCGGACTAAATGCACTTCGGACTGCTGACTAACTGCGGATTGGGAGACTAACTGCGGATTGATGACTAACGGCTACGAATTACGAGCTTCGGACCAGTTCGCAGCTCGTAGTTAGTCCCCCAATTCGTAGTTAGTCAGCAGTCCGCAATGCAGTTGGTCCGCAGTCCGCAGTCTCATACAGTCCTCCCTACTCCTCGCACTATTCCCTCCACCCGTTTCTCCGGATCGAAATACCCTCGCGCGACATCGCGCATCTGATCAGCGGTAACCGCTCGTACTCGCGTGTCGTGCTCCAGAATTTCCTGTAATCCCTCGCCGAACATCCACGCGTCGAGCATCTCCCCCAGCAGCGCGGCTCCGCTCTCCTGACTGATCGCGTGCGAGCCAACCACGTACTCCTTCGCCCGAGTTAACTCCTCGGCTGACACCGTGTGCTCACGCAATTTCGCGAATTCAGCGAGCAGACCAGCACGCGCTACGCCTTCCTTTTCCGGCGACGTCGCAATGTAGGAGAGAAACATCCCGGCCAGTCGTTTCTCATGCACCGCTGCCTGCACCGTGTAGGCAAGCGATTGGCGATCGCGGAGCTCGTCGAAGAAGCGTCCACCCAACCCACTCGCCACCGTCGCGATAAGACTGGCGGCAAAGCGGAGATCGTCGGAACGTGACGGCGCCGGAAAACCGAGCGCTATCGCCGTCTGAGCTTTGTCGCGCGACTCCGCGGCTATTTTCACGCTCTTGGGCCAGCGCGGCTTCCCCACTTTTGGCGGTCTTTTCAGCTGCAGCTCGGAAAATTCCCGCGCAACGAGGTCGGCGGCCTCCCTGGCATTGACATCCGCGACGATTCCGATGACGACTGACGATTCGAGAACCCGCGATTTGTGCCACTCTCTCGCCTGCTCCGCCGTAATCAACCGCAGCGACTCCTCGGTGCCCATCGGTGGAGTACCATAAGGATGGCTCCCAAAAGCTGCGGAGCTCGCGAGTCGCATCGGATAGCGATACATGTCGTCGCGCAACATCGCGACGTTGGAGAGAGCAACGGCTCTCTCGACCTCTAACGCGTCGCCGGCAATTGTTGGACGCTGCACCACGTCGCCCAGCAGCTCCAACGCTTCCGGCAGTCGGGAGACAGGCACCGACAGGGAAAAGCCAAAGCTGTCACTGCCAGCGCTCGCCGAAATAGATCCGCCGAGCATCTCGGAGTCTTCAGCGATCTGCGCCGCTGTTCGCGTCGTGGTTCCCTTCAGCATCGTGCGGGCGCTGAGGAGCGTTAGTCCCGCCTGTTCCGTTTCGTCTTCAATGGCGCCACCGACGATGAAAACACCGATGTTCGCCAGCGGAGCGCCGGCTTTTCGCCGCACCAGTACTGGAACCTTCTCGGCAGTGCGAAAGACGGAAACTCCCGCTTCTTCCTTTTCCAGCTCGGCGCTCTGTTTCTCCGGAGGCGTCGACTGTGGACGCGGGGGAATCGCTGGGAGCCGCTCCGATCCACCCTCTCCGAGAATCCGCTTCATGTCCGTCGCATCGACGGCAACGACTGGGGCGGTCTCGGGGCGGTAGACCAAAGCCGCGGCTCTCTCTTCAGCAAGATGGTTGCGCGCGACACGCTGGATGTCGCCGGCTGACGCCGACATATACTGCTTGAAGTACTCCTCACCGAGTCGCCATCCACCCAATGCTTCCCACTCGGCGAGATAGTTCGCGCGCCCCTCCGCCGTCTCGAGACGGCGAACCCATCGCGCCTCGAAGATACGACGTACCCGAACAAGCTCACCGTCTTCCATGGAACCAACGCGCAACTGGTGCAGCTGATCCCAGATCACGCGAGCCGCTTCGGCAGTATTCTCGGGCTCTGTCTCGGCGTGGACCACGAATACGCCGAGCTCGGTGGGCGTGTAATCGTAAGCGGTAATCGATGACGCAAGCTTTTTCTCGCGAACGGCGCGGTACAATCGGGACGCCCGTCCAGTGGCAAGAACCGCCGCAGCCACGTCGAGGACGGCGGTATCGGGATCCATCGTGCCGGGAGTACGCCAGCCAAAAACGAGCTGGCTCTGCGCGATGTCGCCGGAGAGCTCGCGATAGCGGAAGCCGGTACGCTCTGGCTCCGGGGGTCCGGGTTGCCGAACTGGATCGCCGGGCTTCACATCCCCATACAGCTCACTGACGCCGAGCATCGCGTCGCGCGCGTCGATGTCGCCCGAGATGCTCACGATCGTATTGCTTGGCCGGTAGAAGTTTCGGTAAAAGCCGTTCATCATGTCGCGCGTGAATGCGCGGAGGCCCGGCTCGCGTCCAATGCGCCAGCGTCTCATGCGATGCGCGTCGTGCAGCAGCTCGTAGAGGGTCTCGGTTGCTACGGCGGAAGGGTTGTCCGACTTCCTCTTCGCCTCCTGGATGATGACTTCCATCTCCTTCGCCAGCTCGCGGGCATCAATGACTGAATTGGCGTACGCGTCTGCCTGAATCTCGAGCCCTTTAGCGAAGCTCGACGATGGCAGCACCGTGTAGTACGCAGTGTTGTCGTAAATCGTGTGTGCGTTGAGGTATCCGCCGCTCGCCTTCGTCTCTTTGGCAATGTCGCCAACGCCGCGCTTTTCTGTTCCCTTGAAGAACATGTGCTCGAGTGCGTGCGCCAGTCCGTTCTGCTCGTCCGTCTCATCGAAGTAGCCGGCCTTCACGTAAGTCACGATGGCGACGACGGGCGCCGACCGGTCCTCCTGAACCAGGACCGTCAAACCGTTCGGGAGGACGGTGCGGTGAATGCTCTTCGGGTCCATTTCCTAAAGCGCAGTGCGTGAAGAAAGCGAATTCAAAAGAACGGGTGTGAGGAACTGGTTACTACAAGCTTCAGGCTGAAAACGACAACTGAACGGGTGCGAGGTGTCAGTAGTGTAGTTGCCAGTTGCCAGTTCACGACGTCGGGACTTCACCAAGCGCCATTCACGGCACAAGCAGTAGCTATCACGCCACCGAGGTAAGTCAGGGCGTAGTGAACTGAAAACTGGCATCTGTGCCACTGACAACTCGCACCCGTTCAGTTGCCGTTAATCAGCGAGCGACCCTCGCCGAAGAATGAAAAGCCCCAGCGCAAAAAAGAGCGCACCGTAGCCGAGGAGCCAAACCACATCGCTTATGTCCGCGCGTCCCGTCCCGATCAAGGAGTTTGCCACCTGATCGAGCTTGTGAACCGGAGGCAGCAGCTCTACCGCCTTACTGCGCCAGGTGTGCTGGGCTCCAAATACGTCGCGCAGAATCCTGGCGCCCAGCCAGACGGCGGCGAGGGTGAGCCAGTCGTAACGGGTCGCTACGGATAGAAAAAACCCGATTCCACCCATCGCGATGTAGATAAGCGCGGTGTAGAGCAGATAGTTGACGACACTGAAGCTGGGAAGAATCGTGTGGAGAAGGCTCGAGAGCACGAGCATGGTCGCCATCACGCCAGCCATGTAAACGAAAAACAGCTGTGCGTAATAGACAACAGGATTCACAGGCTTCGAGAACAAAAA
>Ga0209056_10005757_pt1 | contig 12880 bp, 12 predicted proteins | sample GraSoiAngelo_114_FD_185876 | JGI IMG/M metagenome (GOLD analysis project Ga0209056, IMG submission 185876) | Grasslands soil microbial communities from the Angelo Coastal Reserve, California, USA - 14_0903_13_40cm (SPAdes) (version 2) | ecosystem: Environmental > Terrestrial > Soil > Grasslands... | reverse complement strand
TCAACGACTCGCCGGCGAAGGTCTTCCTGAGCTTCCGCCGGCAACGAGCGAGCATCTTGGTTTCCCATGCCGACACACTAGCACATTATTTTTGGCCTGTCATCTATATTATGCTCCGATTAGTAACTGCCAGTTTTTCAGCACGAATGTGCAAGGCAGCATCCCCATTTATTGAGCCCGAAAGCACTTCCGAGCCTGGCGTTTTGGCGATCTCGAATGGTTCGCCCGTGAGGTAGGCCTCATTCATCTTTCCGTGACCTTCGATGACAGCACCGTCAACGGGGCAAATTTCGTGCGGGAATACGACCAGCGTGTCTCCGACCGCGATGTCCCCGAGTCTTACATCCGATAACTCAGGCCCGCATTTGCGATGGGCGACTTGTGGCATCCGTTTGGCGAGCGCATCAAGAACCGAGGAGGCGCGGCGGCTGGCGAATTGTTCAAGGGCCGTTCCCCCTGAGAGCATCAGAATCACAATTGCGGCGACAAGATATTCGCTAAGAATTACTGAGGTGACGATCGAGATTCCAGCGAGGTGGTCCGATCCAAATTCCCGTGCAAAGAGTTTTTGCGTCAAGGTCACAAGGAGAGGTACACCGCCGATGATCAAGACTACGATAAGAGGCATTTGCCAAACGATTCGGGGAGCATTCGAAAGATATCGAAGAAACAGATGGAGAAGAATCCCCGTGATTGTCAGAAGCGCAATGTTTTTCGGCTTCGTCCACACAGTAAGTTCCTCTAGGTGTTACCACTTTGGTCCCGGGAACAGCATTCCGCTCGCTACGCGAACCAGGCTCATTTGTATGGTCGCACGCTCAACTGCCTTCGAGAGTAATGAGCGTCACGGGCCAAGGTGACTTCCGTCACAGCGTTCCTTCAGTGCTGGTGTTAAGCAGTTGAGAGGTCCTATTGGAGTGCGGGCACAGGGCCAGAGGAAGGAGAAATCAAATGAGGGTAAAAGAAGTAATGATGGGAACTCCTTATTACTGTCAACCGGAGACAAATCTCGGTTCAGCAACGGAGCTGATGTGGAATGCAAACTGCGGATTCCTTCCCGTCGAAACAGCAGAAGGAAAGGTGACCGGCGTGATCACGGACCGCGACATTTGCGTCGCATTGGGAACGAGGAACCGGCTTCCGGGCGATATCGTTGTTGGTGAAGTCATGACAGGCAAGCTTTACTCGTGTGCCCCAGAGGATGACATTCACCAGGCACTGCAATCCATGAAGGAGGGAAGAGTGCGCCGGCTTCCGGTGATTGCCAAGAATGGGAGTCTCGCTGGTGTGATTTCGATGGATGACGTCCTGTTGCGGACGGAACCGATGAGTCTCGGAAGGGAACCGGAGCTGTCCAGTGATGAGGTTGTGAGAGCCTATCGGGCGATCACTCAGCGCCAGGTTCCACAGGTCGTCGCAAAGCAGGCAGCCGCTGCATGATGGGCATCACGTCGGACCGTGACCGCGGTCACTGATTTCGCGATACGAGCCGAGGTAAGAAGGACGCGTAGAAGGACACTGAGTGCGGAGGGAACGGGCCGTCGAGGCTGCCGGGACGGAGAAAAACGGCAAAGCCTGCGGCTGTGCCCTAGCGGCGAGTATCGTGGCCGGACCAAGGCTAGACCTGGCACAGCCAGTGCCCTTCGCCCAAAGGCAGCGGTGAGGCTCGAAGTTCAAGTGAAGCGCCAGTGGGTTCGACGCACCGGCCCTTCAGGCCGGAAAATGCTTCGCCGCCCGCCGCTGCCTTCGAATGTAGTGAACGAGGCCTCTGGTGAGGCAACATTCAATTGAGGAGGATGTCATGAGAAATCTGTATACCAATGAAAGGTTGTTCGAGGATTTGTTTGGTTTTCGCCGTGAGTTCGACGAGATGTTCAATCGCATTCTGAGCGGCAAGCCCTGGGGTCTTGAGCTGCCGGAGTTCAAGAAGACCTTCAACATTACTCCTGCGGTGGAAGCGTATGTGGACAAAGAAGCCAAGAAGTACGTCTGCCGCGTGACACTGCCGGGAGTGGAGCCGAAGGACTTGCAAATCCATGCACAGGCGAATGTGCTCACGATTCGCGGGGAGAGGAAGCTCAGTCACAGCACGAAAGAGATCGAACTCATGGAAGGGGAGATCGTCTATGGCGTGTTCGAGAGGACTCTCGAGCTGCCAGAGGGCGTGAACGTCGAGAAGCTGACCGCCGAATATGTGAACGGCGTGTTGGAAATCACGGCGCCCGTCGCCGCGGCTGCCTTGCCGCGCAAGATTGAAATCAAGACGACAGCACCGTTCGTGAAGCAAATCGCAGCGTAAGCGGCGAGCAACGCAAAGCGGCCCGGAGCTGCAACGGTTCCGGGCCGCCTTCCTTTGCATGGGCACCTTGCACGTTGACTTCACCCGCAAGACCACTACAATGACGAAACGCGAGGGCTCTCCCGTCGGGCCTAAATCAACTCCGTTCTTCTAGTTGAGGAGGATGAAGTGATCGATGAACTGTATGACCTCATCGGTGGAAGGGAAACAATTTGGGCTGCCACCGAATCCTTCTATAGAAGAGTCTTCGCGGATGACACGCTCCGCCCCTTTTTTAAAAGTACCGATATGGCGCAATTAAGCGCCAGGCAAAGCATGTTTCTCTCCATGCTTCTCGGCGGACGAGTCGTGTATACGGGCAAAGATATTCATGTTGCTCATGCACATGCGCGGGAGCAAGGGTTAAACGATGGGCATTTCGATAGGTTTCTTAGCCACTTTCGCGAATCGCTGAATGAAGTGGGCGTTCAGGCTGATAGAGTGGGGAAGGTCACGAAGCTTCTTGAGAGTAAACGCAACACTGTGCTGAATCGCTGAGACAGCTTCCCGAAAAGTTCCAATATCATCCCCTTGGGCCCGCCACTCATCTGTACTGTTCTCCTTGCACCTTCACCTTTGTGTCTTCAGATTTTTCGCCTGCGAAGCCTCTAATTCGTAAGTCTGTCCCGGAATTGAGCGTTGATAAAACGTTTGCGAGGGCAACCTCTTCCGAGGTGGCGGGTGACCGGCGTCACGCAGGAGAGTGAGCCCCATCACAGCCAAACGGAGGGCCATGGTGTAGTTGTAAGAATGTGGAAGCGGCCCGGAAGAGCATCCGGGACCTAGCTCTCTGAATAGTCTTTCGCTTGTAATCGGATTCTCGCGGGTCGCTGAAATGGCGCTGTTTCAGGTTCAGACCCCGGTCCTCCTGGAGCTGGCGCTGGAAAGGAGCGACCATGAAATACATCCTCATTACAATGATGATGGTGGCCGCTGTTCTCCTCGTGGTAGGGCTACGTCTCGCACTGCGAACGTACCTAAAGTTTCGAGGAAACAGGCTTGTCTCATGTCCGGAGACGCACCAGCCTGCGGCAGTACGCGTTGCAGCAGGAAAGGCGGCCTTAAAGGCAACAATTGGGAACGAGCAGCTGAGGTTGAGTGAATGCTCGCGTTGGCCTGAAAGGGAAGCCTGCGGGGAAGAATGTCTGGCTCAAATCCAAGAAGCACCAAAGGCCTGCCTGGTTTGGACGATCATAAACCGGTGGTATCAGGGACAGAACTGCGTGTACTGCCACAAACCGTTCGGAGAAATCCACTGGCACGATCATCCACCGGCACTGCTGGATTCCGAGCGCAAGACTGTTGAATGGAACAAGGTTCCTGCCGAAAAGCTACAGGAAGTGTTGGGGACACACTGGCCCGTCTGCTGGAGCTGCCACATGGCCGAAACCTTTCGGCGGGAACATCGCGAATTGGTCGTGGATCGGCCCGAGACTCCACTGCGCATGAGCATCTTGAAGTAGATGAAACAGCTTCTCCGGGTGATGAAAGTCAGATCGCAAGGAAGGGGGGACATATGCCAGAGGATAATCGCGATGTCTTGGAGGTCTTAAAATCTGAATTTCGCTTCTTGGAAAATGGTGGGTATGGAGTGTCGGCCAGGACGAAGTGGAGACCACAGTTCATTCTGGAAGACTCACCGACCTGCCCGAATTACGGCAGCAAACAAGATATGCTCCCGTGCAGCGAATGTGTCTTGATGCGCTTCGTCCCGCGGGATTGCCGTGGTGAGAGGGTTCCTTGCCGGCATATTGCTCTCGATGTCGAAGGATACACAATTGATACGTTCTATCGCTTGGGCACACAGGAAGAACTGGAAGCCGCCTGGGCGGACTGGCTTCGCAAGACTATCCAGCGGCTCGAAGGGGAAAGTACCCAACAGCAAGGCGAATCACGAGCCCCCAAACCTATCTATTCGGCTGCGGTCGCAGGTGGCTAGGTCCCAGGCAATTACGGGGTGCAAGATCGTTGAGTGTAGCGGGCAGTGCGACTTCTCTCCAAAAGGTACATTGCTGAGGCCGGCATTCTCGAGTGGCTCAAAGATTGAACTCGTGTAGGATTCCCTTGGATCTCAATGAGTCCCGCCTCGGACACCGACCGCGAACAGCCATGCGTGACGTCACCCGCGCCTACCGGACTATCCTCACAGGAGGCGACCAAGCGCCTCACGCAATACGGGCCGAACGAGCCAGCGCCAATCAAGGGTGGCGCGGCAATCACTGAGTTACTCCTCCTGTTTTTCAACCCCCTGGTTATCATTCTGCTGATCGCGAGCCTGGTATCAGCCATCCTCGGAAACGCAGCGGACGCCGTAATCATCTTCGTATTGGTTTTGTTGGGCGTTTCGATCAATTTCGCCCAGACCTACAGGTCGCAGCGAGCCATTGCCAAACTCCGGGAGGGCGTTACTCCCACAGCGACTGTTCTGCGTGACCGGACGTGGCAAGAAATCAATAGACGAGAAGTCGTACCGGGTGACCTCGTGCGTGTTTCTGCCGGAGACATGATACCAGCCGATGGGAAACTCATCGAGGCGAGCGACCTTTATGTCCAGCAGGCCGCCTTGACGGGCGAATCGTTGCCGGTTGAGAAATCCGCAGGCGTGGGGGAAGGGAGCGCGACCACGGGTCCTGAATCGCCGAACCTGATTTTTCTTGGGACCTCGGTTGTGAGCGGCACGGGAACAGCCGTGATTGTCACCACAGCTTCTCGAACTGCGTTCGGAGCCATCGCCGAGCGGCTCGTCATGCGACCGGAAGAAACGGAATTCGAGCACAGCATGAAGCGGTTCGGCTTGCTGATTACGCGGTCTGTCTTCTTTCTGGTGTTGTTCATCTTGGCCGTCCGAGTGGCATTACATAAGAACGCGTATGAGTCTTTCGTTTTCGCCGTCGCGCTGGCAGTTGGCCTAACCCCTGAATTTCTTCCCATGATCACTTCGGCCACTCTCGCGCGCAGCGCGGTGCGCATGGCTCGAGAGCAAGTGGTCGTGAAGCATCTTCCCGCGATTCAGAATCTCGGCACCATTGACGTGCTCTGCAGCGACAAGACCGGCACGCTCACGACCGGTCAGATGATACTGAGCTCTTCAGTCGATTATCTAGGAAAGCCGTCGGATCGCCCAGTTACCCTCGCCTGCCTCAACAGCAAGTTCGAAATGGGGATTCGCAGTCCGCTGGATGCCGCCATCTTGAAGACAGAACACGCCGACGCGGACTTGTATGTAAAGCGCGGCGAGATCCCGTTCGACTTTGTCCGGCGGCGTCTCTCCATTGTCGTGGAGAAGAAAGAGAGCGAGGTATGTGATCAGCTTCTCATCACCAAGGGCGCGCCAGAAGGAATTCTCCGACTCTCCGATTCTTATGAAATCGAGGGCCGCGTTGTTTCGTTCGAACCGGATTCCCTCCACCGCTGCCGGAAGACGTTTGATGAGCTGAGCGGACAGGGGTTTCGTGTGCTTGGCGTCGCATATCGCAGGATAGAGGCGCAGGACCGTTTCACTGTCGCGGACGAGCACTCACTTGTCTTTGCGGGCTATCTTGCATTTGCCGACCCGCCGAACCCTGATAGCGCAGCGTCCATTGAGGCACTGAAGCGCGATGGCGTACAGGTGAAAATTCTGACGGGAGATAACGAACTCGTCGCACGGCATGTTTGCGAACAGGTTGGACTAGAGAATCCGACGATCGTTCTCGGCGAGGAACTCGAACAGATGAGCGATCCCGCACTACAACATCTGGCCGAGGAAACCACCGTGTTTGCGCGCGTCACGCCGATGCAGAAGCACCGGATTATCCACGCGCTGAAACACCGCGGCCACGTGGTTGGCTACCTCGGTGACGGAATCAACGATGCCCCTTCGCTGCACTCGGCGGATGTGGGTATATCCGTTTCTTCGGCCGTGGACGTCGCGCGGGACGCAGCCGAAATCATCCTGCTCAAGCCGGGCCTCCAGATTTTGCATAAAGGCATCATCGAAGGCCGACGGGCATCTGCAAATGTCTTAAAGTATCTCTTGATGGGCACGAGTTCGAATTTCGGCAACATGTTCAGCATGGCCGGCGCGTCGGCCTTCCTTCCTTTTCTTCCCATGCTCCCCACGCAGATCCTGCTGAACAATTTTCTCTACGACACGGCTCAGATTACGATCCCTTCCGACAATGTGGACAAGGACTACGTGCGTATTCCCCGTCGCTGGGACATGCGCCTGATCCGGAACTTCATGATTTTCATTGGACCGATCAGCTCAATCTACGACTTCCTCACGTTTTACGTCTTGCTTCACTTTTTCCACGCCAGCCAAGTAGAATTCCACACCGGGTGGTTTGTGGAATCGCTGGCTACGCAGACGCTTGTGCTCTTCGTCATCCGCACGACCCGGAATCCGCTGAAAAGCCGCCCGAGTGTTCCTCTCACAATCACCACGATTGTGATCGTGATGATCGGTGTCCTGATTCCGTACGCCCCTCTCGCGCGCGACCTCGGGTTTACGGCGCTGCCCGGGCCTTTCTATGCGTTCCTCGCGATTTCGACTGCGACTTACTTATTTCTCGTTGAATTTGCGAAACGTAGGCTCTTTGCACGAGCCGAGATCTGACCTTCGGTTTGCTCGGGCGTGACGAACCGCAAAGTTATCCCCTTACCGGCACGGACAATTCTTCCTCGATCTCGACAGCCGGGAAGAGAGCGACTTTGCACTGAAGAGACCGTGCGATGAGGCACGATTTCTCGGCCTTCTCAAGCAGGCGAACGGCCCGGTCATGATCTCCTTCTTTCCGGACGGTGACGGCGGGCCGCAATCGCATCTCTGTAAAGCGCCAACCGCTGTCCTGTTTGGTGAGCACACCTTCCGCGGCCAATCGCAAAGAATCAAATTCCAGACGCGAGGTCTGTGCCATTCCTTCAAAAGTGCTGATGAAGCAGCTGGCCACAGCCGCGACCAGAAAATGTTCTGGAGTCCACCGGCCGACCTCACCTTGAAATTCAGGCGGCGGGCTAAACGATATGGCCGGCAGGATTCCTTCGGCATGAACGACGCCGTTGCGTCCCCCTGCGCCGATGGCTTCAACACGATATTCGTGAATGGATTCCATTTCGTCCTCCTCGAACGTGACGGCGGGAGATCGATTCGAGCTCAGCTCCTGTCACGGGTCAAACCCTAGCAAAGAAACTCTGGCGACTGTGTGATCTGAGTCACGGTCGAAAGTGATGGCCGTCACAGCGAGATGAGCACGTGAAGTCGTATTCAAGAGGGCAGAGGGAGGTGGCCCATGAAAGCAGTTCAAGCAAGAACGAGAATTACAGTGAAGAACATTTTGTTCGCAACGGACTTTTCACCAGCAGCGGACGCAGCCGCACCGATCGCGATCGAAATCGCACAGCGTTATGGCGCAAAGGTGTATGGCGTGCATGTGAATAGATTCGACGACTACACGGCTGCTGCACCCAACGCCTGGGCAGCGATGGCAGAGGCAGCGGAGAAGGAGACCAAAGAAGATGCCGGACGCCTGAATGAACAGCTCCAGTGCATCGAACACGAAGTCGTGATCGGCGAAGGCAACATTTGGGAAGTGGTATCCGGCCTGATCAAAGAGAAGGAAATTGACCTGGTCGTGCTGGGGACGCGCGGGCGCACGGGACTTGGAAAGACGATACTCGGTTCGGTTGCCGAACAGATTCTTCGGCAATCGCCGTGCGCGGTGCTCACGGTTGGCCCACATGTGAACGTTTGGTCTGACGAATACGCAAAGATGCGTGAAATCCTGTATGCCACAGATCTAACGGCTGACTCCCCAACAGCGGCTCCCTACGCCATATCTCTGGCGCTGGAGAACCAAGCGCATCTCGTGTTGCTGCACGTGATCGAAGACGGGAAGGCCGGCGATCTGGTTGACAGCCCAGAGGTGGTGGATGTTAAGGAGCGAAAGCTGCAGCAATTGGTTACGGAGCAAGCCGGATTATGGTGCGACCCCACCTACATCGTCGAGCAGGGACCAGCGGCAGAGAAGATCCTGGACGTTGCGAAACGGCGGCACACGGATCTGATCGTGATGGGAGCCCGGCCGGCAAAAGGCCTTGCAACGCATCTGAACATCGGAACAGTCCACAACGTTGTTTCGCAGGCAACGTGCCCAGTCCTCACGGTTCGTGGATGAAGCGCACCGCGCCATCACACCGGCATCAGAGGCGGTGAACACAAGGGGGTTGAGGCTGCAGCGAGTTCTCGTGACAGTTCGCTGGCCTCAACCCCGGCAGGCGAGAGAATGCAGATTCTGAAAGCTGGCGTGCTCTATTTCGCAGTCGTTTTCGGAGCAGGATTCATCCTTGGCCCCATCCGCATCCTGTGGATCGCCCCGCGACTCGGCACAAGAATGGCCGAACTCTTGGAAATGCCCATCATGCTCGCGATCGCAATTGTGACGGCACGGTGGATCGTTCGGAGACTTGCTGTGCCTCCAACACCATCGAGTCGGCTCGGCATGGGTGGCATCGCACTTAGCCTACTGCTAGTCGCAGAATTTACTCTTGTGCTCTGGCTTCGAGGTCTCTCGATCAAGGAGTACCTTGCTGCCCGAGATCCCGTAGCGGGAACAGTCTACTATGTGGCGGTCGGAGTGTTTGCCGTCATGCCGCTTCTAGTGGCGAGAAGATCGGCCGAGACTACACAGGTGTGGCGTTTTGATTAGATCACCCTCGCGTGGCCCTGGCTTCTTGCTGAAATCAGGCGCCAACAGTCTCGGGCGATAGCCCAGTCTTCTTGAGCGTGCACGACTAACACGCGAACTGTTGAATCGGAAAGCGAGATATCCTGGTCCGCAGATGCCTGCTCATTCTTCACGGGATCGAGTTTCAGGCCAAGAAATCCGAAGTTGGCGCAAGCTGCGGCGCGCAGCTCAGGCGAATTCTCTCCAATTCCGGCCGTGAAGACGAGCGTATCTATCCCGCCCAGTGCCGCAATCATCGCGCCGATACCAGCTTGAAGGCGGTGGACGAACATCTCAAAAGCCAGCTTCGCCCGTGGATGGCCATCTCTCATCGCGGCCACGATCTGCCGCATGTCACCCGAAATCCCAGAGATTCCCAGCAGGCCTGATCTCGAGTTGAGCATCTCGTCGAGCTGCTGTCCCGTCAAGCCACTGTCTCGCATCAAGTACGTCATTATCCCGGGATCCACAGAACCTGAACGCGTTCCCATCATTAGCCCTTCTAGGGGCGTGAATCCCATGGTCGTATCGATGCTTCGCCCTTCGCGAATGGCCGCCAGAGAGCAACCATTTCCTAAATGGCAGGTTACGAGTTTCAGTGATCGTAAGTTTTTGCCGAGGAGCTGTGCGGTGCGGTCGGCGCAATACTGATGATTGATTCCGTGAAATCCATAACGACGGATCCCCTGCGCGAGCCATTCATAAGGGCCAGGGTATACGGCGGCTGGTTCCGGTAGTCGGCTGTGAAACCCGGTGTCGAATACAGCCACCTGGAGAACCGTGCCGATACGTTTTTCGACAATCTTGATTCCTTCCAGCTCGGCGCGATTATGCAATGGCGCAAAGGCGGACATGCGCGCGATAGCAGATTTCACTTCCGGTGTGATGGCGGTTGGCTCCTGGAGACTCTTACCACCGTGCACAACTCGATGACCTACTCCGTCGATTTCGGAAGGCACAGAGAGTACCCGCAGCCTTCCACTCCATAGAGTATCCAATAGGCGTTCGATGGCATCCGAGCGCGAAGCAACCTTGACGCGATCTTTCAGCTGGGCTCCCTGTGAATTCTGTGCTTGGATATCGGCATGGTCTCCGTTCCATTCGATCTTGCCTTCCCATGTTGGTGCAGGCGGATGTGCAGGAAGGGTATTTCCGATGTCGTACAGGCAGCTCTTCTGGCTACTGGAACCTGAATTGAGTACAAGGATTTTCATAGCCTAATGAGGCCATTTCCAATCCCGGATTTCCGGTAAGTCGTCTCCGTGGTCGCAAATGTATTGCTTGTGCTCGACGAGCTTGTTACGCAGGAACTGTTTGAAATGTCCGCCGACGCGTTGCAAGCGAGGGACCCGGTCGACCACATCGCCTGCTAGATGAAAACGATCCAATTCGTTGAGGACCGTCATATCGAAGGGAGTGGTGGTTGTTCCTTCCTCTTTGTATCCGCGAACGTGAAAGTTGTCGTGATTCGTTCGCCGATAAGTCAGGCGGTGAATCAGCCAAGGATAGCCGTGGTAGGCAAAGATGACTGGCTTGTCGGTCGTGAAAATCGAATCGAACTCACGGTCGGAGAGGCCGTGGGGATGTTCGGTTGAGGGTTGAATTGTCATCAAGTCAACCACATTAACGACCCGGACCTTGATATCCGGAAAATGCTGGCGAAGCAGATCGACGGCCGCAAGCGTCTCCAATGTCGGGACGTCTCCGGCACACACCATCACCACATCCGGATCGCTTCCTTGGTCGGTGGAGGCCCACTGCCAGATTCCAATTCCGTTCGTGCAATGCTCGATCGCAGACCCCATGTCGAGCCACTGCAGTGCGGGCTGCTTTCCAGCAACGATAACGTTGACGTAGTTTCGGCTGCGGAGGCAGTGATCAGCTACCGAAAGAAGAGTGTTTGCATCCGGAGGCAGATACACGCGGACAATATCCGCCTTCTTGTTCACAACATGGTCGATGAAGCCAGGGTCCTGGTGGGTGAAGCCGTTGTGGTCTTGGCGCCAGACGTGGGACGTAAGTAGGTAATTCAACGAGGCTATCGGTCGTCGCCAAGGAATATTTCTCGTCACCTTGAGCCACTTGGCATGCTGATTGAACATCGAGTCCACAATGTGGATAAAGGCTTCGTAACAGGAGAAAAATCCGTGACGGCCGGTGAGCAAATAACCCTCGAGCCAGCCCTGGCACATATGCTCACTGAGGACCTCCATCACCCGGCCGTCCCTCGAAAGATGTTCGTCGGTAGGAAGCATTGGCTCCATGAAGACTTTATCGGTGACTTCGTAGAGCGCATCGAGCCGGTTCGAGGCCGTCTCATCAGGGCCGAATACCCGAAAGTTCTTCCAGTCCGCGTTCCGCTTCATAACGTCGCGCAGGAGATTTCCTAAGACTCGGGTTGCTTCGGCCGTCTCAGTGCCCGGCTTCGATATTTTCACCGCATATTCGCGGAAGTCCGGCATCACTAGGTCCTTAAGTAGCAGGCCTCCATTCGTGTGCGGGTTGGCGCCCATCCTGCGTTCGCCGCTTGGCGCTAGTTCCGTCAATTCCGGAATCAACTTGCCCTTTCCATCGAATAGTTCCGCAGGCCGATAGCTGCTCAGCCATTCTTCCAATATCCTTACGTGGTCCGGGTGCGAGATGAAACTCGTAACCGGTACTTGGTGCGCACGCCAGGTGTCTTCGACCGGCTTTCCGTCCACGATCTTTGGCCCGGTCCATCCCTTCGGCGTCCGCAGGATGATCATCGGCCACACCGGGAGATCGGCTGACCGTCCGGCACGGGCGTCATTCTGGATGGCGTGGATTTCCTCGACGACCGTGTCGAGCGTATGCGCCATGAGTTGGTGCATGGTCTCCGGCTCGTGGCCTTCCACAAAATACGGTTTGTGACCATAGCCAGTGAAAAGTTGAGTCAAGTCCGCATCAGTCAGACGACTGAGTATGGTTGGACTTGCGATTTTGTATCCGTTCAAATGCAGAATGGGAAGAACAGCACCGTCCCGAATGGGATTCAAGAACTTGTTCGAGTGCCAACTCGCTGCAAGCGGACCTGTCTCGGCCTCGCCGTCGCCAACCACGCAGCAAACCAGTAGGTCTGGGTTGTCAAACGCGGCCCCATAAGCATGAGCAATCGAGTATCCCAATTCTCCGCCTTCATGAATCGAGCCCGGCGTCTCCGGTGCGACGTGACTTGGAATACCTCCTGGGAACGAGAACTGCTTGAAGAGCTTCTTCAGCCCTTCTTCAGTTTGTGAAATGTTGGGGTAGAGTTCGCTGTAGGTACCTTCCAGGTAGGTGTTGGCAACCAGGCCGGGCCCTCCATGCCCCGGACCCGTTACGTAGATGACATTTAAATCGTGCCTCTTGATCAGCCGATTGAAATGAACGTAGATGAAATTCAACCCCGGTGTAGTACCCCAGTGCCCCAGCAATCGTGGTTTGATGTGTTCGAACTTCAACGGCTGGTGAAGCAACGGATTGGCATAGAGATAGATCTGCCCTACGGAGAGGTAGTTCGTGGCACGCCAATAGGCATGCATCTTGCGCAGCTCTTCCTCGGATAGAGGCTGTTTGGATTCGTAAGACCTTGCTGAACCTGTGGGTGCCGCAGAAGCCATATCAGTGTCCTCCCTATTTTGGATCGAAACCGCTCATCACAGAGGCCACGGTTCAATCTTATCCCCACAAGTTTGAACAGGCCATTATAACCAGGTGGCGGCCTAGGTCGTGCACTCTGAGCGAGCTGTATCCGTTGGATTAAGGCAAGGATTGGAGTGGTGCCTTCACCCGAGTTGACCAAAACCGGATCGGCCCGAAATCGGAAGAACTTGCCGCC
>Ga0209056_10005756_pt1 | contig 12881 bp, 10 predicted proteins | sample GraSoiAngelo_114_FD_185876 | JGI IMG/M metagenome (GOLD analysis project Ga0209056, IMG submission 185876) | Grasslands soil microbial communities from the Angelo Coastal Reserve, California, USA - 14_0903_13_40cm (SPAdes) (version 2) | ecosystem: Environmental > Terrestrial > Soil > Grasslands... | reverse complement strand
TGCTTGCCAAATATCTGATCCCAATCGATGTCGCCGGGCTTCAACTGCGAGACGGCCGTGTGCCCGCGATCGTAACTTCCCAGCGCCGCGCGCACCCCGAAGCCGCGCTCCGTAAAATTGAGGCCGTTGCGCGCCGCGCGTCCCACGCCATCGTGTTCCACCCAGCGCACCAGCGACTGGTCTACACCGCCCTGATAAATTAAATCCTGAAGGAGCCTGCCAACAGGGTCATCGGTGAATGCTGTGACCACCGCGGTGTCCAGGCCGAAACATCGTTTCAGCCCGCGCGCGACGTTGTATTCCCCTCCGCCTTCACAAACCTCGAAGGATCGCGCCGTCGCAATGCGCCGCTCGCCCGGATCGAGCCGCACCATGACCTCGCCCAAGCTGACCAGGTCCCAGCGGCATTCTTTCTTCGGCTTGATCGTCAATGCCATGCGCTCACCTCGGCCGCCCATCCAAATGAAAAATTGTTACCGGCACATTCTCATGAAATACCTGGGATGTTTCCACATTCGCGTTTGCATTTTTCAAGTGATTCTGGCCGGCTCCATCCTGGGCACCAGAGAATGGATGATGACGAGCGCCAGCAAATACGCCGAACCTGCAATCAGGAAAGGCACCCTGTAGCTCCCGGTCCATTGAAGCACGTGGCCCACGACGGTGGCGATAAACAACCCTCCGATCGCGCCGGCCATGCCGCCGATTCCCACGACCGAGCCCACGGCGCGAGCCGGAAACATGTCGGAGGTTAGTGTAAACAAATTCGCTGAAAAACCTTGATGACACGCAGCTGCCAGCCCGATCAGCAGTACGGCAGACCACGTGCTCTCCACCCGGTATGCAAACACAACGGGCGTGACGCCAATCGCACAAATGAGCATCGCAATCTTGCGGGCCGCGTTTACGGTGCTGCCGCGCTTAATCATCGAGGACGACAACCAGCCTGCGGCCACGCTGCCAACATCGGAGAGCAAATAGATCACCACGATGGGCGCTCCGATCCGCGTCAAGGCCAGGCCGTGCTGGCTCTGCAAGAAACCCGGAACCCAGAAGAGATAGAACCACCAGATCGGATCCGTCAGAAACTTGCCGAGGACGAACGCCCAGGTCTGCCGGAGCGGAAGCAAGGCAGCCCATTTGATTTTCCCCGCCGATGCCTGGGGATCGCCGCGGATGTAATCGAGTTCCGCTTTTGATACGCGAGGATGCTCCTCCGGTTTGCGATAAATCAAGAGCCAGAACACCAGCCAGACAAAACCCAGCGCGCCGATTCCAAGGAAGGCCCCGCGCCAGCCCCACCGCGCGTTGATCCACGGCACGACGACGGGCGTGAGCATGGCGCCAACACTGGTCCCGGCATTAAAAATCCCCGTGGCCAGTGCACGTTCTTTCTTCGGAAACCATTCGGCCACGGCCTTAATGCTGGCGGGAAAGACCGCAGCTTCTCCCAAACCAAGGGCGACCCGCGAAACAGCAAAACTCGTCAGCGAATTCCCCAGCGCGGTCCCCATCGAAGCGAGGCTCCAAAAAATCATCGCCAGCGCGTAACCCAATCGAGTGCCGAGCTTGTCGATGAGCCGGCCGACCACGACCATTCCCACTGCGTAAGCCGCCTGGAATGCCACCACAAGATTGCTGTAGTCAATCTCGCTCCAACCCAGATCATGTTGCAGCGTCTTATTGAGCACGCCGAGAACATTTCGGTCCATGTAATTCTTGGTGGTGCCGAAGAGAAGGAGTGTGCAGATCACCCAGCGAAAATAGCCGGCGTAGGATGAAACAGCCGGCGGCGCCTGTTCATTCCCCTTCGCGGCCTCGGCATCCGCCGACGCTGCCAGGCTGCCGGATGCGGAGGTGGGGCGCGCTGGGTCCATGGAGTGAATGGAAAGCTACTACTTCTTGCGGCCGGCTTCCAAGCCGGATGGTCCCTGCTTGAACCCGGGTTGCACATTGACGACGCCGAATTGACGGTCGGTGACCTCACGGTGCGCCGCCATGGCCCACAAAAAGCAGATGCGATGGCCGGGAACGGAAACGTTCGGGTGATATCCATTAGGGATAAGCACGGCGTCGCCATCGCGCACCACGGTCACCAGTTCCGGATTTTCCGTGTTGTTGTAGACCAGCTGAATGCCGTAGGCCGGCTCAGGCATGTCGAAATAGACGTACACCTCTTCCAGCATCGCAGCGTGCTCGTGCGGCGGCCAGCTCGTCCAGTTTCCCGGGTCGGCTTGCGTGATTCCGGCGATGAGCCTCCCGGCTTCAATGTTTTTGGCCAGCAGCATTTGCAGGTGCCGCGTGCATCCGGGTCCGCCCGTGCTGAATTTCAATCCAGGGTCCATTGCGATGTCGGCGGAGCGCACGACTTGCAGCGGATAGCGATTGTCAACGTCGGCGGAAAACTCGGCAAGGTCCACGCCTGTCTTGGTCGTGATGGTGACGGAAGCATCGCGCGGAACGTAGATCGCATCGTACTGCCCAATCTCGATGGCTTTCTGATCCACCGCTACGACGGCCTTGCCCGAGAGACAGATGAGTCCGGTCTCGCGATCTCCCGTTGAAAAGGACTCCGCGGATTTTGACGAGCTCAGCAGGATGCGGCCGTACGCAAGATGGCGCATCGAGCTATTTCCGGGAGTAATGAAAACATGCCGGCCCGCATGCGCGTTGGTCTTGCGGAAAACCATTTTCTCTACGGCGGCTTGCTGCGGCGCAGTCATGGAAACTCCTTGTCCAGAATAGCTTGGCGCGATCCAAGCGGCGAGGCACACCTGTTCGCAAGATTCATTGCGAACTATAAGAACTGCCCGCCCTGGAGTCAAACCGTAAAAACTGAAGTTCCCATTCAGTGGGACTCAACAACACACGGAGCGAAATTGTAGCCATCGAATGGACTTGCCATGACCCGCTCCGTTTCGAACGGCATCCGCCTACCAACTGTGCATGGTGCCGTCGCGGAGGCGATTCACAGGAAGGTACGCCCGGCGATAGGGGTACTTGGATGCAAGGCTTTCATCCAGATCCGCGCCGAGACCTGGGGCATCGCCAGGGTGCATCATCCCGCCGGAAAAACTATACGAATGCGGAAACACGCGGTCGGTCTCATCGGAATGGCGCATATATTCCTGGATGCCAAAATTGTGGATGCTCAAATCGAAATGCAGCGCCGCAGCCATGCACACGGGACTCAAATCGGTCGCGCCATGCGATCCCGTCCGCACGTAATAGAGCTCGGCCAGGCTAGCGATCTTTCGCAAGTGTGAAATGCCTCCGGCATGCACCACAGTAGTCCGGATGTAGTCGATGAGTTGTTCCTGGACAAGCTGCTGGCAATCGTAAATGGTATTGAAGACTTCACCCACGGCCAGGGGCGTGGTGGTGTGCTGACGAATCAGGCGGAAGCTTTTCTGCAGCTCTGCCGGAACTGGATCCTCGAGCCAGAACAAATGAAATGGTTCGAGGCTCTTCCCCAGGCGCGCTGCTTCGATCGGTGTGAGCCGGTGATGCGCATCATGCAACAAGTGAACTTCCGCTCCGAACTCCTTGCGAAGCCGTTCGAACAAGAGCGGCGCGAAGTTCAGGTACAGCTCGGAGCTCCAGACATTTTCCGGCGGAGCATCTTTTTCCGCTGGCTCGTAATACATTTTGCCGCGGCCCACTCCGTACGCGCTTTCCAACCCGGGAATGCCGCTTTGCGCGCGAATCGCTTTGTATCCAAGTTTGAGGTAGTCGGCGACCGCTTTGACGGTCTCTTCGATGTCCCGCCCGCTGGCATGTCCGTAAACGAGAACGCCATCGCGGGAAGCGCCTCCCAGCAATTGATAGACGGGCGTGTTCAGCGCTTTGCCCTTGATGTCCCAGAGCGCCGTGTCAACGGCGGCAATCGCGCTCATGGTGACCGGGCCACGGCGCCAGTACGCCCCCTTATAAAGGTATTGCCAGAGGTCCTCAATCCGCCGCGCATCTCGCCCGATCAGGAGTGGAATAACGTGGTCGGTGAGGTAGCTGGCAACCGCAAGTTCTCGGCCGTTTAGTGTGGCATCCCCCAGGCCGTAAATCCCGTCTTCCGTCGTAACCTTTAGCGTCACGAAATTCCGCCCCGGACTGCAAACAATCACTTTGGCATCGGTGATTCTCATTTTTGGTTTACATCCCCTTTGGCGATATCTTCGAAATCGCGGGTCAAGCGATCGAGGTAATGCGTTTCAGGCATGTCCCTCAATCGCGCCGCCGCACTTTCCGCTGTGATGTCGCGTTGCGGCCCTGCCAACAATTCGTAACCGACCATGAATTTCTGCACGGTTGCAGACCGCAGCAGCGGAGGAAAGTAGTGCGCATGAAAGTGCCACTCGGGATGCTCCATTTGATCCGTCGGTTGCTGATGGAATCCCATCGAATATGGAAACGCGGTCTCAAACAGGTTGTCATATCGAATCGTCAGACGCTGCAGGATGTCGCCCAGGCCGTTTTTCTCTTTTTCGTTTAACCCCGCGAGGCTCGAAAAATGACGCCGGCTTAAGACCAGCGTTTCGAAGGGCCACACCGCCCAATAAGGCGCCAGCGCCACGAATTCTTCGTTTTCGCAAACAATCCGCTCCCCGCTTTCGAGTTCCAGTCGCAGGTACGCGCACAGCAGGCAATTGCCTTGAACTTGCTGATATTCGCTCATCGCGGCCTGTTCGCGCGCGGGGAGGTTTGGCACTTCCCCGTTTGCCCAAATCTGGCAATGCGGATGCGGATTGCTCGCGCCCATCAGCTCGCCGCGATTTTCGAAAATTTCGACGTGCCGGACCCACGGGAGTGCGCTGAGTTCGCGATACTGTTCCACCCACGCATCGACAACCGCGCGAACTTCTTCTGGTCTCATGCGCGGTATCGTCAGGTCGTGCCGCGGAGAGAAACACACCACGCGGCAGACCCCTCTCTCCGTGCGCGCGACGATCAGCCCGTCCTTTTCACATTTGCCCTCGGGCACATCCGGCAGCAGCGCTGGAAAATCGTTGTCGAATACGAACGTCGTCTTATAGGCAGGATTCCGCAACCCCTGCGACCGCGCGTTTCCCGGGCACAAATAACATTCCGGATCGTATTCGACCGCCTGCGGGGCGGCGCGCCTGGCTACCTGCCCAAGCCAGGGGCGTTGCGTCCGATGCGGTGAAACAAGGATCCATTCCCGCAGCAGCGGGTTCCAGCGGCGGTGCGGTGTTTCTCGAAACTCGTTCCAATTCATCCTGATTTTTCGCCTACGCTTGAACTTCGGATTGCGCCAGCGCCCTCGGCCGGCGCGCAAATATAAATCTGCGGAACGATTCCCGTTTCTTTTTCGTAGCCTCTGGCCATGTTTTCCGCGAATGCATCGGCAAAACGGCTCTCCACGAGATTTATCGTGGACCCGCCGAACCCGCCTCCGGTCATGCGCGCTCCGTAGACCCCCTCTTGCCGATTCGCCTGGTCCACCATCAAGTCGAGCTCCACGCAGCTCACTTCATACAAGTCCCGGAGGCTGGAGTGCGACTCGGCCATGCGTTTCCCAAACCGTTCAAGATCTTCCGCCCGTAGCGCCTCCGTGGCACCCAGCACGCGGGCATTCTCCGCTATCACGTGCAGCGCGCGTTTGTAGAGGACCTCGGAAAGCGTTCCGCGGTGCAGGTCCAATTGATCCAGCGTTACGTCGCGCAAGGAACGAATCCCCGGCAGGACCTTTGCAAGACGCTGGACCGCCTCTTCGCATTCCGCGCGCCGCTGATTGTAACCGCTCGATGCATGTTCGTGCTTAACCATGGTGTTGCAAATAACCAGGCTGGCCTCCGATGGCAACCGCACCGCTCGATACGTGAGCGAGCGGCAATCCAGCATCAGTGCATGATTTTCGCGACCCAAGCAAGAAATAAATTGGTCCACACATTCGGGAATCGCGACCAATTCAAAATCGAGCGCACGGCAATCGAGCAGCAACGCGTGATTCTTTCGTCCGTGCAGTGAAATGAATTGATCCATAATCCCGCAGCGCGCGCCGACGAATTCGTTTTCCGCTTTCTGGCACAGGAGGGCCAACTGCACGCGATCCGGAGAGTGGCCGGATTGTTCCGCAAGCGCGAGTGCCGTGGCCACCTCGATCGCCGCGGAAGAGCTGAGCCCCGCTCCCATCGGGACCTCACCGTGGATGAGCAAATTTGCTCCGCGCAAAGGAACGCCAGCGCGCTTCAGTTCCAGTGCAACGCCAACCGGATAATCGCTCCAGGTCTTGCGTGGGTGGATCTCTGGGGAATCTAATTCCACCTCAGCGGTGTCTGAAAAACCGTCGGAGCTGATCACCAGCTTTTGATCGTCTCTCGGGCTAATGGCTAACCAGCAGTAAAACCCGAGCGCCACGGGCATCACATAGCCCTCGTTGTAATCGGTGTGCTCTCCGATCAGGTTCACTCGGCCGGGCGCGCGGTAGACACGCGGATTCGCGCCAAATTTTGCGCGAAACTGTTCGGCGATGGACGTGGACCCTCTCATAGACCTTCGTCCCGGGGAAATTCAATCGAAATGAAAAGGCCGGGCTCCGGGTCGTCCGAACTCCAGCACAAGATGGTTCCTAGGAACGCGGCGCCGTTTTCCTCCCCGCTTCACGCATGGCGCGTCTGCCGAAGACAAACATCACCAAGCCGAACACTAGAAGAACAAATCCCCACCCTACGTTGAGGTTCACTCCGAGCGACTGTTCGTTACGCGAGGCATCCCCGAGCAAACCGTACCCAGCCAGGATGCCCCCAAGCAGCGAAAATAAAATTCCAATCGGCAGACGAATGTCCAGGTTCATGAAAGTTCCTACCAAAAAATGATGTTCAGCAAAACTGTTGCGCTCAGGACTATGATCGCCAGCGGCGCCGGGCGTGCATACCAGGCCAGCGGCTCCTCTTCGGGCCGCGCGGTAAGTGAGTATACCAACCCAACTAGTTTGCCCTCTTCCGGTGCTCGCGTGAGAAGGCTCACGAAGATCGTGACCAGGAAGCACGTCGTCCACGCATAAATCGCCGTCCAGAAATTCTGCGCCATCTCGCTCGGATACGTGTGCACTAGTCCCAGCCCCAGCCACCCGCCCTTGATTCCCGCCGCCGCTCCCGCCGGTAGTGTCAGCCCGTGATGCACGGCCGCCGCGGCCGTCCCCGAAAGCAAACCTGAAAATGCTCCATGCCCTGTGGCCCTCTTCCAGAACATTCCGAGCAAAAACGTCGCGAAGAGTGGCGCGTTCACGAACGCGAACACAAGCTGCAGCATGTCCATGATGTTGTTGAAGCGGTTTGCCATGTACGCCGCCGCAATGGAAAATGTGATCCCAAAAACGGTGGCAACCCGGCCCATCCAGAGGTAGTGCTCGTCGGTGGCGTTAGGCCGAATATAAGACTGATAGATGTCGTACGTCCAAACGGTATTGAACGCCGTGACGTTTCCCGCCATGCCGGACATGAAGCTCGCGAGCAGCGCGGTGAGGCCGAGTCCCAGCATCCCCGGCGGAAAATAATGCAGCAGCATGTTGGGCACCGCAAGGTCGTAGTCAAGTTGCGGCTTACCGTCCTTGTCGAGGGCCGGCTTTCCGCTGTTTGCGTCCACCTTGTAAGGAATGATGCCTTGCCCTTGCGGTTGCGCCATCACCGCAAGGTTCGCGTTCGGAACCGCAGGTTGCGTCGGCAGCGCGATGGCGATCAATCCCGGCAGGATGACCAGAGCGGGAAACAACATTTTCGGGACGGCGCCGATCAACGGCGTGCGCCGCGCTGCGCTCATGGACTTCGCCGCCATCGCTCGCTGTACCACGAGAAAATCCGTGCACCAGTAGCCAAACGAAAGGACAAAACCCAATCCCATCACCAACCCAAACCATTCGACGCCGAGCCGGTTGGTGTGCGCATGGCCGAGGCCGACCCACGAGTGCGTGAAACTCGGGTCGAGCCTGGCCTTCAACCCCGTCCAGCCTCCCACGTTTTTCAAGCCAATCCAGGTGAGCGGCAGGAATCCCGCAACGATCAGAAAAAACTGCACTACTTCATTGTAAATGGCGCTCGATAGGCCGCCAAGAAAGGTGTACGCGAGCACAATCACCGCGGAAATCAGGATCGCAAAATCGAATATTCGAGAGCTGCTGATTCCAAACCGCTGAAATGGGCCATCCAGGACATGCAAGGTCTGAACAAGCTTGGCGATCGCGTACATCGAAATGCCCGAAGAAAAAACCGTCATTATAGCGAACGAGATGGCGTTCAGCCCCCTCGTTTTCTCATCGAAGCGCAGCCGCAGATACTCGGGTACGGAGCGCGCGCGCGAACCATAATAAAAAGGCATCATGAAGATGCCAACGAACACCATCGCGGGGATGGCGCCGACCCAATAGAAGTGCGAAGTGGCGATGCCGTACTTCGCGCCGGAAGCGCCCATGCCGATGACTTCCTGCGCGCCGAGGTTCGCGGAAATAAATGCCAGCCCGCAGACCCAGGCGGGAATGGCGCGGCCTGCTAGGAAAAAGTCCGTGCTTGTCTTCATCGAGCTTTTCAGGGCGAAGCCGATGCCTACGACAAAGACGATGTAGAGGCTCAGAATGAGCCAGTCGATTCCAGCCATTCCGGAAGCACTCCTTCCTTTTTCTTTGCGTCGCACCAAGGCTTGTGGGTCCGCGGCGCACCATTCCAGAAGTAGGCATTCACAAAGTTGGGAGGGTACATGAGAGTGGAACTTGCCGCAAGCACTTGTCGGCAGTGTAGAATGCGGTGCGCCTTCTCACGGATGCGAAAAACAAGGATGGAAGACTCCGACGCGTCCCGCCTGTGTTCGCGCCGGGGCAAATTGGAGCAGGCAAATGGATATTCACCAACTCGAACTGTTCCTAGCCGTCATGGACTCCCCTAGCATGACGCGCGCGGCGGAAAAGATTCACCTGTCGCCGGGCGCCGTTAGTCTCCAGCTCCATAACCTTGCTGACGAACTTCACACGGAACTCTTCGTACGGCGTGGAAAGCGGTTGATTCCGACTCCGGCAGCCTTGCGCCTTGCGGAGCGGGCCAAGGAAGTTGTTAAGCTGATGGGCCACATCCAGCAAGAGTTTGAGAATGATCTTTCGAAAGATATTCGCCCTTTCCATTTCGCGACGGGCGTCACCACCCTGATCTACCAGTTGGGGGGCCCGCTGCGACAGCTGCGAAAGCGCTATCCCAACGCGGAAATCCGCGTGACCGTAGGCGTAACGGAGGAAATGGTTTCCGGCTTGCTCGATCGCCGCTTCGACTTGGCGCTCATCTCGCTACCGGTTTCTGAGTCCGGCCTCCGGCTCATTCCGCTTTTTGACGAAGAGCTGCTCATTGTGCGCCCTTTGGCAAACAAGGGCGGGAGCGGACATGTCAGCTCCCTGCGCGCTTCGGAACTAACCGACGTACCATTTCTGCTCTACCCGAAGCGAAGCAATGTGCGGCTGGTCATTGACCGGTTTTTCAAGGAGCTCGGTGTGACGCCGCGTGTGCTGATGGAGGCAGATGACACGGAAGCCATCAAACGCTTGGTGGAATCTGGTTTCGGCTACTCGATACTTCCCGAGCATGCTGTGAGGGGGCGGTCGCAGTTCCTTCAAAAGTTTCGCGTCGAAGGTCATCGTCTGACGCGGAGTTTGGCACTCGCGATGGCAAATACCGAGTGTCCTCGAAAGCTGACGGAATCCATCGCCGGCTTTCTCCGGACCACCCTGGTCGAGACTTGATGCTGCGGGGAAAATACCTAAACGATTCCTTTAGAAAGTCTCAACACGCCAATTTCCTGACTTGGCTTACTATTAGTTCGCTCGGAGATTCCTGGCAACGGAACCTAAGGTTACCGGTGCCAGTCACATGCCAAGGAACTGTCGCCTCTAGTCGGCGCATTCTCTTCGCATTTGATGGAGGTTATATGTCTGCACAAAGAGCTTCGCGGCGGGACTTTTTGAAAATCACTGGCGCCGGCGTCGCCAGCACTGCTCTGGGCGTTTCGGCATCCAGCTACGCAAGAATCATGGGCGCAAATGACCGTGTCCGAGTGGCAATCTGCGGAGTGCGAGGCCGCGGCAACGATCACATCCACGGCTTTTCGCGTGTCCCAGGGACAGAAATTGCCGCGCTCTGTGATGTGGATGAGAGCGTGTTAAACCGTCGCCTCGGGGACATCGATAAGCTGGGATTGCCAAAGCCCAAATCCTACGTCGATGTCCGCAAACTGCTCGAGGACAAAGATATTGACGCAATTTCCATCGCTACGCCCAATCATTGGCACTCGCTGATGGCCATCTGGGCCTGCCAGGCGGCGAAAGACGTCTATGTGGAAAAGCCGTGTTCGCATAACTGGTTTGAAGGACGGCAGCTGGTGCGTGCCGTGAAAAAGTACAACCGAATTTGCCAACATGGAAGCCAGTGGCGATCCAACCCAGGCATGCTGGAAGCCATGAAGCATATGCGTGACGACACGATCGGTGATGTCTACATGGCCCGTGCGCTTTGCTACAAGTGGCGGGCATCCATCGGGCACGCTTCCGAGGAACCCGTTCCTGCAGGCGTGAACTATGACTTGTGGACCGGACCGGCACCGCTGAAACCGTTTACACGCAACCGCTTTCACTACAATTGGCATTGGATCTGGGACACCGGTAACGGTGAGGTCGGCAACCAGGCCATCCACGAAATTGATATTGCACGTGCGGGATTGGGTGTGGGTTTCCCCACATCGGTGTCCGCCATGGGTGGACACTTTATGTTCGAGGACGACCAGGAGACGCCCAACACCCTGAACGCCACGTTTTGTTTCGATGCTCCCGGTGGCAAGCGCAAGATGATGGAACTCGAAGTCCGCCACTGGATCACCAATCACGAGGTGGAGATTGGCACTGGTGCTTATGGGGCCAGTGGCGTGCCCCCCGCGGGACTCACCGCCGATACGAAGAAAAACCCTGACAGCAAACAGTCCCTGGGGCCAAAGGACGCAAAGACCAACACCGTCGGAAACATTTTCTACGGGTCGAATGGCTATCTCGCCATCGACGGCTACGACGCTTACAAGACGTGGCTAACAGATGAAGTCGCACCAGGGCCGTCCGGCAAGTCGTCTGGTGACCACTACGCGAACTTTACTGATTGCATCCGCAGCCGCCGTGCCCAGGATATTCATTCGCCGATCGAGGAAGCCCACATCTCGACGACACTCGTGCATTTAGCAAATGCCTCGTACCGCCTGGGGCGCACGCTGCGCTTCGATCCCGCGAAGGAGCAGGTCATTGGCGATGACGAAGCCAATCGCCTCCTCCGCGGAACCTATCGCGCACCCTATATTGTGTCGGAAGAGATTTGAGCCATTCAGCGTCAAAAGAGATGCAGCTCTCACACATCACAAACGTCGGCACTTCATGGGAGGAGCGGTTTCGCGAGAGAGTTGACAATGCCCGCGACGCCAAGCGGCGAGTTTCCAGGGAAGGAACACAGCTAGCCATGCGCATTCCTATTGCCGGTGCATTTTTCATCCTCGTAATTGTGGCTGCCGCTCTAACGTCTTTTGTCTCTGCCGGCCCTCATCCCCCCGACCGCGTCACCGTCGCCGTCAACGAAAAGGACCGTCGCGTCGACGTCTCCATCGATGGACAGCCTTTCACTTCCTACATTTGGCCCACGACGCTCAAAAAACCCGTTCTCTATCCCCTGCGAACCGCCAAGGGCACGATTGTTACTCGCGGCTTTCCGCTCGAGCAGCGCCCCGGCGAACGCATCGATCACCCGCACCACGCCGGCCTTTGGTTCAACTATGAAAGCGTCAACGGCATCGATTTCTGGAACAATTCCGACGCCATCAAACCGGAAAACGCTCCAAAGATGGGCACCATTCTCCATCGCTCCATTGTCTCCGCGAAAAGCGGTTCGCAGCAGGGCGAGCTCGACGTCGAAACCGATTGGATCACGTTTGACAAAACAGTTTTGCTCAAGGAACATACTCACTTCGTCTTTCGCGGTGGGCCCGGCTTCCGCAGCGTGGACCGCATCACCACCCTGCGCGCTGTCGACAAGAAAGTCGATTTGAAGGATGAGAAAGACGGCGTCCTGGGCCTTCGCGTCGCGCGTGCTCTCGAGATCCCTTCGGACAAGCCCGAGGTCTACACCGACGCCAGCGGCCGCCCCACCACCGTCGCCAAGCTGGACAACACCGGCGTCAACGGCACCTACCTCACCAGTGAAGGTAAAAAGGGCGACGCCGCCTGGGGCACGCGCGGCCGATGGTGCAGTCTCAGCGGTCTCGTTGGCGACGAGCCCGTCACCATCACTATTCTCGATCACCCTGCCAATCCCGGCTTTCCCACCTATTGGCACGCCCGCGGCTACGGCCTTTTCGCCGCCAATCCGCTCGGCCAGAAAATTTTCAGCGAAGGCAAACAAGCCCTGAATTTTTCTCTAGCCCCCGGTGCCAGCGCCACATTTCGCTACCGCATCCTGATCTCTTCGGCCATCGCCACCTCCGATGCCACCGAAGCCGCCTACAAGGACTTCGTCGCCGCCTATCGCTGATTCGCCGAGCCGCATGACGACAATTCACGTCGACATGGTTTGGAAAAAACCGCATTCCCGACTATTCTTCTTCCTTACTTAAAGCTGATAGCCAGCAACTAAAAACTCTTTATGACTACCCATATCGGTCTCATCGGCGGCGCCAACATCACGGAAACCCACGCCCGCGCCGCGCGCGCCATCCCCGGCGCCGAAATCTCCGCCATCCACGGAACCAACGCCGAAAAAATCGCCCGCCTCTGCCGCGAACACGGCGGCACTCCCTATCAAGACTTCGACGCCTTCTTGCGACATCGCCCCATGGAGCTCGTCATTATCGGTAGTCCTTCCGGC
>Ga0209056_10005753_pt1 | contig 12885 bp, 13 predicted proteins | sample GraSoiAngelo_114_FD_185876 | JGI IMG/M metagenome (GOLD analysis project Ga0209056, IMG submission 185876) | Grasslands soil microbial communities from the Angelo Coastal Reserve, California, USA - 14_0903_13_40cm (SPAdes) (version 2) | ecosystem: Environmental > Terrestrial > Soil > Grasslands... | reverse complement strand
AGGATGGTGGCACAGTTCGCCTCACGGCTCCAATAGAGGGTCTTGCGCCCGGTACGAATCTCCAGAAAGAATTACAAATCGGAATGGACCCTACCGACTCGCGCGTCGAACTCATGCATCGTGTCACGAACCGTGACAAAGAACCGACTGAACTTGCGCCTTGGGCCCCGACCATGATGAGGCCCGGAGGGCGGGCCATACTGCCTTTGCCTCCTCGCGTCGCCATGGACAAAGACCATTACCTCTCGGTCGGGCCTTTGACCCTTTGGTCGTTCACTGACTTGGCCGATCCACGCTGGAGATTCGGGACCGAATACATTCAGCTCCTGCAGCACGTAAACTCCGAGTACCGTTTTCCGGAGCAGATGACCGGCATTTTCAATTCGGCCGGCTGGGGCGCTTATTTTTCGTCCGGAACTCTGTTCTTAAAACGCGCGCCGGTATTTCCTGGGGTGAATTATCCTGACTCGGGCTGCAATTTTGAGATTTTCACCAACCAAGACTTCCTCGAGCTGGAGACGTTAGGACCCAAGGTGGTACTGCGTCCTGGAGAACATACTACGCACTCAGAGACGTGGGAACTTTTCCGGAATGTACTTGCAGGCGAAGATGAACACTGGATTCGTTCCGCCGTTCTGCCACTGGTCGGACGCGGCGTAGCATCGCTGCCAAGTAGATCTGTTTAGCCGTTCACAAATTAATGGGAGAAGATATGCGACATCTATCTCGTCGTTTTGGTCTTCGTAGGCTCGTCCTGCCTGCTCTAGCAGTCGCCCTCGTATTCGTTAATTCACCAAGCGTGGCACAAGGTCAGCCGCACGTACCTGACCACGTTCCCCCGAAGCGCTCCTCCCAAATCCAAGACGGATTTGGCATCAACTCGGATCTTCCGCGTGAGCCTTACTTGCCCTGGAACCGCTGGTGGTGGACCCGCATGTTCGATGCCGGGTTCAAATGGATCCGCATCGGGCAATATGAGAACAGCTCCGACCGTACCAGCTGGGACTGGATCGAGCAAAAGCGCGGCGTCTATTCCTCCTCGCCCGAACTGGAAGATGCCGTGGATTCGTTGGTGGACAACGGCGTCAACATTCAGGTGCAGCTGCTCTACGGCAACGTGATGTACACCTCGCGCAGCGGGAAACTCCCGGACACCAGTACTCCCGAGCCCGGTTCGTTCCATAATGACGACCGAAGCTTGTATTCCGTTTACTGGCCGCCCACCACGCCGGAGCAAATCGCCGCCTTCGACCGCTATAGCGCTTGGATGGTGAATCACTTTCGGGACCGAATCAAATATTGGGCGCTCTGGAACGAGCAGGACATCGGATACTGGAATCCCTGGGGGAATCCTGAGCACTTCGGCAAACTGCTCGCTCCATTTATTGAAACGGTTCACAAAACAGATCCGCAGGCCAAAGTTATTTACGGCGGTCAGGCCGACCCCAGTAGCGAATTCACCAAGCGCGCCTTAGACACTTGCAACTGTGCGTCGGGAATTGACGTGTATGCCTACCACACCTATCCCGGGTATGGTCAGAACATGAATCCCGAATCCATGGATTACGGCGCCTATCTGAACGAATCCCCGCGACAGTTGCGTGATCTGGTTACGCACTATCCAGGCATCAAGGCGGACATTCCGTTCTTCGACGACGAGTTCAACTCCATTCCAACCTGGGTAGGCTCAGATGAATCGGTCCAGGCGAAGTACGTACCGCGCGGTTTGATCTATAACCACGCAGCCGGAGTTAAGACGTTTGTGTGGCTCCTTACGGCCGGAACCGACGGGAACGAGTACGATGATTTCGGCATCCTCCACGGCCTTACAAACCACGACTCCGACTGGACGCCACGGCCGGTGTTTCGTGCCCTCCAGAACACCAATGCACTTTTCGCAGACACAAAGTTCGACGGATCCATTCAAATGTCCAGCCCTGATCTGCCTGCACTCCGGCGACATACTGGTTTCCCCTTCATGAGTTATGGATTTCGTAACCGGAACGGGAAGGCCATCGTCGCTTATTGGTTTGCAGCTCACAGTGTTCCGGGGAACGCCTTCCCGCCGCTGTACGCAACGGTGTCGCTGAAGAACGTCGGCATTAACCATCCCGTGCTGGTGGACGTTGTTTCTGGGGAGATTAAGCCTGTTGAGTGGAAGCGGGGCACTACCGACACTTTGGAGATGGCGCCGGTCAAGGACAGCATCATGGCCATCACCGACGAGAGCTACTTTGACTGGCCGGTCCTGCCAGAAGCTCCTAGTTCGCTCAACGTCTCGCTTGCGGGCAATGCCGCGAAGCTGACCTGGCAAGTGCATGGCGCAGACATAACTGGGATCACCGTAGAACGCCAGTTCGGAGATGGCCTTCAGACAAGAGGTCGCTGGGGTCGAATAACGCAATTATCCGCAACTGCGACTGAGTACACCGATCCCAACCTCAAGAAACAGCCTTATGGTTACCGGGTGAGGGCGGTTAATGCCAATGGCCAGTCCGCCTACTCGAACATCGCACGGATAATGAGCCGGTAGAACAGACTGGGATTCCAACTTACGGCAGCGGCGCCTCTACCTCTTCAAGCATCCAGTGCGACGGTGGCTGAAGGTGGCAGTCGTAGCCATAAAACCGTCCATGGAAAATGTGCTGGAAAAGGCATGCGCGCTGTCCGCGTGGGACCGGATCGCCCTCAACCGGCTGAAAATCGCCGTCCGGTGCTTCTGGGCCCTGTTTCCGAACCATAGGAAAAATATGCTGCTCTTCGAGCATACGCTCGTGATAATTCTCGCCGAAGGTGCGAAACGATTCCGCCGTGCGGTGCAGAGCGGCTGAGCGCCTTCAGCACGCGCTGCTGTCCGCGCTCGATGCGCTTGGCAATGTTCACTTCCTCTTCGCGGGTGAGCAGAGGCACCCTGCCCATCTCTCGCGGGTAGATCCGTACCGGATCTTTGGTCGTTTCAAGAGCGCCCAGGGGCAGATCGAGTCCGATATTCTCGACGGGGTACACTTCCTCCTCAAACTCTTTTTTCAGCGCTGAGGAAGATAGCTTCTGCTGGTTTTCAAGCACCTCAATGCCCTGGGTGCCAATGATCCGCCGTCGTGCTCACGCAGCCCTCACATGGCCAGTCTTCCCAATGGGTCCGGCTGAGTTGCATTCCATCGTTTTCCGAAGGGTACGCAAGAAGTACATGGCATTGTCCAAAGCCCGTTTCTCTTCGATATTGTCTTCGGTCTTTTGAAACAATTCCCACGCACGTTGGGTAAGCGCATTCTCTGCTTCGGCGACATGCTGGGAAAGCTTCGAGGGGTCCATTTCAAGAATGGCGGCTCTGTAGAGGTGCAGCCAATTTGTGCTTTCTGAGGATTTGGAGAGGGGAGCGTTCATAACGGCTCCTTGCGTGACAATTGTCAGATTTCGCAGGAAACCGTCTCCAGAACGGGTACGGCGGAAGGATGCGTTAAGAGACAATTGCAGAGTACCTTCTCGTGACGATGAGGTCAAAAAATTAAGATCGTTCGTTGTCGAACAACGCGTCGCCCGCAGTCTTCCAACTAGGTCACGTTCGTAATCTGCTTTGTGTGACATCGAACAACATTCGCTCGGCATCCTCGGGCAAACTGACGTGTGCACTCTCCTTAACTCAGAATTGTGAGGCTGACTCCAATAGCTTTGGGCCTATGTGAGCATTGCAACGGGCAGTTCCACTCTTGGAAGCGTGTAGGGGAAGAAGCGAAGGCGGAACTCATGGCGCTGTTTGACGTTCACCACTGCCAACGTCGAGATGTTAGCGGCAGGATTTCCACAGGTCTGCTCCGTCCTGACATCGAAGAGTGATGCGAGTTGCCACATCTCGGATTGTCACGTTTCGTGTCCGAAAAGTAGTAATATTGAGTAGTTTCCAAATTGCCCGTCGGGTGTTTTTTGTTATGGCGTACAAGGCGACAATCGACTCTTCCACTAATCAGTCCATCCACTCAACCATCCTCTGTGTAGAGGACAACAAAGCTTACCTCCGGGTCCGCAAAGCTGTGCTTGAGAGAGAAGGCTATTCAGTTCTCGCTGCCACCACCGGCGCTGAAGCCCTCAAATTGTTCCGAGAAGTTGCGGTCTCTCTCGTTCTTTCCGATCACATGCTGCGCGGAACTACTGGTGTCGCACTCGCCCACCAGTTGAAATCAATCAAGCCGCATGTGCCCTTCGTCCTCTATTCAGGGACGGTGCCCGACATAATGGGCGACGCGGATTGCTTCATCAGCAAGGACGAAACTGTCCCAAATTTTCTTTCCATCATTAAGAGTCTCATAAAAAGACAAAGCGAATAAAATAGTCCTATGGGATGGAAGGGTCCGAACCTTGCTTTCCCATGTCTCGGACGTGACACTTTATGCGGGTTTGGATTTCATCGTGGACTTTTTTCTGCTCTTGTCCTAGCACCTGAATCAGCTTGTTGATGAGCAGACGGAGCTTCTCGGAATCTTTAGAAACTGGCCTCTGTGTGGATGAACATTTGGTCCATCTGCGCGAAGAGACCGTAGCTGCCGGAGTTGGCTGTGACTTTCAGAGAATACTTCGGCGGTTTGCCGTCTTGTGGGCCTTGCGCTGTTCAATGACGCGACGAAAGAAATCGTCATCTCAAGATGGATTGCGACCATCCCGCGTAGATTCGTGGGCCTCAGCTCGTCTTGCCGTCCATGGCATCATACGAGCTGCCTTCAGGATATAAGGACGGTTTGCCCGTCAGCAACGCGGACGGCAACTACGTCATTCCAGCAAACCAGAACCGGTTTTTTCACGAGTTAGGTAATTTCGGCCGATGTCCTGGGTGACGCCCGTTGTACGCAGGTCGCACAGGGAAAATGTCCAACCGGTGTTCTGTCAGTAGTCAAAGTGGTCTAAGTATTGGGGGCAGTCAGTGATCGGATGCGAATTCTCCTTTTATGGCTCGAAGCTATAAGATCAATGAGCACGAGAAACTGCAGTACATTCGGCTATGCCACTTTCTTCAAAGAGAACTTAGCAGCGCGGCGCAACAGCTCGCGAACCTCTTCGTCGGTGGTCTGAGAAGAATTCGATACCATTGTCCCACCGCCCGCCCAGAAAGGCTCCGGTGTGGCAGTGCAGATCACTCGGTTGACTTCGGCTTCGAATGCATGGCAAGGATTTCTTCCTTTTACCACGCTTCTGCCACCGCTCCGCTTGCTAATCACAGTGACTTTTTCAACACCTACAGGCGATTACACTCACAACCGGCGAGTGACGGCTGCCGAAGCTACAGAAGGAGCGGCCAAGCCATTCAATCCCGTGAGTAGGACAACTGCCGAAACAGCGCCGGCGCTTAACCGACTAAAGAATCGGGTTCATTCGAGTTTCGCTCTCTGGCGATGGGATTTAGGGTGAGCAAGTTCGTTACCTCTAACTATCTGGACCCGATGTCCATCGCCTGCCGGTACGATTTCCTGCGGTGTCCCGAATCCACGGCCATGAGCCGCTTTCGAAACCGAGTACCTCCCCACCTCGCTCCACTTCCATCGGCTGGGAACGGATGGTCGCCCGCAGGAGCAGTACAGTATGTATTCTTCCGAAGATCCGAAAACAGTTCGCACGAGATAAGACCCGTTGCAATACGAAGTGAAGGCGATCAGGTATCGGGTGAGGCACTTGGGACATTCCACGCAATGGCGAAGACAGGGAGGCATGAATCTCGTGCATCAAGATAGCTATTCCGGTCGAACGACATCGGACGTTTGCGGACGCTGCTCCCGCAGGTAGTTACCACCCCAAGTTCCTTAGGTCGAGAAACGAGCGTAGGGATTTCCTTGACCCAGTGACGCCGCGGTGGTGGGTCAGTCAACTGACCCACTACCCACGGTTCGTGCTGCTTAACGGCACCGGTCAGTCCAGAATGGTGATTGCATCTTCTTCAAATGGTTCATTGTGTTATTGGTCACGTCCAAACGTTATTGGTCACGCCCAAAGCCCAGCCGCCGCGCAATCTGCTGGCGAACTTTTTCGGGCAGATTTCCCTGCGGGTTTTGACGGACCGTGGAGGAGGAGTTAGCAGACCCGGCAGGAACGGGAGTCGCTACGAAGCCAGGAGCGTCGAATGTGTTAAGGTCCAGCGCCTCCCCTACAATCACGCCCCTCTGATTAATGTCGCCCGCCAAGAGCATATAGGGCGAGCCCGACAGGGCTAGAAAGTTCAAGTCGGTCATTGAGTTGTTCTCCCACAGGACTGGCCGGATCCCAAACGGCCCTCCTCCGACAGCCAGACCTACGATCTGTCCCTTCTCGTTGATGCCGAAGGCAGCACTGCGGGAAGCGTCCGAGAACTCACCCAGGGACTTCATCCCACCTGCTTTGGTCCAAATGAATGCTTCGTAACTCTTTGCAGTTCCGGGGGCCGTGTTGGCGAAGCCGACGATCGTTCCTTGATTATTGATCGCCGTGGGCGTATTCCAGGCATCGCCTCCGATGTTCCCAAGGTCAGTCGGAACACCGTTTTGCCAAAGCACGGCGTGTCGAGCGCTGACACTTCCAACCGCCACACCGCAATCGCCGGAGATGCCGACCACCTGACCCGGGTCATTGATTGCTGTGGCTGCGCTGGTGCTGTCGCCAGGCAGCGGTGGGAGTTCCTGCATCTGGCCGTTCGGTTGCCAGATCACCGCCCTGAACTGCAAGATCTGGAACGACGTATCGCAAGTTGGATCGTGGACACCATTCTCTGCCCACCCGACTACTTGACCTCGGTTATTGACGCCAGTGGCGTAGCTGCTGTAACCGCCAGGGAACGGTGGTAGAGGCGTCATTTGCCCGTTCTGCCAACGAAAACCTTTGCAGATTTGCCCCGTAGGAACACCCGTGGCGAAGAAGGGATAACACGAAAAATATTCTCCAAGGGGATCGGCGTCTGCGGTTTCAGAGATACCCACGATCACGCCATTGTTACTCTTGACGGGCCAAGCCACGGCGCTGTTTGGCCCCCCGAGGTTGCCCAGAGGGACGGTTGATCCGTTCACCCAAAGAGTAGCGGCCGTTGTCAAGTTTCCAGGCAGGTTGTCGGTGCCGGTGATCCAACCTCGCTCGTTGATGCCGTTGGCTGAGCCTGCCGTGCCGCCGAGCTCGCCGAGTTCGACTACGCTGTAGTTGGTTTGTGCGGCGCCGAACCGGCGCCGCCAGTGCAACAAACAAGGTCATCGCGGTCGCACATGTCAATATCCTGGATTTCATGTCGTCTCCTTTGGAGTCTGTATCTGGCACCGACGCCCGAACTGCTGGTCTGCACGTTTTCGGGTTCGCGGTTAACACGACGCTTCCGCTGGAAAAGAGCTAACTCACGCCGCGTTAAGCGATGCATTCGTGAAAGTCAAAATAGATCAACCGGCAGAACGAGGTTGGACGTTTGCGGACGCTGCTCCTGAAAGGTTGGACGTTTCCGGACCTCGCTCCCGATGTCGGCACAGAATTGCGTAACGAGAATCGAGGCTTTGGAGTGTGGTCCGAAAACGTCTAGTCTGTCAGTGCGAATCCACTATCATGGTTCGCGAGGACGATGAATCTGAATTGGCAGGTGTGTTCGCGAGCTAGACTGTCGCGCGATGCGCGCTTTGACGGCAAGTTCTTCATCGGCGTGCTCACCAGCAGAGTTTATTGTCGTTCGATTTGTCCCGCACCTACCGCGAAAGAGAAAAATGTCCGCTATTTTCCTAGCGCCGCTGCTGCCGCGGAAGCGGGTTTTCGTCCCTGCCTGCGTTGCCGACCGGAATGCTCGCCCGGAACTCCGGCTTGGTTAGGGACTTCAAACACAGTTTCGAGAGCTTTGCGGCTGATCGGCGAGAGTGGCTTGGAGGACGGAGGGGTAGAAGGTCTTGCAGAGCGCCTAGGAGTCGGTTCGCGCCACCTTCGCCGCCTGTTCCTCCGGCATCTGGGAGCTACGCCGAGTGCGGTAGCTCAAACCCGACGGCTGCACTTTTCGAAGAAGCTCATCGACGAGACCAGTTTACCCATGAACCAAGTCGCTCTCGCTTCGGGTTTCGGGTGCGTGCGACGATTCAACGCCGGGATTCTCACGGCCTTTCATCGGACGCCGACCCAACTGCGGCGCCTGGTGCGACAGACGGTCATGCAGCCGGAGAATCAGTACCTCTTCCGCCTTCGTTTTCGTCCGCCTTACGACTGGAACGGTATTTTGGCTTTTCTGGCGCCGCGCGCCACTCCCGGCGTCGAAGCAGTGGAACTTGGCAGTTATCGCCGTTCTATTTCTTTGGATGGTGACCACGGGTATTTTGAAATCTCTCTTGACGAGAGAAATAACACCCTGGTCGTGCGGGTGCAGTTTGGCAATCCACGTTCGCTCTTCTTTATTGTGGAGCGGATACGCGCAATGTTTGATCTGAACGCAGATTGGGCAGCCATCGCGCAAGGTCTTAGAACCGAAACGGCATTGGCTGCCCGCGTTAATGCACATCCCGGTCTGCGGGTACCGGGATGCTGGACTGGTTTCGAACTTGCAACTCGAGCGGTCCTCGGCCAGCAGGTTAGCGTCAAAGGCGCGACCACTCTAGCCGGTCGGGTCGTAAAAACTTTTGGCCAGCCTTTTCACGGGGCAAGCGGACTCACGCATCTTTTTCCCACACCCGAGGTCCTTGCCAAGGCCAGGCTTGCCAGCATTGGGCTGCCTCGAGCCCGGGCCGAGACCATTCAGGCCCTCGCTCGTGCGGTATGCAGTGGGCAGATTCGTTTTGACGGGATCGTGGACTCCGAAGCTTTCCTGACTCGGCTCCGTGAGATTGCCGGCATTGGAAAATGGACGGCACAATACGTGGCCATGCGAGCCCTCGGGGAACCCGATGCGTTTCCGTGCGGCGACCTCGGCCTTCTGCACGCCCTGAAATTAGAAAGCTCCCGTGAGCTTGAGGAACGCGCTGAAGCCTGGCGGCCTTGGCGAGCCTATGCAGCCATGTACCTCTGGAGTATCGCCAGCGAGTACAGACATCGCGGAAGCAAACCTTGTTCATCCAGGACGCCAAGGACCTCCCTTATAAGAAACACTTCTCACCCAGGTGTCTCAGCGGCTGTGTAACGGGCAACTCGGAAGTAACTGTTGCAAACTGTGAAGATTAATGAACGGTTACGCCACCGTGAACCTCGATGATGGGTCGACGAACGATGATCCGCCCACCCTCATCCTGGTAGTAGTAGTGGGGACGGCCCTGGTACACGTAAGTCCGGCATCCGTATTTCTTGGCTTGGCCTGGCGGCAACCCGCAATTGCCCCAACCGGTCTTTTTTCCGTGGCCCCATCCAGGGGGGCGCTCGTCGCGATCTCCGTACACACGATACTCGTAGCCGTCGCGGCGGTCCCAGCCCCGGTCGTCGTCCCGATCATGCTTGTTTCCGTGCTCGTGTTTATTCTTCTCCCCGTGATCAGCCATCAGCCCTGGCGTGCCCACGCCTAGCGCGGCAAGCAGTCCGAGTATTGCCAACATGCGTTTGCTCATGTGTTCTCCATCCTTCCTGCCTGCATTAGCGTACTTTCCAGCGGCTCATATTGGCACCATTACGGAGGTACCGGACTGACTGTTGTAAATAGGAGTCGGCTCCAAATGCCTAATCTAGTATCGGTTGCACAGTGGAAACCCTCCTCTCTTCGCTCTCGGAACCAACTGAGCTGGAAGCTATTTTCGGACGCCGACCTCGCCGAATGTTGAATCGGCAGCGGCAAAAACCCTCGCTGGAAGTGAGCGTGAAGGATGTGAACGTAGTTTTTGGGGGAAAAGGAGGAGGACATTGTGCGCCTCCGGCGAGAGATCGAGGCACTGCGTTCTGCCATTCCGCTGCTCTCGGACGACCGACCTCTAGCTGACGATGAAACTGCAGAACTGCAGCCACCCAAGTTTCTCGCGACCGGAACTGCTGGAAGGAAAGGCTGGCGGCGACGATTCACCTTCATGTCTCGCTAAGTTGCACGTCTATCCAGAATCAACCCTCCATGGAGATTGCCACGAATGTCACTGCGAACTATACAGTCCGCCCGGCGGGTTAAAAGGTGTGCCCATCCATCCCTTCTTCGTATTCAAGAGGAGAATACGTGTCATTTATTCTCCAGATACCAGCGATGCGATAAGGACACGCGCCGCAACCGCGCCAACGATCGGCGGGTAGTTTCTTGCAAAGTGATAGGCTTTTGTCGCGCTAGACAGTTCGCTTCAGCATCATCCCCAGTCGACTTACTGAATCGAGCTGGCCGCGGACGAGAACACATTGTTTGTGTTCGACCCGATCAGACGAATGGTACCCACCACTATTACCAAGATCACAGCCAACATCACGGCGTACTCTGCTATATCCTGGCCTTGGTCGCCCTCAATGCACAATAGCGTGCAAATGCTGAATATTGCACAATAATATGCAACCATTCATGAGATGGACTCAGAGTCAGTAAAATAGAGCGCAGCATTTAGGAATATGGCATGGTCTCGGCGACACCGTGGGTTTCCCCTTCAGGCGTGAATCCCGGGCTAAGGCTGATGGGCTAGTTAGAGGAATACGAGCTCTATCATCGCGGAGAGGTGGCGAGGATCAGCATGAACGTGTAGGACATCACGGGATCAGAAGCAAGGACGTTCTCCCGATTCCTGCAGGACTACCCGAGTATTTCGAACTAGGATGCCCACCGGTGGCGTGTCGCAAACACTGACGCCAAAACATGCTCACAACGGATCATCAAGTGAGCGCCCTCTCAAGCCGCGGTTGCGCTACCGGCCGGCTGCTGCCCCACCTGCTCCGCCATTTTCTTTTTCATTTGCTGCGACGTTGGTTCAGCCTTGTGCGTGCCCACCATCCATGTGTATCCCTCCGGGTCCACTAATGTCCCGCAACGATCGCCCCAAAACATGTCCACTACCGGGCCTTGAGCTGTTGCTCCAAGACCTACAGCCTTGGCGACCACTTTGTCCACGTTTTCCACGTAGAGAAACAGGCTTGCTGGCGACGAGCCAACGGTCTTGGCGCTGCGCTTACCCAGCGCGGGATTTTCCGGCCCCAACATCAAAGTCGTGCCACGCAACGTTAGCTCCGCATGGATGGGCTTGCCATCGGGTCCATTCATGATGGCACGCTTGGTAAAACCAAAAGCCTTTTGATAAAAGGCCACGGTAGCTGCTATATCGGAGACTGTAAGCATGGCCGATACGGCGCCGTATTGTTTCTTGTTGAGGGGATCAATCTTCTTTGCCATGGTGCTCCTTTCGGTGACCGGCCATTTTAGCAGAGACATTCTGCCAGCCCAGACATCCACGTCCGCCAGACCCCACACCTGCTTCCCTAATTTTGACGTAGACGGCGCGTTTACGCGACGCGGACAGCTGGTGCAATGGCGATATTTCAACGGCCAACTCTTTCTGACCAGCTATGACGAGAAAACTGACCCCGTCCTGCTGGCCGTTCAATCACTGGGGCAATCTGGGGCCATTGGGGTCCGATAACAGTTTCACGCTGACTCCCAGAGTCCATGACGTTTCGGGACGATACTGGACAGGGTAGAAGCTCCTGCACGAGTTTGCGCATCTCATACAGCCTAGAGTACAGTTTCCGAACGTGGCCCGAACAACTGCAACTTCGATATTTCTCCTGACGGTTCTGCTGACCGGGATTATTGCTCCGGCCGGGGTCTGCGCACTCATGTGTGAACGCCACTCCAGAGCGGAAAGTCAGCAGCACTGCAGTGAGGCTTCGGAAGCTATGCCGGGAATGGTTCACGATCACTCAGCCATGAATCACCCAGGTGTTGAGGCCACGAGTCCGATGTTGGTCTCGCAATCGTGCCGGTCGACTTGCGTCACGGCGGAACGGCTCAACGTTTCGAGAAAGGTTGTCCCGCAGGTGACGGTAGTCGAGAGCGGCCTCGTCGTCCTGGATATTACGGCCGAGTTCCTGATGCCCGATCCCGCGAGCGCATGGAGTTCGGATAACAGTCCACCGTCCCCGCGCTCTGCATCTACTGCCTCTTTCAGCATCCTTCGCATCTGAGATTTCCCTCTCCCTCTAACACCGGTAGCCAAAGCAGCGACGTGATGTCGATTGCCTGGCCGTGCATCTCTGTTCGATCCAATGTCCATTGAGTTTGTTGAGGACACTTGGGTCCACCAATTCTTGAAGAGGAAGAGCCATGAAGAACAGACGTGATTTCCTTAGAAATACTCTTGGCCTGGGCGCAGGTTTGGCCGCTGCACCTCGCCTGTTTGCAGCCCCGCAGGAGAGCGGAGCGGCCATGGACATGAAGCACATGGGCCACGCTACCCAGCGCAGCAGCACTCGGATCGTTTCCGTGGAAACTCCCGACGTTCCGCAACTTCCGTGGCGCATGAACGGAAACATAAAGGAATTCCATCTCATTGCTGAGCCGGTTAAACAGGAGATATTTCCTGGCCGGACGGTTGACCTCTGGGGTTACAACGGCAGCGCTCCGGGTCCGACGATTCAAGTGAACCAGGGCGATCGCGTTCGAATCATGGTGGATAACCACCTTCCCGAAGCGACATCGATGCACTGGCACGGCTTCGAAATCCCGAACGAGATGGACGGAGCGCCCGGTTCGAGTCAAGACCCGATCCCTCCCGGTGGCCGATTTGTCTATGAATTCACGCTCCACCAGGAAGGCACTTATTTCTACCACTCGCACATGGCGATGCAAGAAATGATGGGCATGATCGGCGCGTTCATCATGCATCCCAAGGAGCCATACAAGCCGCGCGTCGATAAAGACTTCGCAATCATTATGCAGGAGTACGCCATCTTGCCGAACATCAAGGTGCCGAACTCCATGAACATGGAGTTCAACTGGCTCACCTTCAACGGCAAGGCCGGACCGACAACCACACCGCT
>Ga0209056_10005752_pt1 | contig 12886 bp, 9 predicted proteins | sample GraSoiAngelo_114_FD_185876 | JGI IMG/M metagenome (GOLD analysis project Ga0209056, IMG submission 185876) | Grasslands soil microbial communities from the Angelo Coastal Reserve, California, USA - 14_0903_13_40cm (SPAdes) (version 2) | ecosystem: Environmental > Terrestrial > Soil > Grasslands ... | reverse complement strand
GTGTCGCGCTCCTTCACGTAGAGAGACTGCGCGGCCATCGTTCCCCTGTGCGCCGCAAGGTCCCTCTCCGCAGCGCCGAGCGCGCCGAAGATCCAGCTCAACATCCAAAGATTGATTAGCGCGAACACGGTTCCGGCCACAATCCATGCGAGCAGGCGCTCACGCCGGCTCATTCGTTGGTACCACGCCGGCATCATTTTGGTTTTCCCTCCAATCGAAATTGCGCATGATTGTTTGGCAAAATCCGCGGCGCAGGCATGTCAAACTGAAAGCCGCTCAACTCCGGGTTTTTCTTGATCTTGTCGATGAACTGGTAAGCCAAAGCAGCTGTGCTCGCTTCACCATCGACCGAAATTTGGCGGGCAGACTGGTTGTAAGCAGTAATCTGCACGTCGGTCGCGGGCAGGCTGTCGAAAAGATGCAGCAGGATTTCCACCGGGGAATAATGCGGATCGATTGCCGGCGCCAGCGCTTTCCACTTTGCTTCGGTCGCGCGCACGAACTCGGTTTCGGGCGCGTCGTGCGCGATGCGCCGGCCGAGCCACCCTATTTGAAAATGCAACAGGCCAAGATACGCCAGCAAGAGCAAGAGAAACGCGGCGTAGGCGCCGCCTGCCCAGAGGAGTCGTTTTCGCCATTCTGCCTGCCTTGTCAATTGCAACCGGCGGCGTCGCCAGCTTTCTGGCAAAAGATTCAGTTTAACCGGCGCGGGCGGTAGCTCGATGCCAACGATCTCGGTGGAGCTGGCCAGAATTCCCTGCACTGTAGCGCGCATCTCATAACAGGTTTCGTCCAGCAAGACATTTGGCGAGGAAGCGTCTATCCCCTGTAGCTCGGCGCTCAATCGCAACTGTGGCAATTCAAGTTGCAGTTGCTCGCCATTACCGCCTTCAAACGCTCGGGCCAGGCTGAGCTTGCCGTTCTCGGTCATGGCGTAAACGAGTGTCTCGCCTTCCGGGTAAATAAGAACCGCGTTACCCTTGGGCGCATGCGTGCTGGCGCGCTGCGCCGCGTACACGGTCACCTGCCGTGGGATGTAACCGCGCTCTAACAGTGGCGAAGCCACCTCGGCAAGTTGCTGGTTCCTGACTGCAACAGCCGAGACAACGCTTTCGTTCTCGTTTTGCTCGATCAGTTCAAAATCGGTCGTCACCTCATCGGCCGCGAACGGAAGCAGTTTTTCGATCTGAATCCGGATCATTTCTGGAAACTCCGCCGGATCGGTGCTCGGCAAGCGAAATCGTTGGGCGAGCACGGCTGAAACAGGCAAGCCCAGGACAAAATCATCGGTCGCAGCCAGCAGGGGCACCGCTTCTTCCAGCGTTTGCAGTTTGCGCACCGTCCACGAGCCATTCTCCTCAGCGGACCGGACAAAGTTCCAACCATGCGCAGTTGGAATTATGAAAATGGATGGCATTCCGGGCTCGATATCAAAGCTCCTTCCAACTGAACACTCGCGGACGACCAATACCTTGTTGTCCCTGTTTTTGCACAACCATCTCCACAGAGCGCGTAACGTCACGTGATTTTCCCGCGCTTAGGACGCGGAATACAGCGATGGGACTCTTAAATACGATCAAATTTTGAATCGGGTTGGCCTGCTGCGATTGCGCCGCTGCGAGACCAAGCGTTATGAATGCAGTCTGTTGATCCAACGGAGTGTCATCGGCTGTCCCATCGATTCCATCGGGACCCTGGCGCAGTTGCAGGAAGCGATCCACAAAATCGTCCGGTATTCCCAAAGCACGCAACACGTCGCGCGACGCATAGGCGAGGTCAATCGCCCCGCAAGCGCCTACAACAGTAAAATCGTTGTCCCATCCGGGCTTGGAAGTGAATCCAGCCCATCCACAAATTTTCTTGAGCTCATCCACGGAAGCCAGGGGCGCGTGTGCGGGATGGTAATTGTCGGTCTCCGGGCAGGCATTCAAGTGATGAAGTCCTCTGTTTGGCGACACCCAGTCGAGCAGAGAATCCATCATGCCGTCGAGGTCGTTCAGGTCTATGCCTTTGAGGCTAAGATATTGGCGGAGAATTCGCAGCTTGTTAGGGTCTTCTCCCTGGACAAGAAAGTTCAAGTTTAAACGACCACATTCGCCGGTAATCCGCACGTCGTAGCCTTCCCCGTCACCCATTTGCCTGTGCAAGTTTGGCGAGCTCGGTGTGATCTCCTGGCTTAAGGCAACGTCTGCGCCGGAAGACGCCATCGCTTCGGCCTCCAGCACGCGGTTTGCATTGCTGGAAACCACAAGGCGCGAATTAATGTTGAGCGCCCATCCTATTACCATGGCGCTGAGCAAAAATAGCGCCCAAAGTGCTAACAGCAAGGCAGCCCCGCGGTTCCTCCGACCTCCTTGGCTCGCCGTAGTCCGGCGAAGGCGGCTGACCTCTGACTTCCGACTTCTGGATAACATCGACATCGCTCAATACGGTGTTCGTCTCAGTGGAATAATTGCTTCCCACGGCACGGCTGCATCGGCACGTCCCAAGGTGATTTTGATAAGCCCGGGCAACTGACCTCCTGGCCAGCTATCCACCCAGGTGTTGGCCTGAGCGCTGAAATAACGGATCTCGAGACTCGCTACGTTCTTGACCAATGGCACCCATGTCTCGTGCCCTTCGCCAATGTCGGAATCCTCCTTCGACTTTCGCAAGAAACCGAGATCCAGTCGGTCCCCATTTTCCTTTTCCGGCTGCAACCGCAGCCTGACGATAAAGTCGCCCGGCGCATAGCGTGTAAGAAGGCCGGGGCCCGCGCCGCAACTCCACTTTATCTCGTCGCGCTCTCGGTCATTTAACTTGATTGGCTCGCCAGTCATGGCGGCTCGGAATGGACTCAAGCTTTGCCATTCCGCCGTGAGCAGTTCGCGCAATCCCTCGTATTGCGCTTCCGTTGCGGCTGTATCCGTTGAGAGCTGCAGCGCGGTCATATTCGATTGCACAAAGCGAAAAATCGCAAGCGACATCATTCCCAGAATCCCCACTGCCAGCATGATCTCGAGCAATGTGAAGGCACCCCGAAAATTTCGAATTTCGAATTTCGAATTTCGAATTTGAAGTGCGCACTTATCCGGACCGATAAACATAAAACTGAATCTGTTTCGACTGCGGGGCGCCGCCGTGCTGCCATCGAGCAGTCAACGTCACCAGGTTGATTCCGCTTACCAGCGTATTATCCGGTTCGGTCAATTCCGCTGGCGCGCTTGTCTGGATCAACGTTATCTTGCCATAACTGCTGTCGATCTTGAACTCTTTCTCAGCATCCGGCACTACCGGCGCTGCTTGAATTACCGCCATCCGATCGGATAAAATCTGTCGCACAACGCTCTCTTCGGCGCTGATCGTGCTCGCATTGAGACAATTCTCGACCGCGCGCCCCAGTGCGATCACGCCAACTGCAAAGATCATCACGCCAAGCAACACCTCGTACAACGCAAAGCCGCACACCGGCCTTGCGGGTGTCCGAATCCTTGTCGCAGTCATGATTGGAGTATTGGAGTGCTGGAGTGCTGGAGTGTTGAAAATTTCATTACTCCATCTCTCCATTGCTCCATAACTCCGTTGCCGTTCACCTCGCTGCATACTGGGTAATCTCGGCCTGCGCTGTCAGCGGCGAGTAATTCGCGGTCCATAGGCCAGCGGAGCCCTTGAACTGGACAATCGCCGGTTCGCAGTTTCCCGATGGCCAAAATATCCATTCCCACGGATGTTTTTCCGTCAAGGCTGCCGGCAAGGAAAGCCTTAGCATTGTTCCCTTGCTGAGGCGAAGTTCCGCCACCGGTTTGGCTTCCTCACCTTCTGCGAAAACTTCCGGAAGCAGCACCACGCCATCCTTCCTCCAAGCGATCAGGTATGCCCGGCGCTCCGTCACACTTCGCTCCTGCGCCTGGTGCACGAGACTGTTAAACCCGTCCAGGGATTGCTTCAGCCGCCTGCTTGCGAACACGCCGGTCAAGCTGGGCACCGCCAACAGCAGCAGCAGCATCAGTATGAAAATGGCCAGGGCAATCTCGATTAAAGTAAAGGCCCGGAAACGTTGCACCGTCGAAGTTACTCGATCGACGCAAAATCACAACCGACGCCGGGAGTTAAAACTCTACACGCCGGGATTCCATCCGTGCACTGCGGTGCAAGCAATCGTTTGAGTCCACCAATTGGAATCGGCGCAACAGGCGCGAAATGTGTCCACCAGCGCGTTGTTAAGTTTGCCGGAACTTAGCAGACCATCGCGCAGTTCGGTGATCGTCTGCGTCCAGTAATCAGCCCATGGCGAGGCGCCGTTGTAAATCGCCGTTTCAGCTGCGCCACCGATTTCAGTTAGGCCGATCGCTGCAAGCCGGGGCGCAAGGGCGCGCCCGATGTGATAATCGATTCCGCGTTCACGCGACCACGCAACCCATCCACCCCAGAAGGCTCGCACTTCTGCCGGCTCAGCGACGCTGACTGGAAGGAAATCAGGTTCAATCAGCAGAAGCGCGCCGCCCGGTCGCAGGCTTGCGACGAGATTTCGCATTGCGGCTTCGGCATCTGCAACGTGATGGAGCACCGCACGCGCAGTGACTAAATCGAAGGTGCCGGGTTCGACCGCACCAGCAACGATGTCGCCCTGGCGCAGTTCAAGATTTGGCGCGCGCACTTTGATCAGGGACAGATCCAGATCGAATGCGACCGCTCTTCCGCCAGGGTCCACGCGTTCAGCAAGCCATGCGGAGATCGATCCGTTGCCGCAACCGACCTCAAGCGTTTGCGCTCCCGGCCTAACGACATTCAGCGCGTCGATGTACCGGCGATGCATGGGATCGAGCAACTGCGACATCAACGCCAGGCGCGTCCCCTCGCCTTTCAGATGATGACCCAAAACGTATTCCGGCATGCGGCGGCCATCGTAAGTCAATCAGACACAAGCGGCAAACGGCTCGCTGAAGAGTCCGCGCGCGCAAGCGGCCGCTAAAAAAACGCAATCCATCAGCAGCACTTCTCGTGTCTCTATGATAAGCTCTTAGGGCAAAATGAAGCTCGCCTTGCGCATCGGCATTCTGGCAGGCGTATTCTGTGTGCTCGCGGTGCTTGTATGGCAAGGGCTAACCGCACATGGCGCGCCTGACCCGATCCAGCCCAATACAAGCGCGACCGTTGCGCTGCTCGACATCGGCGTTCTTGTTTTCCGCGAGGGATTAGAATGCATTCTTGTGCTGGCTGCGATCACGGCCAGCATGACCGGCCCTAAACGCGGCTATCGTCGCCCGGTGGCGCTCGGCGCGGGCCTGGCATTTATCGCCAGCCTGATCACGTGGTCTATCGCTGTGGGAATTGTCGGTTCGCTCAGCGACAATATGTCGGCGCTCGATCTTCAGGCCGCCACCGGACTGCTGGCCGTGATCGTTCTGCTGGTGATCATGAATTGGTTTTTCCACAAAATTTATTGGGGCGGCTGGATTCGCGCCCATAGTCGCCGACGTAAAACGTTGCTGGAAAATGCGCGCGCCGCGGAGATTTCGCAGTGGCGTCTCTGGTTTGGATTGGTCCTGCTCGGATTTACCTCGTTGTACCGCGAAGGATTTGAAGTTGTCCTTTTTCTGCAGAGCTATCATCTGCGGCTCGGCGGCGGCGTGGTGCTGAAAGGGGCGCTGCTGGGAATCGTGCTGACAGCAATGGTGGCCGTGCTGACCTTTGTTCTCCAGCAGCGGCTGCCGTACCGCAAAATGTTAATCACCACCGGTATTCTTTTGGGAGTGGTGTTGCTCGTCATGGTTGGGGAGCAAGCGCAGGAAATGCAGCTGGCGCATTGGATTTCCACAACTGAAATCAATTCTCTGAAAAATTACCTGCCACCGTGGATGGGTCTCTGGTTTGCGGTTTTTCCAACGGTCGAAACGCTCGTTGCGCAGCTTATTGCCGCAGTACTGGTGATCGGCTCATATTACGCCGCACGTCGCTTTGGTGGTGGCCCGCCCGATGCGGGCGCGCTTGAAGCCCCTCCGCCGCGCATGGCTGCGATCAACGCTTAGCAGACGCGGCTGGGCAAAAGCCTTCGAGATTCGGCGCAGCGCGCCTACCGTGGCCGATTTCGCGCAAATCCAGTTGAACGAAGCCGCAAACTTTTCACTTTAGGCGGATGATCACGCCGAATTGTCCTTTTATCAGACTGGTTCGCATCATTTTCGCGATTTCTGTATTTCTTTTCCCAGCTTCTCTTCGACCTGCTCCATCCCCCACCCCAACGCCACCGGGCACAATCGATGAAAAATTGTTCAAGGGCATGCAATGGCGACAGATCGGACCGTTCCGGGGCGGCCGCGCGCTGGCGATCGAAGGTGTCGTCGGCGAACCGGACACGTATTATTTCGGTGCGGTCGCGGGCGGAGTTTGGAAAACGATTGATGGCGGCGCGAACTGGATGCCGCTTTTTGATAAAGAACCGATTTCCTCGATTGGCGCCATTGCGGTTGCCCCATCGGACCACAACGTCATTTACGCAGGCACGGGCGAAGCAGCGATCCGCGGCAATACCACTTACGGCACCGGAGTCTTCAAATCGGTGGACGGCGGAAAGACATGGGAAAATGTTGGTTTGAAAGATACCCATCAGATCGGCGCGCTGATCGTTGATCCAAGGAATGAGAACGTCGTTCTCGTTGCGGCGTTGGGTCATGCGTTCGGTTCGAATCAGGAACGCGGGATTTTTCGCACAACCGACGGCGGGAAAACGTGGACGAAAGTTTTATGGAAAGATGAGAACACTGGTGGGATCGACGTCGTTTTCGATCCGCATAATCCCAACATCGTGTTCGCATCACTTTGGCAGGCGCGGCGGCAGCCTTGGTTTTTTTCAAGCGGCGGCCCGGGCAGCGGGCTTTACCGTTCGGAAGACAACGGCGTGACTTGGAAACATCTCGAGGGAAACGGGCTTCCCGAAGGCATTCTCGGCAGGATCGGCATCGCCGTTTCCGGCGCCGATTCCAATCGCGTCTATGCAATCATTGAGGCAAAGGAAGGCGGTCTCTACCGGTCCGATGATGCGGGACAGCATTGGACCCGCGTGAATGACGACGGCCGCTTTCGGCAGCGCGCCTGGTATTTCAGCAAGGTTTATGCTGATCCGAAATCACCGGACACCGTGTACCTTGTGAACACCGGGCTCTTTCGGTCGGTCGATGGCGGAAAAACTTTCAATCTCTTGCCCGCGCGTCACGGCGATCATCACGGGCTGTGGATTGATCCGACGAACCCAAATCGCATCGCCAATGTGAATGACGGCGGCGCCAGCATCACTACTGACGGCGGCAAGAGTTGGACCACGCAAAACAATCAGCCCACGGCACAGTTTTACCACGTGGCCGTAGACAATGCGTTTCCCTACCACATTTATGGCGCGCAACAGGACAACTCCAACGTTGGCATAGCCAGCCGCGCCGACTGGGGCGCGATCGGGCGGCAGGATTGGTTCGAGGCCGCCGGCGGCGAATGCGGCTTCGTGGTGCCTGATCCGCGCGACTGGCACATCATTTATTCAAACAACGAAGCCGAGATTACTCGCTACGATAAAAGTAAAGGGGAACGGCAGGACGTTAGTGTCTGGCCTCTTGATAACTCAGGACACGGCGCCGCCGATCTTGTGCATCGGTTTCAATGGGTCACGCCGCTGATGCTTTCGCCGCATAATCCCGATGTGATCTACACTGCGGGCGAGAGCGTTTTCAAATCAACCGATCACGGACAGAGCTGGACGCAGATCAGCGGTGATTTGACGCGCAACGATAAGTCGAAGCAGCAGCCAAGCGGAGGTCCGCTTACCAAGGACATCACGTCAGTCGAATATTACGACACGGTCTTCGCGCTCGCGGAATCACTGGTAAAACAGGGAACGCTGTGGGCAGGCACGGACGACGGACTGGTGCAGCTTACAACTGACGACGGCCAGCATTGGTCGAACGTCACGCCGAAAATGCCGGAGTGGAGCACTGTCGATCTCATCGATCCTTCGCCGCACGATGGCAACACCGCCTATGTGGCCGTGGATCGGCACAAACTCGATGACTTTAAGCCGTACATTTTTAAGACGACTGATCTCGGGAAAAGCTGGACCGCGATCGTCCGCGGAATTCCCGATGGCGCGTACGTGCATGCGGTGCGCGAAGACCCCAAGCGCAAAGGTCTGCTCTATGCAGGAACGGAGCTCGGTGTCTTCGTTTCGTTCGATGACGGCGCGCACTGGCAGCCGTTGCAGTTGAATCTGCCGCAATCGCCGATCCACGATCTGGTGGTGAAGGATGACGATCTGGTCGTAGCGACGCATGGGCGTTCATTCTGGATACTCGACGACGTGACGCCGCTGCGTCAGGTGAACGCGCAATCCGTGCAGCCGGACGTCATCCTATATCAACCTCAAACCGCGTTGCGGTTGCATTACCCGGAGGAGGTCGATAAACGCCAGCCAGTGGGCGATAATCCACCGTCGGGCGCAATCATTGATTATTATTTCAAGACCGCGCCGAAAGAGGAGGTCTCGCTGGAGATCCTCGATGCTTCGGGCAAAGTTGTCCGACATCTTTCCAGCAAGGAAAAGAAAGAAGGCGAGCAACCGCCCGAATGGCCGGACCGCGTCGAACGCGCGAAAACAATTCCAGCCAACGAAGGGATGAACCGGTTTGCATGGGACCTGCGCTACGATGATCCGATTCAAATCCCGGGCGCGTTTTATTCCGGGAGTGGCCCAAAAGGCCCACTTGCGCCACCTGGAGATTACCAGGTGAAACTAACCGTTGGCAGCAAATCGCAGACTGCCCCGCTGCACTTGGCGATCGATCCGCGGACAAAGGGACAGGAAGCGGGGTTACAAAAACAATTGACCCTCACGATGCAGGTGACCGACCGCATTTCGCAGTTGCATCAAGCCGTCAATGAAATCCGCGATTTGCGCTCACAAATCCAAAACCTGCACAAACGTTTCGGCGACGATCAGCGTTTGAAACCGGCACTCTCGGCGGCCGACGATCTCGAGCACAAAATGTCCGAAGTCGAGCAGAAGCTCATTCAGGTAAACATGAAAGGCTCGGAAGCGAACCTCGCGTTCCCCGACATGTTGAACGAGCGCTTTGATACGTTTAGCCACGTCATTGAGTACAGCGACAAGGAGCCGACCACACCGCAACTCGACGTGTTTCAAATGCTGAGCACCCAGCTCGACGAGCAGTTAAAAAAATGGACCCAGCTTAAGAACGAAGACTTGCCGAAGGTGAGCGATTTGATCAAGCAAGCCAATTTGCCGGCGCTGATTATCACGCAGCCGAAGAAGACCTAATCATGACCAGTGATTCTCGGGAGCACCCCGAAAGCTTTCGGGGTAGTTCGCGGCAGCTTGCCGCGAACATTTCTGCCATTCCGACCGGAGTGGAGGAATCTCTTAGTGTTTCTGCTTTTCCAGCGCTAACGATGCTTAGAAATGTCTAGAGATGTCTCGGCTTCACTCGACATGACAACGCAGATCGAAAAGGCTGTCGTACTCGCAGCCGGACGTGGCACGCGCATGCGCGAGCTCACCAGTGAGCTTCCCAAACCGATGATCGAGGTGCGCGGCAAGCCGGTTTTGCAGCACATTGTGGAGGGACTGCATGAGGCGGGAATACGCAAATTCCTGATCATCGTTGGTTACCACGCCGACGCTGTGCAGAATTTTTTCGCCAATGGGTCCCGCTATAACATCGATATCCAATATGCAACGCAGACAGTGCAGGACGGCACCGGTCGCGTTGTCGATCTAGCCCGCGATTTCGTCGGCAATTCTCCCTTCGTCCTAAGTTACGGCGACATCTTGATCGATCCGACGAATTACAAACGCGTTGCCGATCTTCCGGACAACGTTGAAGCAATCGTCACGGTGACGCGGGGTGAAGACGTAAGCAAAGGCGGCGCGGTTTTCTTGAATGAGCAAATGGAACTCGTCGATATCCGCGAAAAATCGCGGCCCGCAGTGATCGAAAGCCCATGGTATAACGCTGGCATTTACGCATTTTGTCCGAGCATTTTTGAATTCACCGCGAAACTGAAACCGTCCCCGCGCGGCGAATACGAGCTCACGGATGCCATTCGCGACCTCGCACAGTCAGGGAAAAAGGTGAAAGCGCTCGAGCTCACCGGCGAATGGGCAGACGTCCGCGACCCGGAAGTGTTGGCGCGGCTAAACGCACAAAAATTGTAGGGCAGGCGCATCGCCTGCCGGTTTCCTTCGGCAACCGGAGCGGTTGACCTACAGTGTCTTCAAAGCAACTGGTTTCTTCGCCTCCTCCAAGAGTTTTTCAAAACGCGGGTCGCTGCGCAGCCGATCCCATTCGGCATTTAGACGCAGGTCACCATATGATAGTCCGAACCACGCGGATGGAAGTTTGCTCAGCACCTCCAACTGCTCCAGCGCGAGATCATGCTCGCCAGTTAGCGCATAGATGCGTGCAAGGTTAGTCATTAGCCAAAGGCCAACGAGGGCATTCTTTGTAGGAGGAAGCATGTCACACGCGGTACGCCCTTCGCGGATAGCTTTCTCTTTGTCTCCTAACTGGGCATCAATAAGTGCTAGCACGTCTAGCGGTCGTACATTTTCCGGTTGAGCGTGGACGAGTTTCTCAGTTTCAGCGCGCGCGGCGGTAAAAGCGGAATGCGCGGCAGCCGCGTCTTCTCGCAGCTTCGCCAATAACCCCTCATACCAGGCATACGGGAATGGGATGCCGTCCATATCGATTTTTCCTTCGCGGGGCATGTTAGCCAGAGCACGAGCCGCTGCGGCGGAGTTGCGCTCATAAAGAGCGAGTCGGAAGGAGAGATCAGACACTTCGGTTGCTGAAGGCCAGCCTTCTGCTTCAATCGTATTTAGGACGGCACGCAAAGACGCCATGTCCGCCCGCGCTTCGAGCCCAATCCATGCTCGACCGGTTCGCACGATAGGGCTGCGCGGCTCCAGCGATTGCAGCCGAGCGGCTACCGTATCTGCTTCTTCGTATTTGCGTAAGGCCGAATAGACCCACCCAAGATCGGTGAGCGTTCTCGTATTCCGAGGATCGAGCTCCGCTGCACGTTCAAGATTTTGCCTGGCTTCCTCCCAGTGTCCCTCCCACCGATTCATTTGGCCGAAAGTCCGAAAGACTTCTGCATTGTTAGGAAGTTCGCCTTGAGCCTTGGCCAAATGCTCGCGCGCCCGAGGAAAATCCAAATAACCCCAAAAAAAGTGATTTGCCTGCGCGAGATGTGTCTCCCCCGAATCAGGCTGAAGACGAACCGCAGCTTCTACACTGCTCTCGGCTAATGCCCGGCGAGTTTCAGTGTGATCGTATTCATCGAAATATATTTGATCGTTCGCGAAGGCCAGAAGACAGTGAGCGAGTAGAAACGCAGGATCGCGTGCTACCGCTTCGTCAAGAAGCTGTACCGCTCTAAATAATCCTCTTTCTCGGCGACCGGGATTAAAGCGAGCGTTGTACTGGAGCTCTTTCGCTTTTAAGTAGAGATCGTATGCAGCTAGATCAGGCGTCGGGCGCTCCTCGATCGCCGCGTTCTCTTTTGGAGACAGCCTGGCTTGAAGCTGAGCCGCAATTGCCTGAGCAATCTCACTCTGAATTGCAAAGACGTTATCAAGCGGCTGATCATAACGCTCTTGCCACAAATCCCTGTTTGTTCTTGCGTCAATCAGCTTCGCGCTGACTCGGACGCGATTTGCGTCGCGTTGCACCGTCCCCTCGACCACATGGGCGACACCGAGTTCATTCGCAATCTGACGCAGGTTTCGCTTCGCACCGGCTTTGTATTGCGTTACCGGTGTTCGGCTGATGGTCTTTAAATCAGCAATTTTCGCCAGGCCGTTCAAGATTTCGTCCTGCACACCGTCAGCGAAAAATGCATTTTCAGGATCGGCGCTCAGATTCTCAAACGGAAGGACGGCAATGCTCTTGTCAGGAATGAGCGCAGTACTGATCGGCAACTGGCGCAGTGATCCTCTCTCCGAAAACATCACGGCCACCGCCGCTCCAAGTGCGATTAGCGATGCTACCAGCACCGTCGAAGTTGAGTTACGTCGCACCCATTTTCGTCCGCGAGTGAGAATTCCAACGTGCCGGGCCTGAATCGGCTCGTGCCGCAGCCAATGTTCAAGATCCTCGGCTAGTGTCCCGGCGGATTGATAGCGCGCTTTGGGATCGCTCTCCAGACAACGCGCGACGATTGTTTCCAAATCGCGGTCGAGTGACGGCACAAGTGAACGCAACCACGGCGCCGGAGTTGCAGCGGCTTGATGAATAACATGAAGAACATTCGGACCTACGAAGGGAGGTCTGCCAGTGATGAGGTAAAACAGAATCGCGCCAAGACTGTAAATGTCAGCAGCCCCCGTAAGATGGGTTGCCCGGCACTCAGCCTGCTCGGGTGCGATGTAGCCGGGTGTTCCGAGTGTTTCTAAAGTTCTTGTTAGGTTGCTAGTTTGATCGAGCCATTTTGCCAGACCAAAGTCGCTCACCATCGGCTCTCCGTTTTCATCAAGCAGGATGTTTCCCGGCTGAAGATCGCGATGGATTACTCCCTTGCTATGGGCGTAGGCAATGGCGCGCGCCACCTTGGCCATCACCCGCACACACTCGCGCGGTTTAGTACGGAGCGCCGGTGCTGCAGCACGAAGGCTTCCGCCTGTCGCGTATTTCATGCTGAAATACGGCAATCCTTCTTCGCTTTCACTTACCTCGTGAATGGGAAGAATGTTTGGATGATCGAGACTAGCCACCGCTTCGGCTTCGCGGCGAAAGCGCACGAGTGACTCATGCGAGTTCACCTGATGAGCGAGGATGCGCTTGACTGCGACGATCCGACGAGAGTGCTGCTGGCGCGCGCGATAAATGACTCCCATACCGCC
>Ga0209056_10005751_pt1 | contig 12893 bp, 11 predicted proteins | sample GraSoiAngelo_114_FD_185876 | JGI IMG/M metagenome (GOLD analysis project Ga0209056, IMG submission 185876) | Grasslands soil microbial communities from the Angelo Coastal Reserve, California, USA - 14_0903_13_40cm (SPAdes) (version 2) | ecosystem: Environmental > Terrestrial > Soil > Grasslands... | reverse complement strand
CCGAGGTCGATTTCCAATTGTTCAAATTGGGATAAGTCTTCGGCCAAATACGCAGGTACAGACCCACGCCGTTGTGATAGTAGAAATTAGTGAGCGAGGTGTTTTGATGCTAGACCCAGTGCGCGGTGAGATTGTTCACACCCAAGAGGAGTTCGATCGAATGTGGCAACGCCAGCGCGGACTCACCATCCTTGTAGAGTAGCTTTGATATGCAGTGACTCTTCAGACTAGTTCTTAGCTTCCGACGCTTCCAGCAACTCCTTCAAAAACCCTTGCCAGATCGCCGCAATCGTGTGCGTGCCGTGGCCGCGCGTTTGAACGCCGATCGGAATCATGACGAAGCGGCCGCGCTTGACGCGTTTGATCTCGCGCTCGATGATTCGCAGCTCCGGTGGATTGATGAAGTCGTCGGCGGAATTGACTGCGATCAGCGGCGCTTTGATCGCTTCCAGCTTCGGTGACGGATTGTATTCGCGGGAAGAATCGATCTGATAAAGCAGATCGTTGGCGTCAAGACGCGCGACCGCCGGCTTCACGCGATCCTCGTAAAATTTGTCAGCGGCTTCGAGTGTCGGCGCCTGCTTCTGCCAGAATAAGGGCGCGCTGCCTACTAACAACAAAAGATCTTCCGCGGTATTCAAAGCCCGCATCGGCTGCGCCTTGTATTCGCCGCCCAGCCAATCGGGATCGTTGCGAATCGCATCCATCGCCATGCGCCGCCAGACGCGGTTGCGGCCGGCAATCTCGACCGGCAAACTCGCCAGTGGCATCAGCGCGTCCATGAAATCCGGATAAGTTTCTCCCCAAACCCATGTCTGCATGCCGCCCATCGACGTGCCCATTACCAAACGCAGATGATTCACCCCGAGCTTCTTTGTCAGCAATTCGTACTGCGCGGCGACCATGTCGTCATACGTGTAGTGCGGAAACTTCGCGTGCAGACCGTCACTTGGTTTGCTTGAACGGCCATGGCCGATGCCGTCCGGCAGGATGATGAAATAGCGGGTTGCGTCCAGCAGCCGTCCTGGTCCAAAAAGAACGTTCGCAAACTGCGTGCCGGCGCCGCCGGTGCCGTGTCCAATCAACACCGCGTTACGCACCAGGCCTGAGCCATCGCGCGTTGGCGACCCAATCGTGCGGTAATGAAGTCTCAGTTCAGGCAGAGTCTCGCCGCTGTGAAAGCGAAAATTCTGGATGACATAATCGCCCTCGACGGGCGCCGGATAATTTCTGGGGGGCAGATTGGAAGTTTGGGCAAACCCCGCGCTGGCAACGATGCAGAGAAAAATAATGACCAAGACTGATCGCATGGGTTTCTCCTTAGCGAGTATTTGCAGAGTAGCTTATCACTCAAGGAACTAATATCAAGGAAGGAATCATTTCAATCCGCAGAAGAGTGCGATGCAGCGAGGGTTTTCATCTTAATCAAAACTATTATCGAACACCACTGTCGCGCTTTCCTACGCCCCGGAGCATTTCGCTGCGTTCAGAATTGACCTTTAGCGACTAACGCGCGACCGGCCCTCAGCTTGCACTGCTTCATGGCACGAAAGGAGGCAACTATGAAAGAGAAGAGGTTTGCAAAAGCGAGGGCAGAGAATGAGGAAGAAGGTTGGGAGCCTTCGACGCCGGATCCTTTGAGGAGAGAAGATCGATCACTCGACATTGGCGAGTCAGGACAGTTCGCGCCGGGTGGCTATTACAATCAACAGGCGGTCACAGGCCGCGGACGCTCGCATCTCGATGATTTGGTCCCCGACGAGAATATAGAAAAGAGCGTCGAGGAACAGGATAAGAAGAAGCGAGCTCGTCTCGGATAATGAACAGCTCGTTAGCGGTCGCATTAGAAATCTCGTGGAGGACAACTATGGGTGAACAGCAGTCACAAAAGCGCGGAGTCAAATCAGATGCGCAGAAGCGTGCAGGTTCTCGATATGATTACGATCCGGCGCCTGCGAGTGGTGCGGATGCCGGCGCTTTTGGTCGTCACCGACCCGACAGACAGTCTGACAAAGACGCAGCGCTATCAACCAAAGTAGATCGCGTGGGTCGGGACGAGCAAACTCGAAGCAGCGAGCGATCCGAGTAGGTCTGGTCTACGATACGAATCAAACGGCGACCCATTACCCGCACAGGAGCGGTCATATTTGAGTATAGCCACCGGCACGTGTGCTCCGACGCCTGCGCCGGCTCTTCCACTGAGTCCGCTGGGAGCCGGTCGATCCACCGCGACGCAAACTCGCGCCCGATCGCCTCGGCCGCGAGTTCATCGGGAAACGCATTCCAGTTGTGGTGAATCCCCACGCCACAGTCTGGGTTGAAAACTTCGGTCTGTCCGTCGACCTTCGCGGCCCTGATCGATGGCACATCCCACGACACCTCGAATGGCTTGCGGATTCTGATCATGTCCAGGCCAAGTTCGCGCGCCGTCTGAATCGCCAAAGGAATCTCGTGACCGGTTATGTTCGAAGGCCAGGAACTGCCAGTTGAGAATCGGAGTCTGCTTGCCTAGTCGCTTCTTCGCCTCCGCCAGGTTCCGGGGATGTTCTGGTAGACGACGTCTAGATTGCCATTCCGGCGATATTGCTGATAGGATCGGCGGCGTTACGCCGCCGATCGAGAGTACCAGGAAATGGAGACCCGATGCGACATATCCTTCGGCATCCAGCCGCCCGATCGACAGATTCGTCGAGAGCATCGTGCGGATCACATAATGCTTCGCTAAACCCAAAAATATTTAAGATAATTTTCCTAGTGGAGAAGCATGCGAAAGCACTCCAAAGCCCAACTGCTAATCCTCATTTCACTCGCGGCGGCGATACCGAGAATCTATCTGGGAGCCACCCAACACATTGATTACGACGGCTACTTACATGTTTTCATCGCAATGCAGAATAAATGGGAGATCTTCTGGCAGGAGTGCCAGGCTGATTTCCACCCTCCTCTCTTCTACCTGCTACTGAAAGTGGTGCTGTGGTTTGGAAGATCGGCTCTTATCTACCGCGCTATTTCGATCCTTACTGGAGTCGGATCTGTTTTCATTGTAGGAAAGGTAGCCGAAAAACTTTCGTTGTGGCGGTATACTCCTGCGATAGCGGCGCTCGCCTACGGGTTTGCTCTTCCCTCCATTATCATCTCGAATGAAGTACGCTCATACATGCTCTGCGTGTTCTTCGTGCTGGTATCTTTCTATTACTTTCTTGACATTCTTGATGGGCGCCGCCACCTGAAGTCGCGGATTTGCTTCGCGGCTTTCGCGATCATAGGCATTGGCTCACACTACTGCGCATTCTTTTATGTCTTCGCATGTGGTCTAGTGGCGGGAGCCTACGGCCTCCTCTCGTTCCGGCACAAGTTTCTGAACCGTGTAGTTTCGGACCTCGCTACCTTCCTCCCTATTGTAAGCGTGGGTGGCTTGTTGTACTACGCTCACGTACGAATACACGCAGGTATTGCCAACCACCTGCTTGATTTTTATTTCCAGCCCGGTCGGGGTGAGACGCTCACGGGATTTCTATTTCGGAACGCTCAATATCTGTTCAATTCGTTCTCCCCTGTCGAAGTCAAAACATCGGCGGGGTTCATTGTCGTGCTCGTCGGTTTGGTAGTTGCGGCCAGCCTCACGGTTTATGTAATTCGAACTCCGCTGCCAGAGAACGCTCGGGCGTCGGCGATGATGTTCGTAACCTTTATCATCCTGGGCAGCACGATCGCCGGCGGAATCCTAGGCTGGTATCCTTTCGGGGGCTACCTGCGGCAACAATTCATCCTCTTCCCTTTTACGGTCACCTGGGGATGTGTCCTACTGGATCGCTCGGCAAATGTAATAAGTGATGGCCGATTTAAAACATTACTCGCCGCTGCCGTCATCCTATTGATTGTCGCTGTTTCGGTGAGGCAGTTTTCTCGATTTCCCAAAGATTCGACCGATCTCTATTCGTCCGAAATGAACAGTTTTCGCGAGACTTTTCCATCGCACCCTGCCGCAGTCTATGTAGATCAATTCAGTCTGATCTTGTTTTTCATTTATCATCGCGACTGGGACTGGCAATTTGCTCGCTACTCTGGCAGTAATCCAGCCGTGCCTACGCTCCAGATCTATCGCGTGAGCAAGGGGACGAAGCAATTCCTCCTTGTCCGAGACAAGACTCGCTGGAATGCGGATGTAAGAGACCCCGCGCTGTATACTGACTTGGCGGCAGTAATTCGGTCACAGGCGCTTCCGTCAATTACGACATTTTGCATTCGCCAGTTTCCGCAACCCCCCGACAACCAAAAGAATTCCGCCCTCAAGAATCAGATCATCGAATCAGCTTCCGCCGTGAAGCTGTGCGTCAATGAACCGAGCCTAGTGACCACTCTGACTACGTATATTGAGTTCACGGACGGCCCTTGTAGTACGAAGTTGCAATCGCGTTTGCCGTTAGCTCCCGTGCTGCTGAAGCCGTAACATGGACCAAGAACGATCAAAACGGCGGATGCGAGTCTCAGCGCGAGAGAATATTGACGACGTGACCACAAAGACCACCACCGCGATTCTTATCCCCTGCTATAACGAAGAACTAACCGTACAGGTAGTGATACTTGGCGAGGCAAAGATTCTGGATCTTGAGGGTGACCGCTTGGGCCGCCGCGTCCAAATCGAGGTGTTGCCGGAAGTGGACGAACATGTCGCGCTTCGACTCGTCCAGCGCCTCCAGCACTCGCTTCAAGTTTCCGCGGAGCTTTACTTCGGAATCGACGGCGGCAAGGAGATCACAAAAGTCAGCAGTTTGCAGCACGCACTTTTTAGCGTGGAAGATAACTGGAATACAGTAGTGAATTTCAGAAAGGCGCGAAGGAGCAAGCTATTTGCTGATGCTCTCCAAGCCGCGCATAAACGGCCGCAAAGCCTCCGGAACGATCACCGAGCCGTCGGCCTGCTGATAATTCTCAAGGATGGCAAGCCAAGTGCGGCCGACTGCCAGACCAGAGCCGTTCAGGGTGTGCACGAACTCGGGCTTCGCTCCACCGGCGCGGCGAAAGCGAATGTTGGCGCGCCGCGCCTGGAACGCTTCGTAGTTCGAGCAGGACGAGATTTCGCGAAAGGCATTCTGCGAAGGCAGCCACACTTCGATGTCGTAAGTCTTGGCGTTGCTGAAACCAAGATCGCCGGTTGAAAGCGCGACCACGCGATAGTGAATCCCCAGCCGTTGCAGGATCGTCTCCGCGTCGCGCGTGAGCGATTCAAGTTGGTCGTAAGAATTCTCCGGCAGCGCGTATTTCACCAGCTCAACTTTCTCGAACTGATGTTGTCGAATCACCCCGCGCGTGTCTTTCCCGTAGCTGCCGGCTTCGGATCGAAAGCAAGGGGTATAAGCGACAAACTTCATCGGCAACTGCGACGCATCGAGAATCTCTTCGCGATAATAATTAGTCACCGGCACCTCCGCTGTCGGCACCAAATAAAAACCGCGCTCATCTTCGAGCTTGAATAAGTCCTCTTCAAACTTCGGCAGTTGTCCGGTGCCGAACAACGCCGACGCGTTGACGATGAACGGCGGTAACGTTTCCCGATAACCGTGCTCGCGCGTGTGTAAATCCAGCATGAAATCAATCAGCGCGCGCTCCAGACGCGCGCCCGCGCCGTTGAGGATCGCAAAGCGCGCGCCGGCGACCTTGACCGCACGCTCCAGATCGAGAATTCCCAGCGAGGTTCCTAAGTCGACGTGATCCTTCGGTTCGAAATCAAACTCTGGCTTGGTCCCCCAACGCCGAATCTCAACATTAGCCGATTCATCTTTGCCGACGGGAACACTTTCATGGGGAATATTGGGAAGCGTCAACAGTAGTTCCCGCAGGCGCGCTTCGGCCTGCTCTCGCTTCTGATCGAGTTCTGCGATTCGATCTTTAAGGTCGCCAACTTGCTTACGCTGCACTTCGGCTTCTTCGCGCCTGCCTTCCTTCATCAGCCCGCCGATTACGCGACTTGCGGTGTTGCGCTCAGCGTTGAGCGCATCGGATTCGGCAATTACTCGCCGCCGTTCGGCATCGGCTTGCGCGAAATCATCCAGCGCCGTTGCGGGCATGCCTCGAGCGGCAAGCGCCGCGCGCACGCCGTCAAGATTTTCTCGCACGTAGTTGAGATCAAGCATTGATAGTCCTTTTCAGCTGGCGAGTGTCGGCTCAGCGAAGATTCGGTTCGCCTCCTCCAGCGTCTCTTTTGAGCCTACGTCATACCAAATGCCTGGCACCCGCCAGACATAGAATGGCGTGCGTGGGTAGAACCATTGCACGAGCAGACCCGGCTGGTCAGCGTGGTTACCTTCTGCCAGATACTGACGGATTAGCGGCAGAGACCACTTTGGATAAAAGTACAGGGCGATGCCGGTCAGCGTGCTCTTTGGCTGCGCCGGCTTCTCTTCAAAGAAAGTAATTCGGCCGGCATCGTCTATTTCGATGGCATTGTACTTTTTTATCTCGTCGAGGTTACCGACATCATACACACCCAGGACTGGCGCGTTTCGCGTGCGACAGAACTCACCGAAATCCTCCAGGCTGTGACTAAAAAGATTGTCGCCGGCAACAACCACAATGTCGTCGTCGATCTGCGCCTCGTTCAGAACCAGATTCATATCGCCAATTGCTCCAAGCTTGTTAGAATCATCCGTGGAAAGGTCGTTAACGATTGTAATTGGCGGACCGATATGACGATTTCGGAAGTCGTCAGCCCAACGTTGGAAGGGCTCGGCGAACCTGGCGTTGGTGACTATGTAAATATGATCAATAGCCAAGATTGGGTTCAGGTTATCAAGCACATGTTCAAGCATCGGCTTTCCCGCAACCGCGAGCAAAGGCTTTGGCTGGTTGAGCGTTAGCGGGTAAAGACGCGTGGCATAACCTGCGGCGAGAATGATTAGCTTCACGTTTCCTCCACGTTTCCGGTGCGCGTTCCTGCAGCCTCAATAGCCTTTAAACCTGAAGTGCCGGCTTTGAATCTTTACAATAAAAGAACTCTGTGGGCAAACGTGCGTGTGGGTGTGAATTGCTTCCGCGGCAGATCAAAGCTCTGATATAGTGCGTCCGATTCCAGGTTGAATTTATCAATTGATGAGAGGTGATCGAGTATTGACTGTCGAAGAAAAAGCTTTTTCCGGGCAAGTTGCAATCGTCACCGGCGCCACGCGCGGCATCGGACGCTCAATTGCTTTAGAACTCGCACGACGCGGTGCTGATGTAGCATTCAACTACGCGAAGAGCACGGATGCGGCCGAGACTCTAAAGGCCGAGATTCAAGCGTTGGGCGTACGCGTCCTGGCTGCGCAGTGTGACGTTGCTAACACCGACGCCGCGGCGGAGATGGTCAAGCAAGCCAAAGATACTTTTGGCCGGATCGATTTTCTGGTCAACAATGCCGGCATCGTGCGCGACACTTTGATTCTGCGGATGAAGGAAGAGGATTGGGATGCGGTCATCGATACGAATCTCAAAGGCGCCTGGAACTTTGCCAAGGCAGCTATACGAGTAATGCTGCGGCAGGAAGAGGGCGGATCCATCCTCAACATCACCTCCATCAGCGGCGTGGTCGGGATGGCCGGGCAGTCGAATTATTCAGCTTCGAAAGCGGGCCTGATCGGCTTAACGAAAGCGTTAGCCCGCGAAGTTGCCAGTCGTAAGGTTACCGTAAACGCGCTGGCGCTCGGGATGGTCGCGACCGATATGGCCAGCGCGCTTGACGAAGGCTATCAAGCAAAAATCCTGGAGCAGATTCCATTGGGCCGATTTGCCGCACCGGATGAAGTTGCGCGCATCGCCTGTTTCCTTTTGTCCAACGATGCGCGTTACATCACCGGGCAGGTAATTCAGGTTGACGGTGGACTGGCGATGTAAGCCATTGCCGATTTTCGATTGCCAATTGCCAATTTGAAAAACCAACGCCGGATTAGTGCGGTGCTGAGCCGCACTCACATCGGACGAGCCGCTAGACTTCAAAACCAGAGATTGAGCCTACCAATCGGCAATCGGCAATCAAAAATCGGCAATGAACAGAGATGCGCCCCGACAATTCTTGCGAACTGGCGGGGCGAAGACTTTCCGGGCAGGTTCGGGAATTACAGGGGTGTTAAAGCAAAAGACTTGAGAATCGTCACTTATGGCCGATCCCGTACTTCATGGTGGTGCTTTTATTGACGGGCGAGATAAAGTCTTGCGGGCTTAAAATAAAAGAGCTTGCCGCCGCCGCTTTCGAAAAATTGCACCGCTTTGAAGTTTTTGCCTCGAAACTCCAATTTCAAACACCTGAAAGCCTGGTAAACCCAAAATTATACTCGTCTGAATCCTTGCGTCAAGTTAAAAACGAGGAATTTGTAACAGCTCCGTGACAGAACCACCGGGCTAGTGGCCTGGAGTGCGGACTTCCGACAGCCGATAAGCCTGTCTTCGGACTCCCTCAGATACATTGCGGTTCAGTGTGATTGCCTTCAGATCCTTTGTGCGGATTCGCGGCAAAATGTGAACCGCGGTCGCCAGTGGTGTGCGGGGGTTGCGCGCCAAATTATGAATGATCGGATACGAGCGAGCCCAGGCTCGGCCCATGCCGATCAACCTCAGCACTTCGTCGCAGACTGTGCGCATCGCGGCGATCTTTTCTACTTCTTGATCGCTCAAGCGCGGATTATGGATGACGGCCGCGGCCACAATCTTGTTCGCGTCGCGTACCAGAATTCCGCGGGCCTCGCGATCGCCTTTCAGGGCCAGCTTGACTCGATCCTTAACACTCATGAACATGATGCGGCGAATCAATGAAATGCGTTCCGGTGAGATTTCTCCCTCGAGACTCTCGGCGCTGAGCACTGCCTGGACGTTAGCCGCTGTTTGTTCGGGCGTTTCCACCAACATCTCTTCGATGAAGTCTCGCGCCAGCCACGAGTCGTCGATGTCGGCATCTGAAACTTCGATGTGTTGGGCAATCAGCCACGCATCATCGAAAGATATCGCGCCGTTGACTGGCGTCAACTCAGCCGTCTCGAAAAACTCGGCGGCCGCGTTATTGCCCTGAGCGCGCAACTCCTGAGCAATCTGGCGCGCGCCACGTTCTTTCTCGAAAAACTCTTCGCGAGTTTCTTTCGCGCGTCGCTCGGCTTCAGCCGTACGCGCCGGATTGAGCAGAATTGCATCGATAATCTCCGGCGCGCGAATCAGTCGTTGCTGATTCAGCGTCAGCAATTCGAGCAGAGAACCATCAGTCGCGGCTCGGGCCAGCAACGCGATCGCTTCATCAGGGGTGTTGACATTACCGACGACCGCTTCATGAATGTCACGATTTGCATTAGGGCGCGAAGCCAAATAGCCAAGCACCGCCGGCGCGGCACTTTCGGATTTCGCTACGCTCAACAGATCGTTGGGCTGCTGACTTTCGAGCGTGGCCTGTGCGGCGCGCGCAACTTCCGGATCGTTATCCGCGCTTAAATGGACCAGGACTTCAAGCAAGTCAGCCTGCGGCAGTGGCAATAATCCCCGCCCCGCGGCCATCCGCGCCGACGGCGGAGCGTTGCCGGAAATAATCGATTGCACGACGGGATTGGTTGAGTTTGATTCTTTGTTCACTGCGCGCAGTCTAACTCGGGTTGAGTTTCACGAAAGAACTGATTATGTGGACTAATACAGATAGAAGTTATACTCGAGTTGCATGTACATCGACACGGGCCGATCGTCCTTTATGGCAGGATTGAATTTGATCCTCCGAGCTGCTTGTACAGCTTTTGACGTAAGTCCAAAGCCGAGGGCTCTGGTGACAAAGAGGTTTCTTATCTCGCCATTCCCGGAGAAAACGCACCTTATGACAACTGTTCCAGTCACCCCAGCCCTGCGCGCCGCTTCGGTGTAAGTAGGCTCGGGCTTGCTCAAGACTCGCGCTTTTACTGTTACTTGCTTACCAGTGAGCGGCAAATCCGGTGTCGATTCAGCACTGCGAGGTGCATTAGTCATCGCTTCAGACTGCTTGAAACCACGCAAGCTTTCCAGTTGCGCACGCCACACATCCTGATCCGCGTCGCGCGAATCGATTGCGAGAAACCTTTCCAGACTTGCTGCTGCTTCCTCGTACTGCTTGAGCGAATAATGAGCTAGGCTCTTGGTGATGAAAGCCAAGCCAAAATCAGGTTTGATTTGAAGCGCGAGATTCGCCTCCTCAACCGCTTTCTCGACTGCACCGGTTCGGAAACTCGATTCGGCGATCGCGTAATGCGGCTCGGCGCTGTGATCGCCGAGTTCGATGGCGCGTTTGCCGGCAGCGATCGCCCTCTCCGTTTCATTCGCCAGGATTAAGGCGTATGAGAGTTTGGCATAAGCGTCAGCAAAGTCTGGTCGCAGTGTGATGACGTGTTCAAATGCAGGTCGAGCCGCGCCAATCGCTCCCTCGCTGTTGAAGGCGCGTGCGAGATAGTACCATGCGTCAGCATCCTCCGGGTGCTTCTTGACGACGACCTGCAAAACTTTGATCGCTTCTGCTGCATTGCCTCTCTGATAAAGTTCGATTCCATGCGACGTGGCTTGATCTGTTTCCAAGCCTTGGGTTTGTCCGTTTGCGCCACCAATCAGCAGAAAAATCAATACCGTCAGCGTCGGTGTGAATGAACGCCTGACGAGATTGGGTCTTGTCATTTCACCGCCTCCCACTAAAGCTTACGCCGCCGCTCCGTGGCATTTCTTGTATTTCTTTCCTGAACCGCACGGACAGGGATCGTTGCGGCCGACTTTCGGTTCGCTACGAACGACCGTTTTAATCTTGCCGGCCTCTTCACCGGCGGCGGCGGCGCCCTGGTTGGGGCCAGTAAACTGCATCGAACCCCGTCGTCGCGCGGCGAGGCGGCGGCGCCGAATTTCTTCCGGTGATTCTTCGGCGACAACTTGTAGATTAAACAGCGAACGGATCGTAGTCGTATCGATGCGGTCAAGCATGGCCTGAAACAGGTCGAAACTTTCTTTCTTGTATTCGACCAAAGGATCTTTCTGGCCATAGCCGACGAGCCCGATGCCCTGCTTCAAGTGATCGAGCGCCAGCAGGTGATCCTTCCACTGCGCGTCGATGATGTTGAGCATGATGATGCGCTCATAGGTGCGCATCGCTTCGTCGCCAATCTGTTTTTCTTTCTCGGCATATTTCGCTTTCAGTTTTTCCCAGATGGTTTCCTCGATTTCCTGCGATGTGAGGTTCTGGAAATCGATTCCTTCCGCGTCGCAATCAAGCGCGTAGACGGCATGAATCTGGACTTTGTAGTTTTCGACATCCCACTCATCGGGCGAGAGATTTGGATCGAGATACTGCTTGGTGAGATCGGCGAACAGATCGCGCGCCACGCCCGTCTCGCCCACGAGGTACTCACGCTGATCGGGCTCTTCCATCAACTGGCGGCGCAAGCCATAGATGGTCTCGCGCTGCTTGTTCATCACATCGTCGTATTCCAACAGGTGCTTGCGCGTTTCAAAGTTGCGGCCTTCGACCGATTTCTGCGCCGCGGCGATGCGTTTGGAAACCATCTTGGATTCGATCGCCACGCCTTTCTCCATGCCCAGACGCTGCATCAAGGCCTTGACCTTGTCGCCGGCGAAGATGCGCATCAGATCGTCTTCGAGTGAAAGGAAAAAGCGCGACGATCCCGGATCGCCCTGACGGCCCGCGCGACCGCGAAGCTGATTGTCGATGCGCCTTGATTCGTGGCGCTCGGTGCCGAGTATGTGCAATCCACCCAGTGACACGACTTCCTTGTGCTCCGATTCGACGATGCGCTTAGCACGCGCATAGACTTCTCGCCACTGGTCGTCGGTCGCCTCGTCTGGATCGATCTCCTGCTCTTTCAAAAACTCGCGCGCCATGAAATCGGGGTTGCCACCCAGCAGAATGTCCGTGCCGCGGCCCGCCATGTTCGTGGCGATCGTAATCGCGCCTTTGCGGCCGGCCTGCGCCACGATCTCGGCTTCACGCTCATGGTATTTGGCATTGAGCACGTTATGCGGAACCGAGACACGCTGCAGCCGGCGAGCGATCAGTTCAGAGTTTTCCACGGAAACCGTGCCGACCAACACCGGCTGACCATGCACGTAGCGCTCTTTGATTTCTTCGACGACGGCGTCCCATTTTTCCGGCAGCGTGCGATAGATCATGTCGGGGTTGTCCTTGCGGACCATCGGCATGTGGGTGGGAATCACGATCACATCAAGTTTGTAAGTCGAATGAAACTCAGCCGCTTCGGTTTCTGCCGTTCCAGTCATGCCGGAAAGCTTTTCGTAAAGCCGGAAATAGTTTTGCAAAGTGATCGTGGCGAGGGTCTGATTCTCGCGCTCGATCTTCACGCCTTCCTTGGCTTCGACCGCCTGATGCAATCCGTCGGACCAGCGACGGCCTTTCATCAAACGCCCGGTGAAGTCATCGACGATAATTACCTCGCCATCCTGCACCACGTACTGATGATCGAGCCGATAAAGCGTGTGCGCTTTCAACGCCTGCTCGACGCAATGCAGCAACTCCATGTTCGACGGCTCGTAAAGATTGCCGACGCCGAGCAAGCGTTCCGCTTTGTCCACGCCATCTTCCGTGAGCACGGCCGAATGATTCTTCTCGTCGACGACGTAGTCGCCGGTCTTCTTGTTTTCTTCAAGCTCTTCGCCGCGAACAAGCTGCGGGATGATTGCGTTCGCCTGATAATACTTGTCGGTAGATTCTTCCGAAGGGCCGGAGATGATCAGCGGCGTGCGCGCTTCGTCGATCAGGATCGAATCAACTTCATCAACAATCGCGAAGTAGTGACCGCGCTGAACGCAGGTCGCCAGATCGAACTTCATATTGTCGCGCAGGTAATCGAAGCCGAAGTCATTGTTGGTACCGTAAGTGATGTCGGCGGCATAGGCTGTCTGAC
>Ga0209056_10005745_pt1 | contig 12901 bp, 12 predicted proteins | sample GraSoiAngelo_114_FD_185876 | JGI IMG/M metagenome (GOLD analysis project Ga0209056, IMG submission 185876) | Grasslands soil microbial communities from the Angelo Coastal Reserve, California, USA - 14_0903_13_40cm (SPAdes) (version 2) | ecosystem: Environmental > Terrestrial > Soil > Grasslands... | reverse complement strand
GATGATGAGCCGGTCGCCATCCCACTTTGTGGTTTGGCCGAATTCCACGTCGAATGCTTTCCCGGTGGGGGCGATCACCTTGCCGTTGGGGAGGACCATCTCCCCGCTAAACGTCCCCGTGGCGCGGCTGACCACGGTGATCCAGTCGCCGCTGCCGAACTGGGTCGGGTATGGAGTGTGGACGTGGATGTCCGGGAAAACCTGCACCAGCTGCCGCATCGCGACGGCGTGTGCCGCCCGTCCATGAATCGGCTGTGCGTTCCCCGGGATATACGCAATCATGTCGGGGTGATGGACGGCGTCCAGCGCCGCGAAGTCGCGCGCGTTGAACATGTCATCGCCCTTGGTCATGAGCGCCAGCAGCTGTGCGGTCCGACCGGCCTTCTGGCTCGCGGTCGCGGTGGTCTCTTCGCTCCTGGTAACCACGATGGCTCCTGTCCGTGAAGGATGTGTCCGTATGGACGCCGCGCGGTGCGACCGTGACAAGGGTTCGTTCATCCAGGGACTGCGTATCCCTGGATAAGGTCTTGGGAACGTCGCATACTCCAAGATGGACCGAGTCGCCATCGCGGACTTTCTGCGCCGTCACCGCCATGCGCTCCAGCCTGACGACGTCGGACTCCCGCTGCGACGGCGTCGACGGACCGCGGGGTTGCGGCGGGAAGAGGTCGCCGGACTCGCGAACATCTCCACCGACTTCTACGCGCGACTCGAGCAGGGCCGCGGTGCCCGCCCGTCCGAGCAGACGGTCGACGCGATCGCGCTGGCGTTGCGCCTCACGCATGACGAGCGCGATCACCTCTTCCGGCTTGCCGGACACAAGGCGCCGCTGCGCGCCGGCCGCAGTGACGTGCTCAGTGCGGGTATGGTGCGGCTCCTCGATCACCTCGATGCGCCGGCACAGATTATTTCGGATCTCGGCGTGACGCTGCGACAGAATGCCCTCGCCCGGGCGATCAGCGGGGTGCAAACCCGCCGCACCGGGCTCGCACGCAGCATGATGTACCGCTGGTTCATCGGCTCTGAGGAACGACGGCGCGTTCCCACGGAAGATCACGACTTGCATTCACGGCGTTACGTGGCGCATCTGCGCGCGATTCATAGCCCGGAGCGCTGCACATGGCGAGGCACGAACGCTGGTTGACGAGCTATACGGCCGCAGCTGTGAATTCGCTCAGCTCTGGGATCAGCACGAAGTCGCGCTCATCATGAATTGGCAGAAGCGCATTAGCCATCCCGCGGTGGGCCAGATCTCATTCGACAGTGAGGTACTCTCGCTTCAGAATCGCACCGAAGTGCTCTTGATTTTCACACCCGCCCCCGATTCGGATGACGCCGAGCGTCTCGCGTTCTTGTCGGCGTTCGTAAGCAGGAAGGGCGGGACGCGCTAGGCCGTAGTCGGAACGGCGGGATTTGAGCGGCGGCGGGATTTGACGCGCCCGCCTGCGAAGCAGGCGGTGCCGGGCCCAGCCCGGCAAGCGGAGCGAAGGCGCCGCTCACAGCGGAACTCACAGCGCGCGGGCATCGGCGGGCATGGAACGGCAAACATTACGGCAAGCATCTTCCGTGATTATGAATGCTCCGCCGGATCAACCGGCCGTTTGACGCTGACCGGTTGCCGCGCCCCTCTCGATCGCGTCCAACATCCGATGGCGCGTGACCGCGTCGTCGAACGTGGGGCAGAGATGCGTTCCCTCGCGATAGTCGCGGGCGAACCGCGCGTACGCCTGGGCGACGTTGGTGGCAGGGCCGTGCAGCGGCGACAACCGGTACTGCGGCGGCACGGGCAGGACCTCGAGCGAGGATTGCGCGCCGTTGCCGCCACGGACGGTCATCTCGAAGATCTGCGCCTGGCCGCCGTCAGCCGTAACCTGTAGGTCGCCCTCGGTGCCGTTGATCTCCCAGAGCAGGTTCGTGCCGCGCGAACGCCCGCCGCGATAATGAATCGCGAGCGCGGCGCCGCCCTCGAGCAGTCCGGCGACGCACACCTGATCGTCTGCGTGCATCGGCTTGCTCTCGCCCGTCTCCGCGATGGTGAATGATTTTCGGCGCATGGTCACCGTGGCGGCGAGCTCTCGGACCTCGCCGAGGCAGTAGCACAGCGCGTCGGCCGCGTGGCCGACCGCGATCGAGAGCATCGTCGCGCCGTTCTTCCGGTCGTTGAGGTACGCGTTGTGCGGCTCCACCGTCGGTCCCCAACCCATTCCCGAGCCGATCAGGGTCGTGGACAGCACCTCACCGACGTACCCTTGGCGGACAAGGCCGCGCACATAGAGCACCGACGGTGCAGCGCGTGCCTGCAGCCCCGCCACGGCGAGGACGCCTTGCTGCTTGGCCAGTGCGGCCAGCTGCTCCGCCTCCCGTACGCCGTTGCCGAGCGGCCATTCGCAGTACACGGCCTTCCCCGCGGTGAGCGCCGCAGTCGCCAACTCGAGGTGATGCGGCACCTTCACGGTGATAGCGACGACGTCTACCTCAGCGCGGTTCACGAGGTCGTGGTGGTTGTCGAACGCGAGCGGAACGCCGAAGCACCGGCTGGCGGCCTCGGCGGATTCGCGCCGGCTGGTGGACAGCGCCGTGATCTCGAAGTCGTCCGGGAGCGACTTCAAGGCCGGGATGTGCGCCTGCGCCGCCCAACCGCGATCCGGATTGGCGCCGATGATGCCGACACGAATTCTCTTGGTCATGATGCCTTATTGAACATGTAGCGAGCGATCTTCCAGCCATTCGCGCCTCGAGCGAAAATGAAGAGCTCCCGGTTCTGCTCGGGCCCGCTCGCTCCGGTGGCCACAACGGTGGCCGTGCCCGCCGAGTGGGTCCGTGCGTACGCGACATCGCCCTTCACCGTCAGCTCGTCCACGGTGAAGTGGATCGCGATACGGATGTTCGTAAAGACCGCGTCGTACGCGCCTCGGACCGCCGGCCTGCCAGACGCCGTCGCGAAGCCGGCGGGCATGAAGACGCCGTCCTCGGCGTAGAGCTGTTCGATCCGACCCGCGTCCCCGGCGTTCAGGGACGTTTCGTAGGTGACCAACAAGGTGCGCAGCTGTTGCTCAGCGGGAGACATGACAACCTCCAAAGGGTGCTTCGGGATGAAAGCCAGGAGCGCGAACGGCAGCCACAACGCGGAGAAGCGCGAGCGATAGGTCACGTGAGCTCCGAGGGTTGGGGTGGTGCGAAGGCGACCAGCAGGTCGCGGAGTGCGGTGAGTCGAGTGCGACCGAGAGACCCGAGGCTCTGCTTCGCGGCGTCGGCGACGTCGGAATCGAGACGACGCAGCAGGGCCCTCCCCGCGGCGGTGATCCGATTAGTGCTACGACGGCGATCGTTGGAATCGGTCCCGCGGACGACCAGTCCTGCGCGAGCCAGACCCGACATCAGGCGAGTGAGATCGGAATCGCGCGTCACCATCCGCGCTCCGATCTCGGTGCAGGAGAGTCCACCCCGCCCCGCCGCGCGGAGAATGCGCAGGACGTTGTATTGCGACGGCGAGAGCCCGGCGGCAGCGGTCACCGCATTGGATCGTTCGGCCGCCAGCCATGCGGCCCTGACCAGCGCGATGAGCACCTCCTCTTCCAGCGAATCGTGAATCGCCATTGCGGCGGCAGGGGTGGGAACCGACATGGGCAATAAATACTCCTCGCGAGGAGTATTGTCAAGTGACAGGTACAACGAAAAGCGGTCGAGCTTTTCGGCTCGCCGTTCGATTCGGGACGGCGGGATTTGACGCGTCGGCGGCGTCAGCCTCAACCCGCGACCGCCTGACGCGGAGCCGGCGCGCAGCGCCGGCGGAGCGGACACGGTGGGGTGGGGGAGTGTGGGGGCGTCAACCCCATGCGGACCAGTAGCGGGGCGAGTAACGACACCCAGGAGCAATCACGCGAGCCTGTTTCTTCTCGTCGCCGACAGCGTCGCGCACTATCGCGCTCATCCCTGCCGCGGCTACCCAGTCGAAAGCAACCGCTTGCTGATCGCCCGACGCGGTCGGAGCGTTTCGCTCAGTGCAGCTCAGCATCGTTGCGGCAGCGAGCAGTAAGGTGCGCGATACTCGAATCGTTTTCATCGTCTCTCCAAGTGTGAAGCGGCGGCGGAAGACGGCGCGGCCGAGGTACCGACGGCATGGTCGAACACCGCCCCCGCAGATCCCCCGTTCATGAGCCGTGAGACGCGATGTTCGTCTGGATGAAGGTCACCACGCTGGCGAGATCCATTCGCTGCGTGGCGAAGTCACCGGTGCAATCCTGCTTCGTGTTGCTGTTGAACTTGACGCGCAGACCATGAAGATCGGCGACGACGTATTCGACGCCGCCTGCCTGCAACAGGATAGGGCCTCCGGAATCGCCGATGCAGGGGCCGCCCGGGTTGCGCGACAGATATAGGAAGTTCGGGTCGAGCTGCTGGAAGCCGACCCTGGCGCTTCGACGATCTCCGGTCAGGGCGTAGTTGTCCTCCGCCCCGAGCATTCCATAGCCGACGTCCCAGAAGGTGGAAGCCTGGAGCTCGGCGTTCTTGAAGGAGTCGAGGTACCCCGCCGGAGCGAGCGTTCCCGGTTGGACGTCGTTAACCGGACGCGAGAGGAACACGAGCGCGACGTCCGGGGTCCCGAACGGGGGCACGAAGTCCCGATGGAGCACGTACCCTGTTATCTCGCGCCACGAACTGGGGTCCGTCACATTCTGTGCGAAGCTCACGTGGATCCGAGACAACGGGAGGACATCCGCGGGATATCCGGCGGTCTGCGCCGCGAAGGCGAAGCAGTGTGCCGCCGTTTGGACCACCCACCGAGACAGCAACGTACCCGAGCAGTACCAGGGCTGATACGCGACCGGGAACCAGGACGGGCTGGGCGCATCGAGGATGATGGCGCCGACGTAAGGGTGGCCAGCGTCGATCTGACCCAGCACCATTGCGGACGGCGGTGCAGGCGTGGCGCTTGAGGCCGTCGGCATCCAGTCATCGCACCCGATCATCGTCGCACCTGAAATCAACAGGCCGACCGCAGCTCTGATGGCGTTCATGGTTGACTCCTAGCTGTCGATCGTGAGCGTGGCGGTGGCCGTGAGATAGCAGCTGGAAGGGTTGCTTCTGCTGAAGATGTCACACTTGGGGTTCTGGAAATCGAACCCCCCAGTAAAGCTTCCCTTCAAGTGCGTCCTGAACCCCGTCGCTGCGTCAAACGTCCAGGTCTGGCACGTGTAGTTGACGCACGCGCTGAATCCGTCGGCCGCTGCCGGCCGCGTCCCGCCGCCCGACAAGTCCGAAGAACAGAGCAGGGACATCTCCGTTCCGGTGATCGTCACCCCGCCCGTCGTCCAAGACCACTTCGCCTGTGAGTACAAGTTGCCCGAGCACTTCAGGCTCCACGTGTACGGCCGGTCACCGATGAATCCGGCGGGTGAGAGGCTCACCGCATCTGCGGAAGGGGCCGTCGTTGCGCTGCGCTCGGAGCAAGCCGCCAGAAAGGCGATGCCGATGAGCAGGCCAGGAAGGATGGTGCGATTCGTTACCATAAGGACCTCCAATGCGTTCCTGCGATATCACTTACTCGGCTCGTGCGCTCGCGAGTAACGGAATCCGACGGTCGCGATTCGCAACGCTCGTGAACGAGGGCTAACTTAAGGAGGCTGGGTGTGCGGCCCGGTGAAAAACGGGTGAAATGAGGCCCGATGCTGCAGCTCAAGACGCTCGGTGGGCTCTCAGTCGAGCAAGACGGCACCCCGTGCGGCGGCGCCGCCTCGCGCCGCAAGACGCTTGCGCTCCTGGCGCTGCTCGCCGCGGCCGGCAAGAAAGGCATCAGTCGGGACAAGCTCGTCGTTCACCTGTGGCCGGAGAGCGACACAGCGCACGGCCGCGACCTTCTGAAGCAAGCGTGCTACGCGCTGCGTCGCGATCTCCGCCAGGCCGAGCTGTTCCTCGGCACGAACGACCTGCGGCTCAATTCGGCGGTCATCTCGAGCGACGTTGACGCGTTCGAAGAGGCGCTCGAACACGGCGACTCAGCACGCGCCGTGGCGCTGTACGCGGGCCCCTTCCTCGACGGCTTCTACCTCAACGGGACCGGGGAGTTCGAGCGCTGGGTCGAAGGCGAGCGGACCCACCTGACGAAACGAGTCTCCGAGGCGCTCGCGCGTCTCGCGACCGACGCGACGGCGCGCAGCGACCACCGCGCGGCAGCCGACTGGTGGCGCCGGCTCACGGCGCTCGACCCGCTCAGCTCCCACGCCGTGCTCGGCCTCATGAGCGCGCTCGTGGCCGCGGGCGAGGCCGGTGCAGCCATCCAGCACGCTCGCTCGCACGAAGCGTTCCTGCAGCAAGAAATGGGCGCCGCGCCGGATGCCGCCGTGCTGGCGTTGGTCAAGCAGCTGTGCGAGGAGGGTCAGCGGGGCGCGTCCTCGCCAGGCGTCGCCGAGCAGCAGCGCAAGCGGCGCGAATCTACCACCGCTTTCCTGATGGCGGCGCTGCCGACAGCGCTACGGCGTGAGGTGCACCGCGCGACCGCGCTCAGCACTGTCGCAGCGGTCCTGGCGATCGTGCTCGTCGTTGGCGCCGTCGCGTACGGCGCTTCGGGGCTGCGTCCGACAGCGAGCGGGGCGGACCCGGTGGCCCTCGCCGGACGCAAAATGCTCGCCGTGTTGCCCTTCGCGAATCTCGGCTCGCCCGACCAGGAATACTTCGCCGATGGGCTGAGCGAGGCGATCGCCACCCGGCTCGGCAGCATCCAGCGCCTCGGCGTGATCGCCTGGCCGAGCGCCAGCCAATACAAGGGGACTCGCAAGAGCCCGCAGCAGATCGGACGCGAGCTCGGCGTCCAGTACATCCTGCAGGGCTCCGTCCGCTGGGACAAAGGCTCTGCCACGAGTCGCATCCGCGTGAGCCCGACGCTGATCCGCGCGTCCGACGCCGCACAGCTGTGGGCCGACCAGTACGACACGACACTGACGGGCGTGTTCGCGGTGCAGACCAATCTTGCGACGCGCGTGGCGGGGGCGCTCGACATCGCCGTGCTAGATGCGGAGCGCCGCCTGCTCGAGGCGCGGCAGACGACAAGCCTCCAGGCGTACGACTTGTATCTGCGGGGACGGGAGTTGGTGGACCGCGAGTATCTCTCTCCGGCCAGCGTGCGGACGGCGATTGGTTTCTATGAGCGGGCCGTGGCCCTCGATTCGAACTTCGCGCTCGCCTACACCTGGTTGTCGGTGGGCCTCGTGTGGCTGCACGTGACCTACACTGATCGGTCGCCGGACCTCCTTGGCCGCGGGAAGGCCGCGCTGGATCGTGCGCTGCGTCTCGATCCCGACTTGCCCGAATCTCACGGCGCCCTTGGGTTCTACTACCTCAAGGTCTTGGGGGACAACGACCGGGCGTTGAAGGAATTGACACGAGCCCGGCGCATGCGCCCTAATGATCCGTACTTCGCAGCGGTTCTCGCGGACATCTCCGATGATCAAGGACGCTGGAGCGATGCGCTGGCGTACGGGCGCGAGGCTGCGGCACTGGACCCGCTCAACATGTATCTCGCATCGGCGCCCGCGCTCACGTACGCCGAGCTGCGCCAGTTTACCCAGGCGACGTACTACTACGATCGCGCCCTTGCGATGAGACCCGAGTCATTTGATGCCCAGCTCGGCAAGGCCTTGGCATACCTCGGTCAGACAGGCGACTTGGCCGGCGCGCAGCGCCTGCTGCCCGACATGTCGCGGCCCATGGACGGGGCCGGTGGAGGAGCGACGGTTTTCTCGCTCTGCGACATTGCCTCCCTACTCGATGCCGCACGGCAGGCGCGGGTGCTGTCTCTTGCACCTCCAGCACTTGAGGGCGACAGCGCCGTCCTCGCGCTGACAAAAGCCCTAGTGCTGCGTGCGAACGGCCGAGGTCCCGCCGCTCGAGCACAGTTCGACTCGGCCCGGATCTCCTTGGAGACCACCGTGCGCCACTGGCCCAGCGATCCCTACTATGCCGGCCTGCTCGGTCTCGCGCTGGCCGGTCTCGGCCGTTCGGTCGATGCGATCCGCGAGGGGAAGCGAGCAGTGGACCTCGTGCCAGTCTCGAAGGACGCCGAGTGGGCCGGGTATCTGCGAGCGAACCTGGCGAGGGTCTACGTGTTGCTGGACCACCAGGACGAAGCGATCGAGCAATTGGAAATGGTCCTCTCGCGCCCGGGCCCACTCTCGGCCGGGTGGCTCCGGGCGGATCCGTTCTGGGATCCGCTGCGGGGGAGCCTAAGGTTTCAACGGTTGGTGTCGGCGAGCAACTAGCTCAACGGGGCGGTCTCTTCGACCGGCTCGCTGATTTCGGCACACTGCATCGCTACTGTGGCCAGGGGCTCAAGTTCGAATCTGGCGCCAAGTCAAAGCAATAGTGTTTACTGTAGCCGTTCTTCGCATCATCGCCAGCTTTCGCGGCACAGGTGGCCGAGACCCAGTTGAAGGTCGACGCGTCGCGGAGCAATCCGGCACTCGCCACGAACGTAATCTGCGTACCGTCGGTGCTAACCTTGATCGGTGTGACGGTCGCCTGTCCGCCTGTGAGCAGCGGTCTCCGGTCTACGAGGACGGCCGCGCTGCTGGTGGGGTCGAGCGGATCGGTGAACCCGGAGCGGTACACGCGATACTGGATCATGAACTCGGAGGGAAACGCGGTGTTCTTGGTGAACGGATAGCCCGCTGGCGACGCCGTCGGGTCGGTGTCCAGGAGGAATTGCCATACGATGACATCGGCCCCGGCCGGCAAGGCGGGGCTGTCAGGCACTGGGGCCACCAGCGTCAGCACGAAGGTGAAGTTTGTCCCCTGCTTCGCGATCTCCGCCCTGATGATGTCCTGGTAATCACTTCCCTTGTTTTCAAGGTCTCCGACCGGGTCCGTGACGACGCTGGTCAGCGGTGCTACCGTGGCGGAGAAGGCGCCTGGCAGGGCGCGCGGCGCCGTCAGGTCATTCCGTTCGCTGCAACCCGCGATCAGCAGGGCTCCGAGGAGCAGGTCGCGGAATTCTTGCAAGGCGCTCATAGTTTCCTCTGGCAAAGATGGTGACGACGCATCGTTTTCATCGTTCCTCCATGGCTAGCTGGCCACGCTCAGCTGGCCGCTCTCTTTAGGGAAGCAACCAAACGGGCAGTTGTTCTTCCCTCCTCCCCCTCCAATAGAGACCGACAGATTCGCCTTGAAAGGCCCGGCGGGGTCGAACGTCCAGCTCTTAGAATTGCCGCCCCCGAGGCCTGCTACCGAGGCCGTGAAGCCGTTCGCGGTGGCGGGACGCACTCCTGTGCCACTGAACTGACCACTTCCAGAGCAACCAGCACTGATCGTGCCCAGCACCGTTCCGTTCTCAGTCCAAGACCAGGTGGCCCAAATTTCGCCGTCGCCGTTGCACTTGAAGCTCCAGGTATACGGCCGGTCCACGAGAGCCGCCGTGGCCGCCAGCGGGCGAGCGGACGGCGCCGTAAGCGCGTTGCGGTCGCTGCAGGCGGCCAGCAACGTGGCGCCGATCAAGGGACACAATCCCATTCGAAGCCAGTACATGGTTACCTCCCTCGTTTGCCTCCCGTTTGCTCCTATCGCAGCTTCAATTCCCCAGCTGGGGCCGCGAACTCCCTCATCGCCTCGGGCTCCACCGAGGCTCTCCTTCGAAGAGCGCGTCGTTCGTGAGGTTGCTTACGCCGGTGCCCTCGATGCCCACGGAGTACACGTCGTCGTGTGCGCAATACGCCAGTCGCGTCCCGTCGGCCGACCAGGAGATGTACCTACACTCGTCATAGCTGGCACCGGCGGTCACGGGGGCTAAGCCCGAGCCGTCCGCGTTCATCACGTAGATCTCGTTTGGCGCACCGTTGGAGATGCTCCAGAAGGCGAGTCGCGCTCCGACGGGCGACCAGACGGGGTAGAGACCGCCCGGGAGGGTCTCGGTGAGGTTAACGTCACCGGTGCCGTCAGCGTTGATCACGAGGATATCATGCCTGCCGGTGGCGCCTGAGTTGTGCTGGTACGCGATCCTAGTCCCGTCTGATGACCAGCTCGGGGCCGAATTGGCATCACCACAACAGCCGCGTGTGATCCGGGTCTGGCCAGACCCATTGGCGTTCGAGACGTAGATGTCCTGATAGACATCGGGGGAAGGGGCGCAGTAGGCGATCTTCTTTCCATCGGGCGACCAGGAGATCGGGTCAGGAGGCCAGACCTTGCAGATGTCCGCGACGCTGATCCGATTCGTCCCGTCGGCGTCTACAACATCGAGAGGCCCGTTTACGCCCGCAAAGGCGATCTTCGAGCCGTCTGGCGACCACGCCACGTTTGCTACACCGATGTTGGCCCACTCAGGGTCCATTGTGAGCCGAAGTAGACCCGTGCCATCTGCGTTCACGACGTAGATCCCGATCGAAGCGCTATCGTGGCCGCCCCCGAAGGCGATCCTTGCGCCGTCGGGCGACCAGGAGAAGGCGAGGTACCACCACGTGTCGCTGGCAAGCCAAGTGAGCCCAGAGCCGTCGGCGTTGACGACACCGAGTGATGTCTTCGCGTCCCGCGTGGTGGCCAGGAACGCGACGCGCGCGCCCGGGATCGGAGCCGTCGGCGCGGTCGAGTCCTTACCACACGCGAGCAGAACTGGGACGAGGCCGACTGCCAGACGGATCGTGTTCCTGCTTGTCGCCTCTCCGGCGCGCTTCCAGCGGTACATAGCGACCTCCACTGTTGCGTTTCCTCGGCCGAGCGTGGAGCTCCACGCCCGCCCATCGCATCCGGCTTCGACGTTCACCGTGGCCGTCTGCTTCTCGGTAGTTCCTTGGCCCAAAAGGAGTTGAATCGGTAGGAGCCGCCCCCGACCCGTCGCGATTCGCAACCTCCGTGAACGAGGGCTAACTTAGGCCAGTGCGGTGAGGGCCCGATCAAAAACGGCTCAAACGGGCCCGAGAGAGCGTGCGGCGGACTGATGTTGGAACTGAGGACGTTCGGCGGGCTGTCCATCAAGGACGGCGGCGCTCCGGTCACGGGCGCGGCCACCCAGCGCAAGACCCTTGCCCTTCTCGCCCTGCTCGCCGCGGCCGGGAAAAACGGGCTCTCCCGCGACAAGCTGATCGCCTACCTCTGGCCCGAGACCGACACCGAGCACGGCCGCAATCTCCTCAACCAGGCGTGCTACGCCCTGCGGCGCGATCTCCGCGAACGCGAGGCGCTCCTCGGCACTAGCGAGCTGCGGCTAAACCCGAATGTCGTGCGGAGCGACCTAGAGGCATTCGAGGCCGCGCTGCAACGGGGCGATGCCGAAGCGGCGGTCAGTGCGTATGCGGGACCGTTCCTCGACGGGTTCTTCGTCAGTGGGGCGCCGGAGTTCGAGCGCTGGGTGGATGCCGAGCGCGCACAACGTGCGAAGCAGTGCAGCGATGCGCTCACCACGCTAGCGAAGGAGGCTGCCGCGCGCGGCGACCACCGTGCCGCGGCCGACCGGTGGCGCATACTCACGGCACTCGATCCGCTCAGTTCACACGCCGCGCTCGGCCTCATGAAGGCCCTCGTGGCCGCGGGCGAGTCCGCCGCAGCCATCAAGCACGCGCGAGCGCACGAAGCGCTTCTACAACAAGAGATGGGGACCGGGCCAGATACCGCCGTGCTGGCGCTCGTGAAGCAGCTGTGTGAGGAAGCCAAGCGCGGCGCGCCCCTGCCAGGCGCCGCCGAGCAGCACCGCAAGCGGCGTCATTCCACAACGGATTTCCTGTTGGCGGCGCTGCCGGCAGCGCTGCGGCGCGAGCTGCACCGAGCGACCGCGCTCAGCACCGCCGCGGCCGCCCTCGGGATCGTGCTCGTCGTCGGCGCGGTGGGGTACGGCGTCTCGGGAAGGCACGGGCCCACAAGCGAGGCCGAGCCCCTGCCCGTTGCGGACCGAAAAATGCTCGCAGTGCTCCCCCTCGAGAATCGCGGCGCGCCAAACGACGAGTATTTCGCTGATGGCCTCACCGAGGCGATCGCCACCCGGCTCGGCAGCGTCCGGAGGCTCGGCGTCATCGCGTGGCAGAGCGCCAGCCAATACAAGGGGACCAACAAGAGCCGACAGGAGATCGGCCGGGAGTTGGGCGTCCAGTACATCCTGGACGGCTCGGTCCGCTGGGAGAAAGCCGGCGGCGCGAGTCGCGTCCGCGTGAGCACAACGTTGATGCGGGTGTCGGACGCCGCCCAGCTCTGGGGCGACCAGTACGACACGACGTTGACCGGCGTGTTCGCGGTGCAGACGAACCTCGCCACCCGGGTGGCGGGTGCGCTCGACCTCGCCCTAATAGACGCCGAGCGCCGTTTGTTGGAGGCCAGGCCGACGGCGAACCTCCAGGCGTATGACGCGTATCTGCGCGGGCGCGTCCTGGGGGATCGTGAGTTCGATCCGGCCAATGGCCGCAAGTCGGTCCGCCTGTACGAGGAGGCGGTCGCCCTGGACTCGAATTTTGCGCTCGCCTATGACTGGCTGTCCGTCGGTTACGTGTGGATGCACATGAACCACATGGACCGATCGCCGGATATGGTGACTCGTGCCAAGGCCGCCTTGGACCGCGCGCTGCGCCTCGATCCCAACCTGCCGGAATCCCATGCCGCGCTGGGGATGTTCTACCTCAACGTTCTGGGGGACAAAGACAAAGCGCTGCAGGAATACACTCGAGCGAGACGCATGCGCCCCAGCGATCCGTGGTTTCCGGCCTTGATCGCTGCAATCTACGAGGCGAAGGGACGCTGGAACGAGGCGTTGGCCTATAGGCGCGAAGCCGTGGCGCTCGATCCTCGGAACGTCATGATCATGCTCATGACGGCGGCCAGCTTCATGGACCGGCGCCAGTTCGCGGCGGCCACCTACTACTACGACCGGGCTCTCGCACTCAAGCCGGAGTCGTTCGACGCACAGCTCGGCAAAGCCATGGCCTATATCGGG
>Ga0209056_10005743_pt1 | contig 12901 bp, 9 predicted proteins | sample GraSoiAngelo_114_FD_185876 | JGI IMG/M metagenome (GOLD analysis project Ga0209056, IMG submission 185876) | Grasslands soil microbial communities from the Angelo Coastal Reserve, California, USA - 14_0903_13_40cm (SPAdes) (version 2) | ecosystem: Environmental > Terrestrial > Soil > Grasslands ... | reverse complement strand
ATCGCCTTCAGCCTGCCGCTCGTCCGCCTGCAGCGACGGGGCCCCGCGCTGGCGGTGTGGCGGTGGCTCCGTCGCGTCGTGCCGCGCGCCGACTTCGTCGCCCGGCTCGAGGGCGGCGCACAGGGGATCGACGCGCGGCTGGCGGATTTCTACACGATCGAGCGCGGGGCCTTCCTGCGCTCGACCCTGTGGCACCTCTGCGGCTGGCTCGGCGGCATCTTCGAGGTCATGCTCCTGATGGCGCTCATCGGGACGCCGATCGGGCTGCGCGACGCGCTGCTGGTCGAGGCGCTCGCGCAGCCGATCCGCGCCGTCGCCCTCGTCATCCCCGGCGGCCTCGGCGCGCAGGAGGTGGGCGGGGTGGCGCTCTGTCGCTTCCTCGGCATCCCGGAGCCCGCGGCGGTCACGCTCTGGCTCCTGAAGCGCGCCCGCGAGCTCGCCTTCGACGGCGTCGGGCTCGCGTACCTCGCGCGCTGGACCGCCACGCGCCGGGCACGCGTCGAGGTGGGGTGACCGAGCGGCCGCTCGGGCGGTCCGGCCTCGTGGTGTCGCGGCTCGGCCTCGGGCTCGCCGCGATCGGGCGACCCGCGTACATCAACCTCGGACGCGCGCGGGACCTGCCGGCGGCGCGCACGCCCGAGGCGCTCTACCGGCAGACGGCCGGGCTGCTCGACGCGGCACGCGCCGCCGGTGTCCGCTACCTCGACGTCGCCCGCAGCTACGGGCGCGCCGAGGAGTTCCTGGCGCGCTGGCTCGCCGAGCGTGGCGTGCCGCCGCGCGCGCTGACCATCGGCAGCAAATGGGGCTACCGCTACACGGCGGGGTGGACGCTCGACGCTGCCGTGCACGAGCAGAAGGAGCTGTCGCTCGCGCGCTTCGAGGCGCAGCTCGCCGAGAGCCGCGCGCATCTCGGCCCGTACCTGGATCTCTACCAGATTCACAGCGCGACCGCGGAGTCCCGATGCCTCGACGACGCGGCCCTCCTGCGCGCGCTCGTCGCCGGTCGCCGCGAGGGCGCGTACCGGGCGGTCGGCCTGACGCTCAGCGGGCCCTCGTCGGCGTGTACGCTCGAGCTTGCGCTCGCGGCCCGGGTGGACGGCGAGCGGGTGTTCGACGCCGTCCAGGCGACGTTCAACTGCCTCGAGCCCTCGCTGGCGGGCCCGCTCGCACGGGCCCACGACGCCGGCGTCGGCGTCATCGCGAAGGAGGTCTTCGCCAACGGAAGGCTGACCGATGCCAACACGCTGGTCGGGGACACCAGCCTCGTGCGTGGGCTGCGCGCGGCAGCCGCCGCGCGCTGCTGCAGTATCGACCAGCTGGCGCTCGCCTTCGTCCTCGTCCACCCCTTCGTCGACATGGCGCTCTCGGGCGCGGTCACGACAGCCCAGCTCGCTTCGCACACCGGCGCGCTCGCGGTCACGCTCGACGACGACACCCGGGCACTGCTGGCGGCGATGGCCGAGCCTCCCGAGCAGTACTGGGCGACCCGCGCGCGGCTCCCGTGGCATTGACGCGGGCTCCGTTGTCGTCATGGCGCATTTGCGATTTGGTGTCATTGACACCGACGAGCCATCATGGAACGACCCCGGATCAGCGTCGACGTCCAGCCGGCTCTGCGTCATCGGCTGCGACTCGCCGCCGCGAAGCGTGACCGTCCTTCAGGCCATCGAGGAGCGGCTCAATGAGGACCTGGGAGACGAGACCGAAGCGACAATCGCACTTACCGCGAAGGCGGATCCCGTGCTGGCGGAGCTGTGGGACAACCCCAGGGACGCCGAGTGCCATCGTCACTCGCGCGAGATTCCCGGAGGGCGCGCGGCTGACGTTGGGTCAGCATGACGATCGAGAGCCGATCAAGCTCGCCTCGATGAAGAGGCTCCGTCGGCAGCGCTGAGGCGCGCTCCTTTCCGGCAGCAAGCGACGCAGACAAAGCACCTAGCCGGCGCCGCCCGCTCCGACGCTAACCACCTGCCCGCCCGAGCGTGCGCATGACGAGCACGAGCGCGGCGATCCAGAACACGTGCGAGCCGACGGCCGCGCCGAGGACGAGCCAGTCGAGGCGGCCCGCGAGCGCGAAGGGCACCACGAGGAGGTACCAGTCGCGTGTCGACAGCGGCGCGAGCACGCCGTCCAGCAGGCGATTCTCCCAGCCGCCGGCGCGCCGGCGGCGGCTCTCCACGTGCTCGCTCCAGCTGATCACGGCGAAGGCCCCGAGGACACCGAGCCCGAGGAGCGCGAGGACGGGCCAGCCAGGCATGCCGGGGCCGCGCACGAGCCGCCGCGCGAGACCGCCGAGCACGGCCAGGTGGACGACGGTGTCGCCGGCCATGTCGAGCCAGTGGCCGAGGCGTGACTCGGCGAAGCGAAGTCGGGCCAGCTCGCCGTCCGCGCAGTCGAGCACGCCGGAAGCGATCACACATGCGACGCCCGCCGCGACGCCACCCAAGGTCGCGGCGCCGAGCGCGAGGCCGCCGATCACCCCGAGCGCGATGCCGAGCAGCGTTACGGCGTTGGGCGAAACAGGGGTCCGGAGCAGGAGCCGCGTGAGCGGCCGGGAGAGCCGGCGGTGCAGGACGCGGTCCAGGTAGCCGTCGCGCGGGTTCTCGAGGCCGCGGAGCAGCGCCCGCTCGACGACCCGCGCGGGGGCGGCTGCCGGGAGGAGCACGCCGGCCCGCGGCGGCGCCGCTACGCCGCCGTTCGCCGCCACGAGTACGCCCGGTGCGACGCGCACCCGCGCCCCGTCGTGCTCGAGCTCGAGAACCTCTCCCGGCCGGGCGCGGGCCTCAACGTCGCGCACGAGCGCGGCATCGATCACCGCCCCCGGGCCGACCACGAGGCGAAGCGTGCCGTCGGCCGGGGCGCTCACCGCCGGGGCCGTGCCGAGCGGCACGCGGATGCGCGGGTCGGCGGGCGGTGCCGCCCCGACCAGCGTCAAGCGCTCGATCCCCGCCCGCTCGAGCACGAGGATGGTGCGGACGAGGAGAGGGACACCCGCCACCGCGCGCGGCGGGTCGCCGGGCTCCGCGACCACGAACGCCTCGCGGATGGAACCCGTCATGAGCCGATGCGCGGCAGCACCTCGCGCTCCGCCCGCTCGATGTCCTCGGGGAAGTCGATCTCCGTCCAGGGCATCCCGTCGACCCGCTCGAAGCCGACCGCCACCCGCGCCAGCAGGTCCGGGTAGACCTCCTCGTGCTCGATCGCGGTGTCGCCGCGGGCGACGCGCTCGGCGAGGAGGTCACGCAGCAGTCGCGCGCCCTCGGCCGAGAGCTTCAGGAACCCGACGGACTCGCCCGCCAGCTCGTATCCTGGAGCGCCGCCCCGCACGATGTCGCGGACGAGGCCGTCCGTGGTGAGCAGCATCTGCTCCTCGCCGGTGCTCTCGACGCCGGCGTCGAGCAGAAAGCAGTTCGGTTGCGGCGAGCGGACCAACCGGTCGAGCATCGCCGGCGGGCAGAGGACGTCGGCGTCCATCACGAGGACGGGGCCCGAGAGCCAGTCGCGCGCCGCCCAGAGCGAGAGGATGGCGCCCTCCCGGAAGCGCGGGTTCACCACGACCCGGATACGGACGCCGCCGACCTCGTGGCCGACGGTCGCACGCACCGCCTCGGCGCCGAAGCCCGTGACCACGACCGCGTCGCGCACGCCGGCCGCGGCGAGCCCCTCGATCAGGCGCACGAGGAGGCTCTTCCCGCCGATCTCGACGAGGCACTTCGGGCGGCCGCCGGAGGCGGTGAGGAGCCGCTTGCCGACCCCCGCGGCGAGGATGATCGCGGTCATCGCCCGAGGACCTCGTCGAGCGCGCCCAGGAAGCGCTCGAAGTCGGCCGGCCGGAGATGTCCCATGTTGGCGACGCGGAAGATGTCGCGCTGGAGCCGTCCCTGCCCTTCGTAGACGACGAAGCCGCGCGTCTTGAGCCCGTCGTGCAGCGCCGCGTAGCTCCGCCCCGCCGGCAGCCACAGCGCGGTGATCGAGTTCGAGCGGAGCTCGGGCGGCAGCACGAACCGGAGCCCCTGGCGCTCGAAGCCGGCGCGCAGGAGGGCCGCCGCCGCCGCGTAGCGGCGAATGCGCGCCGCCACCCCCTCCTCGAGGAGCTCGGCGAGCGCCTCGTCGAGCGCGTAGGCCACCTGGACCGCGGGTGTGAACGGCACCTGCGCCTCGTGGTACGTGGCGAGCGAGAGGTAGAGCGAGCGCCGGGGATAGGTCGCGAGCCGCTCCATCACCACCTCGCGGACGAGCACGAAGGCCATGCCCGGGAGGCCCTGGACGCACTTGTTGGCGGTGCCGACGACGAGGTCGGCCTCCTCGACGTCCAAGGGATCGCCCGCGAGGCCGCTGATCGAATCGACCAGGACGAGCTTGCCGCGCGCTCGCGCCAGGCGGCCGACCTCGGCGACGGGGTTCCGGAGCCCCGTCGTCGTCTCGTGATGGACGACCGCCACCGCCTCGACGTCGGCCGCGCCGAGCGCCCGCTCCAGGACGTCGAGATCGGGCGGCGCCGTCCATGGGCCCTCGACGATGGTGTGCGCGAGACCGGCCGCCGCGGCCATGGCGGCGATGCGCTCGCCGTACACGCCGTTGGCGACCACGACCAGGCGGCCGCGCGGCGAGAGGACGCTCGTCACCGCCGCCTCGAGCGCCGCGGTCCCCGAGCCGGTCAGCACGATCGCGGCGAAGCCGCCCGTCGGCGCAAAGGCCTGGAGCAGCCTCGATCGGATCGACGCGAGCAGGGCCGCGAACTCGGGCTCGCGGTGGCAGAGGTCGCCCCGCCCGAGCGCGGCCGTCACCCGCGGTGAGACGTTCACCGGTCCGGGGTTCAGGAGGATCATGCCCCGGCACCGACGGCGCGGCGGAGGCGCGCCGTCATCGCCTCGGGCGCGTGCGGGACACGCGGGCCCGGCGGCCCGGGCGGGCCGAGCGCGATGCGGACCAGGAGGAACGCCGGCGCCTCGCGCCCGAGAAACGCCGGGACCTCGGCAGCGAGCGCTTCCGGGGTCTCGACCCGTCCGCTCCAGCGATACCCGCACGCGCGGGCGACCTGTTCCACGCGGACGCGGTCCGAGATCGTCCGCTGCCCGCCGGTGGAAGCGTGCGCGCCGTTGTCGAAGCAGACGTGGTGCAGGTTCGGCGGCGCCGCGGCGCCGATCGAGGCGAGCGCGCCGGGGTTCATGAGCACGTTGCCGTCGCCGTCGAGCACCAGTACCCGGCGGTCAGGCCGGGCGAGCGCCAGCCCGAGGCCGATCGAGGCGGCGAGGCCCATCGAGCCAATCATGTAGAAGCACTCCTCGCGGTCGCGCGTGGCGCAGCCGGCCCGCGAGACGTAGCCGTTGGCGTGGATGCAGACGGTCCCATCCGGGATGCGCGGAGCGAGCAGCCCGAGTGCCTCGGCGAGCGTCATGCGAAGAGTCCAGGGCGGATGAGGAGCGCCACCGGCGTCCGGCGTTCCCGCATCTCGGCCGCGGCCCAGGCGACGTCCGCCTCGAGCGTCTCCGGCCCGGGCGCGCGGTGCGGGATGCGGAAAAGGTCGAGGAGGTCCGGCAGCGCACGCCCCATGACGAGGTGCTCGGGGGCATCGTCGCCGCGGTAGCCGCGCCAGGTAACGAGCAGCAGGCACGGGATCCCGTAGAGAATGTGGAGGGAGCCGAGGGCGTTCAGCGACACCCCGAGCCCCGAGTTCTGCATGACGACGACGGGCAGACGGCCGCCGAGGTACGCGCCCGCCGCGACGCCGAGCGCGGCGTCCTCGCGCGTCTCGGGAAGGTAGAGGCCGCGGCGGTCGAGCTCGGCGATGACGGGGCCGACGAGCGAGCAGGGCACACCCACGAAGAAGTCGAAGCCCGCGGCCTGGAGGCGGTCGACGAAGGGACCGGGCAGGGCCGCCCCCGTCAGCGTACCACTTCCGCCCACGCGCGCCGGTAGTCCTCGAAGCTGTCGATCTCCATCCAGCCCTGGTGGATGTCGACCGCCGTGACCGGCTGCCCGCGGTCGATGAGCGCCTGGAGGATGTGCGTCATGCTGGCGCGCTCCAGCCCTTCGGCTCGGCCGCCCGCCAGCTCATCGTGCACCCGGAGGAGGGCGGCGGCCCCGTCGGCCGAGAACATCGCCATGCCGATGAACTCGCCGTGCGCTTGCTGCGGCGCGACGTCGGGCCCGATGCGCAGCACCCGGCTGCCGCCCTCGGGCGCCATGAAGCGGCGGCCGTTCGGCGGCGTCTTCGTGACCACCAGGTCGAAGGGACCTCCCGCCGGCGCGAGCCCGGCACGGAAGGCGTCGTGGAACGCCCGATCGACCACGACGGCGACGTCGGCCCCGCTGGCGAGGAGTCGCGCCAGGATCGCCGGCTCGAAGATGATGTCGCCGTAGAGGAAAAGGAAGGGTCCGGCGAGCGCGTCCCTGGCGCGAAGGAGCGAGTAGAGCTCGCCCGTCTCCCGGAAGCGGTCGTTGTCGACCAGTCGGACGCCTGCGGCCGCCACCTGCTCCTTCCTGTAGCCGCGCACGACGGTGATGTCGCGAATGCCACAGGCGTGGAGCACCGCCACCTGCCGGTCGAGGATCGTGCGGCCCTTCACCTCGAGCATCGTCTTCGGCCGGTCCTGGATGAGAGGCATCAGCTGCGGCTCGAAGCCGGCAGCCAGGATCACCGCTCGCGGCGGCTCGCCGCCCGCGAAGAGGAACCGCTGCTCGTTGGCCTCGAGCTCCGGCACACCGACGAGCGCGTAAACATCCTCCAGGGGCGCGATCCGATCCTCGACGGTGGCCGCCCGGCCGCTGCGACGGATCTCGCCGAGCGCGTCGCGCATGGCCACGATGGCGGCCCGGAGCGCCTGGTTGGCAAAGATGGCCATCCGGAACCCCGCCTTCGAGAGCTCGGCGGCCGTGACGCCGGGGTACGTGGTCGGCACCGCGACCAGCGGCACGCGCCCGTCCCAGGCGGCGGCGAACGCGGCCAGCTCACCGAAATCCCGGGCCTTCGAATGGACGAGCACGGCGTCGGCGCCGGCGGCTGCGTAGGCCCGTGCCCGGCCGAGGGCTTCATCGACACCGAGCCCCGCGATCAGCGCCTCGGTGCGCGCGATCACGGCGAAGGCGGGGTCGCGCCGAGCCGCGGTGGCGGCTTCGATCTTCCGCGCATGCTCGTCCACCGGGACCAGATCGCGCTTCACGCCCGCGTAGAAGCTGCAGCGCTTCGGGAAGTCATTGTCCTCGATACACACGCCGGCCGCGCCCGCGCGCTCGAACTCCGCGACGGTCCGCATGACGTTGATCGCGTTCCCGTAGCCGTTGTCGCAGTCGGCCACCACGGGGATGCGGACGGCGTCGACGATGCGGCGGACCGCCTCGAGCGTCTCGGTGAGGGTCAGGATGTTCGCGTCCGGCACGGCCTGCACGGCCGATATGCCGAAGCCGCTCGCCCAGACGGCGTCGAAGCCGGCCCGCTCGGCGAGCTTGGCCGACAGCGCGTCGTGCGCACCCGCAGCGAGGACGATGGGCCCTCGCGCGAGCAGCGGCAGGAGCGGTTCCCGCGTCACTGTCCCGATTCCACCGTCGAGCCGGTGCGGGCCTTATAGCCACCCGCCTCCCCATGCCGCAAGGTACAGCGTTCTCCTCTCCGAGACACCGTCCCCTGCCTGACCGCTTGCACAGGCGGTGCGCAGTGATGTACAGCCCCCCTTGACCGTTCGGTCAAGCCCACAACTGGCTGTCTCGGCTGCTGGCGTATGCGCGTCGCGCCAGGGAGGACGAGCATGCGGACGCTGTTCTTGAATCCGCCCTCGTACGAGGACTTCGACGGAGGGGCGGGCTCGCGCTACCAGGCCAAACGCGAGGTCTGGTCGTTCTGGTACCCGACCTGGCTCGCCTACCCGGCGGGGATGCTCCCGGGCGCGCGGCTGCTCGATGCGCCTCCGCTCGACCTCTCCGTGGAAGAGACGGTCCGCATCGCGCTCGACTACGACCACGTCGTCGTCCACACCAGCACGCCGTCCTTCCGGGCAGACGTCCGCACTGCGCAGGCGATCAAGGACGCCAAGCGCGACACCGTGATCGGCTTCGTCGGCGGCCACGTGACGGCCATGCCGGAGGAGTCGCTCCGCTACGCGCCCGTGATCGACTACGTGGCGCGGAAGGAGTTCGACCTGGCGGTCGTGGCTGTCGCCGAGGGCCGTCGCTTCGCCGAGGTGAAGGGCCTGAGCTTCCGCCAGAACGGCGCCGTCGTCCACAACGAGGAGTCCACGCCGCTCACGACCGAACAGCTCGACGCGCTCCCCTTCGTCACTGACGTGTATGCCCGCGACCTCGACTACCTCCGCTACAACAGCCCGTACTGCCAGTACCCGTACGTGTCGCTCTACACCGGTCGCGGCTGCCCGGCCCGCTGCACCTTCTGCCTCTGGCCGCAGGTGACGACGGGGCACACCTACCGCGTGCGCACCGCGGCCAACGTCCTCGAGGAGGTGTCGCACATGAAGCGGCTCTTCCCGAAGATGAAGGAGCTCTTCTTCGACGACGACACCTTCACCGCCGACCCGCCCCGGGCGCGCGAGATCGCCCGCGGGCTCGGCAAGCTCGGCATCACCTGGTCGACGAACTCGCGCGCCAACGTCGACCGCGAGACGCTGAAGGTGCTGAAAGACGGTGGGCTGCGGCTCTTCGTCGTCGGCTACGAGTCGGGCAACGAGCAGATTTTGAAGAACATCAAGAAGGGCGTCGGCCTCGAGCGCGCGCGGCGCTTCACCCGCGACTGCCACGAGCTCGGCATCCTGATCCACGGCACGTTCATCTTGGGGCTCCCGGGCGAGACCCGGGAGACGATCGAGGAGACGATCCGCTTCGCGCAGGAGATGAACCCCGAGACGTTGCAGGTTTCGCTCGCGTCGCCGTACCCCGGCACGGGGTTCTACGAGTTCGTGACGAAGAACAACCATCTGACCGTGGACAGCCTGGTCGACGAGACCGGCTACCAGAAGTGCACGGTCTCCTACCCGGAGGTTTCCGCCGACGAGATCTTCAAGGCGGTGGAGACGTTCTACCGCCGCTACTACTTCCGGCCGCGGTACATCTGGAAGGCGGTCAAGAAGATGGCCTCGAGCCGCGAGGAGGCGAGGCGGCTACTCGGTGAGGGTGTGCAGTTCATCGGCTCGATGGCGAAGCGGCGGCGGATCGCGAGGGCCGGGGCGAGCGCTCCCCCGTCATGAGCATACTGGGAGCCGCCGTCCTCGCCTGTGCGACGGTCGCGACGGGGTTCCAGTTCTTCCAGGTCGCGGCCGCGTGGCGCTTTCTCCGTCGCGCACGCCGCGGGAAGTGGCACGGCACCCTGCCGCCGGTCACGGTGCTGAAGCCTCTCAAGGGCCCCGGCGTCGAGCTCTACGAGAACCTCGCGACCTTCTGCCGGCAGAGCTACCCGAGCTACCAGATCGTCTTCGGCGTCGCGGACGCCCATGACCCGGCGGTCGCGGTGGTGCAGCGCCTGCGGCGCGACTTCCCCCAGCACGACATCGTGCTCGCCGTCGGCAGCGGGCGCGGCACGAACCGCAAGGTCGCGAATCTCGAGCACATGATGGCCTACGCGCGCCACGACGTGCTGGTGATGAGCGACAGCGACATCCGCGTGCCCCCGGACTACCTCCGAACCATGGTCGGGCCGCTCGCAGACCCGGCGGTGGGCCTCACGACCTGTCTCTACCGCGGCCGTGGCCACTTCGGGCTGCCGTCGATCATCGAGTCGCTCTTCATCAACACGGACTTCGTGCCGAACGCGCTGGTGGCGCAGTGGGTGCAGCCCTTCCGCTACGCCTTCGGCGCGTCGATCGCGGTCACGCGGGCGGCCCTGGAGCGGATCGGCGGGTTCGCATCCTTCGCGGACTACCTGGCGGACGACTACCAGCTTGGGCGGCACGTCGCCGACGCGGGCTACCGGCTCGTGCTCCTGCCCTTCGTGGTCGAGACGATCCTCGACTCGGTGACCCTGCGCGACGTCTGGCGGCACCAGGTGCGCTGGGCGCGGACGTACCGGGTGTGTCAGCCGGTCGGCTGGTTCTTCTCGGTGGTGACGCATGCGACGCTGTGGGGTCTTGTCGCGGCAGTGGTACCGGGTGGGCCGGTCGGGTGGGTGGTTCTGGCGTCGGCTCTCACGGCGCGGCTCTTCTCGCTCGCAGCGATCATGCGGCTCCTCGGTGAGCCCGAGACGACGCGGTACCTCGGGCTCGTCCCGCTGAAGGACCTGGTCACATCGGCGATGTGGCTGGCGGCGTTCCTCGGGCGGCGGGTGGTGTGGAGCGGGCAGGTGTTCCGCGTGCGCCGGGACGGCAGGATCGTGCCGGTCGGGGTGGTGGAGGCGGAGGCGCCGGTGTTCGCGGGCGAGGAGCTGCGGGCGTCGGGGAGTTAGTGTCGGCGTTCGCGCGCTCGGAACCGTAAGCAGCGCGTCTCGGGCCTTCCGGTTACGTCTCTGTCAGGCGGCGCCCAAGCCTGGGATCGCTGCGGCTTGCGGCTGCGTATGGGCCGGGACTCGCCCGGCCCATACGCGCCTTGGTCTTTCGAAGGGAGCCGCCGTTACCTGAGTGGTTCGACCGTGCACGGCGTAGACCCGGTCGAGTCCGATGGGAACAGCGGGGGGCACGTCGTCACGTTGCACGCCGCGGTCCCCGGGATGCTGTCACCGCAGTTCCCGGTTCCGGAAACGAGCTTGCAGAAGTCGGCTGGGGCACCGTTGAGGGTGATGTTTCCGCTGAACCGGTTACGGAAGACCTTGTTGTTGCTGGAGTTGAAGATCTCACAGCCCCACGTGTCGTCCGAAGAGGGGCTCGGATTCGAAGTCTTGCCGAATTTGGTGATATCGTTGTCGGACGCACAGTTCCCGTTGGCGCCGTAGAACTTGAGCCCATCGTCCGACCTGATCGCCGCGTCGTTCTTCGCGACGTTGCCTACGAAGTTGTTCGAGGTCGCCGACTCGGTCAGCATGAGCCCGTTGTGTCGGCCCGCGAGGTCGGACGCCGTGTCGGTCTGCGCCAGGTCGTTGTTCTCGGACGTGTTGTTGCTGTAGCGGATCCACTTCGCGCCGGCGCTCGCCCGGATGCCGTCCTCGTTCTTGCGCACGCGGTTCTGCTCCACCTGGTTGCACGTGCCGCCGTCGACGTCGAGACCCTCCTCGTTGTTCTCGATGCAGTTGCAGAACGCGCGCGAGGCAGTCGATGTCTTGATGTCCACGCCATCGTCCGCCAGCTGCGCCTTCTGGTCGGGCGCCGTCAGGGGGAATCGTCCGTCGCGGATGTTCAGGTACTTGATCGTCACGCGGTTCGAGCTCACCAGCTTGATCACCTCGCCGTTGCTTCCGGTCGGTGCGTTGAAGGGCGGATCCTTGCGCGAGACCTCCGACTTGAGGTCGCCTGGCAGCGGTCCCTTGTCATTCGAGCATCCATTGTGGGTCGTGTCGGACGGTGCCTCACCCTGGATCACGAGGTTGAAGAGACCCTTGATCAGAACCGGATCGCCCCTGCAGACCCCGTGAACGCTGATCGTCCTCGTCGTCGCCGAGGACGTCGTGTTGGTCTTGGCGACCTCGGCGATCGCCAGCGGCAGGTTGCAAGCCTGACCCAAGGCCGCGTTGCAGAAGGTGGTGGGCGCTCCCGTGCCGGTGGCGATGTCGATCCGGCAGAGACCGACGCCGCGGCACATTGTTGGAGGCGGCGTGCAGAGGTAATCGCCGGTGTCGCTCTTCGGTGGGAGCCCGGTGGCCGTCACGGTCGCGGTGTTGTTGAGCTTCTGATTGCCCGGACACGCCGTCAGGTCCGCCCCGCCCGTCGTCGTGGTCGCCACCGTCACCACCCGCGTCTGCCCGTTGGCCAGGTCCCCGAACACGCAGCTCAACGTATTCGCCACGATTGAGCACGATCCCCCGGTAGGACCACTGGCGATCGACCAGCTGTTCATATTCCCCAGCGTGGGCAGCGGATCGTTCAGGACGACGTTCTTCGCCACGCCCGGGCCCGTGCTCGCCACCGTGATCGTGAAGTTGACGTTGTCCCCGATCTTGTAGATCTCGTTCTTCGGCGTCTTCGTCACCGTGAAGCTCCCCGGCGTGCAGAGGTAGTCGCCGGTGTCGCTCTTGGGCTGGAGCCCGGTGCTCGTCACGGTCGCGGTGTTGTTGAGCTTCTGATTGCCCGGACACGCCGTTGGGTCCGCGCCGCCCGCCGCCGTGGTGGCTACGGTCACCGTCCGCGTCTGGCCGTTGGCGAGGTCCCCGAAGAGGCAGTTCAGCGTGTTTGCCACGAGGGTGCAGCGCCCGCTCGGATCGCTCGTGATCGACCAGCTGCTCAGGTTCCCCAAGGTCGGCAGGGGGTCGTTCAGGACGACGTTCTTCGCCACACCCGGGCCCGTGCTCGTCACCACCACCGTGAAGTTGACGTTGTCCCCGATGTCGTAGGTCGCGTTCTTCGGGGTCTTGGTCACCGTGAAGCTCCCCGGCGTGCAGAGGTAGTCGCCGGTGTCGCTCTTCGGCTGGAGCCCGGTGGCCGTCACGGTCGCGGTGTTGTTGAGCTTGACGCCGCCCGGACACGCCGCCGTGTTGGCCCCGCCCGTCGCCGTGGTAGCGACGATCACCGTCCGCGTCTGCCCGTTCGCCAGATCCCCGAAGGGGCAGTTCAGCGTGTTTGCGACGACGGTGCAGCGGCCGCTCGGATCGCCCGTGATCGACCAGCTGCTCAGGTTCCCCAAGGTCGGCAGGGGGTCGTTCAGGACGACGTTCTTCGCCACACCCGGGCCCGTGCTCGCCACCGTGATCGTGAAGTTGACGTTGTCCCCGATGTCGTAGGTCGCGTTCTTCGGGGTCTTGGTCACCGTGAAGCTCCCCGGCGTGCAGAGGTAGTCGCCGGTGTCGCTCTTCGGCTGGAGCCCGGTGGCCGTCACG
>Ga0209056_10005735_pt1 | contig 12908 bp, 12 predicted proteins | sample GraSoiAngelo_114_FD_185876 | JGI IMG/M metagenome (GOLD analysis project Ga0209056, IMG submission 185876) | Grasslands soil microbial communities from the Angelo Coastal Reserve, California, USA - 14_0903_13_40cm (SPAdes) (version 2) | ecosystem: Environmental > Terrestrial > Soil > Grasslands... | reverse complement strand
CGAAGAACATGGCCACCGAGACACTGAGACACAGAGGGCCGCGCCGCAGGAGATTCGGCGGGCCCGCCTGCAAGGCAGGCCGGTGTGCGCGGTCGGAACGGAGCGATGCGCGAACCTTCGCGCAACAGATCGGTTCGTGCGTCGCTCCGAGTCCGACTGCGCGACGCCGCTTCGCGGCGCCCCGCCGAATCCTGAGCGCGCCTTGCGATTGCAGCGTAGTGTCCCCCATCGAGCGAAACCTCAGTGCCTCAGTGTCTCAGTGTCTTCTATGTGGCTGGACCCGCAGGCTGCATCGCGGCGTGCTGTCGTTCAGCGACTCGCATCAATCTTCTTCCGGATCGCATCCAGCATGCCATTGATGAACTTCACCGACTCCTCGGTCGTGAACGTCCGCGCCAGCTCGAGCGCCTCGTTGATCACGACCGCCGGCGGCGTCCCGGCGTCCCGGATCAGCTCGCAGATCGCCATCCGCAGGATCAGCCGATCGAGGATCGGCATCCGCTCGGGCCGCCAGCGCTCCGCCGTGTCGGCGATCAAGGGATCGATCTCATCGATCCGCTGGGCGGTGTCCCGGGCCAGCGACGAGGCGAACGCGCGCAGCTCGGTGTCGGGCGGATCGGCGTTGGGCCACTGCTGCGTGAAAAACGTGTGGGCAGCACTCGTCACGTCGGCTCCGCCGACCTCCCACTGATACAGGATCTGCAGCGCCGCCTCCCGGGCCCGATGGCGTGGGTCCTTGCGCGATCGTGCCATCGCCGCTACGACCTGGGCGTCGCCTGCCCTGTCAGTTGCGCGACCACCTCTGCCATCTCGATCGCGGCGACGGCCGCTTCGTGACCCTTGTTCCCGCTGCCGTCTCCGGCACGCACGAGCGCCTCCTCCACCGAATTCACCGTCAGCACGCCGAACGACATCGGCACGCCGGTCGTGGCCGCCGCGGTCGTCAGGCCCTGCGAGACGGCTGACGAGATGTATTCGAAATGCGGCGTCTCGCCGCGGATCAGACAGCCGAGGCAGACGATCGCGGCATAGCGGCCGCTCCCGGCCGCGTGCTGCGCGGCGAGCGGGATCTCGAACGCGCCAGGCACGCGGACGATCGTGATGTCGCTCGAGGCGACGCCGGCGGAGGCGAGCGCGGAAATGGCCCCCGTCTGCAGGCGGTCGGTCACGAAGTCGTTGTACTTCGACACGACAACGGCGAACCGTAGCCCCGCCGCGCGTCCCGAACCTTGTATCGTCTGCATCCGTTCCGCTCGGCCGCCGCTCGGCTGACGCCTTCGCGCTGCACATGTTCGCTTGGCTAAAGCCTGCGCGCTCCAATGCCCTAGGGGCCTACCTGCCTGTGAACTCCGGCTTGCGCTTTTCGAGAAACGCCTTCGTGCCCTCGCGCATGTCGTCGGTCGACGTCACGAGGCCGAACAGCGCCGCCTCGTACTGGGACGCGCCGGCGAACGGCATCTCGATGCCCTTGTTGACGGCGTTGATGATGTATCGCATCGCGATCGGCGCGCTCTTCGCCAGCTGTGCCGCGAGCTTTCGTGCGTCGGCCATCAGATCGGCCGCCGGCGAGACCCGGTTCACGAGGCCGATCCGCAACGCCTCGTCGGCTGCGATCGGCACGCCCGTGAGAATCATGTCCATGGCCCTGCCCTTGCCGACCAGCCGCGCCAGGCGCTGCGTGCCGGCGTAGCCCGGGATCAGTCCCAACGCAATCTCCGGCTGGCCGAGCCTCGCCGTGTCGGCCGCGATCCGCAGCGTGCACGCCATCGCCGTTGATCGCCGCGATGACCGGTTTGCCCATGTTCTCGATCAGGTCGAACACATGCTGGCCGGCGAGCGCGTGATCGCGGCCGCTGGTCGGCGTCTGCACCGCCAGCTCGTTGACGTCGGCGCCGGCGACGAAGGACTTGTCGCCCGCGCCGGTCAGGACGACGACGCGCACGCCATCGTCGCGACTCAAATCGAGGATGACACGGCGTAGATCGTCGAGCGTCTGCGTGTTCAGCGCATTGAGGACGGCGGGACGATTGATGGTGACGATCGCGATCGCGCCGTCGCGCTCGAGCAGGAGGTTGTCGAAGGCCATGTCGGATTCCGTAGCCGGGACGCCTACAGCGGTAACGGGTACATCAGCCAGCCGAGCACGATTGCGGATCCGAGAAACCCCGCAAACATGAGCCCGCCCAGGCGGATCTGCTCCCGCGCGGTGTCCTTCGCGATCACCGCGAAGACGAGCGAGACGAAGAACGCGAAGATGGCGAGCAGCAGCAGGTGGCTCTGCATTACTTGCGGCCCATCGCGACGTCGTAGGCGTCGATGACGACGAGGAGATTCAACAGTCCGGCCACGATCAGAAAGGTATTGCCGTACTCATAGGTGACGGCCCGCACGTTGCCCGCGCCGTACCCGAGCGCGCTGGCCACGAAATACGCCGCCCCGATGCCCAGATCCGCGACGGCCATCAGCCCGACGAGCGGGTCGGATAGATCGATCAACCCGGCGACCGCGCCCGGCGGAACCAGCCGACCGTGGGTCGCGAGGCCGATAGAGAACATCAGCAGCAGCGCGATCAGAAAGATGAGGCCTTTGGTCCGGCGCCCGAGCCAGAGATGTCCGGCGCCGGGAACGGCCCATGACGCGAGGCACAGCAGCACGAGCGTGCCCGATTGCGTGTCGGCGGCGGCGGTGGCGCGCACGTGTCGTAGTTTACCTCATCCTTCGACGGGCTCAGGATGAGCGCGACGATCGTCGTGCGCGTGTCGGATCACGAGCCACGCCACCGCCACGCCGATTGGAGCGCCGGCGGCGAACCGGATCCCGTTGGCCGGCATGTGCCCGGTCGTCCATTCGTAGACAAGCGTGAGCAACGTCGGCAGCGCGGAGATGATGAGCGTGTCGCGCGAGGCGTTGGCGTTGGCACCGCTCAAGCGGTGCCCTACGACTGCAAGCCCTTCGTACGTGGGGCGCCGCTTCAGCGGTGCCGCGGCATCGTTCGCAGGGCGCCGCTTCAGCGGTGCCGCGGCCAGGGCGATCGCCGCGATCGCCGCGCCGAAATAGATGCCTGCGCATCGGGCGCACACCGGCATCTGCGCGGTCCACAGACGATAGGAGCGCTCGGGCAGTTGATGACAGATCAGGCCGCCGATGCCATAGACCGCGACGACGAACGCCGTGCCGGCCGGCGACGCATGCGGGCGGCTCGCCAGATACGGCGCGAGCGGCAATATCACCGCCCACGCCGCCGATGCCGCGACGAACGCCGCTCGAAGAGCGGACACCGACCGGCGTCTGCGCACATCGGATGGTACACTCTCGCGCAATGACCTCGCCGTCCGGACGCCATCTCGCCGGCGTCGCGCTCGTGTCCGCTGCGCTCCTGATGACCGAGCTCGCGCTCACCCGCATCTTTTCGGTCGTCATGTATTACCACTTCGCGTTCCTCGCGATCTCGGTTGCGCTGTTCGGCGTCAGTGCCAGCGGCGTGTTCGCCTACATAACCCGCCCGCGCCTCGAGCGCTGGCCCACCGACACGCTCCTCGCCGCCGAATCGGTGATCTACGCCGGCGGCACGATCGTCGCCCTGTTCTGGCTCGTCCGCCTCCGCGTCGGCCTGAATTACTCGCCGCACAACCTGGCGCTGATGCTCGCGATCTACGCGCTCGCCGCGCTGCCGTTCTTCGCCGGCGGTCTCGTCGTCACGCTCGCCATCTCCCGGCTGTCGTCGCAGATAAACGCGGTATACGCGGCCGATCTCATGGGAGCGGCGGCAGGCTGCCTGATGCTGATTCCAATGCTCGATCGCCTCGGCGCGCCCGGCGTCGTCCTCTCGGCCGCGGCGCTGTCGATCGCGGCCGCCGTGCTGTTCGCGCCGCGCGCCAATCGCCGCGCGATTGCCGGCGTGGGCACCGTGGTACTGCTCGTGCCGATCGCCGGCCAGCTCTCCGGCATCGCCGGGTTCGATGTCGTCGACACCAAGGGCCACCAGGGCGATCGCATTCTGTTCAGCAAGTGGAATTCGTTCTCGCGCATCGGCGTCTACGAGCGGACGCACGGCGACTGGTCGCTGAGCCCGGCTTACAAGGGACCGTTGCCCGATACGCGTTTCATGGACATCGACTCGGCGGCATCGACGCCAATCCTGCGCCTCGCGCCGGACCTGTCGAACGCCCGGTATCTTCGGTACGAGCTCACGGCGCTGGCGTATCACATCGTCGGACAGCGGACGGGGACTGGGGACTGGGGACTGGGGACTGAAAACGAAAGCCCGGCTGCCCATGTCCAGCTCCCGGTCCCCAGTCCCCAGCCCCCAGTCCCCGATGGTTTCACCGCCCTCGTCATCGGCCCTGGCGGCGGGCGTGACCTGGCGTCCGCGCTCGTGTTCGGGGCCGGCCGCGTGGACGGCGTCGAGATCAACCCCATCATCGCCGACGATGTGATGCGCAATCGGTTTCACGACTTCTCAGGCGGCATCTACTCGAACGCGCGCGTCCGTATCGCCGTGGACGATGGACGGAGCTTCGTGCGGCGGTCGCCGGAGCGCTACGACGTGATCCAGGCGTCGCTCGTCGACACGTGGGCCGCCACCGCGGCGGGCGCGTATACGCTGACCGAGAACACGTTGTACACCGTCGAGGCGTTCAACGACTACCTCGATCACTTGACGGACGGCGGTGTGCTGACGATTACGCGCTGGGTCGCCGACGGCCTGCGGCTGGTGTCGCTCGCGCAAGCGGCCTGCGAGCAGCGCGGCTGGTCCGCGGCCGGGCGCCTGGCGATCGTGCGGCAGGATCGTGTGGCGACGTTCCTGCTGAAGAAAACGCCGTTCACCGCCGGCGAGATCGTGCAGTTGCACGGCGTCGCCGATGGACGCCGGAGGGACTGCTACGGCTCAGGCCGGCGGAGCCCTGGAGAGGATGGCGGAGAGTCGCGAGGTGCCGAACGTGACCCGGCCCGCCAGGGACGTCGTCGTCGACGGTGCGGCGACTGGCGACTACGCGCGGCTCGTCCTCGCCGCCGACCGCGAGCAGTTCTACGCCGCGTACCGCTCCGACATCAGGCCGACCACCGACGATCGCCCGTTCTTCTTTCACACCACCAAGCTGCAGCATCAGCTCGACGTCGCGTTCGGCAAATCGATGCTGTTCGGCAACGGTCTCAGTGCGCTGCTGACGCTGCTCGGCATCTCGATGGTGCTCGTCGCGCTGTTCGTCATCGGTCCGCTCGCGCTGGCTGGGCGAGGACACGCCCGACCACCGGGTTGGCTTGCCTGGCTGGTCTACTTCGGCGCGCTCGGCGCCGGCTTCATGCTGATCGAAGTGTCGGTGCTGCAGCGCTTCGTGCTGCTGCTCGGCCATCCGGTCTATTCGCTGGCGGTCACGCTGTTCTCGCTGTTGCTCGGCACGGGCCTCGGCGCGGCGTGGAGCCGGCGGCTCGACGTCGCGTCCCTCAGGCGCAGTGGCGCGATCGGCATCCTGACGATCGCGGTGATGGGTGTCGCGTTCATCTTCGTCTCGCCGACGGTCGTGACATGGGCCATCCCGTTCGCGCGTGGCCCTCGGGATCCCGATGCCGACCGGGATGCGAATCCTGAGCGCGCGGGCTCCTCAGATGGTCGCCTGGGCGTGGGGGGTGAACGGCGCGTTGTCGGTTCTGGGCGCCACTCTGGCCATATTCATCGCGATGAACTGGGGCTTCCAGGTCACGTTGCTCACGGCGTCGGCCACCTACGTGGTCGGACTGGCGGCATGGCTGGCGGCGACGCAACGTCAGCTCACGCAATAGTTTAGGAGAGTTTGAAACGCCGAACGTTGTTCCAGCGTCTAACGATGTTACGCTTGTGAACACCGTTCACTTGTTGACGTATCCGGAGAACTGATGGGCATCAAAGAACGACAGGAACGCGACCGAGAGGCTGTCCGCCGCGCCATTCTCGACGCCGCGCGCGAGCTCTTCGTCAACGAGGGCTTCCAGAACGTCTCGATCCGGAAGATCGCCGAGCGCATCGAATACAGCCCGGCGGCGATCTACGGATACTTCGCGGGTAAGGACGACATTTTCTTCGCACTCGCCGAGGAGGGGTTCCGGCTGCTCGGCGATCCAGCGGCTGTCCGCCACGACCCGCAGCTGCAGGACGCCCCTCCGCTCGAGCGCATACGCGCGGTGTTCTGGCGGCTCTACGAGTTCAGCCGCGAACAGCCGCAGTACTTCGCGCTGATGTTCGTCGAGCGATCGGTGCCGCGCATCAGCCGCGAATACGAGCGGTTCGCGTTCGCGCGCGAGATGAAGCAGCACATCATCGAGGAACTGCGCGCGTGTATCGAGGCCGGCGACCTGCCGCACACCGTCGATCCGCACATCGCGACGCGCGCGCTGATGGTCGGCGTCCTGGGCGTCGCGCTCTTGAACCTGTCCGAGCGGCTGCTGCCCGGCGAGAACCCCGATCTGCTCGCCGCCGACGTGCTGAACCTGACGCTCGCCGGCCTGCAGTCCGGCGTGACGCTGCGATCGCCGCGCGGCGTCGGCTGTGCTCTCGATGCCGCTGAACCCGTCGCCGATGCCCGGCAGTCACGGGTGGAAGGCGGACTTCCACCACGGGCTGCCCAGGCTTCGTAACTCCGAGGAGTGCTCATGAATCGCGGAATCGTGCAATCGCTTCTGGCCGCCCTGCTGCTCGCCGCGCCGCTGGCGTCGGGCGCCTGCAGCTCGGGCGACGCCAGCGGCAAGGATCAATCATCGGCGCCGGCGGCCATTGCCGTGGCGACGGCGGCGGCGGTCGAGCAGCCCGTCGCGCGGTTCATCCGCGCGACCGGCACGCTGATGGCGGAAGAACAAGCCGACGTCGCCGCGGAAACCGCGGGCCGCGTCGTCTCGGCGCCGGTCGAGCGGGGCACGCCGGTGTCGCCGGGCGCGGAGCTCGTTCGTCTGTCGGCGACGGAGACCGACGCTCAGCTCAAGGAGGCCGAGGCCAACGCCGCCCAGATCGAAGCGAGGCTCGGGATCACGCCGGGGACGCCGTTCGACATCAACGCCGTGCCGGAAGTCCAGAACGCGAAATCGGCCTTCGAGCTCGCGCAGAGCGAGTTCGCGCGCATCAAGTCGCTGCTCGACCAGCGCGTCGTGTCGCAGTCGGAGTACGACCAGAGGCGGACGCAGTCGGAAGCGGCGCGCCAGCAGTACGAATCGGCGAAGAACGGCGCGGCGCAACAATACCAGGCGCTCCAGGCGGCGCAGGCCCGCGTCTCACTCGCGCGCAAGGCGCTCGCCGACACCGCCGTCCGCGCGCCGTTCGCCGGCGTCGTCGCCGAGCGTCTCGCATCGGTCGGCGATTACGTCACCAAGGGCATGAAAGTCGCCACAGTCGTCCGCGTGAACCCGCTGCGCGTGCGCCTGACGATTCCCGAACAGTTCGTCTCGGTGGTGGCCGTCGGCCAGCCCGTGACCTTCGAGGTCGACGCGTACGCGGGACGGCAGTTCGAGGGTCGGGTCAAATACGTGTCGCCGGCGCTCCAGGCCGATCAGCGGGCGTTGACCGTGGAGGCGATGGTGCCGAACGCGAACGCCGTGCTCAAGCCCGGGCTGTTCGCCACGGCGCGCATCGAGCAGCCGGCGCGCACGCCTGGCGTGCTCGTCCCGGCGGCGGCGGTGCTGACGACCTCCGGCACCAGCCGCGTCTACGTGGTCACCGGCGGCCGCGCGGAAGAACGGATCGTCACGATTGGTGAACGGGTCGGCGATCTCCTGGAAATCACCAAAGGGCTGAAGGCCGGCGAGCACGTCGCGACGAAGAACGTCGGGCAGCTCGCAGACGGAACCAAGGTGGAATCTCGTAATTAAGAATTGGGAATTTGGAAGTTGGAATTCGAGCGGAATTCCAAATTCCAAATTCCAAATTCCAAATTCCTAATTCCTAATTCCTAATTCTTCAGGTGCTCTTATGCAATGGCTTGCGGCGCTCTGCGTCAAACGTCCGGTCTTCGCGACGGTTCTCATCCTCTCGCTCACGGTCATCGGCGTCTTCTCGTTCACGCGGCTGGGGGTCGACCGCTTTCCGAAGATCGACTTCCCCACCGTCACGGTGACGACGCTGCAGCCGGGCGCGGCGCCGGAACAGATCGAGACCGAGATCACCGACAAGATCGAGGAGGCGGTCAACACGATCAGCGGGATCGACGACCTGCGCTCGGTCTCCTCCGAGGGCATCTCCCAGGTGATCGTGTCGTTCATCCTCGAAAAGGACACCGACGTGGCCGCGCAGGAGGTGCGCGACAAGGTGAACGGCGTCCTGCCGCGCCTGCCGAAGACGATCCAGCAGCCGCGCGTCGACAAGCAGGATCCTGACGCCGCGCCGGTGCTCAGCCTCGCGCTCAGCGCGACACAGCCGGTCCGCGACATCACGGAGTACGCCGACAAGGTGCTGCGGCGGCAGATCGAAAGCGTCAACGGCGTCGGGCAGGTGCTCGTGCTCGGCGGGCGGCAGCGGCAAATCAACATCTGGCTCGACGCCGATCGGCTGCGCGGCTACAACCTGACGGTGACCGACGTCGCGCGCGCGCTGCAGGGCCAGAACATCGAGATTCCCGGGGGCCGCGTCGATCAGGGGCCGCAGTCGGTCACGCTGCGGACGCGCGGCCGCGTCCAGAGCGTGGCGGAGTTCAGCGAGATCGTCATCCGTCAGAAGGATGGACATCCGGTTCGAATCGGCGACGTGGCGCGGGTCGAAGACGGCGAAGCGGAGCCCGAAACGCTGGCGAACGTCAACGGCACGGGGACCGTGCTGCTCCAGGTCCGGCGGCAGTCGGGCACGAACACCGTCGAAGTCGTGCGGGCCGTCAAGGAACGCCTCGTCGGACTGAAAGCCTCGCTGCCGGCCGGCTACACCGTCCGCGTGGTACGGGACACGTCCGACTTCATCGAGGCCGCGATTCACAACGTCGACGAGCACCTGATCGTGGGCTCGATGCTCGCCGCGCTCGTCGTGCTGCTCTTCCTGACGAACCTGCGTTCCACCCTCATCTCGGCCGTGGCCATTCCGACGTCGATCATCGCGACGTTCGGGCTGCTCTGGTACATGGGCTTCACGCTCAACCTGATGACGATGCTCGCGCTGACGCTCTCGGTCGGCATCGTCATCGACGATGCGATCGTGGTGCTTGAGAACATCTATCGTTTCATCGAGGAAAAGCACGACGACCAGATCCACGCGGCCATCGAAGGCACCCGGGAGATAGGTCTCGCGGTGCTCGCGACGACGCTCTCGCTCGTCGCGATCTTCGTGCCGGTCGGCTTCATGGGCGGCATCGTCGGCCGGTTCATGAAGAGCTTCGGGTTGACCATGGCGTTCGCGATCATGGTGTCGCTGCTGGTCAGCTTCACGCTCACGCCGATGCTGTCGGCGCGGTGGCTGAAAGTGGAGCGGCACGGCAAAGACAAGCACTCGTCGAAGGACTCGAGGATCTTCAGCACGATCGATCGCTTCTATACCCGCCTGCTGGAGTGGTCGATGGCGCACCGCACGATCGTCGCCGGCGTGGCCGGCCTCGTGCTGCTGTCGAGCGCGCCGCTCTTCATGATCGCGGACAAGAACTTCATGCCGCAGGACGATCAATCGGAGTTCGAAATCAACCTGCGCGGGCCGGAAGGCACGAGCCTCGAAGCGATGGAAGTCCTGACCAACCGCATCGCCAACACGGTGCGGCAGCGGGTGCCGGAAGTGAACTACGCGCTCGTCACGGTCGGCGGCGACCCGGCGAAGACGCGGAACCTCGGCAACATCTACATCCGCCTGAAAGCGATTGAAGAGCGCACGCGCGATCAGTTCGCGGTCATGGGCGCCATTCGTAACGACATCCTCCCACCGCTCGCGACCAGCCTGCGGACGTCGGTCCAGGAGGTGGCGGTGATCGGCGGCGGCGGCGCGCAGGGGGCCGCCGTACAGTTCGCGATCAACGGTCCCGATCTGAAGAAGCTCGAAGCGATCGGCCGCCAGCTCGTCGAGCGTGTGAAGCCGCTTCGGGGCGTCGTCGACATCGACACGTCGCTGAACGTCGGGAAGCCGGAGCTCTCGGTGCAGGTCGATCGGCCGAAGGCGGCCGACCTCGGCGTCCAGATTGGCGACGCGGCGGAGGCCTTGCGCCTGCTCGTCGGCGGCGATCAGGTGACCACGTACAACGAAGGTGGCGAGCAGTACGAAGTGCACCTGCGCGCGCGGGCGGAAGATCGCAGCACCGAGGCCGCGATCGCGGCGCTCACGGTGCCCTCGTCTCGACTCGGCAGCGTGTCGCTCGAGAACGTGGCCACCTTCCAGCCGGGCAGCTCCCCGACCGACATCAATCGCCAGGCGCGGCAGCGGCAGGTCACGGTGTACTGCAACCTGCTGCCGACGGCATCGCAGGCGGCCGTGCAGAATGCGATGGTCGCCGAGTTCGCGAGGCTGAACACGGACGGCGAGTACCGGGGCGTCCTGGTCGGCCGTTCGCGGGAGCTCGGCCGCGCGGCGCAGAACTTCGTGACGGCGTTTCTGCTCTCGCTGGTCTTCATGTATCTGATCCTGGCGGCGCAGTTCGAGTCGTGGCTGCATCCGATCACGATTCTGCTGTCGCTGCCGCTCACCCTGCCCTTCGCGCTGCTGTCGATCATCATCTTCAGGCAATCCCTGAACATCTTCTCGGCCCTCGGGCTGCTGGTGCTGTTCGGCGTCGTGAAGAAGAACTCGATTCTGCAGATCGACCACGCGAATCAGTTGAAAGACACCGGCCTGTCGACGCATGACGCCGTCGTGCAGGCGAGCCGGAACCGGCTGCGTCCGATCCTGATGACGACCTGCGCCTTCGTCGCCGGCATGCTCCCGCTCATCGTCTCGCGTGGGATCGGCGCCGGCACCAACCACGCGATCGGGTTCGTCATCTTCGGCGGCCAGTCCCTGGCGCTCCTGCTGACGTTGCTCGTCACGCCGGTCGCCTACTCGTTGTTCGACGATCTGGGGAAGATCCGGTTGTTCGGCCGCTCGACGGCGCGGCCCGAAGGCCGTACCTTGCGCGGAGAGGGAGATCGTGCGCTGCCGGTCGGGGCGCCTTTTGACCGGCCCTCGGCCGTCACCATGCGCAACACGTCCCTTGTCGTCCTGTTCGCCGCCGGCCTGGCGGCGACGGCGTCCGGGCAGACACCCGTGCAGGCGGCCGCGACGCCGGCGACGCTCCGTCTGACCGTAGACGAGGCGGTCACGATGGCGCTCGATCACAACGTGGACCTGAAGGCGGACCGCCTCGATCCGCTGATCAGCGATACGCGCGTGGCGGCCGCCGCGGGCGCGTTCCTGCCGACGATCAGCACGAGCATGCAGTCGAACAACCAGTTGCAGCCGCCGTCGAACTTTCTGACTCCGATCGCGACGCGCACCGATGTCATCAACACGAACGCGGGGGTCAGCCAGCGGCTCCCGTGGTTCGGCACGTCGTACGGCGCGTCGTGGACGACCGCGCACACGAGCAGCAACAGCTTTCTCAACAGCTACAACCCGGTGCTGCAGTCGGGCCTGTCGCTCAACGTCTCGCAGCCGCTCATCCGCGATCTCTTCATCGATTCCGCGCGGCAGCAGCTCGCGTCCAGCCGGACCAATCGCGACATCGCCGATACGCGCCTCCGCGAGAGCCTCGTCCACACCACGGCCAGCGTGAAGAGCGCCTACTGGAACCTCGTGTCGGCACGGGCGACGGTCGATGCGCGCCGATCTGCGCTCGACCTCGCGCAGGAGCTGTCGCGCGTCAACAAGGCCAAGGTGGACGTCGGCGCGTCACCGCCGCTGGACCTCGTCTCGGCGCAGGCGGAGGTGGCGTCGTTTCAGGAACAGGTGATCATCGCGGAAACCGCGGTGAGGCAGGCCGAGGACCGGCTGCGGGTGCTCATCTTCGACACGACGCAGCGTGAAAACTGGAACGTCGGCATCGACGCCATCGATTCTCCGCCCATCGCGACGCCGACGCTCGACGTCGACGGAGCGGTCACGAGAGCGCTCGCGGAGCGGGCCGATCTCGTTCGCGCACGCAAGGACATCGAGAGCTCGCAGATCGGCGTGAAGTACGCGGGGAACCAGCGGCTGCCCGACGTGCGCCTGAGCGCCAGCTATCAGGCGATCGGCCTCGGCGGCACGCAGGTGCTCCGCACCGGCGGTTTCCCCGGCACCATCGTCGGCCCGGGCGCCATCACCCCGTTCGGATCGGTGCTCAGCCAGTTGTTCAGCAGCGACTACCCGACGTGGGCCGTCGGGGTGAACGTCTCGTACCCGATCGGCGAGAGCAGCGATCAGGCGAACTTCGCGCGTGCGAAGCTGGAGCATTCGCAGGCCGAGCAGCGGTTGAAGGCCGGTGAAGCGCGCGCGATCCTGCAGGTGCGCGACGCCGCCTGGAAGATCGAGATGAACGCGAAGCGGATCGAGACCACGCGGGCGGCGCGCGAGCTCGCCGAGCAGCGGCTGGACGCCGAGCGCAAACGGTTCGAAGTCGGGATGTCGACCAGCTTCCTCGTCATCCAGGCGCAGCGCGATCTCGCACAGGCAAAGACGAACGAGCTGGGATCGGTCCTCGCGTACGACTTGTCGCTCGTCGACTTCGAGGCGTTGCAGCAGGCCGGCCCGGCGGGTCAATCGTCGCCAGGGCCGGCGTCACCATCGCCTGCGCAAAGCGCGGCGCCGGCTGCCGCGGCCAGCGCCGCGTCTTCGTCATCGGCGGCGTCCTCGGCCCGCCAGTGATGGGTGTCGTCCGCGTGTGGCGGCTTCGCAAGGACCACACGTGGATCGACGCGCAGATCCGCGACTGCCCTGAGTCCGACGAAGTGGAGCTCCGCTTTTTCTACGACGGCGCGCTACTGCTCGCGCGGCGATGGCCCTCCCGTGAGCAGGCGCGGACCCACGCCAC
>Ga0209056_10005733_pt1 | contig 12909 bp, 10 predicted proteins | sample GraSoiAngelo_114_FD_185876 | JGI IMG/M metagenome (GOLD analysis project Ga0209056, IMG submission 185876) | Grasslands soil microbial communities from the Angelo Coastal Reserve, California, USA - 14_0903_13_40cm (SPAdes) (version 2) | ecosystem: Environmental > Terrestrial > Soil > Grasslands... | reverse complement strand
GCCGTCGATCCCGTCGACCTGAAAGCTGGCGAACGGTGTGGGTCGGGTCTCGTCGGTGATGTCGACGAGCCAGAGGAAGGACGACGTGGCGTCCTTGGTGAGACGCAGGACGTCTTCGTCGGCGACCAGCATGATCTGACGTCCCATGAGCGGGAAGGGGACGGGCAGCGTCGTGTGGGTCGGCCACGGAAAGGGAGGACTCCAGTCGAGTCCTGACACGTAGCGCGGCTTTCCCATGTCCTCGATGTCGAGGATCACGAAGCCGCCGTGCCAGTACGAGACGTAGAGCCGGTTGCCGCGACGGATCGGGTGATGGCAGCGGTGGGCGCGGCCCTCCCAGCTCGGCGTCTCGCCGCCCGCGATCCACTGGCCCGGCATCCACCAGCGCCCGACTTCTTCAGGCTTCGCCGGGTCCTTGAGGTCGAGGATCATCACGATGTTGCCGCGATAGCCGTCGAGATCGGGGGAGAGATACGCGTAGCGTCCGTCGAAGGTGAAGCGATGGAGGCCCTTCCACTCGACGAAGGTGATCTCGCGTGGGCGCTCGGGGTGACTCACGTCCCAGATACCGAGGCCGCCACGAAAGTCGGGCGAGACCTCGGTGCGGGGCGGCGCTTCGCGGTTGACCAGCATCACGCCGTCCACCGCGCGCACCTTGTGCGAATGCACGCCGGCCGGAATCGTCACCTCGGCGAGCTTTCGCGGCCGCGCCGGATCGCTCACGTCGACGATGGTGGTCCCGTGCGGCGCCTTCATGTGGGCGACGAACGCCGTCGTCCCGCTCACGACCACCTGGCCGCCGCCCGGACAATCGAAATACCCGACCTGCCGGATGCCTCGCGCTTGCGTCATGACGCCTCCCTCGGCCCGGAAGGATAGCGCAAGACGTCCGGAATATAATGTCGGGCGTGAAACCACATGTGCTCGAGTTCGGTATGGGCGTCGACGTTCACGGGCAGGATTCCACCAAGGCGGCCTGTCGCGCGGTGTCGGATGCGATCCGGCACTCGAGCCTGCCCTTCTTCCGTGACATTCGCGAGCGGGGCGGTCGGATGTTCGTGGACGTGACCGTCGCGGTTCCGGATCCCGCGTCGGTCGACATCGAGCAGGTCAGGCGCGAACTGCCTCACGGGGAGGTCACAATCCGCCCGGTGGCGGGCGGGCTGCGCGTTCCCGCCTCCGACACCATCATCGCGTGCGTCGCCATCACCGTCGGCATCGAGGAGGGAGAGGCCCGGTGATCGCCGTCAGGCTGGTTCTCGCCCTCGCACTGATCCTGGCCACGAGCGCCGTCGCCGCGGTCGACCGCGGGCCGATCAGGATCGGGATGCTGGTGCCCCAGACGGGGCCGCTGGCGGCGAACGGCAAGGAGATGGAGAACGGCTTCAGGCTCTACCTCGAGGAGCAGGGCCAGCGCATCGGCGGACGTGAGATCAAGCTGTTCGTCGAGGACACCGAGGCCAAGCCGGCCACCGCGCTCACGAAGGCGCGGGCGCTCATCGAGAGCCAGAGCGTGCAACTGCTCGTCGGGCCGCTCAGTACGGCCGAAGCCTATGCGCTCCTGCCCTACATCGAGGCGCGAAAGATCCCGACGCTCTCGCCCACCGTCGCCGCTGAGGACCTGACGCAGCGCCGCCGCAGCCAGTACGTCGTGCGCACCGGGTGGTCGGCGGGCCAGCCCGCGCATCCGTTCGGTCCGTGGGTCGTCGAGATGCTCAAGTATCGGAAGATCGCGATCGTCGCCCAGGACTTCGCGTTCGGCCACGAGTCGAGCGCCGCCTTCCAGCGAACGTTCGAGGAGGCGGGCGGTCAGATCGTGCAAAAGCTCTTCGCGCCGCTCGGCACCGCCGACTACGGGCCGTATCTCGCCCGGCTGCGGCGTGACGTCGACGCGGTCTACGCGGCCGCTGCGGGCGCCGACGCGCTGCGCTTCGTGCGCCAGTACGCGGACGCCGGGCTCAAGGAGCGCCTGCCGCTGATCGGCAGCGGCAACTTCACCGACGAGCACGTGCTCCGCAACATGGACGACACCGCGCTCGGCATCGTGACCGCGCTGCACTATTCGGCGGCGCTGGCCACGCCGGCGAACCAGCGCTTCGTCAAGGCCTACGAAGCGCGCTTCAACCAGATGCCATCGTATTACTCGGAAGGGCCCTACGCAGCGGGAAGCGCGCTCAAGGCCGCGCTCGACGCCGTGGGGGGCGAGATCGAGGACGTGCCGAAGTTCCTGGCCGCGCTCCGCAAGGTGAACATCACGGACGCGCCGCGCGGGCCGATCACCTTCGACGATTACGGGCATCCGATCCAGAACATCTACGTGCGGCGGGTGGAGCGCGTCGACGGCAAGCTCCAGAACACCGTGATCCACACGTTCCCCAAGGTCTCCCAGTTCTGGACCTACAAGCCGGACGAGTACCTGAAGAATCCCGTCTACTCACGGGACTGGCCGCCCTGCAAGGCGTGCTGAGCGCGCGGAGGAGATGACGAAGATGGTGGCGACGTGACCGGCCTCGGCCTCCGGCGGCTGCAGCACCTCGTCCTCTACGTCGCCGACGTCGAGCGCAGCGTGCGGTTCTACGTCGACGTGCTCGGCTTCGAGATCCAGCGCAGGTATCCGAAGGCGGCGTTCCTGAAGATCCCGGGAACGGTCGACGATCATCACCTCGGCCTCTTCGAGGACCCCGGTGTCGGTCGACCTGACGAGCACGTTGCGCGCATGTACCACGCGGCCTGGGAGGTCGGCGAGCTGACGGATCTGGCGCGGGCGCGCGAGCGGCTCATCGCGGCGCGCTCCCTGGTCGGCCAGTCCGATCACGGCACGAGCCTGTCGCTCTACGCCAAGGATCCCGATGGCCTGGAGTTCGAGCTCTTCTGGACGGTGCCGAACGGCCAGCCCGCCGGAACGCGCCCGCTCGATCTGGAAGCCGAGCTCGCCCGCGGGAGGGCCGCGCGGGTCTGACTCGTCGTGGGCAGAGCCCGTCTGGACCGGGATGGCAGGCGGCGTGTAGAGTACAAGGCGTCGCGAGATCAGCGGACCAATACTGGAGGACACGATGGGCAACTCAGCTCGAACACCGCGCGGGATCAATCACGTCGTGCTCAACGTGACCAACCTCGAGGTCTCGCACCGCTTCTGGACCGAGACCATGGGCTTTCGCTGCGTCGCCGCGCTGAAGCAGGAGCCCGGCCGCCCACGCCCCAAGATGCGCTTCTACTCCGGCGTCGATTCGAGTGGCGACGTCACCCATCACGATCTGGCCCTGATGGAGATCAAGGCGCCCGCCACCAACGGCGGCAAGAGCGAGGCGTGGACGCTGCAGGGCCGCGGCGTCGGTCTGAACCACGTCGCCATCGCCTGGCCCGATCGTGAGTCGTGGCTCGCCCAGATCGAGTTCATGCAGGAAAAGGGCGTGCCGTTCCTGCGCCGGGTCAACCACGGGATGACCCACAGCGTGTACATCGAGGATCCCGATGGTCATGGGATCGAGGTGCTCTACGAGCTGCCCCGCGAGGTGTGGGAGCACGACATCGACGCCGCCCAGAACTACGTCGAGAACCTTCCCACCGCCGGCGCCGAAGCCCTCGTGGACCGGACGGACAATCCGGTGTTCGAGGGGACGCGATGAGCGACAAGCTCCTGCTCGAGAAGGATGGCCCGATCGGCTGGATCGTGTTCAACCAGCCGGAGAAGCGCAACGCGGTGAGCCAGGAGATGTGGGAGCTCATGCCGGAGTACGTCAACGACCTGGCCAAGGACGAGGCCATTCGCGTGGTCATCCTCCGCGGCGGCGGCGACCAGTCGTTCGTGTCGGGCGCCGACATCTCCCAGTTCAAGGACAAACGCAAGAACATGGCCGACGAGGAGGAGTACCGGCGGATCTCGGCCCGTGGCCAGGACTCGCTCACCACGCTGCAGAAGCCGCTGATGGCGATGATCCACGGCTATTGCGTGGGCGGTGGGGTCGGCGTCGCGCTGACCTGCGACATCCGCATCGCGTCCGATGATGCACGCTTCGGCATTCCCGCGGCGCGCCTCGGCCTCGGCTATCACTATCGCGGCATGGACAAGCTCATGGCTCTGGTCGGCCCCGCCTACACCAAGGAGATCTTCTTTTCGGCGCGCACGGACTTCAGCGCCCAGGATGCGCTCCGCATGGGGCTGATCAACCAGATCATTCCCAAGGCCGAGCTGGAGAAATTCACGCGTGACTACGCGCTGAAGATCGCCCAGAACGCGCCGCTCACCCTGCGCTCGGCCAAGGAGACGGTGAACCAGCTCCTGCGGCCGGCCGGCGAGCGTGACCTCGGCCTGCTCGACACGCTGATCGCCGACTGCTTCAACAGCCAGGACTATCAGGAAGGCGTCAAGGCGTTCGGCGAGAAGCGCCGTCCGAAGTTCCAGGGACGCTGACGACCGCGTAGCGGAGCTGGCCGCCAGGGCGTAGCGCGTCGAACGGGTAGCACGTCAGCAGCACGAGACGGGCCGCGCCGGCGCCCGTGCCGATGACGGCCGTGCGCGCGTCGATCACGAACGCCTCGTCCACCACGAAGCGCGCGGTGTGGCCTCCCATCGTCTCGACGACAATTTCGTCTCCCGACTTCAGATGCTGCAGGAAGCGGAAGTGGGTGTCGCGGTGGCCGGTGACGACCGCGACTCCCGGCGCACCGGGTATGGTCGTGCCCGAGACGAGGCCGGGGCGGAAGGCCAGCGCGCTGCCGGTGGCGCCGGCGAGCACGATGAGATCGACGCCGTGGCTCGGGACGCGCATCCGTGCCACCGGCCACGTGTCCGCCCACGGCCACGGCTTTGCCCTCGGCTCGCCCGCCAGCGTCCGTCCCCATGCGCGACGGAGCAGATACTGAGCGAGCGTGGCCTTGGTGTTGATCGCGACGCCGTGGCCGAGCTGCCACAGCCCGACGGCGAGGAGCACGGCCACCGTGGTGGTGTAGAGCGTTCGACGAAGCAGGCGCATCACGATGCGAGCCCCGCGAATCGCCGACACGCGACCAGGACAGCCGCCGCCAGGAGCAGACTCACTCCCACGACGATGTGAGCCGGTGCAGCCGTCGCGCCCTGGCCGAAGCCGAGCAGCGCCTGGTAATCCGAACCAGCAGGGAGATTGGTCTCGAGCGCGTGGGTGGCGAGCCCCGCATCGTCCGGCCGGGCCGGGGTCACGTCGACCGCGACCAGACTCGTGTAGGGGCTGACGAGGTGATGCGCCAGTGCGATGTCGAGCACCGCCTCGCGGACCGTGTCCTCCGCCCCGCCCGCGCCTCGCGCATCGAGCAGCGCGGCGATCTGGGCCCGCGCCCAGTGCACCGACAGCCCCGAGCCGCCGCCGCTCTGTTGCAGTGCCACCTCCTGCTCCCAGTTGACCGACCCGGCCCGGCCACGCAGCACCGCGCGCGACGGCGGCCGCTCGGTGCGGAGCGCGAGCATCACCGGCTCACCGAGATAGAGGTCGGGGATGCGGGCCGGCAGGATGCTCGCCTCGCCGGCGCCGGGCAGCTCGAGATGGAGATCGGTGATCGCCGGTGATTCGAGCTTCCGAAACAGCGTCAGCATCTTGTCCTGTACTTCGCCCGGGCTGCCGATGTAGGTGAACGTCCCGCGGCCGAGCCGCGCCGCCTCGCGCATGAAATGGCTGTTGGGCGCCGACCCGATGCCGATCGTGAAGAGACGACTGTCGCCAAGGCGCTGGCGGATGACCTGAAAGAGCTGTTCCTCGTTGCCCACTTCACCGTCGGTCAGAAAAATCACCTGACGCAGCCGGTCGGACGCGGCCTGCGCGGCGAGCGCCCGCATGAGCGCGGAAAGCATCTCGGTGCCGCCGGATGCCCGGATGCCGTCGACGTACCGCTCGGCCGCCTCCAGATTCTGGCGGCTCGCCGGCTGAGCCTCGGCGAAGAGGCTGTCGGTACGGTGATTGAAGCGCACGACGTTGAAGCTGTCGCCCGGCTGAAGCCGTGCCAGCGCGAGCTTGAGCGCAGCGCGCGCCTGCTCGATCGACGCCCCGGCCATCGAGCCGGAGTTGTCGAGCACGAAGATCACTTCGCGAGGCGCGCGCCGGCGCTCGAGCTCGCGGGGCGGCATCAGCATCAGCAGCGCGTACGTGCGATCGCCGGTCTGGTCGGTGAAGAGCGCCGCCGTCGGTTCGGCGCCCGCGGCGGGTTGCCAGACCAGCTCGAAATCGCGATCGGCCGGCACCTCGATGTGCTCGAGGCGGATCTCGAAGCGTCCCCCGTTGAGCGGCGTGGTGTGGATGCGATGGTAGGGCGACTCGAGTGCCGCGAGCGGCACGCCGGGATCGAGCTCGATGCGAAGGCTTACCGGGTTGATCGGGCCACGGCTCGGTGGAGCGACGAGCGGCGTGATTCTCGACGCATCGGGGACGGCATCGGTGTCGGCCGCCCAGCCTTGCCCGCTCGAGACGGGCAACGGCACGCCGGGGATGTAGCGTGGACCGACGACCATCGGGAAGCGGAGTCGGAAGCGCCCCGCGTCGTACCGTACGGCGTGCTGATACTCGATCTCGACCGCGATGGCCGCACCGGGCGGGATGTTGGCCAGCGACGTGGTAAAGACGTTCGGCCGCTCCTGCTCGACGAGGCTCGTGCGCTTGCCTTCATGCTTGGCCTGCTCGTAGGTGGCCTTGGCCGCGGCGCGCTCCTGGATGACACCGTCGATGACCCGGTCCCCGATCCACATGCGCAAGTGATCGACGGCGGCGTCGTCGGGCAAGGGGAAGACGTATAGCGCCTCCGCCCACTCGTCGCTCGGATTCGTGAACTCCTGGCGCACCGTTGCCCGGGCCACCATGCCGGTGACCCGCAGCTCGACGTCGGTCCTGACGACGGGCGCCGGCCCAGGCGCGGGGTGCTCGGCGGTGCGCCAGAACAGCGTGCCCTCACTGACGCGGGTGCCCTTTGCCGGTGCCGCCGGCACCGGCAGGGCGGAGGCGACGATGAGCAGCAGGAGCAGCGCGACACTAGTTCTGATCGTGCTCATCGCTCGCCTCCGCCTCGATGCCTCAGGGCTGGTCGTTCGTGTCGCGAACGCTCTCACGGCCCTCGGCGCTCACCGCGCGTACGGGCGTGGCGGCGGCGTGGGTGAGCTTCCGGATCTCGACGTGGACCCGGCGGTTGAGCTGCTGGCATTCCCGACTGGGTTCGTCGCAGATCGCGCCGTCGGGCCCAACGGCCGCGACCTTCACGCTCGGATCGGGCACGCCCAGCTCGACGAGGAACTGTTTGACCGCCTCGGCGCGTTGCCGGGCCAGCAGCTTGTTGTACTCGGCCGGGCCCTGACGGTCGGCGTAGCCCTGGACGAGGACCGCCCACGTGCTGGTCTTCTCCATGAGGGCGGCCTTGTCCTGGAGCAAGTGCACGGCCTGGGCGGTGAGACGGGTACTCTTGAAGTTGAAGTAGATGTCGGTGTGAATCGGCTCCGGCCCGGTCGGCGAAGGCGCGGTCACGGTCGGGCGGCCCTTCGGCTCGCTCGTACCCACAGCCAGCTTGGACGAGGCCTCCGCGCCGCGAGAATGGATCCAGTACGCGGCCGTCGTCCCCGCGGCGGCAATCATCAGCGCCCCCAGCGCCACCGCCACCAGACCTGTTCCGTTCCTGCTCGTGCTCGCCTGCTGCTCTCGGTTGTCCATTGGTGTTGCCTCCTTGGGCGGGCAACGGAGAGCAACGGGCGAGCCACTTTCAGGCGCGAATGATTCCGCGGTCTTCGGTCTCGTCGCGATCGTCACGCTGCGGGGCGATCCCCGCATCCCCGCGCGGGACCCGCATGGGGGACGGGGGTGTCAGCTACTCGAACTTCTTGCGGACCAGGGACTCCAGCGAGCGGAAGTGGCGGTCGGGCAGGTTCTTGAAGCGACGGCGACAGGCGGCAACGGCGGCCTCGGCGGACGCGAAACCCTCGACCGCGCGGAGCAGGTGCTCGTGGTACTCCGCGAGCTTGACCTCCACCGCGCGCACCAGCCGCGCCTCACCGGCCAAGGCGAGCGCCGCCTTCCCGCGATCGCCGCCAGCGTCGACGAGCGCCGCAAAGCCGAGTCCTTTGAGCCGCTGAGTCACCGTGCTGCGATCCCAGCCGAGCGCTCGCGCCGTCGCCTGCATGTCGAAGCCATGCCGGCGAAGGCAGCTCAAGACCGCGGAGTCGTCGGTGGCCGTCGTGCCAGCCGCGCTCTTCGTCGGCAACCTGAGATCCTCCACGCCGAGCATGGGTCCGGAAGCCAGGGCGACAGCCTGCTCGAGGCAGTGACGGAGCTCGCGCACGTTGCCGGGCCATGGATAGCGCTGTAGCGCCAGGACCGCGGCATCGGACAACGTCACTGACCTGCCGGCCTCCGCGCCGGCCTGTTCCAGGAGCTGGGTGGCGAGCGGGGCGATGTCGTGGCGTCTGTCGCGCAGCGGCGGGAGGCGCAGCACCAGGCCCTTGAGCCGGAAATAGAGGTCCTCGCGAAACCATCCCTCGGCGACGCCGCGCTCGAGATCGCGATTGCTGGCGGCGACGATCCGGACGTCCACCGACACCGGACGCGTCGCGCCGACCTTGTAGAACGTCTTCTCCTGGAGCACGCGCAGCAGCTTGCCCTGATGATCGGCTCGCAGCTCGCCGATCTCGTCGAGGAACAACGTGCCTCGATCGGCCTGCTCGAAGTAGCCCCGGCGCTCGCCGACCGCCCCGGTGAAGCTGCCCTTGACGTGACCGAAGAGCTCGCTCTCGAAGAGCTCGGGAGGAATCGCCGCCATGTTGACGGCGACGAACGGCTGATCGCAGCGAGGACTCAACGTGTGCGCCGCCCGGGCGAACAGCTCCTTGCCCGTGCCCGGCTCGCCGCCGATGAGGATCGGCAGCGACGATGGCGCGGCGCGCTCGAGGTCACCGAACAGCGCCAGCACGTCCGGATCACGCGTGATGATGCCGAGCTCGGCGCAGCGCTCGACGAGTCGCTGGCGCTCGACATCGGACAACCGGCCCGCGGCGGGCTCGACGCGCCCGTCGCCCTCGAGCTCCCGCAGGCGGCGCCGCGTTGCCTCTTCCTGTGATTGAGCGTCGGCGACCTGAGCTCGCAAGGCCTCGACAGCACGCAGCAGCTCGCGCTCGGTGCCGGTCGAGCGAGCAACGGCCGCACGCGCGGCCTCGAGATCCTCCTCGAGCGACTCGACGGTGGACTCCTGACGCACGAGCGCCTGACGGATCGCGTGGACGTCACCCTCGACGAGACGAAGGCGACGGAACGCACAGATCTGACGCCACACGACCGCGACCGCTCCGGCCACGCCGGCGGCGGCGAGAGGCACGAAGATCGGCAGCAGCACACCCGTTCGCTGCGGCACGACATGGAGCGCGGCCTGATAACCGGCGACCACGACCACGAGCGCGCCGGCCGCCTGCCACCAGCGAAGCGTCAGGAAGGCCCAGGCCACGGCGGTCGCCACGACGAGCGCCGCGAGCGCTGTCCACGTCAGCGGGACGTCGCGCCGCCAGGACGATGTCAGCGCGGCGTTGGCGACCTGGGCCTGGATCGCGCCCTCGGAGAGCAGCCCAACCGGAGTGCGCCGCTCGATGGAACCTGGATCGAGGAGCAGCAGGACGATCTTGCCGTCGACGAGGCCCTGGAGACGGTCGCGCTGTCCCTGGTCGATCGCCGTCCACACGTCGGAGAAGGTGAGCGTGGGCAGGAGCGGGGTGAACGTCATCAACGCACGGCCGTCGCGATCGACCGGTATCGCGTCGAGCGCGAGGTCGCGCGCTGCGGCCACGAGCGCCAGGGCCCACGCCAGCACCGAACGGTCGACGACACCGGCTCTCACCGGAATTCGGCGCACGACGCCATCGGGGTCTGGCGGCGCCAGCGTGTGCCCGACCGACCGCGCGTGCTGGGCGAGGGCGGGCACCGGCTCGCCAGGCACGATGGCGAAGACGACGTTGCCGGCCAGCGCGGTGGCCTGACTCAGGAGCGCGTCGCCGGTCGGGCCGCCGCGTCCGGGCGCGCCCGGCAGACCGAGCGGGACGTCGATTCCGATCGCGGCGGCGCCCGCGCGCGCCAGCGCGGTGACGACGCGGGCCAGCACGGCCCGGTCCCACGTATCGGCGCTGAAGCGGGCGTCGCTCGCTCCATCACGCGTGATGAGCACGAGCGCGGGGCTGACTCTCGCAACCTCACGCGGGCGAACCGACCATTCGAACGCCGTGACCGGAGATCGAGCCGCAACGAGAGCACCGACCGCAGCCACGGCTGCGATGAGCCCGATCACGCCCGCCGCGACGAGGCGCGCGATCACGATCCTCCTAGCGGATCGGCGGGCGTAGGCCCTCGGCGGCCGCGCTCTCGAGATAGCCCAGGATCCGCGCATCGTGGGCGGGAAGCTGGCCGTCTACGCCTTGCTCGTACAGCGTCTCCAGCAGGCGCTGAGCCGGCTCGCCGAGCGCCGCGGCCTCGAGGATGAGGATCGGCACGGCGTCGGCGACGCGTCCCTGCCCGAGCAGCGCCTCGCCCACCGACGCATCTGGGGTGGGGGTGAGCTCGGGGAACCGCTTCCAGAGATCTGCTCGGTAATCGCGGAAGGCCTGTTCGGCGGCGACGCGATCGGCAGCGCCGCGGCGACCTCGTCCGAGCGCGACGGTTCGGAGTTGGCCGAGGGCGTCGTGTGCCTGGCTCACCCCCTGGTGGGCAGCGCTGAACCACCAGCGGACGGCCAGGCTGAGGTTGCGCTCGACGCCGGCGCCGGTGGCGTACGCGGTGCCGACGAAATACTGGGCGCGGGCGTGCCCGCCCGCCGCTGCCGCGAGCAGCTCGGGGATCGCCTCGGCGTCCCGACGCTGGAGCTTCAGCACGAGGCCGATGTTGTACCGGGCGTCGAGATTCTGCGGGTCGGCAGTGGAGGCGCGGCGGTACGCGTCGATCGCGCCGTTCAGGTCACCCCGCGCATAGCGCACGACGCCGAGGCTGTAGTGAGCCTGCCCGAGATCGGGGTGAGCGCGGAGCACCGCTTCGAGCTCGAAGCGCGCCGCCTCCCACTCGCGCCGGGCGATCAGCGTGGAGGCCAGAGTCAGCCGTGGAGCGACCGCGTCGGGGTTCTGGCGCAGCGCTGCGCGCAGCTCCTCGACGGCACCGTCGAGGTCGCCCATGTTGTAGAGCGCGAGCCCCAGCGCGGCCCGGGCGTCGACCCGTTCTGGGGCCGACCGCAGCGCCGCGCGGAGCGATGTCGCTGCGCCCGCCATATCGCCGGCGGCCAGCAACGCCTGCCCGCGCTCGAAGGCGGCCTGCGTCTCGCTCGGCGCCTTCGACGGAGCGACCGACACCGTCGAGGGGGGAGGAGGTGTGGTCGGAAGGACTACGGGCCCGGACGCGGGGACCGCGGAGCAACCCGCGTAGAGCAGGACGACGAGCAGAACGACCGGTACCAAGCCGTCATCGATGATAGCAGGTCAGAACCCGAGGAATTCTCGGAGCGCGGCGAGGACGGCCTCGGGGTTGTCCTCGTGCAGCGTGTGGACCGCCCGCGGGATCTCGACGAATTTCCCTCGCGGGAGCTCCTTGGCCATGCGCTCGGCCACGTCGCGGTCGAGGACGGTGCTCTCGGCCCCGCGCAGCACCAGCGTCGGCGGCTTGATCGCGCGCACGATGCCCCACCAGTCCACGTCCGGCTGCGTCCGATGCGTCTTCACCGTGGGATGCCACTTCCACACCAGCGCGCCGTCGGCGCGCTGGCGGAGGCTCTGGGAGACGACCCAGCGGTAGTAGTGGATGCCGGGATAGGGATTGGCGTGCAGCAGGTGCCGCGCCGCCTGCTCGATGCTCTCCCACGTGTCGGGCTCCGGAGGTCCGGACGACGGTGCGCTGGCGCGCGCGCTGATCTCGGGGCCGATGTCCACGATGACCAGGCGCGCGACGTCGTCGGGCCGCTTCGCGGTGAAGTACATCGCGTTGCGGCCGCCCATCGACAGGCCGATGAGGATGGGCGAGCGCAGGCCGAGCTGATCGATCACGCCGGAAAGATCGTCGAAGGCGACGACGGCGTTGTAGACGTCGGCCGGATCGCTGTCGCCGTGGCCACGCTGGTCGAGCGCGTACACGTGGAAGTGCGGCTGGAGCGCGAGACTCAACGTGTCCCACGCGTGGGCGTGACCGGTGAAGCCGTGCAGGAGCAGCAACGGCGGGCGCCCGCTCCCACCCCAGTCCAGCACGCGAAGACGCAGCCCCTTGACGGTGACGTCTCGCTCGATCGGCCGCAGCAGGTTCATCGTCTCGAGGCCTCCGCGTCGCGGTCTTTTTCCATCTGCACGAGCAGCCGGCGCAGGATCTTGCCGGACGCCGACTTCGGGATCTGATCGATGAACTCGAGGTGGCGGATGCGCTTGTGCGGCGCCACGCGCTCGGTGACGAACGCCGTGATCGCCTCGGCCGTCGTCGCGCGCGAGGCGGCGTCGGGCTTGAGCACCACGAAGGCCTTGGGCACCTCGCCGGCCTCCTCGTCCGCCTTGCGGATCACGGCGGCGTCGAGAATGGCGGGATGCGTGAGGAGGACCGCTTCGAGCTCGGCCGGCGCCACCTGCAGGCCCTTGTACTTGATCAGCTCCTTCGTGCGATCGACGATGAAGAACCAGCCGTCGGGGTCCACGTAGCCGACGTCGCCGGTGTGGTACCAGCCCTCGGGATCGATCGAGGCGGCGGTGTCCTCCGGCCGGTTGAGGTACCCCTTCATGATCTGGGGCCCGCGGATCAGGACTTCGCCTTCCTCGCCCTGCGCGACCTCGCGGCCGCTGGTGACGTCGGTGAGCTTCACCTCGGTGTTCGGGATCACGCAGCCGGCCGATCCCGGCTTCATCGGGGCGTCCTTCGTCGGCGACAGGTGCGTCACCGGGCTCGCTTCCGTCATGCCGTAGCCCTGCAC
>Ga0209056_10005731_pt1 | contig 12912 bp, 11 predicted proteins | sample GraSoiAngelo_114_FD_185876 | JGI IMG/M metagenome (GOLD analysis project Ga0209056, IMG submission 185876) | Grasslands soil microbial communities from the Angelo Coastal Reserve, California, USA - 14_0903_13_40cm (SPAdes) (version 2) | ecosystem: Environmental > Terrestrial > Soil > Grasslands... | reverse complement strand
TGCGGAACATCAGCATGTACTGGCTGGCCTGCTGTTGAACAGGGTTCTCCCGCAGAAGGCGAGCGAAAATCGCCGGATGCGGGGCGTTGATGATGACGAGCTTTTCCAGGTTTTGGGGATACTGCGCCGCAAAGGCCCACGCTACCACGCCGCCCCAATCGTGTCCGACGAGAATAAATCGTTCATGGCCAAGATGCCGGGCGAGTGCGCGCACGTCTTCGACCAGGAACTTCACCTCATAGCTACGCACCTCGGCAGGCTTGGAAGATAGATTGTAGCCGCGCTGGTCGGGCGCCACGGCGAAAAAATCCCGCCCAAAATGAGCGAGCTGGTTTTTCCAGGCATACCAGAATTCAGGGAAACCGTGGAGGAACAGGATCAGCTTGCCGGCGCCGGCGCTGGCGTAGTGGAGGCGCACGCCGTTGACTTCAGCAAATTCGTGGCGAATTGCCGTGTTTTGCGTGGATGCGGCCGATTCAGGCATGTTTTTCCGGCGAGAGGAATGGCAGCCCGTAAACAGTTTACAGCAAGCGACTAAAGATGGAACAAGTAGTGGAGGGCGAGGACGAGGGCGGCGCCGAGGAAGACGAGCAGGGCGACGCGCCAGCCGGGCTCGCGATTGACTTCGGGGAGGAGATCGGTGCCCGCGACGTAAAGGGTGACGCCGCCGGACAGCGGGAGAGCGTATTGAAGCTGGCCGGCGAGGAGGCTGGTCAAGAAGACGCCCGCGAGCGTAGCCAAGCCGAGGCCAGCGGCGGCTTGGAGGGCGCGGCGGCGGCCCTGGCCGCCGGCGAGAACAACGGAGGCCACGGTAAAACCTTCGGGGAGCTTGTGGAGAAACACGGCGAAGAAGAGGAGCACACCGAGCGAGATGGAAATGAGGAATCCAGCGGCGATGGCTACGCCGTCGAAAAAGGTGTGGACAAAGAGGCCGAGAAAAACGCTGGTCGTGGCGCCGTGAAGGTGCATGGCTTCGGGATGGATTTCTTCGCCGAAATGGAAATGCGGGGCCAAAGCGTGCTCGAACAGATGCACGAGGAAGAAGCCGGCAAGGACGAAGAGAAATGCGGCGTCGCCGCCGAGGCGGACGGCTTCGGGGATGACGTCAACAAAGGCAACGGCGAGCATGTAGCCGGCGCCGAAAGCGACGAAGTATTGCAGGAACTGGCGCGGCCATTCGCGGCGGACAACGAAATAGCCGCCGAGGAGATTGCCGGCCGCGGCAATGAGGCCGAGGGCGGCGGCCGTAGCGATGCGGATTGAGAGGGGTGAGCTCATGCGCGTGCCTCAGCCACTATGGCGGAAGAGGATGACGTCGCCTTCCTGGACGACGTAGTCGCGGCCTTCGAGGCGAACTTTGCCCTTTTCGCGGGCATGTGCGAGGCTTCCGGCGGCGAGCAGGTCTTCGCAGCGCACAACTTCGGCGCGGATGAAACCTTTTTCGATGTCGCTGTGGATTTCGCCGGCGGCTTTGACGGCGGTGGTGCCTCTGCGGATGGTCCAGGCGCGGGCTTCCGGGTCGCCAACGGTGAAAAACGAGATGAGACCCAGAAGATCGTAGGTCGCGTGGATGAGCCGGTTGAGGCCAGGCTCGGCGAGGCCGAAGGAGGCGAGGAGTTCGGCGGCTTCCTTTTCCTCCATTTCGGCGAGATCGGCTTCGAGGCGTCCGCACACGGGCACAATGGCCGTGTTGGGCTTCTTTTCGAGCGCGGTGAGATTGTGACGGGCGACGGCGGTGGATAGCTCGGCGGCTTCGTTATCGCCGAGGTTCAGGACGTAGAGCATGGGGCGCTGCGAAAGAAACAGAAAGCCGCTGACGGATTTACTCTCTTGGGGAGGGAGGTCGAGCTCGCGAAGGGCTTTTTCGCTTTCGAGATGCGTCTTGCAGCGCTCGAGGACATGGCGTTCGTGTTCGAGATGGGGATCCTTCTTTTTCTTAAGGTCCTTGTCGAGGCGTTCGAGGCGGCGGGCGATCTGATCGAGGTCGCTGAGTATCAGTTCGAGTTCGAGATTGGTGGCGTCGCGGAGCGGGTCGATACTGCCGGCGGCGTGGGGAACGGCAGGATCGTCGAAAACGCGCAGGACGTGGGCGATGGCGTCCACTTCGCGGAGCGGAGCAAGCAGGGCGGTGTCGCGCGCGCGGTCTTTCTGCGTCCCTTGCAAGCCGCCGACGTCCACGTATTGCACTGTCGCGTGGGTGACTTTTCTCGGCTTGTAAAGAGCGGCGAGCTGGTCGAGGCGAGGCTCGGGAACTTTGGCGACGCCGACGTGAGTGGCCGCGGCGGCGGACTTGGCGTCGAGATGGGCTTTCGTGAGGATGCGGAAGAGGGTGGTTTTGCCGACTTGTGGCAGGCCGATGATGCCGGTTTGCATGAGTTCGGAATCGTAGCATAGGGAGGATGGAACCACGTGATTCGTGAGTCGTGAATCGTGATTCGCGGTGGAGGAGGCCGGGCAGGTTTCACTGGGAAAGGCAATACGCCAGGCGGCAGTTAGTGAGAACTTTCGCGGGCGAGCAAGATGAGCGCGGCGAGGCCAGCAAGGAGGACGCCGGATTCGAGGCCGACCGAGAGGCGATGCAGACGGTCGAATTCGACGCGCAGAGGATGTTCCGCGGGCGTGTTCTGAATCGAACTCATGCGGTTGCGCAATTCCGCCATGCGCGGGCTCACATGGAACTGGGAGGCCGCGGTCAATGCAATCATCAAGACGACGGCCAGCGCCACGGGCGAAAAAAAGCTCTCAAACGCGCGCGTGCGGAGCCAGCGCACAACCAAGAACACAAAGCCGCAGACGAGACCAATCAGGTGCAGGCGCGAGAGGGCGTAACCGACCAGGGCGCCGGCCTGGTCGCGCGCGGCGAGCACGGAAAACGCGCCCGGAGCCACGACAAAGCTGAGAAAAACGCCGCCGCCGAGCCAGAGACTCAGACATAGAAACTCGAGCGTACGCAGAAGCGTTGACACGGGAAAAATCCGCTAAAATGAGCCGGACGCAAAAATGGTGGGCGATCAAGGACTTGAACCTTGGACCTCTCCCGTGTGAGGGGAGCGCTCTAACCACTGAGCTAATCGCCCACGATTCAAATTTTGTAGCACGGAAGAACCCAGGAATTCAACCCATGGCGCTGGCTACAACGCAGATCGTCGCGCAATTGCAGCGGGCCATCGCACGCGCCATTTACGGCAAGGAAGAAGCGATCCAGCAAGCGCTGATCGCGTTGCTGGCGCGCGGGCACCTGCTGATCGAAGACGTGCCGGGCGTGGGCAAGACGACGCTGGCGCAGGCGCTGGCGCGGTCCTTCCACTGCACGTTCCAGCGCATTCAGTTCACGTCGGATTTACTGCCGAGCGACGTGCTGGGAGTGAGCGTGTTCAATCCGGAGCGGAGGGAGTTCGAATTCCGGCCCGGGCCAATCTTTGCCAACGTCATCCTTGCGGACGAAATCAACCGCACAACTCCGCGGACGCAATCGGCGCTGCTCGAAGCGATGAACGAGGCGCAAGTGACGGTGGACGGGCGGACGCATGTGCTGCCGCAGCCCTTTCTTGTCATTGCGACGCAGAATCCAGTCGAGCACCACGGAACGTATCCGTTGCCGGAATCGCAGCTCGACCGATTCCTGATGCGCATCCGCATGGGTTACCCATCGCCGGAAACCGAAAAGGAAATTTTGCGGAAACGGACGGGCGACGATCCACTCGAAGTGCTCGAACCAGTGGCGCAGGCGCAGGACGTGCAGACGATGCAGGAAGCGGTGGCGCACGTGCACGTGGACAACAGCCTGCTCGACTACGCGCTGGAGATTGTGACGCGGACGCGGCAATCTACGGAGCTGGCGCTGGGCGTGAGTCCGCGCGGCACGCTGATGCTGCAGCGCGCGGCGCAGGCGCGCGCGTTTCTCGAGGGGCGAGATTACTGCCTGCCGGATGACTTCAAACAGCTCGTTGTGCCCGTTTTTGCGCATCGTGTAATCGCCAGCGGCCGCCAGGCCGGCCTGCCGAAGAAGGCGGAGTGGGCCGAAGCGCTGCTGCGCGAAATCGTGGAGTCGGTCCGCGTACCTCTGTGAACCTGCGTTCCTCGCTCGCGCGCCTGTGGGTCCATTCCGACCGTCCCGCCGTGCGCGCGTTCTTCCTCTCAATGGCCGCGCTCACCCTGGCGCTGGTGCTGGCGTTGTATTCCGGCGCCGCGGCTGAGATGGGGCACACCGCGCTCGCCGGAGCGACGGCGATTGCGGCGTTGGTGCTGGCGGCGTGGGTGGCCATCACGCTGGTGCCCGTCCTGGCGAGGCGCACGCCGCTGCGCTGGATGGCCTACAAAATGGAGTACCGGCTCACGCGCGAGGGCTGGATCTACATCGGAGGCGTTTTTGCAGTCTCGCTCGCCGCTCTGAATACCGGCAACAACCTGCTGTTCCTGATCCTCGCAAGCCTCATCGCGGTGATTCTGATGTCCGGAATCTTGTCGTCCATCACGCTTTCGGGCGTTGAATTGCGATTGGAGCTGCCGGAACACATTTTTGCGGGGCAAGCAGTGCGCGCGCTGGTTGAGCTCGAAAACGAGAAGATTTATCTGCCCTCGTTTTCGCTGCGCGTGGAGAGCGCGGCGGATAAAGAGCGCGCGCAGGGGGCGGTGCTGGAAACTCCGGTTTATTTCCCGTACGTGCCCAAGCGGGGCCGCGCGAAGCAAATCGTTCCGTTGCAGTTTCCGCGGCGTGGCATCTATCAACAGGAAGCGTTCCGGATTGTGACGCGCTTTCCGTTCGGGTTCTTGCAAAAGGCGCGGCGAGTGAACTTGCGCACCGAGGCGCTGGTCTATCCTTCGGTTGAGGGAGCGGAGCAGGTTCGGGAGGCTCTGCCGTCGCTCGAAGGCGTCATTGAGAGCACGCGCAAGGGCCACGGCCAGGACCTGTATGCGCTGCGCGATTATCAGCCGGCGGACAGCGCCCGGCACGTCCACTGGAAAGTGACAGCGCGCACCGGCGAATTGAAGGTGCGCGAGTTTACGCGGGAAAACGACCGCCGCATCTTGCTGGTTTTCGATCCCCGCGTGAGCTGGCCGGGAAACGATCCGCGTGCGGCGGAGCTGGCAGAGGCATTCGAACGCGGCGTTTCGCTCTGCGCCAGCCTGGCATGGCATTTTGCGGAGACGGGCGCGATGCTGGAATTCCGCGCGCCGGGGATTGATCTGCCGGTAGCGCCGGCGCGCGACCTGATCTACGAGATTTTGAGCATTCTGGCGCGCATCTCTCCACAGCGAGATTCAGCGGGAGAGAGCTTGCTGGATGCGGCGCCGGCGGACCCCGCGGCCCTTTCAATACTCTTTACAGGGACGGCAGGGGTGAGAAGCAGCCCCGTCGCGACCGAGTCAGGGTACGTCTTCTCTCTTTGCGCTTAGACGAGAGTGTGGATCGGCACTCTCCGGCGCTCCCCCGAATTCGTGCGACAATGCTGCGCGATGAAGCTGCGCGGGCAAGACCTTCCGCGTTTCCGGCGGAAACTCCAAGAGTGGTTTTCCGGCCAGCGCCGGGATCTGCCGTGGCGCCGAACGAAAGATCCTTACCGCATCTGGATTTCGGAGATCATGCTGCAGCAGACACGCGTTGCGGCAGTGATCCCTTACTACGAAAGTTTCCTAGAACGATTTCCCGATGTGCGGGCGCTTGCCAGCGCGCCGCAGGAAGAAGTGCTGCGGCTGTGGTCGGGGCTCGGCTATTACACCCGCGCGCGAAATCTGCAACGGGCGGCGCGAGAGATTGTCGAACGCCATGGAGGCGAATTCCCGAGGAATCTGGAAGACGCGCTTGCTCTGCCGGGCATCGGGCGCTACAGCGCGGCCGCGATTCTGAGCATTGCCTACGAGGAGCCGCTGGCGGTCCTCGACGGAAACGTGGCGCGAGTGCTTGCGAGAATCGAGGCGATTCGCGGCGATCCGCGCGAATCCGCGCGATGGAAGCGATTGCAGCAAGCGGCCGACGCCTTGCTCGACGGGCGGGCGCCGGGGGCCTGGAATCAGACGGTGATGGAGTTGGGCGCAACAGTCTGCACGCCGCGCGCGCCGGTGTGCCTATTGTGCCCGGCGGCAAAGTGGTGCCGCGCGAGGCAGCTTGGGCTAACGGATGTGATTCCGGAAAAGCGATGCAAGCGCAAACCCATTCAGTTGCTCCTGGCGGCCGCGGTCTTCACCGACCGAAACGGGCGCACGCTGCTCGTGCCGCCGCGCGACGCAACTGCGGGAGAGGAGGTTTCGCCGCTCTTTTCGCGCATGTGGCAGTTCCCTGCCGTGCATGTCCGCCGGGATGCGAAGCCAGAGCTGCGGCGTTATCTGGCGGAGGAATTCGGCACAGCGGCGCTGAAAACGGCGGAGCTGGAGGCGCTGGAGCCAGTGCGTCACGGCGTCACCTTCCGCGCAATTACCATCAGCGCGTTTCGCGTTCGAGTGCCCCGATTGCCCCGAAGCGCGGGTTCGCGGTCAATCGAGCTGGGAAATCTGACGAAACTTCCCGTTTCGAACTTGACGCGCAAAATCGCGCGAGCCGCCACCGCGCCGGGCCGGCCGGGCTGAGGCGTTAGCCGATTCGCGGTTGCTTCGGCACATGCAAATCAGGCAGTGCTAGGATGGACGAAAGGTCATGTCAAGCGCACCAAGTATGGCTCCTCCAGGAACGCTTTCAACTGACCCGCCAGTGGCGGAGCGATTTTTCCGCGTTTCGGTGTTTTGTCTCGTCCTGACGTCGGTAGGGACGTTAGTGGCCACGGGGAAGCTCGACAAGCTTGCGGTCCTGCTGGTACCGGCAGCGATTCTCTACAAGGGCTTCCGCGTCTGGCGAGGACACAAGCCCGAACTGAGCCATGCCGCAGCGACCGGGCTGGTAGCCGCGTATCTCCTTGTCTTCCCGGTGGACTTCCTTTTCTTCTCGAGGGTCTATGCCACCGGCTCGACGAATCCCGCGGTTTTTGCCACGCTGCTCGCATCCATACATTTCCTACTTTTCGTTCTGGTGGTGCGGCTCTACAGCGCCTCGACCGACCGCGACGCGCTGTTTCTCGCGCTGCTCTCCTTCGCGGCGATTCTAGCGGGCGCCGTGCTTACTGTGGATACGTATTTCCTCGGGCTCTTCTTTGTGTTTCTGGGGTTTGGCGTGGCCACGTTTATCGGTTACGAGGTGCGGCGCGCGGCGCGCGGCGCAGTGACCTCCCTGCTCGCCGCGCGTCCGGAATTTGAGCGGAAGTTTCATCGGGCCTTGGGTCTTGCGGCAGGAAGCGTCGCGCTCGGCGCCACGGTCATCGGCATGCTCTTGTTTTTCTTCTTTCCGCGTTTCACCGCCGGGTATCTCGGGCGAATCGGTTCCCAACCTTCCCTTATGTCTGGCTTCAGCGACGACGTCGAGCTTGGCCAGATCGGCGAGATCAAGAAGAATTCCGCGGTGATCATGCGAGTGAAGACCACTTTGCCGGCCGCAGCGGCGCAAATCCGGTGGCGGGGCATTGCGCTCTCCACGTTTGACGGCAGGCGCTGGTACACCACCGGCAAGCGGGAGCGCGTGCTCGCGATGGACCCGGAGGGATGGTTCGAGATACCGGAAATTCCAGAGAGCCTGCGATTCCATTCCATTCCCATGCGGTACACGGTCTTGCTGCAGCCGGTGGCGACGGACGCCCTCTTCGCCCCGGCGTACGTGCTCTCGCTGCGGGGAAATTTTGCAAGCGACCCGCTTACGCCCGACGGAGGGGCGCGACGGAGCTATCTGCGGCTGGATTCCACGAGGTCGCTCTTCAATCCGTTCCATAACTACATAGCGTTTCAGTATGAAGGGTTTTCCCTCCTGCCAAACCTAGCCCCGAAGCTCCTGCGCGAGGCGCCGGCGGAGTATCCGCAAGAGACGCGGGCCACTTACCTGCAACTTCCGCCGCTCGACCCAAGGGTCGAGCAACTGGCGAGGCAGATCACGTCGAATGCGGCGACGCCGTATGACAAGGCGACAGCGATAGAAATATATCTGCGCACACGCTTTGGCTACACGCTGGACCTGACCGGGAAACCCGAGGGGGACGCGCTGGCGAGGTTCCTCTTCGTCACACGGTCGGGCCACTGCGAATACTTCGCTTCTGCCATGACCGTAATGCTCCGGACTCTGGGCGTGCCCGCACGAGTGGTGAACGGCTTCCTTCCGGGTCAATACAACGATATCGGGGGCGACTACATTGTGCGCGCGAGTGACGCGCACACCTGGGTGGAGGTCTATTTCCCGGGCTATGGCTGGCTGACGTTCGACCCCACGCCGCCGGGGCGCGACGCCGAAGGGCTTCTTTCGAGGGTCGGCGCCTATTGGGACTGGCTGCAACTGACGTGGAACGAATGGATCGTCAACTACGACTTTGCGCATCAGTTCTTCCTCGCCCAGAGCATGCATCGCGCGTCGCGGACATGGAGCAGCCGTGCGCGGGTCTTTTTCGAGGGTGCGGAGCGGCGCGGCAAAGACTGGATTCTTTCCTGGAACTCGGGCCGCCTGGCGCTGCGCGCCTTGCTGCCCGTTGCGATTGTGTTGTTTCTCCTGGCATTGAACTTCGACAAAGTGCGGCGTGCGTTTCGGCGCCTGCGTATTGAATGGCGCGCGCGCTCAGGACGCGAGCCCCGGCCCGATACGCAACTCGCATCACTGCTCTATGAAGAGCTGTTGCGCCTGCTAGCCCGCCGCGGCTTCCGCCATCAGGAGTCGCAAACGCAGCTCGAATTCGCGGCTGCAGTATCTTCACCGGCGCTCGCGCCCGCCCTGGGGGAATTCACACTGCTATACGCGCAGGCGAGATTTGGCGGCGCGCCCTGCGATGCGCCGCGGCTCCAGGATCTCCTTCAACAAATCCGGCGGGCGCTTCGCGGGCACTGATTCCCTCTCAGGCGGGGTGGCCCGGCCCGCACTTGTGCGTGCTACACTTGAGATTTGCGCCGCGGGCAAAATTTTTCGCCTATGCCGAAAGTTGGATTCGTCAGCCTGGGTTGTCCCAAAAACCTCGTGGACAGCGAGGTGATGATGGGCATTCTCGCGCGAGGCGGCTATGAGATCACTCCGCGGGCGGATGAGGCGGACGTCTTGGTGGTCAATACGTGCAGCTTCATCGAGCCGGCGCAGAAGGAGTCCGTCCAAACGATTCTGGAGATGGCCGAGCACAAGAAGTTTGGAGCGGCGAAAAAACTCATTGTCGCCGGATGCCTCGTCGAGCGTTTTCGCGACCAAATCCTGGAGCAGATACCGGAAGTGGACGCAGTGGTCGGAACGGGTGAAATCGAGCGAATCCTCGAAGCCGTCGAGGGCGAGCTGAAAGTGCTGCCTGGCGCGGCGCCGACTTTTCTGTACCACGAATTGACGCCGCGTGTCGTCACCACACCGCGGCATACCGCCTATATCAAGATCGCGGAAGGATGCGATCATCCATGCAGTTTTTGCATCATCCCACAGCTTCGCGGGGCGTTCCGGAGCCGGCGCTTCGAGTCCGTCCTGCGCGAAGCGGAGAATTTGGCAGCGGCCGGCGCGCGCGAAATCACACTGATCGGGCAGGATACGACTTCCTATGGCCAAGATCTCGGCTTGCGCGACGGATTGGCGCGGCTACTTGACCGGCTGGCGCGGCTTGGCGGCGCAGAGAACCTGCTGTGGGTGCGTTTTTTGTACGCCTACCCGAATCGTGTGACGCAAAGCCTGCTCGATACTCTTGCGGCGCACGAGCGCCTGGCGAAGTACATGGACATGCCCTTGCAGCACGCCAGCCGCAACGTGCTGGCGCGGATGAAGCGCGGCTCGAGCGGCGATGCATTTCTGAAACTGCTGGGACGAATCCGCGCGACGATCCCCGGCGTTTTCCTGCGCACATCGTTCATTGTCGGTTTTCCGGGAGAGATGGAGGCCGATTTCAACGAGCTGTGCGATTTTGTCCGCGAGGCGCAATTCGACTGGATGGGCGCGTTCGAGTATTCGGACGTGGAGAACGCCGCAAGCTACGCGCTGGAAGAGAAAGTGGACGCCGAAACAATCGCCGGGCGGCGGAACCAGCTGATGGCAATTCAGAAACAGATTTCGCGGCGCAAATTGCGGGCGTTTCGTGGCAAGAAACATACGGCGCTGGTGGAGGGGCCATCGAAGGACAATCCGCTCGTTTGGGAAGCGCGGCTCCAAGGCATGGCGCCGGAGATTGACGGCAAATTGTATCTCACGGATGTCGAAGTGGGCGATGACGCTGCGAGGGCCGGCGATGCCGTGCGTGTCGAGATTACGAAGACGGACGCGTACGACCTGATCGGCCGCGTCGTCGAGATTCTTCCGCGCCCAGTCAGGCGCGAGATTGTCGCAGAGGTTTACGGAGCGCCTGCGGAAAGGCTGACCCGCATCACTACGGGAGCGGCGCTCCGGGTGATGGGGTAATATTCTTGGAGCGCGTGGGCCGGAGTGAGGGGCGATTGGAGAGCATCGGCCCTGCCTTGGGAATGTCGGGCCTTGGTCGTATGAAGCACCGTTGTCCCATTTGCAAGAAACCCACGGACGCGGAGGTCCACAAGGACTTTCCGTTCTGCAGCGAACGCTGCCGGCTGCTGGATCTCGGCAACTGGGCTGCGGAGCGATACGTGATCTCGGAGTCCGTGATCGACGAAGACGCGGACGAAACGCCCAATCCGAATGAAACCGAACACTGACGAAGTTCCGCCGGCCGGCAAGAAGCCGCGCCTGACGCTGGCCATCGCTACGTCGCTTGGCCTCGGCTATGTGCCCAAGATTCCAGGAACGGTTGGCTCGCTGGCCGGGATTGCAGTGGCTGTTCTTTCAGACCCTGTCAGCCTTCTTTTGCTGATTCCCGGGTTGGGGATGGACACGCCCATGGTGTTCGGGCATCCGGCGCCTGCGCTGTTTCTGCTTCCGTCTTTGATTGCCCTTCTCCTTGTGGCCCTGGCCGGTACCTGGAGCGCGACGCGTGTTGCAGCGTACGCCGGAGCGAGCGATCCTCAGTATGTAGTGATCGACGAAGTCTCGGGCCAGCACCTTACGCTCGTTCTGGCGCTCATGCCTGTCGGGTTGCCGACGCACCTCATCCAGCCGGCTGTTGCTTCCAATTTCGCGCTCTACTCTGCGCTGAGCCTGCTCAACTGGAAATACTTGCTGGCGGGTTTTATACTTTTTCGTGTCTTCGATATTTGGAAGCCGTATCCCGTGCGGCAACTGGAGAAACTCCCCGGCGGCTGGGGAATCATGGCCGACGACTGGATGGCGGCGGTCTACGCGGCAGCGGTGCTGCGGCTGGCGATCCAACTGGGCCTGGTATGAAATTCGGCGAATCGGCAGCGAAGAACGGCATTCCCCGCATTGACAGCGTCACGCCTGCCGCCGTGATACCGAGCGGCGAACTCGTTATCCAGGGCAGCGGTTTTTCCCCGCACAATCGCGCGCGGCCGGTTGTGCGCTTTGGCGAAGTGGAGGGCAGCGTCCTCCTTGCCACGGAGAATCGCCTGATCGCGCGAGTGCCCGACGGGGCGAGCGGCGGCACAGTCCGCGTCGTCACGGCGGCGAACGAGAGCCGGCCGCATCCGGTGGCAATCGGCATGCAAGTGGCAGACAACCTGCATCCGGTGGCGAATCCGGCGGTGGACGCCCGCGGCAACATCTACGTGACCTTCAGCGGGCAGCGCGGGGAGCGCGTGCCCGTGTCGCTCTACAAGATTACGGCGAACCATGCGGTGAAGCCGTACGTCACGGCGCTGATGAATCCAACGGGGTTGGCGCTTGACCGCGCGGGAAGCCTTTTCGTCTCTTGCCGGAACGATGGCACCATCTATCGCATCACGCCCGAGGGCCGGCCTGAAAAGTGGATGGAAGGAATGGGGATTGCCACGGGACTTGCGTTCGACGGCGAAGAAAACCTGTATGTCGGCGATCGCAGCGGCACGATCTTCAAGATCAGCTCGAGCCGCGAGGTTTTTGTGTTCGCCACGCTGGAGCCGTCCATCGCCGCCTACCACCTGGCGTTTCACCCCTCGGGCGAGCTCTACGTTGCCGGGCCAACGACTTCGAGTTTCGACCGCGTCTATCGCATCACGAAGGGCGGAGAGGTGACCGCATTTTATCGCGGGTTGGGGCGGCCGCAAGGATTAGCATTCGACCGCGAGCTGAATCTCTACGTTGCGGCATCGCTCGGGGGCCGGCGCGGCGTCGTGCGCATCACCCCGCAGGGCCGCGCGGAACTTGTACTCAGCGGCTCCGGAATCGTCGGACTCGCGCTGCAACCTTCCGGCCGCGCGATTATCGCCACCAGCCTTGTAGTCAGCGGCTCCGGAATTGTTGGAGGCGCCCTGTTCACTCTCGATTGGGACGTTCGCGGCCTGCCGCTCTCGGGATCTTCGAACGGATGAAGGCAGAAATCATAGCGGTGGGTTCGGAACTTCTCACTCCGGACCGGCTGGACACCAATTCCCTCTTTCTTACCGAAGAGCTGAACCGCCTCGGCATCGAGGTGGTGCGCAAGACGATCGTCGGCGACGACCGCGGGCTTTTGAGCGAGGCGTTTCGGGATGCGCTCGACCGCGTGCCGCTGGTGATTTCGAGCGGAGGGCTTGGCCCGACCGAGGACGACCTAACGCGCGAAGCCGTGGCCGATCTGCTCGGCCGCAGGCTGCACCGCAACGACGAGATTCTCCGCGCCATCCAAGGGCGCTTCCGCAGCTTTGGCCGCGAAATGCCCGAGGTAAACGTCCGGCAAGCGATGGTGCCGGAAGGCGCCGAGCCGCTCGACAACCCGGGCGGAACTGCGCCGGGTTTGTGGATCGAGGAGAAGGGCCGGATGATCGCGCTGCTTCCCGGTCCGCCGCGCGAATTGAAGCCGATGTTCCTGGAGAAAATTGTGCCGCGGCTCGCGCGGCGCGTCTCCGGCG
>Ga0209056_10005730_pt1 | contig 12913 bp, 16 predicted proteins | sample GraSoiAngelo_114_FD_185876 | JGI IMG/M metagenome (GOLD analysis project Ga0209056, IMG submission 185876) | Grasslands soil microbial communities from the Angelo Coastal Reserve, California, USA - 14_0903_13_40cm (SPAdes) (version 2) | ecosystem: Environmental > Terrestrial > Soil > Grasslands... | reverse complement strand
CCCGCCGCGGCTCCGGGCGTCATCACCGGGGCGCTGCTTGCCATAGCGCGTGCCGCGGGAGAGACAGCGCCGCTACTTTTCACCGGCTTCGGCAACCGCTTCTGGAACGTCGATCCCACCCAACCCATGTCGGCTCTGCCGCTGATCGTCTTTCACGACGCCGTGACGCCGTACCCCGCGCTGCAGGAACAGGCGTGGGGTGCGGCGCTGGTGCTCGTCGCCGCCATGCTGGTGATAAACCTGGCGAGCCGTTGGGCCGTGCGGCGCCAGGTGCGGCTGGCGGGACAGCTCTAGAGGGGCCTCCTGGCGGGGACGCCGGGCCGCCGTGGGTAGGCCGCGGGCGTGGGCCGGAGCTTGTCCACGATCGCGACAGCTCCGGCTTCTCGGAGACCGGACGGCGCCGGCACGAAAGCTCGAATCGCGCCGCCAAGGATATCGACGGCTCGACTCGCGGCCGCAACCTCCTCCTCGCGTGTCTTCTGGGCAAGCAGTCTGCCACCGACTTTGACCAGCGGAAGGCAGAGCTCGACCAGGGTTCGCATCGGCGCCAGGGCTCGGGCCACGGCGACATCGAACGCCTCGCGGTAGCGCGCGTCATGCCCGACGTCCTCTGCTCGCCGGGCGACCACGTCGACTCCTGCCAGGCCGAGACTGGCGGACGCGTGAACGAGGAAGGCAGCCTTGGCCTGATCGGCCTCGACCAGGGTTACGGCCAGGTCCGCTCGCACGATCTTCAGCGGCAGCCCGGGCAAGCCACCGCCGGATCCGACATCGACGAGGCGTCGCGCCGTGACAAGGTGATCGAGCAGGACCAGAGAGTCCTGGACGAGCTCGTCCGCTGGCCCCGAGACGAGACCCGGCCACGAGTCGATCAACCGCACGAGTTCGGCGAGCTTAGAATCGTTCACTGAGATGCCCATCTACGAGTATCGGTGCGAGAGCTGCGCCGAGAAGTTCGAGGTCCTGACCCGGTTCGCCGAGCGCGACTCCGCGCAGGTCTGTCCGGCATGCGAGTCGACGAAGACCCGCGTCCTGGTCTCGAGCTTCGCTTTCGCCGGCGCTGGTGACACGTCTACCTCCGACTTCGCGAGCGAAGCCGGCGGAGGCGGAGGTTGCTGCGGCGGCGCGTGCGGCTCTTGCGGCTCCAGCCCCAACTAGCCCTGTAGTTGCTGTTCCCGGTCACGTACCGGGTCAACGCCGCCGGCCACATGGAGGTGGGTGGCTGCGACCTCGTCGAGCTTGCCCACCGCCACGGAACGCCCCTGTACATCTACGACGAAGCGACGGTGCGGCAGCGCGCGTTGGAGTACGTAGCCGCGATGGGCGACTCGGGGCAGGTGCTTTACTCGGCGAAGGCCTTTGCCTCCCCGCGGTTTCTTCGCGTCATCGCGGAGCAGGGGTTGGGCCTTGATGTCGTGTCCGCCGGCGAGCTGAACCTGGCCCTCAGGTCCGGCTTCCCGCGTGACCGCATCCACTTTCTCGGCAACAACAAGAGCGTCGAGGATCTCGAGTCCGCGTACGCAGCGGACGCGACCATCGTCATCGACGGCGACCATGAGTTCGAGCTCCTGCGTCAGGTGGTGCCGGACGGAAGGCGCGCCCCCGTCATGCTGCGCCTCTCTCCCGGCGTCAAGCCCGACACGCACGACCACATCTCGACCGGGCAGCTCGACTCGAAGTTCGGCTTCTCCATCGAGTCGGGCGCCGCGCGCAAGGCGGTGGAGAGGGCGCTCGAGCATCCACGGCTCGAGCTGGTCGGCCTTCACTCGCACATCGGGTCGCAGATCTTCGCCCTGCGCGCTTACGAGCAGGCCATCGACATCATGTTGGGCTTGCTCGCCGAGCTGCGCGCCGAGCTGGGATATGAGCCCGCCAAGCTCGGTGCGGGAGGTGGGCTGGGCATCGCCTACACCCACGATGACGATCCGCCGAGCCCACGCGATTTCGTCGAGACCGTGCGCCACGCGATGCTTACGGGCTGCGCCCGTCGCGAGCTCAAAGTGCCCGAGCTGGTCGTCGAGCCTGGCCGTTCCATCGCCGGCCCCGCCGGCATGGCGCTGTACACGGTGGGTTCGATCAAGGACATCCCCGGCGTGCGCCGCTATGTCGCGGTCGACGGTGGCATGGGCGACAACATCCGCCCGAAGCTGTACGGCGCGCGCTACGAGGCCTTCCTCGCGTCGGATCCCGACCGCGCCCCCGAAGGCAAGGTGACGATCGCAGGCAAGTACTGCGAGTCGACGGACATCCTGATCACCGACATCGAGATGCCGGAGCTCAAGCCGGGTGACGTGATCGCGGTGCCTGCCGCGGGCGCTTACTGCCTGGCGATGGCGAGCAACTATAACGGGATGCCTCGACCCGAGGTGCTGTTGCTGCGCGAGGGCGAGGCACAAGTGATGCGTCGGCGCGAAACTCTGGACGACCTGGTCGCCGCCGAAGTCTTCTAGCTCGCCGCCGTCACATTGATGGAGGCAAATGCGCACGCGATCGGATCGCATGCCTTCACGTAGGCGATGCCGACGTGGGCCGTGGCCGGAATCGTGTAGTTCAAAAAGAAAGTTCCGTCCGAAGCGACGATGCCGGTTGCCACCTCCTTGTCGGTCGTGGGAGCCGATTCCTGGACGAAGGTCAAGATGACCGTCCGGCCGGGAGCAAAGCGAAAGCCCTTGACCGTCATGTTCCCGATCAGGATCTGGATGTGACCCGAAGACAGCGCGAGGCTCCGCCCGGGCGCCGTGCTCGGGATTGGCGACGGAGAACGGATTGGCGCCGGCGACGCTATAGGGGACGGCCGAGCCGACGGTGATGGCGACGGTGATGGCGACGGTGATGGCGACGGTGATGGCGATGGCGACGGAGTTGGTGACGTGCTTGCGACTCGCTCCATGACCTGCAGAGTTTGTTCCGCGCGGCAGGCGCCGTTCCAGCAGACCTTGACCTGGTGATCGCCCGCCCCGATGTCGACGGGCACGGTGATCGTCACATTGACGTGACCGCGAGCGTCGGCGAGGAACGGAAAGGTGTACCGCGCGCTCCACAGCTCGATGCGTCCGAGCTGGTCGGGCGGCACGTAGTCGGCGGAGACCACCACGCTGTCGCCGGCGGTCACCGTCGTTGATGACAGCGAAAGCGTCACCGGCCTGTGGGTCGCCGCCCAGTAGGCGACGCCGGCCAGCAGCAGGGCAATGATTAGGCCGGCAGCGGTCAGCGCGATCAGAGGCTTGCGGGACCGCCGATTCTCTATAGGCCTGGGCGGCGGCGACGGATACGCGAGCGTCAGCACCGCAGGTCGCGAAGGCGACGTGACGCGCTCCACCACGGCCGTCTCCGCGATTGGGACTGTAGATGTGGACCGAGGCGCCATGACCATGGTGGTGCCGATCGCCGGTTCAGGGTCCAGCGCCGACGCGAGTGCCTCGACGAAGGCCGTCGCCGACTCCCACCGTGCGGCCGGGTCCTTGGCCAGTCCGCGCATGACGACCGCATCGGCCGGCCGGCCAAGCGACCTGTCGCGCGAGCTCGGAGAAGGCGGCTCGCGGTGGACCTGCGCGTAGAGCAGCTCCATGAGGCCCTCGCCGTCGAACGGGATGACCCCCGTGAGCATCTCGTAAGCGATGGTCGCGAGCGAGTAGCGATCTGCCGCCGGACCGACTCGCCCGCCGGTCACCTGCTCAGGGGCCATGTACGCCGGGGTTCCAGTGGTCACGCCGGTCATCGACTTCAGCGAAGACCCCTGCATCAGCTTGGCGAGGCCGAAATCGGCCAGGACCGGCGTGTCGTCCGCCGCCAGGAGGACATTGGCGGGCTTCACGTCGCGATGGACGACGCCGCGGCTGTGGGCGTAGTCAAGCCCGGCGGCGATCCCGCGCAAGTATTTGAGCGCGGTTCGGCGGTCGAGCACACCCTGGGCCATCCTGCTGGCGAGGCTGCCACCCGGGATGTACTCGACGATCATGTACGGGGTGCCCTGGAACTCGCCGAAGTCGTAAACGTCGACGATGTTCGGGTGGCGCAGCTTCGCAATGGCCTGGGCCTCATGCCGGAAACGGGCGACGGTGTCCGGGTCGGGAGTGATCGCCTGCATGACCTTCACCGCGCCGGTCCGCTCCAGCTGCGAGTGGTACGCGCGGTAAACCAGGCCCATGGCCCCTTGACCGATGAAGTCCTGGACCTCGTACTGCCCTAGCCGGGTCCCGCTCGCAATCGACACGGCTGCTGATTATGGGGTTCGCTTATTCGATCTCAGATCCTCTTAACCGTTCCTTGATTTCCAGCCGGCCTGGCCGCCTCGCCGAATGGCGACCAGGCCGGCGAGGATCGAAAGCGCGATTTCCTCGGGGGTCCTGGCGCCGAGGTCCAGGCCGACAGGGCTCTGGATCCGGCCGATGACCGCCTCCGGCACGCCTTTCGCGCGAAGCGCCTCGAGGTGGTGGCCCGTGTGGCGGCGGCTCCCGACGAGCCCGATGAAGCGCGGATTGAGGGGCAGTACCGTCTCCAGCGCCTGCACCAGATCCTCGGCGTCGTGGTTGGTGTGCACGACGTAGAGATCGCCGCCGACCTCGGCCGGAAACGGGGCCAGCCTTTCCACGTGGACGGTTCGGAACCCGACCTGGGGCGCCCAGCGGAGCAGTGCGCGGGCCACCGGGGTCGCGGCAAACACGACAAGGGTGGGCGAAGCGGCGTAAGGCTCGAGGTAGACCTCGATCGAGCCGAGGTCATGACGGTAGGTGCGCATCTGCGGCGACCCGCCGGTGGCGATGGCGGCCGAGTCGGCGAGCGCCGCCGAGTCGAACTCGCTGCAGCCGAGGGTGCCGGCGATCGCAGCCTCGCCCGCCATGAGCAGCTTCGCGCCCGGTTGCGAAGGCGGCTCGCCGTCGAGCTTGATCACAGTGGCGAGGACCACCTCCTCGCCAGCGGCGAGCCGCCGCGCCAGCTCCTCCTCGACACTAGGCATGCGATCGGACACGCCTGAGAACCCTGCACAAGACCTCCACTGTGCGAGTCACCTCATCGTCGGTGGTGGCGTAGCCGGTGGTCAGGCGCAGGCTCCCGAGCGCCTGCTCCATGGTCAAGCCCATCGCCAGCAGGACGTGCGAGGGATCGAGCGAGCCGGAGGCACACGCCGATCCGCTCGAGGCCGCGATACCCTCGAGGTCGAGGGCGAGCAGCATGTCCTCGCCCCGACGATCGGCGAACGTGCATGTTGCGTAATTGGGCAAGCGCTTCTCCGCCCCGGTCACAGTGCCGCCGAGGTCGGCCAGCGTGTCCCGCAGCAGGCGGCTCTGGCGTTCGGCGGCCGCGCGGCGCGCGTCACCCTGGAGCGTGCAGACGGAGAGTGCAGTCGCGACCGCGATCGCGGCCGCCACGTCCTCGAACCCGGCTCGGCGGCCCCACTCCTGCGGTCCGCCGTACAGCAGCGGGATTCGGATCCCGTCTCTCACGAACAGCAGCCCTCCGCGTCCGGCGCCGAGCTTGTGACCGCTGATCGAGACCAGGTCCGCGCCGTTCGGTAGCGAGCTCCACCGCAGGCCTGCGCACGCGTCCACGTGAACGAGCGCCCCGACCTGGTGCGCTCGCGCGATGACCTCGGCCACGGGCTGGATGGTGCCGACCTCGTTGTTGGCCAGGCCGACCGAGACAAGGGCGGTGCCTGGCTTGATCGCATCGGCATCGACCGTAGCCGTGCCGTCGACCGGCGCGACCACGACTTCGCGACCGAGCAGTTGCGCCCGGCGAGCCGCCCCGAGGACGGACTGATGCTCCGCCTCCCACGTGACCAGGCGCCCGCCGGTCCCGAACAGCGCAAGGTTCACCGCTTCGGTGCCTGACGACACGAATGTGATCTCGACGCCGCGCGCCCCCATGGCGATGGCCGCGGCGTCGCGCGCCCGATCGAGCGCAGCCCGTGCGGCTCGCCCTTCTGCATGCGGGCTGGAAGGGTTGCCCTGGGGCACCGAGCGGAGAGCCTCGGCGACTTCCGGGAGGACCGGCGCCGAGCCGGCGTCGTCGAGATAGATCCGGCTCATGGATTCAGCAGTGCTGCGCGCGCGCCCGGGCAGGGATCAGCCGCGGCTGTGGTCGTGCTGGTGGATCAGCTCCGTGAGCGTGCCCTGGAAGCTCTTCAGATAGAGGTGCAGGTCGAGGATCTCGTCGACGCTGATCGGCTCCGCCTCGGCCACCGGCTCTGCAGCGGCCTCAGCCACCGTCGCCTCGATCTCGTCCACCGCTCCGCCCGCGATCGCAAGCACCACGATGAAGGTCACCTGGCACTGCGCGCAGGTCACCTGGAGGTGAAACCTCTCCTCCTCGTGGCTAAGGACCTGGACGTCGCAGCCTTTGAGGCTGCGTCCGCAGACCGGGCAGTTGTAGAACCTGGCGCGGTCGCGGATGAACTCGATGATGCCCATCGCGGCCCATATTACGCCCGCAGACTCAGAGCGTAATGAGCTAGCGATGACCCTCGATGCACGTGCATCCTGACGGGCCCACGACGGCTGAGTGAACGGTGCCGGCAGGAAGCACCATGCGGTCGCCAGGCTTCAGCTCCAGGCGCCTGCCCTCGCTCTCCAGGACGAAGGTGATCGATCCATCGACGCAGTAGAGAACCTTTTCAAAACCGTGGCTGTGGGCGGCGTAGGTATCGCCGGGGCCGTTCGACCATGAGTAGCAACCGCTCGCCTCGGTTTTGAGCTTGGACATCAACTCGTCGAGGTGGGCCACGAAGCGATTCTAAGATTGCTTCGGTGAGACCCCGGTTCCTGGCCGACTGCAACGTCGGACGGCTGGCGCGCTGGCTGCGCGCGCTCGGATACGACGCCTCGTACCACGCACGCATCGACGATTCGGAGCTGGTGCGAGAAGCCGCGGCCGAAAACCGCGTGCTGCTGACGCGCGACCGCGACCTCACCAAACGACGTGTCATCCAGACTGGAGTCGTGCACGCGATCCTGATTCGAGACGACGACGTGATCAACCAGCTGCGGCAGGTGTTCGCGGAGCTTGGCCTCGAGCTGAAGGAGGCGCTGACGCGCTGTATCGAGTGCAATTCGGAGCTCGAGGCGAGGGTGCCCGCGACCGTGGTCGAGCGGGTGCCGCCCTTCGTGCGCAAGACGCAATCGCGCTACTCGGAGTGTCCCGAATGCGGGCGTATCTACTGGGCGGGCACCCATTGGCAGCGGATGCGCGAGGTCTTGCTCGGGCTTTGAGAGATGTGCTGCGCAGGCTCGTCGCAGGCGAGCTGAGCGAGGACGAGGCGCTCGCCGAGCTGCGGCGCATCCAGCTCGATGAGCTGGGTGGCCGGGCGAGACTCGACCTTGGACGCTATCTTCGGCGCGGGATCCCGGAGGTGGTGCTCGCGGCCGGCAAATCGCCTGAGGAGGCGGCGCGCCTGGCCCTGACCATGGCCGAGCATCACGGCCAGGGGCTCGTGAGCCGGATGACGGCCGTCCATCAGTCCGCGCTGCGCGACGCCACCTCGGCCTCTGGCATGCAGGTGGTCGACTACCACTCCTCGGCCCGCATTTTGCGACGCGAATTCCAACCCGAAGCCGTTGATGGCAAGGTCGGCGTCCTCACGGCCGGAACCTCCGACGTTCCCGTCGCCGACGAGGCTCGCATGGTGGCCGAAGCGTGCGGACTCGAGACGCGGCTCGATGCGGACCTTGGCGTTGCCGGCTTGCATCGATTCGTGGGTCCGCTTTCGGCGATGCTCGAGTGGGGCGCCGACGTGATCGTGGTCGCGGCGGGGATGGACGGCGTGCTGCCCGGTCTGGTGGCGGGTCTGATCGACGTGCCGGTGATCGGGCTGCCTGTCTCGACCGGGTACGGCCGAGGCGGCGCGGGCGAGGCCGCTCTGACGACGATGCTTCAGTCATGCTCGACGGGCCTCGTCGTGGTGAATATCGACAACGGCGTGGGCGCGGGCGCCGCAGCGGCCTTGATCGCTGCGCGAGCCGCTCAGGGCCGTCGGCGTGGACGCAAGATCGCCAGGACAGCGAGCACCAGCGCAGCGGACAGGAGCAGCGCGAATACGGCTCCGGCGACGATGCGGGACGCGTCGGCGCCGCCGGGAATCGCAAACACCAGCCCCAGGAGCACGGCCGCGAGCAGGACCCCGGCCAGCAGCCACGGAAAGCCGCGCCGCCGCCGGCCGTAAAAGAAGAACCAGAGCGCGCCCGGCCGCTTTTTCGGTTCGCTCACAGCAGCGAAGGAAGCTCCGCGAGCGTTTTGATCGTGGGTACGCCATCGCGAGGTTCGTCCTCGGCATGGGCGGTGACGATGACGGCGCGCATGCCAAGCGCCACCGGGCCTTCGTAGTCTTCCCTGACCCGGTCGCCGACGAACAGCGTTCGCTCCGCAGTCATGCCGATTGCATTCAGCGCGGACTCGTACATGCCCGGCGCGGGTTTGCGGCGCCCCACCTCGCTGGAGAAGACGATCGCATCCACCAGCTCGGTGATGCCGTTGCTGTCAACCTGGCGGCGCATCATCTCGGGTGGGAAGGGCGCGTTCGAGCACACGCCGCGCTTGATGCCGCGATCGCCGAGCCAGGTGAGAATGCCGAGGGCGTCGGCGTCGATCTCCACCGCGCGATCCCAGCATCGCTGCTCGGCGTCGAGGATGTCGTGCAGCAGGTCATCAGGCAGCCGCAAGCCGGCCCGCTTCCAGGTGTCGCGGTAGACGTCCATGTAGTCGACCTCGTCCTCGCTCATGCTGCTGATGTACTGCTCGAGCGGCATCAGGACGGCGTCGAGGATCGTCTCGGCCTCCGGGGCGGGGACGCCGAGCGCGGCCTCGATGCGCGGCCGGAACTCGTCGAGCATGCGGAGGAGATCGGCGGTCGGGTAGGCAAAAGTCACCAGGGTCCGGCCGTAGTCGAACAGCACGCCTCCGATGTCGCGCATGCGCATATCCTGATGCTCCGTGGCCAAACGGTTGACACACCTGGACGACAAGGGCGCGGCGCGCATGGTCGACGTCGCCGACAAGCTCGCGACCGTGCGCGAGGCCGTCGCCGAGTGCATCGTCCGAATGGCGGCTGAAACGGTGGCGGCTGTGCGCGAAGGCACCGCAAAAGGGGATGCGCTTCAGGTCGCGCGTGTGGCCGGGATCATGGCCGCGAAACGAACGCCCGACCTCATACCGCTGTGCCATCCCCTTCCGCTCACGAGCGTCAGCGTCGATTTCGATTTCGTCGAGGGCGGCGTGCGCATCACTACGCGGGTCCGCGTGGTGGGCCAGACCGGCGTCGAGATGGAGGCGCTCACTGCGGCCGCCGTTGCGGGCCTGACCCTGATCGACATGACCAAGGGCCTCGAGCGCGGCGTCTACCTGGAGTCCATGCGCTTGCTGGAAAAGTCGGGCGGCCGGTCAGGGACGTGGAAGCGCAACGAATGACTCAGCACAAAGCCCACGTGATCACGATCAGCGACGGCGTCTCGACGGGAAAGAGGTCTGACGTAAGCGGTCTGGCCCTCGTCGAGATGCTGAAGAACGCTGACTTCTCCGTGGCGGCGCCGGAGGTCGTACCGGACAAGCAGGAGCGGATCTGCGACGCGATCATCGCCGCGATCGTTGGCGGTGCCGACCTCGTCGTCACCACCGGTGGCACCGGACTTGGTCCCCGAGATGTCACGCCGCAGGCAACCTCGATGCTCATCGACTATGAGGTACCCGGTCTGGGCGAGCTGATGCGGCGCGCGGGCGCCGCAAAGACTCCGAACGCCGTGCTCTCGCGCGGCCTCGCGGGGGTGCGCGGCCAGTCGCTGATCCTGAATGTGCCTGGCAGTCCGAAGGGAGCCGTCGAATCTCTGGAGGCGGTGATGCCGGTGCTGGACCACGCGATGCAGCTGCTCCACGGCGACACGAAGCACTGATGAACCCGGCCTCACCGATCCGGGCCGGCATCTGTGTGCTGGATGTGGCCGATCCGTACGCTGGCACTTGCGCTCCGGTCCTCACGCATCTTTTAGATGCCCTCCGGTCCGGTGCTCGTGCCGCCTTCGTCTCGACCGCCCCAGGCCGCATCTGCCCGGCCCGGCCAGTGGGTACGGGTTCTTGAACCTCAACTCGGACATCGGTGAGGGCGCGAGTGACGACGAGGCGATCCTGGCTTGCATCGACAGCGCGAACATCGCGTGTGGCGTCCACGCGGGCTCCGCCACGCTCACGATCGCGACGGCGATGCGATGTCGCACGCTCGGCGTCGAGGTCGGCGCGCACCCGGGCTATGACGACCGCGCCGGATTCGGACGGGTGGAGCGCTCTCTGTCCGCAGCGGAGATCGAGGCGCTGATCGCCTTCCAGGTCGGAAGCATGGCCGCCGTGACGCGGATCGCCTACATCAAGCCACACGGCGCCCTGTATCACCGCTGCCAGCGCGACGGTGCTGCCGCGGATGCCCTCGCGCGAGTTGCCAAGAACCACGGCGTCGGAGTCATGGGCCAGCCTGGGTTCGAGATCCTGGCCGCGGCGGAGCGCGCGCGCTTGCCGGTGTATCGCGAAGGCTTTGCCGACCGACTCATGCTGCCGGACGGCAGCCTGGCTCCCCGCAGCCAGGCCGGCGCGGTCCTCAATCCCTCGCTCGCGGCGCAGCAAGCCGTCAGCCTTGCGCGCTCAGGTCGTTACGACACGATCTGCGTCCACGGCGATACCAAAGGCGCGGGTCAGATCGTGTCTGCGGTACGGGCCGCGCTGCGGGAAGCCGGGATCGAGACGGCCCCCCTCGCGGGTTGAGCCCAGCCGGCGCGCTCGCGCTCAAGCTGGTCCTGACGCCAATCCTCGTTGGAGCTGCCAGCCTCGCGGGCCGGCGCTGGGGCTCCGCCGTCGGCGGCTGGCTGATCGGAATTCCGTTCACGTCGGGGCCGATCGCATTCTTCCTCGCGCTGAGCCCGGGGCCACGCTTCGCCGCCGAGGCGGCCCTGGGCATCATGGCCGGCGCCATCTCGCAGGCCGCGTTCTGCCTCGCCTACGCGTGGACGGCCCAGCGCTCGACCTGGATCGCTTCGATGCTCGCGGCGACTGCGGCCTTTTCCGCCGCCACCATCACCCTCAACCCGCTGCGGATTCCAGGGCTGGCGTTCCTCGCCGTCGTCGCTGTTGTGCTCGTGATCGCGCTTTTCCTGATGCCACGCCGGTCAGAGACAACGGCTGAGCACCTCGACTTCCCGCGGTGGGATATTCCAGCGCGCATGGTGGTAGCCACCGCGTTCGTGGTTGCGCTGACTTCCGCTGCGCCGCTGCTCGGCCCGCGGCTGGCCGGGCTGCTGGCGCCTTTCCCGCTGTACGGGGCCGTCCTCGCCACGTTCGCGCACCGGCTCCAGGGCCGCGAGCCGGCCGTCAACGTGTTGCGAGGCCTGCTCCTGGGCCTGTTCGCGTTCGCATCCTTCTTCCTTGTGCTCGCGGTCCTCCTGCCGGAAGGGATCGCGCCGGCGTTTGCGGTAGCGATCGTGGCCGCGGCGGGTGTGCAGGCTGGCTCGCTGGTAACGGGGCGGCGGCTCGGCCTCGCATGAACGCTGAGATCCGGGAGCTGAGCGACCTGCAAGATCTGCGCCGGCTGGAGGAGCTGTTCGCGATGGTATGGGGAAGGACCGATGAGCCTCCAATCAGCTCCGACATGCTGAAGGCGTTCGCCCAATCGGGCAACTATCTTGCCGGCGCGTTCTTGGACGGCCGACTGATCGGAGGCCTCGTCGGCTGGCTTGGCGGCATGCCTCCCCGCGAGCTGCATATGCATTCACACATCCTCGGCGTGCTTCCGGACCGTGAGGCGCGGGGTCTCGGCTTCGAGCTCAAACAGCACCAGCGGCGCTGGTGCCTGGCGCGGGAGGTGAAGGTGATGGAATGGACGACCGATCCTCTCGTCCGGCGCAATGCCTACTTCAACCTGAGCAAGCTCGGCGCCGAGGCGCCCGAGTATCTCATCAACTTCTACGGCGAGATGGACGACGGCATCAATGCAGGCGAGGAATCCGACCGGCTCCTGATTCGTTGGCGCCTGGAGTCAGAGAGGGCAGAAGCCGCGGCCGCGGGCAAGCTGGCCGAACTGGACGTCGACAAGCTGCGAGGGTGGGGCAGGATCGCGATTCTCTCCGTCGGGGCGGACGGCGAGCCGGTTTCGGTGACGTCTGGTGCTCGCGTCCTTATATGTCAGGTGCCCGAAGACATCGTGGCGCTGCGGCGTTCAAACCCCGCGCTCGCGCACAGGTGGCGCTTGGCTTTGCGTCAGGCCCTGGGTGGGTCGATGGAGCGCGGATACCACATCGCAGGCGCCACACGCGCCGGTTGGTACGTGCTCGAATCAGGCACCACCTAAACTCATCATCGTGCTGCAGGTAGGGGATAAGGCCCCCGATTTCAAGCTGCCAACCACGGGCGGCCAGGAGCTGACGCTGCCCGATGCGCTAGAGAAATTTCGCGCCCTCATCCTCCTCTTCTATGTCCTTGATTTCACCGGAGGTTGAAGGACAGAGCTGACCGAGTTCCGGTCCAGGAACGACGATGCAGTAGCCAATGGAGTTGGCATCTTCGGCATCAGCGTCGACTCGGTGTTCTCGCACCAGGCCTTCGCCAAAGAGCTCGGCGGGCTGCCGTTCGACCTGATAGGCGATTTCGAGCGGAAGATGGTCACCGACTACGGCGTGCGGCGTGACGACGTCGCAGGGTATTCGGGTATGGCGCGGCGATCGATTTTCATCGTCGACCGCAAGGGCGTGATCCGCTGGACGTGGGTCGCATCGCGTGAGCAGCCTCAGCCGGACTACGACGCGGTGCTGGCGGAGGCGAGGCAGATCGCGAGCGAATCATGACGGCCGCGAACCGCGAGATCGAGCCGATTGAAAAAGGTTGGAGCGAGCTCGAAGCCCTGGTCGAGAAGCTGGGGCCTCCACGTCTCGAGGTGACCGGGTCCGGC
>Ga0209056_10005729_pt1 | contig 12914 bp, 11 predicted proteins | sample GraSoiAngelo_114_FD_185876 | JGI IMG/M metagenome (GOLD analysis project Ga0209056, IMG submission 185876) | Grasslands soil microbial communities from the Angelo Coastal Reserve, California, USA - 14_0903_13_40cm (SPAdes) (version 2) | ecosystem: Environmental > Terrestrial > Soil > Grasslands... | reverse complement strand
GGTGTTGTTCAAGTTGCGGTACAACAGCGTATCCGTCGCAATCTTCCCCAGCGTCCCCTCTCCCTTGTCCATCTTGTCGAGCAGTCCCTTGAGCGAGCCCGTGGCGTCCGCGAGGCGGCCGGTGAGCTGGGTGAGATTGACGCTCAGCGTGTCGAGCCGCTTGCCGGTCTCTGCCGCGCCGGCGTTCGAGAACAGCGTGTCGAGATGCGCCATCACGCGCTCGAGCGACTTGAGCGTGGCTTGAGTTTGCTGCACCGCCGGGCCGTTCGTCGCCGTGGTGAGGGCGTTCATGCCGCGCTGCGTGGCGATCAGGGTGTTGTGGATGTCGCTCGCCAGCTGGCCGGGGTTCAAGCCCTTGTTCACGTTCGCGATCAGCTCGTTGGCGCTCGTGGCGGCGCGCTGCGCGATGTCGGCGAACTGCTCCTCCGTCACGCCCTTGATGTGACCCCCCGCCGGGAGCAGGGTGTCGTTGATGCCGGGGTTGTAGTCCACGTACTTGGCGCCCAGGAAGTCCGCCGCTGCCACCGTCGCGGTCGCGTCTTTGTGGGGCTGCACTTGAGGGTCGAGCTGCAGCGTCACCGACACCCGGCCCACGCGCTCGAGCCGCACCGGCCCCACCCGCCCCTTCTTCACGCCCGAGACGCGCACCGGGTCCCCTTCCTTCAGGCCCTGGACGTTCGCGAACTCGACCTGGACCGGCACGGCCTTGGAGACGATCGAGCGACCGGTGAGCCAGAACATGAACGCGGTGAACACCAGGAAGCCCACGAGCACGAGCGCGCCGACCGTGACTTCCTGCTTATACGTCAGGTCCATGGGTCTCCCGGTCGGTCTCCGACTCCGATTGGATCAAGGCCATCTCGAGATCGCGCTCCATGAACTGCTGCACCGCCGGATCGCGCGACTGGAGGATCTCCTCGGGCTTCCCCACCGCGCGGATCTTCGCCTGCCACAACAGCGCCACCCGGTCCGCCACGCGGAACGAGCCGCGCACGTCGTGCGACACCACCACGCTCGTCACGCCCAGCTCGTCCTGCAGCCGCTCCACCAGGCCGTCGATCACGTCGGCGTTCACGGGATCGAGCCCCGAGGTCGGCTCGTCGTACAGCAGGTACTTGGGCTTCCCCGCGATCGCCCGCGCGATGCCGACGCGCTTCCGCATCCCGCCCGACAGCTCCGCCGGATACTTCTCGGCAACGTCGGGCGCCAGGTTCACGAGCCGCAGGCAATCGCGCACCCGGTTGGTGCAATAGGCTTCGTCACTGGCGCACGCCTCGTCGGTGATGCCGAGCCGGATGTTCTCGGCCACGCTCATCGAGTCGAACAGGGCGCCGTACTGGAACACGTAGCCGATGCGGCTGCGGAGCTGCTGGATCTCCTTGCGTCCCAGCCGCGGCACGTGCAGCCCGTCCACGATCACGTCGCCCGAGTCGGGGCGGAGCAGCCCATTGATCGTCTTCAGGGTGACGCTCTTCCCCACCCCCGAGGGACCGAGCAGCGCCACCGTTTCGCCCTCGCGCACCTCGAGGCTCACGCCGTCCAAGACCACGTTGTCGAGGAAGCGCTTGGAGATGTTCAGGAGCTCGATCATTTCGCGGTCAACAGCAGCTTGGTGATGACCGCGTCGAGCAGCAGGATCGACACCGACGCCGACACCACCGCGCCCGTGGTGGCCCGGCCGACCCCCTCCGCGCCCTGCTGCGCGTTGTACCCGACGTAGCAGGGGATGAGGGTGACGGCGCACGCGAAGGCGTAGCTCTTGACGAGCGAGTACCACAGGTCGAGCGGCCGGAAGAAGAATTGCGCGCCGTACTCGAAGTCGCCGTAGGTGAGGCCGAGCGAGCCCTTGGCGGTGAGGTAGCCGACCAGGATCCCCGTGGCGTTCGCGAACATCGTGAGCGCCGGGATCACGAGCAGCCCGGCGAGCACCCGGGGGATCAGGAGGTGCGAGATGGGCGAGCGGCCCAGGCTCTCGAGCGCGTCGATCTGCTCGGTCACCCGCATGGTGCCGAGCTCCGCCGCGTAGCGCGCCCCGATCCGCCCCGCGAGAATGAGCGCCGTGAGCACGGGCCCCAGCTCGAGGATCATCGACTCCGAAATCACCGCGCCGGCGTAGTACAGCGGCAGGGCGCCGGTGAACTGGTAGCCGGTCTGGAGACTGGTCACCGCACCGGCGAACCCGGCGACGAGCAGCACGATGAAGAGCGAGCCGTAGCCGACGGCGAGCGACTGCTCGAAGGTGCGGGGGAGATAGATGCGCCACTCCGCGAGCCCGCGCAGCATGTCGATCAGGAGGAACGTGAAGCGGCCCGCGTGGTCCGCGGAGCGGAGGCTCCAACGCGCGACCAGCCGCACGGGGCCGAGCGTGAGCGCCGCACCGTTAGCCATGTGCTGTATCTTGTGTAGCCATGGCAGTTTCGTCCACCCCCCGAGCGCGAAAACCGCGCACCGCGCAAGCCTTTACGCGCAAACTGCTGGCCTGGTACCGGCGCGCGGCGCGCGACCTGCCGTGGCGCCGCACGCGCGATCCGTACCGCGTGCTCGTGTCCGAGTTCATGCTGCAGCAGACGCAGGTGAGCCGCGTGGCGCAGTTCTACCCGCGGTTTCTGGAACGCTTCCCCGATCTCGGCACGCTGGCGCGGGCGCCGGCGCGCCAGGTGCGCGAGGCGTGGGATGGGCTGGGATACTACGCACGTGCTTCCAATCTCCACGCGCTGGCGCGCGTGGTCAGGCAGGACTTCGACGGCACATTGCCTGCGGAACCGGACGAGCTGAGAAAGCTGCCGGGAGTCGGCCCTTACACGGCCGGTGCTGTGGCGAGCTTCGCGTACGAGAAGCCGGTGCCGGCGGTCGACACCAACGTCGCCCGGGTGATACGAAGGGTGTTTGGAAACGCGAAACGCGGAATGCGGAACGCGGAACTGTGGCGGTTGGCGCAGGCGCTCGTGCCCAAAGACGGCAAGCGAGCCTGGAAATTCAATCAGGCGGTGATGGAGCTGGGGGCGCTGATATGCGTGGCGCGGAAACCGAAATGCCCGCAGTGCCCAGTCAGGGAAGTATGCAGAACAGGCAAAGCTAGACGCACAGACGCGCAGCGGTAAACAGTGTCAGTGAGCAGGGTGTCCCGTTCACTCCGGACTGTTTTCCGCGGTGCGTCTGCGCGTCTAGTCTTTGCATTTCCGCGCCTCTATGATTCAGCGTGACTGAACTTCGGGAACGGCTGCAGGCCGCCCTGGGCGACGCGTACCGCATCGAGAAGGAGCTCGGCGGTGGGGGGATGAGTCACGTCTTCCTCGCCGTGGAGGTCCGGCTGGGGCGAGAGGTGGTGGTGAAAGTGCTGCCGCCCGCGCTCGCGGCGGGCGTGAGCGCCGACCGCTTCGAGCGCGAGATCCAACTCGCCGCGAAGCTGCAGCACCCGCACATCGTGCCGCTGCTCACCGCCGGATCCCGGGGCGATCTGCTCTACTACGTCATGCCGCACATCGCGGGGGAGTCACTGCGCGCGCGGATCGCGCACGAGCGCGAGCTGCCCGTGGGCGAGGCCGTGCGGATCATGCGTGATGTGTGCGACGCGCTCGCCTACGCTCACGGGCACGGCATCGTGCACCGCGACGTGAAGCCCGACAACGTGTTGCTCTCGGGGAAGCACGCGCTCGTGACGGACTTCGGCGTCGCCAAGGCGGTCTCGAGCTCGAGCGGCGCCGCCACGCTCACCTCGCTGGGCATGGCCCTGGGCACACCTGCCTACATGGCGCCGGAGCAGGCCGCCGGCGATCCCAACGTGGACCATCGCGCCGACCTGTACGCCGTCGGGGCGCTCGGCTACGAGCTGCTCACCGGGCGGTCGCCGTTCGGCGGCTTGTCGCCCCAGGGCATGCTCGCGGCCCAGGTGACGACCACACCGGATCCCGTAACCCAGCACCGCGACAGCGTGCCACCGGCGCTCGCGAACCTGATCATGCGGTGCCTGGCGAAGCACCCGGCGGACCGGCCGCAGAGCGCGGAGGAGCTGGTCAGCCAGCTCGAGAGCATGGCGACGCCTACCGGGGGTATGACCCCGGAGCTGACGGCGGGCATTTCTTCCGGCACGGCGGCGGCCATCCGCCGCGGACACCCCGCCCGCGTCGCCGCTCTGTACGCGCTTGCCGCCATCGGCGCCCTCACGCTCGACTACCTGCTCGTGCACTTCCTCGGCCTTCCCGACTGGTTTCTGCTCGGCGTGGTGGCGCTCGTCGCCGCGGGCCTGCCGATCATGCTGTGGACGGGCCTGATGGAGCGGCGCCGGGCGCTCGCGAGCGGCACCGGCCAGGCGGCCCTGCCCGCCGGTGTAGACCGTTGGTTCACGTGGAGGCGAGCGCTGTGGGGAGGAGCGGCCGGGTTCGGGCTCCTGACACTGGTCACCGCGGTTTACATGGCGCTGCGGGCGCTCGGGATTGGGCCGGTGGGGACCCTCGTGGCGAGCGGTGTGCTCGCGGAGCGGGACCGGCTGGTGCTCGCCGACTTCGAGAACCGCACGACGGACTCGACCCTCGGCCCCTCACTCACCGAAGCCCTGCGGGTCGATCTCGCGCAGTCGCCCGTGGTGCGGCTGCTGGACGCCGCGGCGGTCGGTCAGGCGCTCGGCCGCATGGGGCGGAAGCCCGGGACGGCGCTCGACGTCGCGCTGGCGCGCGAGCTAGCCCAGCGGGAAGGGGCGAAGGGGGTCGTGCACGGGCAGGTCGATCCGGTGGGACGCGGGTATGTGCTCTCCGCCGAGCTCGTGTCGGCCGCGGACGGCGCCCAGCTCGTCGCGCTGCGGGAGAACGCCAAAGACGACGGCGCGATCATCGAGGCGGTCGACCGCCTCTCCGGGAAGCTGCGCGAGCGGATCGGGGAGTCGCTCAAGACGATCCGCGCGAGCGAGCCGCTGGAGCAGGTCACCACGGGCTCGCTCGAGGCGCTGCGGAAGTACTCACAGGCGCTGCGGGCCAATGACGCGGGAGAGACCGACCGCGCAGTCGCGCTGCTCGGGGACGCCATCGCCTTGGACACGACGTTCGCGATGGCGTACCGCAAGCTGGCGGTCGTGCTCAGCAACACCGCCGGCGCGCCGTCCCGCATCGCCGCAGCCGCCACCCAAGCCTTCCGGCATCGCGACCGACTGACGCCGCACGAACGCTACCTGGCGGAGGCGTTCTACTACTATCAGGCCGAGTTCGACCGAGCCAAGATCGTGAGCGCTTATCGAGCGGCGCTGGAGCTCGATCCCGAGGATCCTGTGGCGCTGAACAACCTGGGGCTCCAGTTGAACCTGGAGCGCCGGTTCGCGGAGGCCGAGTCCCTGACGTTGCGCGGCATCGCGGTCGCACCCAACGTGGCGACGCTGTACTTCAATGCGATGCAGGCGCAGATCGGGCAGGCGAACTACGCCGCGGCGGCGCGCACGTCGGACCTGTTCGCGCGGCGCGCACCAACGAACCCCATGAGCTTCATGCTGCGCGCGGCGCTGTTCACAGCACGCCGCGACTTCGACAGCGCTGCGGCGGTCAGCCGGGCGCTGGCGCAGCGCGCGCCAGATCTCGTGTGGCGAGAGTTGGCGGCGTACTCGCTGTCCCAGATCAGCCTGGTGCAGGGGAAGCTCGCCGACGCCGAGGCCTACGCCCGCAAGGCGATGGCGGTGAGCGAGCAGCGCGGCCTGCCGGCGGCGTACGTCGGGGGCGCCATCGGGCTCGCGACGATCGACGTGCGCTACAGGAATGCGCCCGCGGCGGGGCGGCGCAAAGTGGAGCAGGCCCTGCGCCGGTATCCCTTAGCCTCGATCCCCGTTGCGGATCGGCCGTATCTCTGGCTGGCGTGGCTGTACGCGGAGGCGGGGCGGCCCGACCGCGGGCGGCAGTTGCTCGCGGAGTACGACGTAGCGGTCCCCGAGGCGTTTCGCCGGCGCGAGCCGTTCCGTCACGGCGCGGCCGCCGCGGTCGCGTTCGCGGAAGGCCGTACCCGGGACGCGATCCAGGAGTACCGCGCCTGGTACGAGGAGGCCGCCTGCGCGGCGTGTGGGCTGTTCGGACTCGCACGCGCCTACGACCAGGCGGGCGAGCGCGACTCGGCGCTCGCCGTCTACGAGCGCGCGGTCACGACGCCCGGCCTGCAACGTGCGTACGACGAAGCCCTGACGCTGGCGCCGACCTATAGACGCCTGGGGGAGCTCTACGAGCAGCGCGGCCAGTTCGACAAGGCCCGCGACTACTATGGACGGTTGGTGGATCTGTGGAAGAACGCAGATCCGGAGCTACAGCCGATCGTGCGGGACGTGAAGCAGCGGCTGGCGCGACTCAGCGCCGAAGGGGCGCGCTGATCACCCTTTGCCGAGCGTCGCGGCGAACATCGCAATCAGCCCCAGCCCGCCCGCGATCGATGCCGCGAGAATCTGCCGTTTTCTCAAGGCCTGAAACGCCTCCGGCAGCTCTCCGCGCGCATCCGTCTCGAGCCGCCCGAGTTTCGCCGCCGTCGGCACGCTGATCCCCACCGCCGCGAGCGCCCCCAAGACGCCCGCGCCCATCATCAGGTTGAGCCATCCCGGCATGTCGCCCGAGCGCATGTACGGCATGCTAAGGACGATCCCGGACAGCACCACGGCGATCGCCCCCGGGCCGACCAGCAGCCGCTGAATCGCCCCGATGAGCTTGTACGCCTTGAGCCGCTCGGCCGGGGTAAAGCTCTTGGCCGAGATGCCCGCGACCATGGTGGCGATGCCGCCGCCTAACCACAGAGTGAAACCCAGGACATGCACGAGCAGCCAGAATCCACGCATTGAAGGCCCTAGTCGTTGCAGGTTCTGTGACCTACTGACTGTTCACCACTTCCGGAATCGGTTGCCGGCCGGCGTATCCCGTTTCGAGTTCATGCCAATGCTCGATCCTGTCTTCCCCGGCCTTCCAGCACCAGAAGATATCTCTCCCCTCGAGCTTGCCGTAGAAATCGACCAGTCCCTGATCGAACCCCTTGAACACGCAGCCGATCTGCGCGAGCTCGGCGAGATAGCGATCGATCTCGCGCGCCACGTCGCTGATGCGGCTGCGCAATTGCACCTGCTCCGCCGACTCGCCCCATTCCGGCTTCGCCTGCGCGACGAGCAGCTCGTACTGGGACACGAGATCGCGCCACTGGGGATGGAGCGAGAGGATGTCGGACACGACCCGCTTTACGAGGGGGAGAGTTCGATTGGCTTCGGCGAGGGTGAAGTACTTGCGGGCCACGATAATAATATACGGGGAAAGGCAACTACTAGACGCATAGACGCACAGCGGTGAACAGTGTGAGTGAGCAGGTATTACCGTTAACTCGCTCCTGTTTTCCGCGGTGCGTCTGTGCGTCTAGCTTTTGCCTCTCCTACTCTCTCACGATCACGATGCCATGTATGAACTCCGGGTGCGGGATGAATCCCACTACCCGTTTATCGCTGCTCACGACTACGATCGTCGAGCGGATGTGCGTATCGCTCGCATCCAGCTGCTCGATCCGGTAGCCCACCAGCTCCGTGTCGGGTGTGACGACGGTCGTGTCGTGGCGCGTGTGGGTCTGCGCCGAGCATTCCGTCGGGTCGTGCCCGGCGGCGACGCACTGCGTCACGATGTCGCGGTCCGAGATCGTGCCCAGAAAGCGCCGGTCCTTGGGGTTATCCACCACAGGCACGACCGAGATGTCCTTGGCGCGCATCAACAGCGCCACCTCGGCGCTGGTGGCGCCCGCGGCGGCGACGAACGGCTCGGGGATCATGATTTCGCGGGCGAGCATCGGTGTAATGTATCAGCCCAGAGCCCGCTTGGTCGCATCGTAGCCCGCCTTCAGGTATCTCTCCCCTTCCCCCACCGCAAATGTCGCCTCCCGCTCCGCCACGGCCCTGACGACGAGCAGTCGCGGCCCCTCCTTCGGCCACTCGGCGATCGCCCGCTCCGTCTGTGCCGCCATCATGACGCGGATCGCTTCGCCGTGCGCGCGCACGAGAGCCGGGATCGGTGCCCGGCGCGACGTGGGCGGCTCGTCGAATCCCGGCCCTACGTCAATCGCGACCACCAAGTCGGCGTGGATCTTGCTCGCGGGCCCGAGCGGCAGGGCCGCCCGCAGGCCCCCGTCGGCGAGCCGCCGGCCGTCGATCCGGCCGGGCGGGAAATAGAGCGGCAGGGCGCAGGAGGCGTACAGCACGTCGATCAAGGGGGCGTCCTGCCCCAGCTCCCCGAACAGCACCAGCTCGCCCGAGTCGACGTCGGTCGCCGTGACGGTGAGGGGGATCTCGAGCTGGGCGAACCGCGTGGCGGGGACGAGCCGGGCGATGCTCTGCTGCAGCGGCGCGGGCTTGAAGATGTTGGCGGCGAACACGCCCTTCACGAGCGCGAAGCGATCGAGCGCCGCCACGTCTTTCGGGCCGAGCGAGCGCGCCATCTCGACGAATCGGTCGTAGGTCGAGCCGGCGGCGAAGGCGGCGCCCACCACCGCGCCCATCGACGTGCCGACGATGTGGGAGGGTCGCACACCGGCTTCGAGCAGCGCTTTCCAGGCTCCGGCGTGGGCGAGGGACTTTGCCCCACCACCACCAAACACCGCCACCACCCTCACCGCCCCACCCCGCCTCTAACGCGGAACGCGGAAGGCGGAACGCGAAACAGCAGCGCGGGCTTCAAGCGGCACGACCTCCCACTTCTGTTCCGCGTTCCGCGTTCCGACTTCCGCGTTCACTCTCCGGCACCAATGTCGTACCGGCGATCCATCACCCTACTGGCCCGCCGCTTCGCCGCCCGGTCATACCGCCGCTTCTCGTCCGCCGTCTCCGGGACGATCGGAGGCACGGGGGTGGGCACGCCCTGGTCGTCGAGCGCCACATACGTGACGTAGCACGAGTTGGTGTGGCGCTTCTCGCCCGTGAGCACGTTCTCGGCGATGATCTTCACGCCCACCTCCATCGAGGTGCGACCCGCGAAGTTGACACGCGAGTATGCGGTGACGAGCTCGCCCACGTGGATCGGCTCCTTGAAGTCCACCTTGTCCACGGAGACCGTGACGCACTGCTTGCCGGCATGGCGGATCGCGGCCACCGCCGCCACGCGGTCCGCCATCGCCAGAATCACGCCGCCGAACACGTTGCCCATGACGTTCGCGTGCTGCGGCGTCATCAGCTCGGACATCACGGTCTCGGACTCGCGGGGGTGCTTGGGGCGCAGCATCAGTAGTCCACGGGCCGGAGATAGAACTCGCCGATCGCGGTCTGGGACAGCACCGCGACGGTGGGGAGGCGGCGCTTCCAGTGGGTCGACTCGAGCCGGCGCTGCACCTTGTCCACCTCTTCGGGCGTGAAGCCGCGCGCCACCACGTCCTCCGCCCTCATGCCGCGGATCAGGTAGTACAGGATCCGGTCCACCTTGTCGTACGAGATGCCGTAGTCCGCCTCGGTGGTCTGGCCCGGGACCAGGTCCGGCGTGGGCGGCTTGGAGAGGATCACCTCGGGCACCCCGACGTGGCGCGCCAGCGCGCGCACCTGCGTCTTAAACAGGTCGCCCAGCGGGTTCACCGGGGGCGTGTCGTCGGCGTGCCAGGTGAAGTAGCCAAGCAGCCGCTCCGACTTGTTCCCGGTCCCGAGCGGCAGCGCGCCGTACTTTGCCGACAGATCGAACAGCACGATCATGCGCTCGCGCGCCATCACGTTGCCGCGGCGCGTCGGGTCGGCGTCGCCCACCTGCGCGAGATAGCCGTCCACCGCGGCGCTTATGTCCACTTTGAGCGACTCGATCCCCAGCTTGTCGATCACGAGCTGGGCGTGCTCGAGACTCTCGGGGGAGGACGTGCGGTACGGCATCCGCACGCCGATCACGTTGGCTTTCCCCAGCGCTTCGACGGCCAGAAACGCCGTGAGCGACGAGTCCACGCCCCCCGACAGTCCCACGATCCCCTTCGTGAACCCGCGGCGCCGCGCGACCTCGTCCTTCAAAAAGCTCGTCAGCCAGCGGCGCGCCAGCTCGACGTCGATCGCGAGCGGATCTCCTTCCTCCACCCCCTTCCCGACCACATGGATCCTGGGAGCAGGGAGCGGGGAGCCGGGAGCAGTACCGTTGGTGGCTGGGTCAAACTTCACCACGCTGCGCCTGCGCTTCCTGCTCCCTGCTCCCTGCTCCCCGCTCCCTAGGTTCTTGACCAGGTGCGGGAGGTTCACCTCGAGGTCGGCCAGGAGAGGAGCTTCCGCTCTCGCTCTCGTCGTCTCGTCGAAGTCGAGGTCGTAGGTCAGCACCGCCTCCTCGAACAGCGGCCCGCGCAGCACAATCTCGCCGCTCGGGTTCACGAGCACCGAGGCACCGGGGAAGCCCTTGCCGCCCTCGAACCCCACCAGGCTGGCGAGCGCCACCCACACGCCGTGCTCGTCGGCGATCCCCCGCACGATGCGCTCCCACCGCACCACGCTCGCGGGCAGCCGGGTCCCCTCCTCGTCCATCCCCGTCCCCCGCGCGGGCGAGGCGCTCGGCACGATGACGACCTGCGCTCCCTCGAGCGCGGCGATCGTGCCGCTGAGCGAGTGCCACGCGTCCTCGCAGATCAGGATCGCGGCCCGCCCCCAGCCCGTGTCGAACGCGCGGATCTCCCGGCCCCGCTCCACGAAGCGGTCTTCGTCGAACACGCCGTAGGTGGGGAGGAACACCTTGCGGTGGACGTGGCGCACTCCGGCCTTGTCGCCACCGAGCGTGGCGTAGAGGCAGGAGTTGTAATAGCGGTTCTGGAAGATCTCGTAGAAACCGACCGCCACGTCCACAGGGGGCGCCTGCGCGGCCTCGTGCTCCAGCGTGAGATCGCGGAACAGCGTCCCCGCCGTGACGGCGACGTCGCGCACGCCGCCTTCCACGAAGTAGCCCGACGTGGAGGTCTCCGGGAAGATCACGAGGTCCACCCGCGACTCGAGCTTGGCGAGCTGCGCCAGCACGCCGCCGATCTTCTGGAGATTGGCGGCGTACTCGCCCTTGGTGGGGCGGATTTGCGCGATGGCGAGACGGGGCATGACGGAAAGATAGGCGGATAGGCGGTTAGCCGGTTAGGCGGATAGCAGACGGCGTCTCACTCTCCGGCTATCCGGCTATCCGCCTATCCGCCTATCTCGCCATCGGCCCGTAGCGCCCCGTATCCACGATCTCCGCGACGTTGTCCGGTCCCACGCCGTCGCCATAGCGCCCCGCGGTCTGCCAGGGCGGTTTGAGCTGGTAGCTCACCCGGTCCACGAAGATGTCCGAGACGAGCGCGATGGCGCTGTGGACCTCGTAGCCGTGGATGATCATGTCGGCCAGCGACAGGACCTGCTCGGGGCCGCTGCTGTACGTGCCGAACCGATAGCTCGGAGCCACCCCGTACACGTTGTAGTCCATGTACGCGAGCTGGGCCGGAGGCGTGGTCGAGAGCGAGTCGTGTGAGTCGTAATACGCGAGCACCTGCCCTCCAGGCCCGATCACGACGTTGTTCCAGAGCTCCGAATTCCACGTCGCGCCCGCCCAGTCACCGGCCAGCGTGTCGCGCCTGAGGAGATTGTCGTGAATGACGGCGCCGTCAGTGAGGTAGTGCAGGCCGATTTCCCCGTCGATCACGTTGTCGTACAGCTCGTAGCTCGCCGGGTCGGCCTGATTGTTGCCATAAAAGGGCTGGACGTTCGCGGTGAGCAAGTTACGGCGGTACACGTTGGCGACGGCGGACTCCTTGTCGAAGATGCCGGCGGTGTTGTCGTGGATATAGTCGTCCTCGATCACGGCGTGCCGCACCTGGTACAGCTTGATGCCGGCGCTGTTCGGGCTCTCTCCCCGCACGCCGTGGATCACGGTGTGGTGCACCCAGGGCGCCTCGACCAGCTCGAGCCGCACGCCATCGTGGTTGTCAACCGTCGCGACGTAGCTCCCCACGACCTCGCAATAGGCGATTTCCAAGCCGACGGGCCGCGCCGTGGCGTCGACGCCGTGGAAATTGACGCCCCCGGCACCGCCGTTGCGCGGCTCCACGACGAGCCCCTCGAAGCGCACGTAGCTGAAGCGGTCGTTCCCCAGCACGGGCTGGTCCCCGCTGATGGCCACGAGACGCACCGTCTCCCCCGGATACGCCTTGATCGTGATGGGTGACCCGGCCGTCCCGGATCGCGGCGGCCGGATATAGCCGATGTCGTACACGGTCGTCGGCCCCGCGCAGGTATGAAGCAGATAGTCGCCGCCGAAGAAATACAGGATGTCCCCGGGTTGCAGAGAGTCGAGCGCCGGACTCGCGAGCGCGCAGAACGGCGTCGTCGCGCTCGGCAGATCCGGCAGTCCGTAGGGGTTGGTGAAGCTCCCGCTGCCGTGCGCCGACGTGTTCGCGACGTAGAAGCAGCGGCCGCTCGTGGCTTCGCAGATGCGCTGCCGCTCGACGGGTGTGTCGATGCAGCGAGCCAACGCGACGACCAGGCCCACGGCGATCCACCAGATCGGTTTCGCTCGGTGACGCATGCGGCTCCCCGCGCAGTGTCACCCGCGACCCGCGCCGCAGGTTCCACCTCGGGCGGCGTTGCGCGGTCGCGTCACGCTACCGCCCCACCAGGAACCAGAGGCCCGTCCCCGCGAGTACCAGCTCGATGATCAGTACGAAGGCCCGCTCCGGCAGGCGGTCGAGGATCCGCTTCCCGACGTACGAGCCGAAGATCATGATCGGGCCGAGCGCGAGCCCGACCGCCACGGCCCGCAGCGTGAGGATGGCCGCGCCCTGATATGCGCCGAGCTTGGCGACGTGCATGACGACGGTCGCGAGCGCTTCCGTCCCGATGTACGCGCCCTTCACGAGCCCGTGCGCCAGGAAGAACGGCGCCATGAGCGGTCCCACGCTGCCGACCAGCGCGGAGAGGAAGCTGAACACGGCGCCGATGGCGGCGAAGGCGCGCACGCCCGGCCGCC
>Ga0209056_10005726_pt1 | contig 12917 bp, 20 predicted proteins | sample GraSoiAngelo_114_FD_185876 | JGI IMG/M metagenome (GOLD analysis project Ga0209056, IMG submission 185876) | Grasslands soil microbial communities from the Angelo Coastal Reserve, California, USA - 14_0903_13_40cm (SPAdes) (version 2) | ecosystem: Environmental > Terrestrial > Soil > Grasslands... | reverse complement strand
GACGATGGCGCCGGCGTCGCCGTTTCAATGGAAGTGGCGAACGTGATTCAAAAGCTTCATTTGAAACCGAAACGCACAATTCGCGTGATCGCGTGGATGAACGAAGAGAACGGTCTCGGCGGTTCCAAGCAGTACGCCAAGGATCACGAGAAAGATTGGGCAAACCATTTCGCGGTGATGGAAACCGATGGCGGCGCCGATCATCCGGTCGGGCTCCACATCAAGGCTAAACCGGAAGTGAAGGCGATGCTGAAACCAATTGGCGCGGTTTTGCAGGAATCCGGTGCGGGGGCATTGGAGTTGGCCGAACATGCCGGCGCCGACATCGAACCGATGGAAAAAGCAGGCGTGCCAGCGTTCGCGCCGATCCAGGACAGCCGGTTCTATTTTAATTATCATCACACCCCAGCCGATACGCTCGACAAAATTGTCCCGAAAGAGTTGGCTGAAAATTCGGCCGTAGTCGCGGTGTTCGCGTACGCAATGGCGAACTCGGAGCAGCCGTTGCCGCGCTAAGATCGACATCGTCAGTTTCAGATTCGTTTGCTAAACGTCGGGTGTGAATCTGGAAACGATTAGCGCGATTGCGCAATTGGTTGCCGCGATCGGCGTGATTGCATCGCTTTTTTATTTGGCGGCGCAGATTCGGCAAAACACCCGATCCCAGCGTTCGGTAGTGGTTGATTCGCTGACCCATTCGTTGATTGCTCTCCTTGGGCCGCAAGCAACTGATCCTGCCCTAACGCGCGCATTTGCCGCAGCTGTCGAAGATTGGCGTGGAGCCACCGAAGAAGATCGCTGGCGAGCCGTCGCCGTTCTCTTTACGATATTCAAGCTTTTCGAGAATGCGTGGTTCCAGCAGCGTCAGGGGACGCTCGAGCGCGAGCAATGGCAAGGTTGGGATCTTTACATTCGTGCCTACTACCATCGACCAGGCGTGAAAACTTGGTGGTCGCTGCGCCGTGGAATGTTTGCGGCCGGCTTTCGCGATTATCTTGAAGCGACGGAGCCGATTGCCGAAGCCGTTCCCCTGACTGAACTGATTCGGGGCAAACCGTAACCGCATGGAAGGAATTTTTCCTGATCGCGTCGAAGCCGGACGATTGCTCGGCGTGAAGCTTTCGAAATATGGAGGACGCGACGACGTGATCGTGCTCGGCCTTCCGCGCGGCGGCGTTCCAGTCGCGTACGAAGTGGCGCGCGCATTGCGCGTTCCGCTCGACGTTTTCATTGTCCGCAAACTCGGTGTGCCAGGATTTGAAGAACTCGCTGTCGGCGCGATCGCTTCTGGCGGCGTGCGCGTTTTGAATGAAGACGTCGCGCGCGCACTGCCGAACGCGGTCGACATCATCGAAGCAGTGACGGCGAAGGAAACAGCTGAGTTACAGCGACGCGAGCAAAGTTATCGCGATGGAAGGCCGGCGCCGGAACTGCGAGGCAAGACGGTCATCCTGATCGACGACGGTTTGGCCACGGGCGCGACGATGCGCGCCGCGGTCAAGGCATTGCGGCAACGTGGCGCCGCAAAAATTGTTGTCGCTGTGCCGGTTGGTCCGCCCGACACCTGCCGAGAGTTCGAGGACGAAGCCGATGAAGTTATCTGCGCGAGCGCGCCGGAATTTTTTCAGGCGGTCGGCCAGTACTACGAAGACTTCTCACAAACCAGCGATGAGGAAGTGCGCGAACTGCTCGCGCGCGCCGCTCAACCTCAATCTGGCGACCGCGGCTTCGGCGCGAGCGGATAAGATCGACCGGCGTTCGCCAAGGCTTCCGCCGTTGCTAGGCTATGGCGCGACCAGCCGGCATGGCAAGCAACCGCCAAAGTGGCCTGCTCTCGCGAAGTAATTAGGAGGCGCTCATGACCGATGCCGAATTCGTTCGCGAACTGGCGCAGCCGCTCAGCGGTGTCGCCCAGGACTACGACCCGCTGCTGGAGCTGATCGGCGACGCGCGAATTGTCTTGCTCGGTGAAGCGTCGCATGGAACGCACGAATTCTATTTTGGGCGCGCCCAAATCACCAGGCGCCTGATCGAGGAGAAAAATTTTACCGTCCTGGCAATCGAAGCGGACTGGCCTGACGCATCGCGTGTTCATCGCTACGTGCGAGGCGCGAGCGCGGACGCGAATGCAAACGAAGCACTCTCGGGGTTTCGTCGTTTCCCGACCTGGATGTGGCGCAACACGGTGGTGGTCGAATTCGTCGAATGGATGCGGGAGTTCAATCAACATCTCGATCCAAAACGCGCGCCGGCGGGGTTTTACGGAATGGATCTTTACGGCTTGCACGCCTCGATCGATGCGGTGCTGACCTACTTGCAAAAAGTCGATCCCGACGCGGCCGCGCGAGCCCGTTTGCGCTATTCATGTTTCGACCATTTCAGCCGCGAACCGCAGGAGTACGGTTATGCTGCGACGGTCGGCGCAATTGAATCTTGCGAAAGGGCGGTGGTTGCGCAGCTGACTGATCTGCAACGCAACGCCGCTCGATTTCTTAGTCGCGACGGTGCCGTTGCCGCAGAAGAATTATTTTTTGCCGAACAAAACGCACGTTTAGTGAAGGACGCGGAAGAATATTACCGCTCGATGTTTCGCGGTCGCGCGTCGTCCTGGAACCTACGAGATCGCCACATGGTCGAAACAATCGAGGCATTAGTGGCGCATTTGAACGGGAGTCGACAGCCGAAAGCGATCGTTTGGGCGCACAATTCGCATCTCGGAGACGCGCGCGCGACCGAGATGAGCCAGCATGGTGAGCTCAACGTCGGTCAGCTGATTCGGGAACATTTTGGGGACGAAGCCGTACTGGTCGGTTTCACGACGCATCATGGCAGCGTGACGGCGGCGTCCGATTGGGGCGCGATTGCCGAGCGCAAAAATGTCCGACCCGCTCTGCGCGGCAGTTATGAAGAATTGTTTCACGAAACGGTCTTGGACCGATTCTGGATTGATCTCCGTGACGTCGGCGAGAAGGTCGTGAGCGCGCTGTATGGGCCGCGATTGGAGCGCGCCATCGGCGTCATTTACCGGCCGGAATCAGAGCGCCTCAGTCATTACTTTCACGCTCGACTCCCGAAACAATTCGACGCCGTCATTCACTTCGACGAAACGCGCGCCGTCGAACCGCTGGAGCGAACGAGCGTTTGGGACAAGGGCGAACTGCCCGAAACGTATCCTTTCAAAGTGTAACCATGAACGAAGTGCGGATTCCTGCCGGCCGCGCGATGCTCGACGGCAATCTGACACTTGTAGATCAAAAGAAGGCGCTGGTTCTTTTCGCACATGGCAGTGGGAGCAGCAGGCACAGTCCGCGGAATCAATTTGTCGCGCGTACGCTCAACGAAGCTGGACTCGCCACCTTGCTGTTCGATTTGCTTACGCCGGAAGAAGAATCGGTGGATCTTTACACACGCGAGCACCGCTTCAACATCGGTTTATTAGCGGAGCGACTGGTTCACGCGACAAAATGGGCGAAGCAGCAGAAGCAAACCGCTGATTTGCGGATTGGTTATTTCGGATCAAGCACTGGTGGAGGCGCGGCGTTGGTCGCAGCCGCCGAATTGCCCGACGAAGTCGGCCCGGTTGTTTCGCGTGGCGGCCGACCGGACTTAGCGGGCGACGCGTTGCCGAAAGTGAAAGCGCCGACGCTGCTGATCGTTGGCGGTGAAGATCATGTCGTGATCGAGCTAAACGAACAGGCACGCGCGCAAATGAAGTGCGAGTGCAAAATCGAGATCGTGCCGGGCGCGACGCATTTGTTCGAAGAGCCGGGCGCACTCGAACACGTCGCCAAACTCGCGAGCGATTGGTTTCTGTTACACGCGGCTGGAACCGTCGGGCCGCATTGATTTATTTTTCTTTGTAGGTCACGACCCGTCCCCACAGACTTTTTGTCCCCCAGATTCCGGCGCGTAAACATTCGAGCTGCACAATCTGACTGTGATCAACAAAGAGATTCACGTCGGCGCCGTAATTTTTGATGTACCACGCGAACACATCCGGGTCGGCCGCTTCGAACATCAGCTTCTCCATCCCGATTTCGTCGATGAATCGTGCGGGCACATCCGTCCGCCATGGATCGACATTCTCGGTGATCCCTTCGCTTTCGATCATGATTATCTCCGCGCCGGCATCGAGGAAGCGTTTTGCCTGCGCGATCGCCCAGCTTGGGTCGCGCGTGCCTTCAGCCTCCAATTCTGCGGATGCGGTCGCGCCGCCGGCGCCGAATTGAATTCCGACTTCGGGTTTCGCTTTCATTCGCGACTTGCGTACCAGCTCGATCAGTCGCAGCCAATCGTCGGTCGTGATCGACACAAAACCGGCGGAGATTTCGACAATGTCGAAGCCGAGGCGCTTGCATTCGGCGACGTATTTCCTTACCGCCTCCGCTCCTTGTGCAAGGACGCGCTCGATAAATCCGCCGCTTGAAACGAGCACGTTGTTCTTGTGGCAAAGATCGATAATCTCGCGCACCGCTTTCTCCGGCATGAGCGTGAACGAGCCGCCGGCAAATTTCAGCGAGTCGATGTAAGCGCCCATCGTTTCGAACAAATCTTCGAGATGGCGCCGGCCGTAAGCCGAATAATACGGCCCGCGAATTTCGGTTAGGCCGCGCTTCCGCGGTTTGGACTCGCGCTGATTGATCTCGAGAAATGGAAAACTCCGTTTGGACTGTTTCGATTTCGCTTTCACGGCGAGCGCGAGATCGTGAGTTAGACTGAGAGCACGGTCGAAAGCGTCACTTCGCTGTCGATCGTTTGTTTGAAGACGTTCTCGACTGTCGCGCCGATCTTCGATCCGTCGCGGTCGACGATCCAAACTTGCTGACCTTCGGTGAACGGGCCGCGCGCCATCACTTTGAGCAACGTGCCGCCCGAAGTAGCGGGATCATCGCGCACTTCGACGCAGATTGCTTCCGTTTCGCCGAAATCGCTTTGCAAGGTAAGCTTGTCATCAATTTTCGGCTTTTGGGTGGACAACGAACTCACAATCTCCTCCGAGAAATTAATCGCCGCTCGCGTCGGCTGCGAGCGTATCTCCCTCCGCAAACGAATCACTTAAGAGATGGCGCGTCATCGCATCACCCAGATCGAAGATTACGAGCCGCTCGTCGGACAAGAGCAAGTTGAGCGAATTCGAGAGAAGGCGCGCGAGTTCAAGGGACTCCGGATAGCGAATTTCAATTCGACCTACTACGGCGGCGGTGTGGCCGAGACGATTTCTTCGCTCACTTTGCTGCTGAACAGTCTCGGTCTTCGGACCGAGTGGCGCGTGATTCAAGGCACGGCGGATTTTTTCTCGATCACCAAGAAAATGCACAACGCGCTGCAAGGCGGAGAGATCGATCTCTCCAGCATCAAGAAGGAAATTTACGAACAGGTCATTTACGAAAACAGCGTCCGCAATTTTCTGGAGCACGATTTCGTGATTGTGCACGACCCGCAGCCGTTGCCCTTGATCGAGCATTACGAAAAAGATTGTCCTTGGATCTGGCGTTGCCACATCGATCTCTCCCGGCCAAACGAAGAGATGTGGAAATATTTGCGGCGTTGGGTCGACAAGTACGACGCCGTGATTGTGAGCTGCGAGGAATACAAGCACGAGATGAAGCCGCCACAGCGCGTGTTCATGCCGGCGATCAATCCGTTCAACATCAAGAACCGTGAGTTGAGCGATAAAGAGATCGATGAGCGTCTCGCCCATTACAAAATTCCGACCGACTTGCCGCTGGTCGTGCAAATCTCGCGCTTCGACCCGTGGAAAGATCCCGAGGGCGTAGTGACAGCTTTCAAGCTCGCGCGCAAAGAAGTCGAGGCCACGCTCGTGTTGCTCGGTAACTTCGCGACCGATGATCCCGAAGGCAGCAAGATTTTCGAATCGTTGCGCGCGTGTCAGGAGGAACGGATTCTGATTCTGACCAAAGGTGATGACACGGCATTAGTGAACGCGCTGCAAACACGCGCGACGGTCGTTTTACAAAAATCGTTGCGCGAAGGCTTCGGCCTGACGGTGGCTGAAGCGATGTGGAAGCGCACTCCGGTGATCGGCGGAGATGTCGGCGGCATTCGTTACCAGATCGAGGACGGCGTGAATGGATTTTTGGTTTCGTCAATCGAAGAAGCGGCCGAACGCATCGTTCGGTTGCTCAAGGACAAGAAGTTGCGCGAGGAACTGGGAAAGAAGGCGCGCGAAACTGTGCGCGAGAAATTTCTGCTCACTCGCTACGTCGAGAATTATCTCGATCTATTGCAGACGTTTTCTCGGTCGCGCAATTAAACGGGACACCGCTGAGGCGACGTCGGCGTGCGAAACAATTACGTATGGCTACATGCGAAGTTTGCGAAAACGAATATGACAAAGCGTTCGACGTGGTGATCGAGGGGAAGCACCACACCTTCGACAGCTTCGAGTGCGCGATCCACGCGCTGGCGCCGGTGTGTCCGCATTGCGACTGCCGCGTGATCGGACACGGAGTCGAGCAAGACGGTAAAATCTACTGCTGCGTGAACTGTGCGCGCGCGGCCGGGAAAACGCAGCTGAAGGACCGCGCCTGATCATCGGCGAGCGAATCTGATCCGTTAGTGCGGAGACGCTTCGGGAGTTGCGGGAGAAACGGGTGCCGGGCGTTGTCGGTGTTGGAACCAACGTCGGCGCCGTTCCTCCATCTGTTGCAACCGCTGTTGTTGTTCCGGCGTAAGAACCGGCGCGATTTCGCGGTGCGCTTCGGCGATTGTTTCACGCACCCGGCGGCCGGTTTCGCCTCGAATTTCTTCGAGCTGCGCGCCCGTTTTCTCGATGATCGGCGAAATCTTGGCCATCTGCTCGTCCGTCAATCGAAGTTGCCATTGTAAACGGTTCTTCATCGCCTGGGCGGCGTAGCCATGACGGTGCGGACCGAATAAGAAGCGATGGGCCGTGGCCGCGCTCACGAATACCCCGGTGGCGCCGCCGGCCAGAAAAACGAGCAGAAAACCCGCGATCAATTTCCATTTCAAGGCACTGTTCATGGTGCGACCTCGTCCTGGATGGCGGAATCGGCGATGGCGAATTCGCTACCGGCCGTAATTACGTCGCCATTCCTGTTAAATTCGAAATAAGCGCCGGCGCTCGCGAGAACAATCACCGCCGTGGCGACGAATGCTACCCGGCGCAAGAGCGCGCCGAACAGAGCGCCGTTTCCGTTCTTTCGTGAGAGCGCGATCACGCGAGTGTCGAAACCAAAAGGCATTTCGACTGGTGTCTCCTCTTTTGCCCGCGCGGCGGAGCGCAGCAACCGATCAAGATCGACATCCTTCATGACGTTGTTTGCGCTCCGATCTTTTCCAATTGCGCTTTCATTCTTTGACGGGCCCGGAACGCGCGCACTTTGATTGCAGCTACACTCATTCCGGTGATCTTGTGAATTTCTTCGACCGAACGCCCTTGCAAGTAAAGCAAATCGATCACGAGACGTTCGACCGGCTTCAACATTTGAAGAAGATGCTCGACTAACTGGCGCGATGCCAGTTGCCGGTCGGGCGCGAGCTCTTCGGATGACACTGCGAGATTTTCGACGACTGCCTGTTCCTCCTCACTCAAATCGGCGTGCCGCAACTCGGGCCGCACTTTCTCCGATTCGATCTGATTGAGACAGGTGTTGACGGCGATCCGCGAGACCCAGTGTTCGAGCGGCACTTTGCCGGAAAATTGTGAAAGCTTTTGGAAAATCTTGATGAAAATCATTTGGCAAAGATCCTCTTCACTAGTTCGTCGCGGTCGATGCGAGCGGACCATTCTCGCAACAAGCGGATAGAGACGGCGGACCAGCTCCCGAGCCGCTTCATCATCGTGCTGCAGGGCAGCCTGAACCAGCTCAGCAGAGTCGCGATCAGCCATGTTGTCGTCGAGATCGTGTCCACACTACTGACAATGACCGAGGTGGATGCGTTACGGTTACAAATTTCATGGGCCGAAACAGATAAAATTAAATGTAACCGACGGGGCGGCTGCGCGGTCACGAATTATGAACAATGCGAATCAATCAAATGAAAACAAATATGAAACGAAACTTGCTTACATTCACTGCCGTCGGCGCGCTCGCGCTCGCCGGCTACGCTTTTGCCGAACCCCAAGGCGAATTTGGCGGACGCCACGGTGGCTGGCATGGCCAAGGATTTGCGATGGGGCATTTGACCAAGGCGCTGAATCTCACGCCCGATCAACAGTCGAAGGTCCAACCGCTGCTCGATCAGGCGCGGCCGCAGATCATCGCCATTCACAAAGACGCGATGGAAAAGACGCACGCGATCATCGACAAAACAATGTCGCAGATCCGTCCCGTGCTCACGCCCGAGCAGCAAAAGAAATTCGACGCGCTTCAAAAAGCGCGCCAGGACATGCGTAGCGCGGTGCAGGAGCTGCACGCCGCGATGTCGCAATAATTTCAGGGCAAAAGAGGGAATAACGGCGGCGGGCTGGTAACGGTTCGCCGCCGTTGCAGCGTGAAAAACTTTATAACTAGTTGTAAGGAGTTATCCGACATAAAGTCGAGAACAGGGCAATTTCAGTCCAAATGAGGAGGAACAGGTTATGAAGCAAAATCTGATTATATTTGCGATCGGCGTTCTGGTGCTGGCCGGCTTCGGTGTCTCGGTCATAGCCGGATTCAATGTTGGTCAGGCTCAAGGCATCGCGGCCGGTCGACACTGGCGCGGCTGCAACTTAAGTTCAGCGAGTGCGATTGTTCCCGCGAACTCGATTAGCGCCGTTTCTCGCCAAGATCGACAATGCGCGGGTTGAGGGCGAGCGGGTGCGCTTCCGGACCTAACCCCGCCGCTTGCGCAAGGAAAAAAGAAAGAGCACGATTCCGAGCGCCGCCAGTACCGCGGCGACGACGAATCCGGCCGTCGAAATTTCCATGCGATGATGAAAATTCATTTTCAGCCGCGCGGCGACGCCGAGCAGGAAAAAAAGGAGGGCGGTATAGAGCAAAATTACGCTGATACCTTTTTCGTCGTCTGCTTTCATCAATAAGCTATTCGCGGTTGAATCGACCATTTGGCCGGGAAATTCAAGCCTGCGATTTATTTTCCAGCGACTGTTCTCAAAGAAGCCGCCGTTTGCGGCGTCAATTCGAAACTCTTGGCGCGATCGCCAGTTTCGATGTTCAAACCGAGCTCGTACAGCAACGCAAGATCGACGTCGACCTCGGGATTTTTGGCGGTGAGAAGTTTGTCCCCGAAGAAGATGGAATTGGCACCGGCAAAAAAACAAAGCGCCTGGCCTTCGCGCGAAATCCGGGTGCGTCCGGCCGCGAGCCGGACCCGCGCTTCGGGTAACGCCATCCGTGCGACCGCAATCAACCTGACAAGCTCGAAAATATCGACCGGTTGTTGATTCTCGAGCGGCGTCCCGCGTTGCGGCATCAAACAATTGATCGGCACACTTTGCGGTTGTGGATCCAGTTCGCTCAGAATTTCGATCATTCGCAATCGGTCCTCTTCTGATTCGCCCATCCCGATGATTCCGCCGGAGCAAACCGACATCCCGCTCGCTTGCACAGCGGCGATTGTATCGAGCCGGTCCTGAAAAGTGTGCGTGCTAACGATGTCCGGATAAAACTCCGGCGAAGTATCGATGTTGTGATTGTAGGCGGTAACGCCGGCCGACTTGAGTTTGCGCGCTTCCGCCGGGCCGATCTCGCCAAGTGTGACACAAACTTCCATCCCGAGCGCGCCGACTTCGCGAACGATTTCCAGGACGCGCTCGAATTTTTCGGTGCCATCGCGCACGCCGCGCCAGGCCGCGCCCATGCAAAACCGGGTCGCGCCTTGCGCGCGCGCACGTTTTGCCACATCGACGATCTGCTCGACCGACAATAAATCTTCGCGCTCGACGCCGGTGGAGTAATGCGCGCTCTGGGCGCAGTAAGCGCAATCTTCGCTGCAACCGCCCGTTTTGATGCTGAGCAAACTGCACCGTTGCACTTCTTCGCCGCGCCAGTGTTGAAGATGAACCTGGCGACTCTGGGAAATCAAGTCGAACAACGGCTGACGATACAACCGTTGGAGTTCCGGAAACTTCATTGCGCCAGCGAAAGTAACCGCTAGTTCAAACGTCGGGAAGCAGAGAATGACGAAGCTCGAATGACGAGAGCGTTAGTTCGTCTTTGGAAGCTTCTCGGGCGCAGTCACCCATTTGCCGCCCGGCGAAGTGAGAATGGGAAGTTCCTCCATCATGAACTGAGTTTTCCCGAGGGCGCCGATCATTTTTGTGCCGGTGGCGCGATACCACCACTCGCTCATTTCCTCGCCGGTGTGGCAGCCCCAGCTTTGGATGTAAGCGTTGCGCGCGAAGATCGAGCCCCGAATTTGACGCAGCTGGGATTCGTGCAGGAACGATTTCGCCGAGCTGTCTACGTTGCTGCTGTAATCGAACATAAAGCAGGCTTTGTTCGAGTGACCAAAAAATTCAAACCCCGCCACCTTCTGACTTTTGCGGTCACGTCCGGCGTTCAAATAATTGATAACGTCGTCGCCGTTCTTAAACCAAACGAGGTTCAGATTAAACTTGTCTCGGACAGTCTCGATCAACCCGATCAAATCCTGATTTTCCTGCGGCTGGCGATCGAGATAACCTTGTTTATACACCAGCCAGGTGATGGGCGCGTCCGGCCCGAGCCCTTCGCGCAGTTGCTCGGTACGGAGCCGCGCCGCGCGAACGAAATTCGCCCACCAATGATCGTGCGGCTGCGCCTTGTATTGTTCCCATTGCTTGAGGGAGGGCCCGCCGACCAGGATGATCCATTCGCCTTTCGGGGTCTTGTCGCCCGCGTTGACTGCCAGCGCGAATACCGACAATGAAGCAATCAGGAGGAGGCGTTTCATTGAATTCGAGGGGAAGCAGTATTTATGCAGGAAACGAAAATCTGCAACTCGGTGGCGCTCATTCCGTTTCACCGCGAACCAGGTCCTCCCAGCTCTGTCGTTTTCTGATCAGCGCGACCTTGTCGCCACGCACCAGTGCCTCCGCGGGCAGCGGACGGGAATTGTAATTCGACGCCATCACAAACCCGTACGCGCCCGCGCTCATGATCGCGAGCAAATCGCCTTCGCGGAGTTCCGGCATTTCGCGGTCGAGCGCGAAAAAATCGCCCGATTCACACACCGGCCCGACGATGTCGATCTTCTCCGTCTTCCTCTTTCTCTCAATCTTCTCTTCCACCGGCACGATCTCGTGGTAACTGCGGTACAGGGCCGGTCGAATCAGGTCGTTCATACCAGCATCGACAATCGCAAATTTTTTGTGACCTGATCTTTTGATGTAACGGACGCGCGTGAGCAAAACCCCGGCGTTACCGACCAGCAATCGCCCCGGTTCGAGCAGAACCCGAATGTTCAAGTCGCACAACGCCGGCAAGATCGCATCCACATATTCCTTGATCGACAACTGGTGTTTTGCCGATCCAGCATCGCTCCACCATTCTTTCGCACCGCTTTCGAGTGACGATTCGTAAACGATCCCGAGTCCGCCGCCGATACTGAAGAATTTGATCCCGTATTTAGACTTCAAATCACGGACGAGCGGTGCGACTTTGTTCACGGCATCGATAAAGGGTTTCGTCTCCGTAATCTGCGAGCCGATGTGCATCTGCACGCCGACGATGTCGATGCTGCGCATCTTGGCGGCGTGTTCATAGACGGCTACCGCATCTGAAAGCGCGATGCCGAATTTATTCTCGTGCGATCCGGTCGCGATGTATTCGTGCGTGCGCGGATCGACATCCGGATTGATCCGCAGTGCGATCGGTGCGCACGACTTTTTCGCAGCCGCAATTCGGCCGATGTATTCCAGCTCCGCTTCGCTCTCGACATTGAAACTGTAAACGCCCCGTTCGAGCGCGTATTCGATTTCGTCACGCGCTTTGCCGACTCCCGCGAACGTGCATTTTTGCGGATCTGCACCGGCTTTAATTGCGCGGAAAAGTTCGCCGCCTGAGACAATGTCGAATCCTGCGCCCGCTTCGGCGAACAATTTCAAGATTGCCCGGTTCGAGTTCGCTTTGACCGCGTAGCAAATGAGACGATCGAGCGATGCGAGGGCGGCGTCGAGGCGAGTGTAGTGATCGAAAATCGTGCCGGCGCTATAAATATAGAGCGGTGTGCCGAACTCCTCCGCCACTCGCGCAAGATCGACATCTTCGCAGTAAAGTTTTCCCTCGCGATACCGAAACGAGTGCACCGAGAAATGTAGCGAGGTTTCTAGCAAACGCCGAATCGAAACATCGAAAGGGCATCGAGGCTCTCGGGACGGAGTAATCGCGCCGCTGGACAGTCTTCGGCGGTTGGATTACGAGTGCGCTACCGCACGAACATGGACGCGACAAAACTTTACTTCCTCGTCTTCGGTGCGCTGACGATTGTCGGCGGGATTATCGGTTACGTGAAAGCCGGCAGCTTGCCATCGATCATCGCCGGCGCGATTACGGGCGTGTTGTTGCTCGTCGCCGGATTCCTGCTGCCGGAACATCGGGCCGCCGGAATCGCCACCGCATTCGTTGTTTCTTTTTTGCTCGCGGCGCAATTCGTCCCCAAATTCATCCGCACCGGTAAAATGATGCCTGCCGGGATGATGTCGATCTTGAGCGTGATCGGCCTCATCGTGGCGATTGTGGCCTGGTTGAAAAAGTAAATCCGTGGCAAGGCTTCGTCTCGGCACGTTGCGAAGGCTGGCGGTCCTTTTGGCGGCCGCGATTTTCGCCGCGATTCTCTACCGCTGGATCTCACAGGAACGGTTGCAGTACTTCGCGCCCCGGGAAGTCCCGACTTCGCCAACGCCGGAGCCGACGCCGACGCGTCCGCCGCCGATTGTCGGCAAGCTCGACACCGGCCGTTTGTTTAACGGCATCACACTTCACTCCAGCGTGGAAACGGTTCCGGGC
>Ga0209056_10005725_pt1 | contig 12917 bp, 5 predicted proteins | sample GraSoiAngelo_114_FD_185876 | JGI IMG/M metagenome (GOLD analysis project Ga0209056, IMG submission 185876) | Grasslands soil microbial communities from the Angelo Coastal Reserve, California, USA - 14_0903_13_40cm (SPAdes) (version 2) | ecosystem: Environmental > Terrestrial > Soil > Grasslands ... | reverse complement strand
GCGCGGCCATATTCTCCCCCGTTTACCGCAACGCGACATGCGTGAGGATGGCCGTCCCCATGTCGTATCCCACAGCGGTGCGCTCCTCATTTTCCCCCGGGAAGGCCACTCGTGCGCGCACTCTTCGTGCGCGGCAGCGCGTCGTGTCGTTCCGTCTTGACGAGCTCTCTCCGGCCGCATCCATCCCCAGAAAGAGAGTCACGGCATGAGCAAACCGTTGCTGTTGGCGGCAGCCCTTCTCGCGCTTGGCCTGGCCCCGGCGCGTGCCTCTGCCCAGGGTCGCGAGGTGACGGGCCGCGTGACACGCACGTTGGGCCAGGTGCCGGTGGGACTGGCCACGATCACCGAGGTCGGTGGCCAGGGCGTCGCCCAGTCGGGGGCCGATGGCACCTTCCGCATCACGGTCGCGCCGGGCGACGTTCGACTGCTGATCCGCGCCATCGGCTACCAGCGAAAGGACGTGACGGTGAAGGCCGGCGAGTCGAACGTGGCGGTGACGCTCGACGAGGATCCCTTCAAGCTCGAGGCGGTCGTGGTGACGGGCCAGGCGACGACCCTCGAGCGCCGCAACGCGACCACGGCAACCGTGCAGGTCACGAACGACGAACTGACCAGGGCTCCCGCGCAGTCGCTGGAGCAGGCGATGCAGGGCAAAGTGCGGCGCGCAGATGCAGATCCGGGGGGTCACGTCGATTCTCGGCAATGGACAGCCGCTGTTCGTGATGGACGGGGTCATCATCTCGAACGACGCCATTTCCGACGGCGCCAACAGCGTGACGGGCGCCGGCTCCCGCGCGAACCCGTCCGGCATCGGCGGCACTCAGGATGCGCTGGTGAACCGGCTCGCGGACTTGAACCCGGCGGAGATCGAGTCCATCGAGGTGCTCAAGTCGGCGGCGGCGACCGCGATGTACGGCTCCCGCGCGACCAACGGCGTCGTCATCATCCGGAGCAAGCGGGGAACCGCCGGCGTCCCGCGGTTCAACCTCACGAGCCGCATCGGTCGGAGCGCGGCCTACCGGCTGCTCGGAACAAGACAGTTCGAGACGGTCGACAAGGTACTCTCGCTGCCGTACGGCAATGGGGGGGCTCGGACCGACACTGTCTTGATGAACGCACTCTACCCCAGCGGGCAGATTCCCTTCACGCGCGATTACGAAGACGAGTTCTACAGCAACAGCAACCCGTCCTACGAGGTGACCGGGAGCTTCAGCGGGGGCACGGCGGCGACGCAGTACTACGTGAACCTGACCTCCCGCGACGAGGTCGGCACGGCGCCGCGGACGGGCGCCCGCCTCTACGCGCTCCGGACCAACGTCGACCAGTCCTTCCTCGAGGGGAAGATCAAGGTCAACGTGGGGCTCAACGTCACCCGCAACAGCCTGAACCGCGGGCTTTCGAACAACGATAACACGTGCACCTCGCCGATCTACTGTTTCGCCTACACCCCCGGCGTGATCAACCTCGACTCGCTGGACGCGACCGGGACGTACGTGCGGAACCCGTTCAACGGGGGCGGCTCGACCGTGTCCAACCCGTTCGAGACCTTTCAGTACCTGCGTCTCAACGAACTGGTGTTCCGCCAGATCGGGACGCTCAGCGCGTCGTGGGCCGCGCTGAGCCGGGGCCCGCACCAGATCTCGGTGACGGCCACCGGCGGCTTGGATCGCGCTCAGGTCTCGGGCGATCTCTTTTCAGCGTCGTTCCTGCAGTACGAGAGTCCGACCGCCAGCGACGGCTTCTCGGCGCGCGCCGTGCGGACCGAGGGCAACATCTTCAATTACAACCTTGCGGTGCTCGGCATCTGGAACTATCAGTCGTCGAGCGGCATTTCCTTGACGACCGCGGGCGGCTTCTCTTACGCATCGCAGTACAACCGTGTGCTCCGGGACCGCGCCCGCGGACTCCTGCCGGGCGTCGAGACGACCAACAGCGGCACCCTGCGCGACGGCTCGGACAGCGTGTACGCGGACTTCCGGAACATCTCGCTCGACGCCAGTGAGCAGGTGCAGGCCCTGAGCGAGCGGCTGACGCTCGGCGGCGGCATTCGCGCCGACCGCTCCAGCGCCGACGGCGATCGGCACAAGTACTACGTCTTCCCGCGCGCGTCGGCCTCCTACCGCTTTACGGACCTCGGCGATCTCTTCAACGAGGTCAAGCTCCGGGGCGGGTGGGCCCGCACGGGCAACCGGCCACGCTATGGAGATCGGGACCTGCTGCTGCGCACGGGTAGCAACATCGGCGGCACAGCGACCCTGGTGCAGGCCACCGTGGCGGGCAACGCCGATATCAAGCCCGAGACGCTCACCGAGATCGAGGCGGGCACCGATGTGACGTTCCTCAAGCGGCGCCTCCAGTTCGAGGGCACCGGGTACAGACGGAAGATCACCGACCTGCTGCTCCAACCGGCCACGATCCCCTCCGGCGGGCTCACGAACCTGGTAGTGAACGGCGGTGAGCTGTCGAACATCGGGGTCGAGCTGGGGTTGAGCGCGGCGGCGGTCCAGAGTCGCGACGTGGACCTGAATCTGCGGGCCACCTTCGCCAAGAACAGGCAGGAGATCAAGAACCTGCCGTCGTTCGTGCCGCGCTTCCCGGCGCCGGGCTCGTTCGGCGCGGCCTTCGGGCGCAACTACATCAGCCCCGGCGGGCGCACGACGTGGATCTGGGGCAACGTGCCCCTGGACGCCAACGGCAATCCCCTCCCGATCGGCACGCTGGTCACGAACCCCTCAGCCGTGGCGGCCACCCGCGACACCGTCGCGGGCGACGCGAACCCGGACTTCGTGATGGCCTTTTCCAGCTCGCTGCGGTGGAAGCGGCTCACGCTCGCCGCGACCATGGATTGGCGAAAGGGGGGCGTCGTGGCCGACATGACGCGTACGCTCTGGGACGAGGGCGGGACGTCGCGAGATTACGATGACCCGATCACCCGCGAGAGCATGGGCGACGGGTGGGATCTCAACGCGCCGGCCACGTACAAGCTGGGCAAGGTCACATACCCCTACACGGCCGGCTCTTTCCGTTACAACTCGTGGTCGAACGGCAGTGACGTGCGCGCCTACCTCGAGAACGGGACCTACGTCCGCGTCCGCGACATCTCGGTGAGCTACCAGGCTCCGGAGACCTGGCTCCAGACGTTGGGAGCTCGCTCGCTCCGTCTCACGTTCCAGGCCCGCAACCCACTCATGTTCACCCACTACTGGAGCTTCGATCCGGAGTACAACAACTTCGGCGCGACGAACCTGAACCGCTTCATCGACTTGGCGCCCTACCCCTCGAACCGTCAGTTCTTCCTGTCCGTGGACGTGGGCTGGTGACCGATGAGACCCAACGCGACCCGATCCCAGCCCACTGTCGCCGAGAGGAGACCGACCATGCGACGCACTCTCATCAGCCTGATGGCCGCGGCCGCCGGCACCCTCGGTGCCTGCAGCCTCGACATCACGAATCCCAACTCGCCCACGCAGTCGGGCGCGCTCACCAACCCCCGGGACGCAGCGAGCCGCGAAATCGTCGGGGTGCTCGCGAACTACCGGGACAACCGAGCCGACCAGATCCGATCCTTCGGCAGCTTTGGACGCGAGACCTATTACATGTTCATCACGGACGGCCGGTTCATCACCGGCCCCTACCGCGACTGGAAGCAGAACAACGCCTTCGAGGCAGGCACGCAGTGGGCGGGGCGGTATGGCAACTACCGCAATGCCTACGCGGCGATCAAGCTCGTCAACAGCACGCCCGCCCTCACGCCGGCGGAGAAGGCGGGGGCGTTGGGCGTGCTGAACACGTTCATCGCGCTCGATATGCTGCACGTGATCGAGGCTCGCGGAGCGATCGGCGCCGTGGTGGACATGACCGACGACGTGAACGCCGTTCTTCCGGTCGTCAGCGAGGATTCGGTATACAAGTGGATCACGGCCAAGCTCGACGAAGCCAAGGGGAACCTCGACACCGCCGGAGCTTCGTTCTTCTTCCCGATGCACGCCGGCTTCAGCGCGCGCGGCGTGGCCGCCAACACGCCGGCCGGGTTTGGCCAGTTCAACCGCGCCCTCAAGGCCCGGGTCGAAGCCAAGCGCGGCTCGCTGGGCTGTGCGTCCTGCTACGCCACGGCGCTGAGCGCGCTCGGCGGAACCTGGATCGCCGATCTCAGCGCCGCGAACCGCGACCTGGGCGTGTACGTGATCTACTCGACCGCGTCGAGTGACGTCTTGAACACGGTTTCGTTCGCGGTGAACCGCGACCTGTACGTCCACCCGCTCATCGATTCGATCGCGGGCGTCGGCCTGGACGACCGGTACCGCCGCAAGGTGGCGATCAACAACCCCGCGTGCACGACGTCCTACGACTCCAGGACGGAGGTCGGCGTGACCGGGACGAATCAACCCTGCACGTATGCCACAAACGTGGCGCCGATCCCGATCATCCGAAACGAAGAGCTGGTCTTGATCCGGGCCGAGGCGCGCTGGTTCACGGGGGATCAGGCCGCGGCGCTGACCGACCTCGCAGCGGTGCGGGCGAATTCAGGCGCCACCAACGGTGGCACAGCCGCCGTCAAGTTCGCTACGCCGACCGCCGACGATCAGTTCGAGGAGGAGCTCCTGCTGCAGCGGACGTTGTCGCTGTACCAGGAGGGGCACCGCTGGGTGGATTACCGCCGCTTCAACAAGCTCGACGAGCTCGGCACCCTGGCCCAGGACGTCACCGCGGGCTTCACGGTCGCGCCCTACAGCGTGCTCCCCACCCAGGAATGCGACTCCCGGAAGCGCGCCGGCAACCCCGGAGGGATCCCGCGCAGCTGTCCAGGCGGGGCGCCATGATTCCGGCCTAGCCGAAGCAGGGCTGACACAGGGCTTGGAGAACGACGGCGCCCGGGAGCACTCCCGAGCGCCGTCGCTTGTACGGGAACGGCACCGCCGTCGGGATGAGGTGCCCGATGACGGGCCGGGCGCCCCCTCCGGCGCGGTCGACTTGCTGGGTCCGAGCCCGGCCGCTATATGGAACCCTTCCACCGGTCCGGAGCCCCGCCATGCGATTCGCGATTCGTCGCCGCGCCCTCCTCCTCCTTCTGCCGCTGGCCGCGGCCGCCGCTTGCACGATCCGTGTCATCCAACCCGCTCCCGCCCCCGCCCAGGCGGCTGGGGGGAGCGCGAAGCCGGACACGAGCAAGAAAGACGTCCCCTGGAAGCCCTTCGCCGAGGTCACGAAGGACGCCCGGGTCCTGACCGGGCTGTTCACGGCCTACCTGAAGCGCGAGAACGCCTACCTCTCGCTCCGGCCCGACCAGCTCGACCACGACTATCTCATGGTCACCGAGCTGTCGCAGGGGATCGGCGAGCTCGGGATCGACGGCGGCAGCGACGTCCGATCCGACCTCATCCGCTTCCACAGGAGCGGCGACCACGTGGAGCTGTGGGTCGTGAACCCCTACGTCACGGCGACGCCGAACACCCCCATGGCGCGGACGGTGGCGTACTCGTTCGGGCACTCCGTGGCCCAGTCGCTTCCGATCGCCAGCGTCCGCGACACCACGAATGAGATCCTCGTCGACCTCGCCCCGTTCCTGGTGTCGGACTGGGCGGACCTGGGCGCGTTCTTCCAATTTCTGTCGCAGTTCATGCCGGCGCAGGCCCCGGGGCCGGCGTTCGACAGGGAGCGCTCGAGCTTCCAGTCGCTGCACATGTTCCCGACGAACGTCGAGGCCGAGGCGCGGCTGACCTTCCGGACGAGCCGGAGCCTCGGGTTGGACATGGTGCCGGACTACCGATGGATTCCCGTGGGAGTCCACTATTCGCTCCTCGAGCTGCCGGCCACGCCGATGCGCCCGCGGCACGCCGACGACCGCGTCGGATACTTCATCTCCGCGATGAAGAACTTCTCTCGGGACACCGCGGAGACCTTCTTCGTCCGGTACGTGAACCGCTGGCGGCTCGAGAAGAAGGACCTGAGCGCCGCCGTGAGCGATCCGGTGAAGCCGATCACCTACTATCTCGACCGCACCATTCCGATCGAGTGGCGGCCTTATGTGCGCGAGGGGATTCTCGAGTGGAACCGGGCGTTCGAGGAGGCCGGCATCCGCAACGCCATCCAGGTGCTGGACGCACCGGACGACTCGCTGTGGAGCGCCGAGGACGCGCGGTACAGCACCGTACGCTGGATGGCCAACAACCGGTTCATCTATGCGATCGGCCCGTCCGACGTCGATCCCCGCACGGGGGAGATTCTCAACGCCGACATCCTCATCACCGCGTCCTGGATCCAGGCGTGGCAGGGCGAATACCGCGAGTACGCGGGGCCGCAGGCGATGATCCGCGAGGCGTTCCTCGAGGACTCGCTGCTGCGGGCGGACCCGAGCGGCGGTCGCTTGCAGCGGCTCTGCTCGTACGGGACCAGCATGGCGCGCGAAGGCACCCTGCTCCGGGCCACGCTCGCGGCATCGGGCGTTATCCCGCCCGGCGGAGCCATACCGCGCGAGTTCATCGGCCAGGCGTTGAAGGAGCTCGTGATGCACGAGGTCGGTCACACCCTGGGGCTGCGCCACAACTTCCGCGGCACGGCGGCAATCCCCATGGAGAAGCTGTTCGACCGCGTCTACACCGCCGCGCACGGCACCTCGGCGTCGGTGATGGACTACAATCCGCCGGCCATCGCGCTCGATCGCAGCAAGCAGGGCGACTACTATTCCCGCACCATCGGCACCTACGACCGGTGGGCGATCAAATACGGCTACGCCTCGGTGGGCGGAGACTCACCTGACGCCGAGCTTCCGGGTCTCCGGGCCATCGCCGTGCGGGCCGCTGATCCCAACCACCTGTACGGCACCGACGAGGACGCCGGGTTCGCCGGGTACGGCCTCGACCCGACGACCACGCGCTACGACCAGACGGCGGATCCCCTGGCGTGGGCCAGGGACCGCGTCACGCTGGTCAACCGGCTGTTCGATTCCCTCGAGACACGCCTGATCGCGCGCGGCGAGGGCTATCCGCGCTTGCGACACGGGTTCGCCGACCTGCTGTTCGAGCGCTGGTACGCGACGCTCGTGACGACGAAGTACCTCGCCGGCGCCTACACGTCGCGCGACCACCACGGTGACCCGAACGGGCGGGCGCCATTCGTCGCGGTTCCGGCCGCGCGCCAGCGCGAGGCCCTGGCATTCATCGCCGAGGCCGGTCTGAGCGAGAACGTGTATCGCTTCCGGCCAGAGCTCTTGAACAAGCTTGCCCCGGAGCGTTGGTGGCACTGGGGGACGAATCCCTTCGCCGAAGGGCGGATCGATTTCCCGCTGCACGACTGGGCGGTGGCGTTCCAGGGGACTCTGGTGCGGCTGCTGACGGACCCGCAGGTGCTCTCGCGCGTGCGGGACGCCGAGCTGCGGGCGGAGAGCCGCAACGACGTGGTCACGATCCCGGACATCCTGACGGCCCTGACCGCCAGCATCTGGGCGGAGGCGGGCTTCGGGGGATCGCAGCGCGCCCGGAACACTACCTCGATCCGCCGGGATCTCCAGCGGCTCTACCTCGACCGGCTACTGCGGATGGTGGTGACTCCCGAGCCGGGCACCCCCGAAGACGCGCGTACCGTGGCGCGGGCCACGCTCGTAGGCCTGAGCGGCGCCCTCGGTCGGGCGCTGGTGCCGGCGAACGAGCTCGACGGGTACACACAAGCGCACTTCGCCGACTCGCGCCAGCGCATCCAGCAGGCCTTGAACGCGCAGGTGGTGCAGCCACTCGGGCCGAGGCCGCCGACGCGCTAGCAAGATTTCCACACCGACGCCCCCCCCGAAAACGACGGCGCCCGGGATCGCTCCCGAGCGCCGTCGTCTCTAGCCGTCTCTACATCGAGCCTCTTCGGATCCCTTCGGATCTCTACTCTTTCAGATCTCTACTCCTCGGACCTCTTCGCATCTCTTCGGATCTCTACGGTACGCCCTCGTGTCGTTCAATCCGCCTCCACTTCCTCCGTGAACGGACTCGGCACGGCGCCCGTGACCGGCTCCGGTGGCGGCGGCGGCGGCTGGAACCCCTCCGGCGGCTCGATCTCGATCTCGTGGTAGCGGTAGATCCCGGTTCCCGCCGGGATGAGGTGCCCGATGATGATGTTCTCCTTGAGCCCCAGGAGGTCGTCCCGGGCGCCCCGGATCGCCGCGTCCGTCAGCACGCGGGTCGTCTCCTGGAACGACGCCGCCGAGATGAACGACTGCGTGGTGAGGCTCGCCTTCGTAATGCCGAGCAGCAGGGGCTCGCGCACGGCGGGCTTGCCGCCCTTCTTCTGGATGCGCTCGTTGGTCTCCCCGAACGTGAGCTTGTCCACGTGCTCGCCCTCGAGGAACTCGGTGTCGCCGGGCTCCATCACGCGCACCTTCTGCAGCATCTGGCGCACGATGATGCCGATGTGTTTGTCGTTGATCTTCACGCCCTGGAGCCGGTAGACCTCCTGCACCTCGTTGAGCAGGTACTCCTGCACCGCGCGGGGCCCCTTGATCCGCAGGATGTCGTGCGGGTTGACCGGTCCCTCGGTGAGGCGGTCGCCCGCCCGGACCCGGTCGCCCTCGTGGACGCGCAGGTGCTTGCCCGCCGGCACCTCGTAGACCTGCGCCTCGCCCTGCTCCGGATGCACCGAGATCTCGCGCTTGCCGCGCTTGATCTCGCCGAACCGCACGGTGCCGTCGACCTCGGAGATCGTGGCCGGGTCCTTGGGCCGCCGGGCCTCGAACAGCTCGGCCACCCGCGGCAGGCCGCCCGTGATGTCGCGGGTCTTGTACGCCTCGCGCGACACCTTGGCCAGCACGAGACCGGCGTGCACCTCCTGGCCGTCCTCGACCGCGAGCTGCGCCCCCTCGGGGATGACGAAGTCGCGGAGCCGCTTCTCCTTTTCGGCCTTCTTGTGGATGATCTCGATGTGCGGGTGCAGTTTCTTTTCCCGGTCCTCGATGATCACCCGCTGGCGCCGGCCGGTGAGCTCGTCCAGCTCTTCGCGGACGGTCTCATCCTCCACGATGTCCACGAACCGCACCACGCCCGCCACGTCCGTCATGATCGGGTTGGTGTAGGGGTCCCAGGTGAACAGCACGGCGTCCTTCGCGACCTTCTGGCCGTCCTGCGTCATCAGCGTGGCGCCGAGCGGCACGTGGAAGCGCGAGTGGACGGCGCCGGCGGCCTTGAGGACGAGCTCGCCCTCGTAGCTCGTGACGACCTTGGCGCCCTCCGGGGTCTCGACGAACACGAGCCGATCACCGAACTCGATCACGCCCTCGACCTTGGTCTTGCGCACCGTCTGCTCGGCGATGCGCGCCGCCGTGCCGCCGATGTGGAAGGTCCGCAACGTGAGCTGCGTGCCCGGCTCGCCGATCGACTGCGCGGCGAGGATGCCCACCGCCTCGCCCAAGTCCACCATGTCCATGGTGGCGAGGTTGCGGCCGTAGCACATCCGGCACACGCCGCGCTTCGCCTCGCAGGTAAGGACCGACCGGATCTTCACGGCCTCGATCCCCGCGTCCTCGATCGCCTGCGCGGTGTCTTCGTCGAATACCTGACCCGCCTCGACCAGCACCTTGGGCCGGCTGTCCTGGTCCAGCTCGTGCGGGTCCAGGACCTCCTCGAGCGCCACGTTGCCCACGAGGCGCTCCCGCAGCGGCTCGATGATGTCCTCGCCCTCCTTCAGCGCCGACATCTCGAGCCCGAGGATCGTGCCGCAGTCCTCCTCGGTGACCGTCACGTCCTGCGCCACGTCCACGAGCCGCCGGGTGAGATAGCCCGCGTCCGCGGTCTTGAGCGCCGTGTCGGCCAGCCCCTTGCGCGCCCCGTGCGTCGAGATGAAGTACTCCAGCACGGAGAGGCCTTCTCGAAAGTTCGACTTGATCGGGCTCTCGATGATCTCGCCGATGCCGCCCGTCAGCTTCTTCTGCGGCTTGGCCATCAGGCCGCGCATTCCTGCGAGCTGGCGGATCTGGTCGCGCGAGCCGCGGCTCCCGGAGTCGAACATCATGAACACGGGGTTGAAGCCGCCCTTCGCCCGGTGCATCGTCTTGACCATCGCGTCCGCGATGTCGTTGTTGGCGTGCGTCCAGGCGTCAATCACCTTGTTGTAGCGCTCGCCGAAGGTGATCTCGCCCTTGGCGTACGCCCGCTGGAACCGCTCCACCCGCGCCTCGGCGTCGTGCAAGAGCGACGCTTTCTCGGCCGGGATCTCCAGGTCCTCGACCCCGATCGATACCCCGCCCATCGTCGCGTAGCGGAAGCCCAACTCCTTCAGCAGGTCCAAGAGCTGGACCGTATCGGCGAGTCCCGAGCGGGAGGCCGGGTCGATCTGATCTTTCGCCCGGTAGCTCTCGAACACGAGGTCGGAGAGGTCTTTCTTCCGCATGACCCGGTTCTGGAACCCCCGCATCACGTCATTCTCAGACTCCCGGGCCCGGAGTTTCTCCGGGACGATGCTGTTGAAGATCACCCGTCCGGCGGTCGTATACACCCACTCCCCGCTCGGCCCGCTCCACTCGCTCCAGAAGTGGAGGGGCGTCTGGTAGCCGAACCGGTTGATGGCGAGCCCCACCTCGAGCTCGGCCAGCGAGCCAACGCGCGGCGCACGGTTCCTGACCTCCTCCTGCTGGAAGTCCGCCGGCTCCTTCGTCAGGAAGTAGCAGCCCAGCACCATGTCCTGCGACGGCTCCGCCACCGGCCGGCCGTCCGAGGGCTTGAGGATGTTGTTCGACGAGATCATCAGGACCCGCGCCTCGAGCTGCGCCTCGAACGAGAGGGGCAGGTGCACGGCCATCTGGTCGCCGTCGAAGTCCGCGTTGAACGCGGCGCACACGAGCGGGTGGATGCGGATCGCCTTCCCCTCGACCAGCACCGGCTCGAACGCCTGGATCCCCAGGCGGTGGAGCGTCGGGGCGCGGTTCAGGAGCACGGGATGGTCCTGAATGATCTCTTCCAGGATCTCGTACACCTCCGGCGACTCCTTCTCCACGATCTTCTTCGCCCGCTTCACCGTCTCGGCGATGCCCTTCTCCACGAGCTTATGGATGATGAAGGGCTTGAATAGCTCGACCGCCATCGCCTTGGGTAGGCCGCACTGGTGCAGCCGCAGTTCGGGGCCCACGACGATCACCGAGCGGCCGGAGTAGTCCACGCGCTTGCCGAGGAGGTTCTGGCGGAACCGGCCCTGTTTGCCCTTCAGCATGTCGGAGAGCGACTTGAGCGGCCGCTTGCCGCGGCCGCGGATCGCCTTGGAGCGGCGGCCGTTGTCGAACAGCGCGTCCACCGCCTCCTGCAGCATCCGCTTCTCGTTGCGGAGAATGACCTCGGGCGCCCGGTGCAGGATCAGCTTCTGCAGCCGGTTGTTGCGGTTGATCACCCGCCGGTACAGATCGTTCAGGTCGCTGGTCGCGAAGCGCCCGCCGTCGAGCGGCACGAGCGGCCGCAGGTCGGGCGGGATGACCGGGATCACGTCCAGGATCATCCATTGCGGGTCGTTGCGGCCTTCGCCCGCGTTGCCCGAGTTGCGGAACGCGTCGACGATCTTGAGCCGCTTCAGCATCTGCTTCTTGCGATGCTGGCTCGTCTCGGTGGCGACTGACTCACGCAGCTCGTCGGCGAGCTTATCGACCTCGATGCGCTCGAGCAGCTTGCGGACCGCCGGCGCGCCGATGTCCGCCTGGAACTTCGCGTCGCCCTCGGCCTTCGCCTTGTTGCGCAGCTCGAGATAGCGGTCCTCGTCGAGCAGTTCCCTTTCCTGCACCTCCTGCTCGCCCGGCGCGATCACCACGTAGTTCGTGTAGTAGATCACCCGCTCGAGATCGCGCAGCGTCATGTCGAGCATGTTGCCCATCGGCGAGGGCAGGGTCTTGAAGAACCAGATGTGCGCCACCGGCACCGCGAGCTCGATGTGGCCCATCCGCTCGCGCCGCACCTTGGAGAGCGTCACTTCCACGCCGCAGCGGTCGCAGATCACGCCGCGGTAGCGGATGCGCTTGTACTTGCCGCAATGGCACTCCCAATCCTTCACCGGGCCGAAGATGCGCTCGCAGAACAGCCCGTCGCGCTCCGGCTTGAAGGAGCGGTAATTGATGGTCTCGGGCTTGGTCACCTCGCCCCACGACCACCACGTGCGCTGGCCCTGGAGCTCCAGGCGCTCGCGGTCCTTGGAGTCCCTGGGACCGCGGATCTCCTCCGGGGAGGCGATCCGAATCTGTATGTAATCGAAGCTCGAGCTCTTGGGCTCGCGGCCGCTCCGGAAATCGATCATCCGAGTCTCCCTCCCCTTACTCCTCGACGTCCTCGGTGGTGCCCAGGGTGACCTTCAAGCCCAGGGCCTGGAGTTCCTTCACCAGCACGTTGAAGGACTCGGGGATGCCGGGTTTCGGCAGGTTCTGCCCCTTCACGACGGCCTCGTAGACGCGGCTGCGGCCGTTCACGTCGTCCGACTTGACGGTCAGGATCTCCTGCAGCGTGTGGGCCGCGCCGTAGGCCTCGAGGGCCCACACCTCCATCTCGCCGAACCGCTGGCCGCCGAACTGCGCCTTGCCCGCGAGCGGCTGCTGCGTGACGAGCGAATACGGCCCGATGGACCGGGCGTGGATCTTGTCGTCCACCAGGTGCGACAGCTTCATCATATAGATCGAGCCGACGGTGACCTCCGAGGCGAACAGCTCGCCCGAGCGGCCGTCGCGCAGTCGCGCCTTGCCCCCGGCCGAGAGTCCCGCCGCCTTGAGCAGCTCGTTCACCGCCTGGTCCAGGCCGGCGTCCGACTTCGGGCCGAGTAGCGCCGCCAGCGCGGGGAAGCCCACGGCCTCGAGCACCTCGGCCGGCTTGTCGTGCACGAGAAACCCTTGGATCGCTTTCAGCCCCGTCTGGAGCGCCGCCTGCCCGGCCTTGCTCAGGCGCTCGCCCTCCCCTCCCCCGAGGCGCGCCTCGTGGAAC